>Ga0209048_10005876_pt1 | contig 11550 bp, 9 predicted proteins | sample FrelakmetCRP12CR_FD_187146 | JGI IMG/M metagenome (GOLD analysis project Ga0209048, IMG submission 187146) | Freshwater lake sediment microbial communities from the University of Notre Dame, USA, for methane emissions studies - CRP12 CR (SPAdes)... | ecosystem: Environmental > Aquatic >... | reverse complement strand
AGGTCCGCGAGTGTTCCGCAATCGCTGCGGCCACCCACGGGTGCGCCAACTGCAGCAGCGTTGCGCGCCCTGCGGCAAGAAACAGGCCCGCCTCGCGGTTGACTTGCCAGCTGATGGAACCGGGACCGAAGAGGTTTCTGTCCGCGCTGGCAGCAGAGCGCTGCAGTTCATCCAGTAAATGCTCAAGCGCTGTCGCGGAGACGATCGGCTCTGCCATGGAGCTAAGAATTCTTCTTCGGCATCTCGCCGAGTTCCACCAGGACTTCCCGGTAAAGATCGGGCCCGATCCAGAACCGGGCGTTCTGGATTAACTCGTCAAGCAGAGGTTTTACAGATTCAATGAGCCCTGCTTGTTTCGCTTCGGCTAGAACACCGAGCAGACCGATGATCCGCAGCCCCAACGCCGCCGCCGTTCGTCGCCCTCGCCTTTCATCTACAAGCAAGAGGTTCGCGTGCAGTTCCACGGCCAGTACGATGGCTTCAGCTTCGCCCGCATCCAGATCAGCGCGAAGCCGCAGCACCCGGTCTTGGTCCTTCGGAGTGCCGAGGAGAAGCCACGAGTGGCGCGCCGCATCAATCGCAGCAGAAGCCTCGGTTTTGGTTACGGCCAATTCCTTGAAGACCCCGGGCGGAATGAGCACCTGCTTGTACAAGGAAGCCAGAATTTCCAACCGGCCAATCCGCGCAAGATTGAGGATCGGCGAAGTGTCAGAAACAACGATCAAAGTTGTCCCATTTGTCGGAGGGTGCGAAGGTCCTCGTGGAATTCTTCGATTCCGTAGTGGATCGGGATCTCGCGTTCCGCCAAGAGCGATTGGAAAGCTAGGTGGTCCATTTCGGCGAGGCGGCTCGCCTGCGCCAGCGTCAGCCGCTCCTGCCGGAACAGGGCCACAGCAAGCTCCTGCCTCAGTTCAGGCCCGCTCATGTGGGCCGCCGCGAGCACTTCGTCTGGAATGGTGACTGGCATTGCTTTCTTGACCGATTATACCGCCCCTGTCCCACCCAACTGCCCAGTTCCGAGGCCGGCGCCTGTACCAGTAAGGCTCCGTGACCGGCTTACCCCCGATTTTCCTCCCCACCCCGTGCCCAAAGGGTTAACATACATCCGGCCAATCGGTCACGTCTCGGGGTGATAGCAGTCACAGCCAAACTGCCAATTTGGGAATGAAATAGTACAGGATTCCAATTCACCGTTCGCCCATTTTTCCGTGACGAACAGTTCGCAATCCATATCGTCCGTTAGGAAAGAGCCATAAGGTTCTAGGAGGACCTCTATGAGTGCTGTCACCACAACTACGACCGGGATCAAAACCCCCGGCAATTACATCAACGAAGTCATGACCCTGGTGAAAGCGAAAAACCCCGCCGAGCCAGAGTTCCACCAGGCAGTTCAGGAAGTCATGGAGTCGCTCCGCCTCGTGCTGGAGCGGCATCCGGAATACATCTCTGCCCGCATTCTCGAGCGCATCACCGAACCCGAGCGCGTCCTGATGTTCCGGGTGCCGTGGTTTGACGATCATGGCAATGTCCAGGTCAACCGCGGTTTCCGCATCGAGATGAACAGCGCCATCGGCCCCTACAAGGGCGGACTGCGCTTCCACCCCTCGGTCAATCTCGGCATCCTGAAGTTCCTCGCCTTCGAGCAGGTCTTCAAGAACTCGCTGACCACGCTGCCCATGGGCGGCGGCAAGGGCGGATCGGACTTCGATCCCAAGGGCAAGAGCGACAACGAAGTCATGCGCTTCTGCCAGAGCTTCATGACCGAGCTGTGCCGCCACATCGGCCCTGACACCGACGTTCCCGCCGGTGACATCGGCGTGGGCGGACGCGAGATCGGCTTCATGTTCGGCCAGTACAAACGCATCCGGAACGAATTCACCGGCGTGCTGACCGGCAAGGGTTTGAACTGGGGCGGATCGCTGATTCGTCCGGAAGCCACCGGCTACGGCTGCGTGTACTTCGCGCAGGAGATGCTGAAGACCCGCAAGGACACCCTCGAAGGCAAGCTGTGCCTGGTGTCCGGCAGCGGCAACGTCTCGCAGTACACGGTGGAGAAGCTGCTCGATCTGGGCGCGAAGCCCCTCACCTGGTCCGATTCCGACGGCGTCGTATACGATCCCGACGGCATCACCCGCGAGAAGATGGCGTGGGTCATGGAGCTGAAGAACGTGAAGCGCGGCCGCATCCGCGATTACACCGAGCAGTTCAAGAAGGCCATCTTCATGCCGACCGACATGAAGCTGGGCTACAACCCGCTGTGGAACATCAAGGCCGACTGCGCCTTCCCCAGCGCCACCCAGAACGAAATCAACGCCAAGGACGCGGCCAACCTCATCAACAATGGGGTCTTCGTCGTGGCCGAAGGCGCCAATATGCCCAGCACGCTGGAAGCCACCAAGCTGTTCCTCGAGGCAAAGATCCTCTATGGACCGGCCAAGGCGGCCAATGCCGGCGGCGTGGCCACTTCCGGACTCGAGATGTCGCAGAACAGCGCGCGCCTGAGCTGGACCCGCGAAGAAGTGGACAAGCGGTTGCATCAGATCATGACCGCCATCCACACCACCTGCTTCGAGACCGCCGAGACCTACGGGACCCCCGGCAATCTCGTCAACGGCGCCAACATCGGCGGCTTCCTGAAAGTCGCCAATGCCATGCTGGACCAGGGATTGGTGTAAACGACCCTCGTTGCAGTGCTGCAGTTTCCTGCGGGGTGGAGCAATCCACCCCGCGTTTTTTTGTAGCCTCTTTTGAGAAGCAGTTTTGGGTGCGCTTCCACCCTGTGACGTCCTCACATCGAACGGTGACAAATTCCCTCGGAAGTTGCGCGCGCCGGACGTAGAATCGCGAGGGCGGTAGTAGCCTAACCGCGACTTCCTCCCTGCAAAGAGAGACGAAGCCTTGTATCAGGGCACGGCTTCAGCCGTGCCGCAAAGGCGCAAGAAGAACCGGGCTTTAGCCCCTGCTTATGTCGATACCTGTGCGTAATGCCAGCTCGCGCGTTATTCTCAGCCCTTCGCGTACGTTCTTCGTCACGACCAAGGCGAGCATGGGGCGACGTTTGCTGCAATCGGAGCGCAATGCGAGGCTATTCATCGACGTGCTGCGTTCGTATGTGGCCGCGCGAAAATTCCAGGTGCATGACCTCGTGATCATGCCGGACCATGTGCATCTCTTGCTTACGGTCCATGACAACATGACAATCGAACGAGCTATGCAATTGATGAGGGGACGATTCTCTTACCGATTGAAGAAGGAATTCGGGTATTCCGGAGAGGTCTGGCAGCGCGGATTTTCAGAGGTGCGGGTCGACAACCAGGAGAGCTTTCTGCAACACCGGAAGTACATTGCTGAGAATCCGATAAAGGCTGGGCCGGCAGATTCACCCGAGGAGTTTCCGTATTTCTTTACCTACTTGGCAAAACGGAAGACCACAGGGGCTAAAGCCCAAGAATCTCTGCATACTTGCGGCACGGCTGAAGCCGTGCCCTGATACAAACCGTGAGCGCCCCTTTACGACCCAATGTGGTTTCTCGAAGGCAGGAGACGTGACCACCACCCGCCCCATTCACGACGCGCCCCAGGCCGAACGCCCCTTCGAGGGCTTCGAGGACCTGATGCCCTTCCGCGTCAACGACATTCTGCTGGTCTCCAGCCTGTACGACTCCTTCATCCTGCGCGAGGACGGCCACCTCAACGAGCTGCTCATCGACGAATCGCTGGAGCTCGACCTGCACCAGGGCGCGGGCCTCACCCACGTCTCCAGCGGCGCCGAAGCCATACGCCTGGCGCGGGAACAGCCGCGCTTCAACCTCATCGTCGCCAATCTGCAGATCGTGGACATGGACGCCGCGCAACTGGCCGCCGAGATCAAGGCCGCCGGGCTCGACGTGCCCGTGGTGGTGCTGGCCTACGATTACCGCGAGATCAAGAACTTCATGGCGCGCAATCCGCAGACAGGCATTGAGCGCATCTTCCTGTGGCAGGGCAACGCCCGCATCCTTATCTCGATCGTCAAGTACATCGAGGACAAGCGCAACGTCGCGCACGACACCGAGGCCATGGACGTGCCGGTCATCCTCGTCGTCGAAGATGACATCCGTTACTACTCATTGTTCTTGCCCGTCATCTACACCGAGCTCATCAGCCAGTCGCGGCGGCTGCTGAGCGAAGGCCTTAACGTCGCGCACAAACTGGTGCGCATGCGGGCGCGTCCCAAAATCCTGCTCGCCTCCGACTACGAGGACGCCGCGAAGCAGGCGGTCCTGTATCGCGAGAACCTGCTGGCCGTGGTATCGGACATCGAATTCCCGCGCGGTACCGAGCTCCCGTCCGAGGCCGGTTTCGAGCTGGCGCGCATGATTCGCGGCATCGTGCCCGACGTGCCTATCGTGCTGCAATCCAGCCGCACCGAGTTCATGCAGCATGCCTACGACGAAGGGTTCGGCTTCCTGCAAAAGCGCTCGCCGACCCTGCTGGGCGATCTGCGCAAAATCCTGGTGGACGAGGTTGGCTTTGGCGACTTCGTCTTTCGCCTCGCCGACGGCAAGACCGAGGTCGGCCGCGCCAGCAACCTCAATGAGCTGGAGGCGCAACTGGCGACCGTCCCGGCGGAGAGCATCGAGTACCACGCGCAGCGAAATCATTTCTCGCACTGGCTGATGGCGCGCACCGAATTTGTGCTGGCGCAGAAGCTGCGGCCGCGCAAAGTCTCCGACTTTCAAGGCACCGAGCACCTGCGCCGCGACCTCATCGCCTCCATCGCCGAGTATCGCCGCGAGCAGAGCCAGGCGCTCATTGGTGAATTCAATCCCGCTGCCTTCTCGCCGGAGGAGCCGTTCTTTCTCCAGGTCGGCGGCGGCTCGCTGGGCGGTAAAGCGCGCGGACTGGCCTTCATTCGCCACCTGTTGCACCAGCGCCGCATCGCCCGCCGCTATGACGGCATCCGCATCGGGGTGCCCGCGACGCTGGTCCTCACGACCGACATCTTCGACAACTTTCTCCGCGAGAACGACCTGCTCGAGCTTGCGCTGCACGGAACCGACGACGCCGAGATTGAGCGCCGTTTCCTTGCCGCGTCGCTGCCGCTCGACTTGATCGATAAGCTGCTCGCCTTCCTGCAGGAGGTCCACTATCCGCTGGCCGTACGTTCCTCCAGTCTCCTGGAAGACTCGCAGTATCAGCCGTTCTCCGGGGTATACGAAACCTACATGCTGGCCAACCAGCACCGGGACATCCAGCCGCGGCTGGAAGAGCTGATGGAGGCCATCAAGCTGGTTTACGCTTCCACCTTCAGCCAGCACGCCAAAGCTTATGTGCGCGCCACGCCCTATCGCCTGGAAGAAGAGAAGATGGCGGTAGTGATTCAGCAGGTGGTCGGCGCAGCGCACGGCGGGCGCTTCTATCCGGACTTTTCCGGCGTGGTGCGCTCGCGCAACTTCTATCCTCATCCGCCGATGCGCGTGGAAGACGGATTCGCCGCGGTCGCCTTGGGACTGGGCCGCGCCGTCGTCGGCGGAGGCAAGTGTTTGAACTTCAGCCCGCGTCATCCGCGGCACCTGGTGCAGTTCTCGTCCGTCGAGGACATCCTGGCCAACTCGCAGTCTGAGTTCTGGGCGCTCGATCTGCACCACGCAGTGCATCCCGACAATCCTGCTGCCGATTTGCGCGAAGTCCCGTTCCGCCTCACTGTCGCAGAGGCCGACGGCACACTGCGAACGGTCGCCTCAACCTATTCGCCGGACAATCACGCCGTCTACGACGGACTCAGCCGGCCCGGCACGCGCATCGTCAGCTTCGCGCCCATTCTGAAGCACGGCCTGTTTCCCCTGCCCGGGATTCTCGACCAGCTCATGCGCCTGGGCGAGGAAGCGCTCGGACGTCCGGTGGAGATCGAGTTCGCCGTGCGCCTGCCGCAGCGTCCTGACGAGCCCGCGGAATTCGGCTTTCTGCAACTGCGTCCGCTGGTGATGTCGCGCGAAGGCGAAGAGGTCCGCATCGACGAGGTCGAGCCTGCGCGCCTGATTTGCCAGAGTTCGCAGGCGCTCGGACACGGCCGCTTGCAGGACATCCATGATCTTGTGGTCGTGGACTTCCACCGCTTCGAGCGTGCCCAGAGCTTTGAAGTGGCGCAGAGCGTCGCCCACTTCAACGCTCAGCTCAACGACGCCGGCAGGCCGTATCTGCTGATCGGCGTCGGGCGCTGGGGCTCGAACGAACCCTGGCTCGGCATTCCCGTCGCGTGGGACCAGATTTCCGGCGCGCGTGTCATCGTCGAGTCCGGCTTCCGCGACTTTCGCGTCATCCCGTCGCAGGGCAGCCACTTCTTTCAGAACCTCACCGCGTTCCAGGTCGGCTACTTCACCGTCAATCCCGACGCGGGCGAAGGCTTCGTTGACTGGGAATGGCTCGCCGCGCAGCCCGCCGTCGAGGAGAACGGTTGCGTGCGTCACCTGCAGTTCGACTCATCTTTATTAGTGCTGATGAACGGCAAAACCAGCCAAGGGCTGATTTTCAAGCCGGAGGAGTGATTGGATTGTCATCACGAGCGCCCGCAGTTGGCGCGAGGGATCTGTTTTTCACAAACCGGGAGAAAAAAGCAGATCCCTCGCTGCGCTCGTGATGACAAATCATAGGTTTCAACGCGCCGATTGACTTCTGTTCGTAGGAAATTCCACAGCCTATAATGTGCAAGTCGCTCACTGCATCAAGGACCCCCATGACCGAGAAGCGCAAAGCTCTGGGCCGCGGGCTGGAGTCGTTGCTCCCGCCGCGGCTGATTCCCAACATGCCGCTCATCCCGGGCGGCGGCACGGTCACGCCCGCCGGCTCCGTCCTCGAGATACCGCTCGACGACCTCGACCCCAATCCTTACCAGACGCGCACCGCGCTCGACGAGCACGCGCTCGACGAGCTCTGCGAGTCCATCGCCGCCGTTGGCGTGATCGAGCCCATCATCGTGCGGCCCGCGGCCAACGGGCGCTACCAGATCATCGCCGGCGAGCGCCGGGTCAAGGCCTCGTACATGTGCGAGAAGAACAAGATTCCCGCCGTGGTGCGCCAGGTCTCCGACCAGCTTGCCATGGAGATGACCATCGTCGAGAACCTGCTGCGCGAAGACGTCAACGCCATGGACACCGCGCACGCTTTCCAGCGGCTGTCGCAGGAGTTCAAGCTGACCCAGGAGGAAATCGCCACCCGCACCGGCAAGGACCGCGCTTCGGTGGCCAACTTCCTGCGCCTGCTGAAGCTGCCGCCCGAAGTGCAGAAGTTGCTGCGCGAAGACAAGCTCAGCTTCGGTCACGCCAAGGTGCTGCTGTCGCTGCCCGCGCATTCGCCCGCGGTGGTGGTGGATGTGGCGCGGCAGGCGGTGAACCTCTCGGTGCGGCAGACCGAGAAGCTGGTGGAAGAGGCCATGCGCCCGGGCCGTCCCAGGGGCGAAAAGAAGGAGCGCGAGGTGGACGCCAACGTCCGCGAAGCCGAGCAGCAATTGCAGCGCGCGCTCGGCGTGCGCGTCACCATCACCGACCGCAACGGCCAGGGCCGCATCGTGCTGGAGTACACCTCGCTGGAGGACTTCGACCGCATCGTCGAGGCGCTCAGCGAGGGCTGACGGTTGTGCCTCAGAACGTGTACGTCGGCGGCTTGATGCCTTTGAGCCGCAGGTAGACCTCGCACTGGGCACGGTGGTGGGCGGTGTGGACGAACATGTTCAGCATCATGGCGCGGCCGTCGGGGTCGGGACGTCCCCGCCAGTCGGTGTGGAAAGTCTTCTGCAACTGCTCGGAGGTGATTTGCGGCAGGACGGCGAGGACGTAATCGAAGGACTGCTCCAGCATCTTCATCGCTGACGCCTTGTCGGCGGGCGGCTGCTTGTTGAAGTCGAGTTCGAAGGGCGGTTTCACGCCGCTGATCTGGTTGAAGCGGTAAACGTTGGCCCGCGCGATGTGCACCATCTGCTGGCCGAAGGACATCTCTTCCGGGCTGGCCTTGAAGTCGTAGGACTCGGCGGGCATGGCGTTGGCCACGTCGAGGGTGAACTGCCTGGAGATCTTCCAGTCTTCGGTGAACTCCTTCATGTCGAGCACCGTGGTGACCTTCGGCGCCTGGGCCGCGGCGCAGGTGAGCAACAGTAACAGAACGGCCATGGTATGCGGGGCTCTTGGCATGGGAATCGAGTCTCCTTCCCGGCCTTCGGGCACGGGCTTGCCACGCGGGGCGGAATAGAAGGTAATCGCGGACCTTGCCTTGGGCGCTCCAACATTGTATTCCTGGCAGGTGCTTGTGCTCTTGGTAGACTCGGGCGTAGGCTCCGGAGGCGAGCAGGAGGTAACCATGGCCGCAAAGAAGTCCAAGGTCGCTTCGTATCGTCATCCCCACGTGCCCACGATTGCCTGCTTCAACCGCGCCCAGACCCCGCTGGGCGTGGACTTCGACGCCCTCATCGCCGCCCTGCAAAAGTACGTGGACGAACACTTCGCGCCCATCTGGGGCACGCCCGCCCGGCTGGTGAAGTCCACCGGCTTCCTCAAGGGCAAATGGGCGCTGGCGTTCTTCGACGACGCCGACGAAGCCGGCACGGAAGGCTTTCACGACGTGACCCCCGAGGGCCTGCCCTTCGCCAAAATTTTTGTGCGCAGCACGCTCAAGCTCGGCGACAAGGTCAGCGTGACTGCGTCCCATGAAGTGGCCGAGATGCTGGTCGATCCCGCCATCAACCTCTACTCCTCCGGCCCCAGGAAGAACCACCTCTACGATTACGAGGTCTCCGACCCGGTCGAGGAGCTGTGGTTCCCGGTCAACGGCATCCTCATGGTGGACTTCGTGTACCCGGAGTACTTCGAGGTCTTTCACAAGCCCGGCTCCATGCGCTTCGACCACATGGGCGCGCTCAAGCGGCCGTTCCAAATCGCCAAGGGCGGATACCAGAGCTACTGGGTGAATGGAAAAGAGAAGACCGTCTGGGGATGCCTGAAAAAGAAGCGCAAGTTCTTGACCGAGGACCGCCGCGGCCACCGCAGCACCGAGCGCCGCAAGTCCGCCAGGAAGCCGTCCGCCGCCCGCTGGGGAGCTCTACTACCAAAGTAGAACAGCGGATGTTCGATGACAGACAGACAGGCGCCGATCTGTTTTCTAGGATTGCGTCAGACGTTCGGATGATCCGTGGAGCCACCCTTCATTCCTGTCATCCTTGTCAGGTCTCCACGGCTTATTTCTTCCGCCCGGGGACGCAGCACCTCGTCCCCGGGTTTTGCTGAAACAATCCTCCGTGCGCACACTCGCGGTCGTTAGCGCAGAGTAGCCACTCCGTTCCGGTATGCTATTTCCTCCTGTGCAATACACTGGCACTGGAGATTCGGAGGGTCATGACTGCTGCTGACGTTCGCGCTCGTCGCGCCCAACCGCCCGCCAGATTGCGCTGGCTGCGCATTCTCGGACTCACCCTGCTGTGGGTCGTCATTGCCCTGCTGACCCTCTGGGCGGTGGCGGCGCTGTACATCGACTTTCGCGTGCCGTCGCTGCGCATTCCGGTGACCGTGCTGTATGTGCTCGTGGTGCTCGCCATCCTGGTGATGGTGAAGCGCCGCCTTCTGGCGGCCGCGCTCTGTCTGGCGGCATTCTGCGTGGTGGTGACGTGGTGGTTCAGCCTGCAGCCGTCGAACGAGGGCAACTGGCAGGCCGACACCGACCGCGTGGCCTGGGCGGAGATCAACGGCGACCTCGTCACAATTCACAACTTCCGCAACTGTGATTACGTCACCACGAAGGAATACTCCAATTGCTGGAGCGACCGCACCTTCAATCTGTCGCAACTGCGTTACGCCGACCTGTTCTTCACCACCTGGGGGCCGAAGTACATCGGCCATCCCATCGTCAGCTTCCAGTTCGGCGACCACGACCACATCGCGTTCTCCATCGAGGCGCGCTACAAAGTCGGCCAGGACTACTCGGCCATCCTCGGCTTCTTCCGCCAGTACGAGCTCATCTTCCTCGCCGCCGACGAGCGCGACGTCATCCGCCTGCGCACCAACTACCGCAAGGACGAGCAGGTCTTCCTGTACCGCACCACGCTGTCGCCGGAGCGCGCGCGCGCCGTCTTCTTCATCTACATCGATTACCTCAACCAGTTGCGCGACCATCCCGAGTGGTACAACGCCCTGACGCGCAACTGCACCACCACGCTCGACCGCCAGATCGCCGCCGACATGAAGCACCCCCAGCCGTGGAACTACCAGCTCCTGTTGAACGGCACACTGGACAGGCTGCTCTACGAACGCGGACGCCTGGTCACCGGCGGACTGCCGTTCCCCGAGCTGAAGCAGCAGGCGCACATCAACGCCGCCGCCCAGGCCGCCAACCAGTCGCCCGATTTCTCTGCGCTCATCCGCGCCGGCCGCGTGGGGTTCTGAGGAGAAGGTGTCAGCCGAGGCTGGCTTTGCCAGAAGGCTATCTGAGATTAATAGCCCCACCCAAGCAGACCATAGCTGGGTGGGGCGTTTTGACCTTGCATAGAGCTGAAACTAGTTCAAAGAAGCGGGTCGCGGACCAAACATAGGACTCGGCCGTCCCATGGGATTGCGCAACCAGTCGGCCGCTTTGCCGAACGCCGGGGCGACCGTGCCCGTGGCTGCAGGTTGTCCGACCGCGATCTTCTGGCTCTCGGCGATTCTCTGCTCACAATGCTCGTCGCAGTCGCCATCGGGAACCAGCACGGCTACGTGAATGTCACCGTTGGGTAGAACTCCCTGGGCGGCGATTTCACCATCGTCTGTGATGTTGATGCCCCAGTACACATGCAGGCTTGAGGGATTTTCTATCAGCGCATTCAAGTCCACCATGGGGCCTCCGTTCTCCCACAAGAATGCGCGTCCCGCAACAAAAGACGAGCACTGGCCACTCCCTCCGGAAACGCCCACAATTTGTCGGTCTTCGTTGATGGCATACGCTTGCGAACACGCGTCCTGCCCCACGGTGCCCAGGTCAATGGCTTTTCCATGGGTCCAAAGCGGAGCGTGGAATAGCTGGTCGCCCGCAATCGAGGACCCGCCGACCGCGTCACCGGCATTGTTGATCCAGAGTGCGAGAGATGCGCTGCCCCCGCTCACCGGAGGTAGATCACGGAGCACTCCCCGGTCCCACAGAAAGCCGTGGTACGCCTGGTCCCCCGCCAGGTTCGACTGGCCGACAACTTGGCCACGCTGATTCATCCACCAGGGATTCCCGTAAGTTCCGCCCAACGTGCCCATGTCCACCATGTTACCGTGGTTCCAGAGGAATGGATCTTGCGTTGGAAGTCCGGTGGTGCCATTGGGTGTGGTGTTGGTATAGGAGACCCCGGCGATCTGGCCAAGGTCGTTCACCAGCGTAGCCGCCGAATCGTTGCCACCCAGGGTACCCAAGTCCCGCATCTTTCCGTACTGCCAGACGAAGGCATGAATCTGCGTAGCCGAAGGCCAGCAATTCAAGCTGAAGCAGGGGCCCAAACCGGACGCATACGCGTCGGGGATTGCGTTCTGCGCCCCGCCGGCCACCTGGCCCCAATTGTTGATACCG
>Ga0209048_10005875_pt1 | contig 11550 bp, 8 predicted proteins | sample FrelakmetCRP12CR_FD_187146 | JGI IMG/M metagenome (GOLD analysis project Ga0209048, IMG submission 187146) | Freshwater lake sediment microbial communities from the University of Notre Dame, USA, for methane emissions studies - CRP12 CR (SPAdes)... | ecosystem: Environmental > Aquatic >... | reverse complement strand
GGCAAGCTCCAGCGGTAGCCTTCGAGCAGCGTGGAGAACAGCATCGCAACCACCGGCGTCACGACGCTGGTGTAGGACGCGGGACCGGCGCCCGCCTTCTTCAGCAACGTCAGATACGCGAGAAACGCGACGATGCTCCCGAACACCACGAGGTACGCGAGCGACGCGATGTAGCCGACACTCGCGTCGAACGACCAGGTCACTCCGCCCAGCGTCGCGACGATTGCGGCGATGAGCGCGCCATAGCCCATGCCCCAGGCCGTCGTTTCGACAATGGGCAGATGTCGCCGCTGCATGCGCATCGTGACCAGGTTGCCGCCTGTTGCGAGCAGAGTGGCGCCGAGGCCGAACGCGATGCCAAGCGCCGCTTCGCCGCCCGCGCGTGCCGCCATGAGCTCGGGCAGGAACAGCAGCGCGACGCCGGCCACGCCGAGCACGGAACCCGCGAGCGCGCGCGCAGTGATCGGCATGCCGAAGGCAATCCGCGCCCCCACGAGACTCATGATCACCATGGTGGAGAACAGCACCGCGACCAGTCCGGACGCCACGTATTGCTCCGCGCGATAGATGGCAATGTAGTTCAAGCCGAAAAAGAGCGTGCCCTGCAAGACCAGCAGGCCGTGGGCGCGCAAAGGAAAACGCAGCGAGCGCCCCGTCGCGAGACAGCCGGCGGCGATCAGTGCCGAGGCGAGCGCGAAACGGTACGCAACGGACACCTCCGGCGCCACCGTGCCGAGTTGATAGGTGATCGCGAGCCAGGTCGAGCCCCAGATGACCGTGCACAGCAGGACGAGAGGGACGACGCCCACGGTTCACGCCGCTCGCAACGCATCGACAATCTTGAGCCGCGCCGCGCGCGCCGCCGGCAGGAACCCTCCGACGAACCCCATCACCAGCGAGAACACGAGCGACACCACGACGATCTTCGGCGTCAGAGCAAACGAGAACGCGATCTCGGCAAACGTCTGGAAGTTGGTCGTCGAAATCGAGAATGCCTGCATGACCGACGCCGCCGCCACGCCGATGATGCCTCCGCAGAGGCCGAGCAGCAGCGATTCGCCGAGGAATGCCGCCAGGATCGCGGCGCGCGAGAATCCCAGCGCGCGCAGCGTCCCGATCTCGGAGGTGCGCGACGCCACACTCGCGTACATCGTGATCATCGCGCCGATGATCGCGCCGATCGAAAAGATGATCGAGATGCCGGTGCCGAGATAGCTGATGAAGTTGGCGAGCGCCTGCGACTGGTCCGCGTAGAACTTCGTTTCCCGCTTGGCTTCGACGGTCAGGCGTGGATCGTCCTCGAGCGTCGCCTTGACGGCGTCGAACCGCGACGGGTCGGCGAGGCGGAAGATCACGGCGGAGAAGGCGTTGCGCCGGAATGCCTGCAGCATCTGCTCCGCGTCGCCCCAGATTTCCGAATCGAAGCCGGTCCGCCCGCCGTCGAAGACGCCGACGACCGTCCAGTCGCGCGACGCGAAGCGCACGGTCTCGCCGAGCCCGGCGCCGCGAAAGTTGTCGGCGATCGCGCGCCCGGCGATGACCTCCGCGGTTCCGGGCCGGAACATCCGCCCTTCCACGATCTTCACCTGCGAGCGCAGCGCGAGCCCCGCTTCGGTGACGCCGCGGATCACGACGTTCGCGGGCTTGCCCGTCGCGCGCTTCGGCAGGTTGATGAGAACGACGGGCTCCTTCGATACGAGCCGCACGTCGCCCGCATCGACGGCAATCTCGGGCAGGCTTTCGATGACCGCCGCCTGCTGCCGGTCGACGCCGCTTTGCACCTCGGTTTGCGCGCCGCGACGGATCACGATCACGTTGTCGTCGCGCCCGGTGGAGACAAGCGTCTTCTCGAGGCCGGCGGCCAGCATCAGTACGGTGGCGAAAACGTAGACGACGAGCGCCATGCCGCCTGCGGTGAGCGCCGTCGTCAGCCGCCGCGCGAACAGGTTGCGCGCGATGTAGGAAACCGGGATGGCCATCGTTTCGCCTGCGCGTCCCTCAGCCGATCGCCCGCAGGCCGTCGACGATCCGGATGCGCGCCGCGCGCCACGCGGGCACGGCGGCAGCCACCACGCCGACCACGAGGGCACAGGCGACCTGCAACCGGATCGTCTCGTTCGTCACGTAAAACGCGCTCAGGATCTGCCCTACCAGGTTTGAAAACGCCTTGACCGCCGGGAATGTCAGCGCGATGCCGAGCGCGCCGCCGGCAAGCGCTATGCCGAGCGATTCGGCGAAGATCAGCCGCGCGACGAAACCGCCGCGGAAGCCCAGCGCCTTCAGCGTCGCATATTCGCCGTAGCGCTCGCGGGCGGTCATCGCCATCGTATTGGCCATCACCGCCATGATGATGACGATCACGACGTAGCTCACCGCCTGGATCGCGAGCAGGATCGCCTCCGACATCGCCACGAAGCCGAGATTGAACGCCTTTTCCGTTTCGGTGAGCGTCTCCGCGAGCGAGTTGCGAAAGGTCGCGTCGATCGCGAGCGACACGGGCGACGCCTGCTCCGGATCCTTCAGTTCCTCGATGAACACGCCCGCCTGGTCGCCGCGCCGCGGATATTTCTTCTTGATGAACTCGTTGAGATAATCGAAATGGAAGAAGAATTGCGATTCGTCGGTCGCGGTTTCTCTCCCTTCGTAGATGCCGCGCAGCGTGAAATTCCACGTGCCCGGATAGATCGTGCCCCGCAGCGGAATCTGGTCGCCCACCTTCCAGCCGAACTTGTCGGCGAGCTTGCGGCCGGCGACCGCCCCCACGCGGTCGGCGAGAAACGCCTTGCGCTCCTCGGGCTTCAGCGTGTACTCGGGGTACATGTCGAGATACGACGCGCCGCTGATCGCGAACTGCGGAAAGAAATTGCGCTCGGACACATAGACGCCGCCGAACCAGTTGGCCCACGCGACCGACTTGACGCCTTCCACCTGGCGCATCTTTTCGGCGTAGGTGATCGGCAGCGGGAACACGAGCGAAACCGAGCTCCGGGTCACGAGCCGCGCCGAAGAGCTCGCGTTGGCGCCCGCGTACCAGGCATCGACGATCGTGCGCAGTACGCCGAACGACGCGATGGCAATGACGATGCCGAGTATCGTGAGCAGCGTCCGCAGCTTGTGGCGGAACGCGTTGCGCAAGACCAGGAGCGCGAAGTGCATGGCCGCCGCGGTGTCCGAAGGTCAGTCGACCAGGACGCCCTTTTCCAGGTGGATGAGCCGATGCGCCTTGTCCGCCGTCTTCGGGTCGTGCGTGACCATGACGATCGTCTTGCCGAGCTCGCGATTCAACCGCTCGAGCAGCACGAGAATTTCCTCGGCCGTCGCGCGGTCGAGGTCGCCCGTCGGCTCGTCGGCGACGATGATCGTGGGGTCGGCGATCAGCGCGCGGGCGATCGCGACGCGCTGCTGCTGGCCGCCCGAGAGCTCGTTCGGGTAGTGGTCCTGCCGGTCGGACAGCCCGACGAGCGAAAGCGCGATGGCAACGCGCTCGCGGCGCTCGCGGCGTGACAGGTTGGTCAGCAGCAGCGGCAGCTCGATGTTGCCGAACGCCGAGAGCACCGGCATCAGGTTGTAGAACTGGAAAATGAAGCCGACGTTGGTGGCGCGCCACGCGGCAAGATCGCCCTCGGACAGCACTGCGATGTCGATGCCGCCGACATGGATCTCCCCCGCGCTCGGCTTGTCGATGCCGGCGATGAGGTTCAGCAGCGTCGACTTGCCCGAGCCGGACGGCCCCATCAGCGCCACGAAATCGCCGGAGTATACGTCGAGATTGATGTCCGTCAGGACCGGAATGACCTGGCCGCCGCGCACGTAGAACTTGACGAGATTGCGGATCGCGACCAGGGGTTCGACCGACGGCGCACCATGCGGAACCTCGACCGCGGCTTGGGTCTCCATCATCGCCCGCGCGCTATTTCACGGCGAACGTCACCGCGGCGCCATTGCGCAATTCCGCGGCCGGGCGCAGCACGACCTTGTCGCCGCTCTTGACGTTGCCGGCGATTGCGGTGAAGTCGCCGATCCGGAGTCCCGGCGTCACGGCGACCTCCGTTGCAACGCCGTCCTTCACGACGAACACGACCGTGCGTCCGTCGCGTGGCGCGATCGCCTCCGGATTCACGGCAAGGAGCGGCTTCTGCTGGTCGGGTGTCACCTCCTGCGAGAGGAACGACACCTTGGCGCTCATTTCCGGCAGCACGCGCGGGTCGATCTCGTCGAAGCGCACCTTGGTCATCACCGTCGCTTTGGCGCGATCGACCGTGGGCACCATGCGGCTGATGCGGCCCTTGAAGCGCACGTCGGGCAGCGCGTCGAGCATGATCTCCGTCGGTTGCCCCACCTTGACCTTGGACAGGCTCGCCTCCGACACGTCCGCCTCGACCTCGAGGGTGGACATGTCCGCCATCGTCACCACGGCGCCCTTGGAGTCGGTCGCCGACGAGAACGGCGTCACCATGTCGCCGACGTTGGCGCTCTTCGACAGGATCACGCCGTCGAACGGGGCGCGGATGTCCGTATAGTCCACGGTGACTTCGGCATTGCGCGCGTTGGCCGCCGCCTGGCTCACGTTCGCCTGCGCGCTCGCGAGCGCCGCGACGCCGCGGTCGACGCGCATCTTGGCCGTGTCGAGCGCCGACTGCGTGATGAATCCCTTCGCGACCAGGTCCTGGTTCCGCTTCAGCTCGGTTTGCGCGTTCGCGAGCTCCACGCGCGCCTGCTCCACCGCCGCCTTCGCCGCGGTGACACCCGCCTCGGCGCTTTGCGCCTGCGCGCGGACGTCGCGGCTGTCGATGCGGGCGATGATTTCGCCGGACTTCACGCGCGACCCTTCGGCGACGCCGAGCCATTCGAGACGTCCGGTCGCCTTCGACGCAATCGCCGCCTTGCGCTGCGCGACGACGTAGCCGGTCGCGTTGAGCACGACGAACTGCTGCGACGGAAAGGCGGTGACGACAGTGGCGGTCTCCACCTTCGCGGGGTGCGACTGCGAGGCGTACCACGCGGCGCCGGCGATGGCGACGAGCGCCGCGAAGCCGAGCCAAAGCCAGCGGCGGCGGCGACGGGAACGGATCGGGGCGACGCTACGGTCGATCCTGAGGCGGGACAAATCGGGTGCGGTATCGGTCATGGCGCGACGACAAAAAAGAGGCGCCATTCTACAGTGCCCCCGTCCCGCCAACCGCAGCGAGGGTCAGCCTCCTTCGAGCGGCGCGTGTCCGCCGAGCGGCGTCTCGTCGCGGCGGCCGCCCTTGAGCGCCACGATCGTCACGATGACGAGGCCGGCGGCGATGAGCGCGATCCCGATCCATTCGATGGACGAAAGGCGTTCGCCGTAGACGAGCGCCGAACTGCCGAGTGCGATGACGGGAATCGCGAACATGTTGAGCGATGCCGTCCCCGCGGGCAGGAACCGCAGCACCGCGATCCACAGCAGGAAGCCGAACGCGGTGGAGACAGCACCGACATAAAACAGCAGGGCGGCTTGCGTGAAGCTCCAGCGCGTCTCGGGGAAATCGAAAAGCAACGGCAGCAGCATCAACGGCAGGACGCCGAGCAGCATCTGCCATGCGATGAAATTGAGGGTGTCGAGCCTGCGCTGCTTCTGGAAATATTTGGTCGCCACCGATCCCGCCGCCCAGCCGAAGCCCGAGAGCACCGCCCACAGGCGAGGCGCGAGATTGCCCTGCCAGTTCCACGGCTCCACCACGAGCAAGAGTCCCACGAAGGCTGATGCGATGGCAACCCATTGCCATCCGCGAACGCGCTCGTGCAGGACGAGCCACGCGATCAGCAGCGTCCAGAACGGCATCGTGAACACGAGCACGGCCGTCCGGCCGACGCCACCCCCCGCGAGCGCCATGGTCGTCGAGCCGAAATTGATCGTCGTCTGGAAGAAGCCCGCGATGGCCGCAGCGCGCCAGTCCTGCGGCAACAGGGGCTGCCCGCGCAGGGCGAGCACGCCGAACAGCACGACAATCGCAATCCAGGTGCGCTGGATATTGATGACCACCGGATGCGCATGGGCAAGCGCCTCCTTCATCACGATCCAGTTGCTGCCCCAGATCAGCGTCAGCACGATGAGCGCGGCGTAGGCGCCCCGGCGGGTGTGGATGCCGACCCGCCTTGCCGTCATCGCTGCGCCATCGGTTCGCTCAGGAAAGTTTCGATCGCCGCGGCCGTCGCGCGCGGCTGGTCGTGATGCACCATGTGGGCGGCGTCGGGAATGACGACGAGCCGGGCGTCGGCGACGTGCGCCATGCGCCGCCGAACGCCGTCGAGCCCATCCGGATTCGCGTCGCCCGCGGCGGGGTCGTGCAGCCATTTCGGAATCGTCGAGTCGGCGGCCGCGACCCACAACGTCGGGGCGGTGATGTTGCGCCACACGGCATACGCCTCGTCGAGGCGATAGGCCGCCGGAAACGGAAGCTTGTGCCGGGGATCCGAGCGCAGGCGCGCGCGGCCGTCGGCGGTTGTCTCCGCCCAGTGCCCGGCGAGAAAGAGCGCCTTGTCGCGCGGCAGGCGCGGATTGGTCTTCTGCAGGCGATCGGCGACCGCGTCGAGATTCGCATAAGGCGTGAACGACGGTGGTTCGGCGAGCGCGTCGAGCCATGCGGCGAGCTTCTTCGGCGCGACGTCGGGCGACTGGGCCGGGATGCCGAAGCCCTCGAGGGAGACGAGGCGGCGCACGCGCGCCGGCCGCGCACCGGCGTACATCATTGCGACGTTGCCCCCAAGGCTGTGGCCGACGAGATCGACGGCCTCGCCGGGCGCAAATGCATCGACGAGTGCTTCGAGGTCGGCAATGTAGTCGGCGAACCAGTAACCCTGGGGCTGCCATTCGCTTCGTCCGTAACCGCGAAGGTCCGGCGCGATCGCGTGCCAGGTGCCCGCAAGGGCGTCGACCAGAAACTGGAACGACGCGCCCACGTCCATCCAGCCATGCAGCAGGAATAGCTTGGGCGACCCGGCGTCGCCCCAGGTCAGGACGTGATGGTCGAGTCCGCGCAGCCTGACGCGGCGCGAGGTCGCGGCCTTCAACGGCGGCTGCCCCTGTCGCCGCGAGCGCGCGTCATTTCTTGCGACAGAGCGCGAGGCCGTCCTGCCAGCCTGTGCGATAGTTGCCATCGCCCGCGAAGCGCGCGATGTCCTTGCGCTCCGTGCCGCCGGCGCTTGCGCAGCCGTCCGCATAGCCCTGCCGGTACGTGAGCGGGAAGCCCGAGAGATTCACGTTGGGCGGCGGCGGCTCGACATTCGAGGGCTTGGCGGTGCCGGGAGCGCCGGTCGCGCCGGTCGCACCTGCCGGAGCGCCGGAAGGCGTACCGCGAGAGTCGACGGCGGTGGTGGTCGCGCAGCCGACCACGAACACCGACATCGCGGCGCCGATGGCGAGCGGGAGCGCGCGCGAACGCACGCAGCGGGCGAAAGAACGAAACGCGGACAAGCCAGGCGATCGAAGCGCGGTGAACGGGGTAAAATTCTACCACCCTCCGTCTTGCCGCCATGTCCGCTCCCGCTTTCGTCCACCTGCGCCTGCACAGCGAATTCTCGATCGTCGACGGGACCGTGCGCATCGACGACGCGATCGGCGCGGCCGTGGCCGACGCGATGCCCGCGCTCGCGATCACCGATCTCGCCAACGCATTTGGCCTCGTCAAGTTCTACAAGGCGGCGCGCGGCGCGGGCGTAAAGCCGATCCTCGGCTGCGACGTGTGGCTCACGCACGACGCCGAACGCGACCAGCCGTTTCGCGCGCTGCTGCTCGTCCAGTCGCGCGCGGGTTGGCTCAAGCTCACCGACTGGCTGACCCGCGCCTATCGCGGTAACGCGTATCGCGGGCGCGCGGAGATGAAACGCGAGTGGTTCGACGAAGGCACCGACGGGCTGATCGCGCTGTCCGGCGCGCGTGACGGCGACACGGGCGCCTCGCTGCGGCAGGGCAACCGCGACGGCGCGAAAAAGGCTGCGCAAGAGTGGGCCGCCCGCTTTCCGGGCCGCTATTACCTCGAGGTGCAGCGCGCGGGGCATGCCGACGACGACGCGCTGGTCGCGGCGACGGTCGCGCTCGCGCAGGAACTCGCTCTTCCGGTCGTCGCCACGCATCCGGTCCAGTTCCTCCGGCCGGACGGTTTTCGCGCGCACGAGGCGCGCGTGTGCATCGCCGAGGGCCACGTGCTCGCCGACCCGCGGCGCCCGAAGCGGTTCACGCCCGACCAGTATTTCAAGACGCAGGCCGAAATGGCGCTGGCGTTTTCGGACCTCCCCGACGCGCTCGCGAACTCGGTCAAGATCGCCGAGCGCTGCAACCTGGCACTCCCGCTCGGCAAGAATTTCCTGCCGAATTTTCCGACGCCGGCTGGCGTCACGCTCGACGACCACCTGCGCCAGGAAGCCGCGGCGGGCCTCGAGCGCCGCCTCGAGTCGAACTACCCCGACCCGGCGGCGCGCGCGAACAAGCGCGCCGACTACGCGGCGCGCCTCGACTTCGAAACGAAGACGATCGTGCAGATGGGCTACTCCGGCTATTTCCTGATCGTTGCCGACTTCATCAACTGGGCGAAGCGCAACGGCGTGCCGGTCGGCCCGGGCCGCGGCTCCGGCGCGGGGTCGCTCGTCGCGTATTCACTCGGCATCACCGACCTCGACCCGATTCGCTACGCGCTCCTGTTCGAGCGCTTCCTCAATCCGGAACGCGTCTCGATGCCGGACTTCGACATCGACTTCTGCCAGAACGGCCGCGACCGCGTCATCGACTACGTGAAGAACAAGTACGGCGCCGACTCGGTGTCGCAGATCGCGACGTTCGGCACGATGGCGGCCAAGGCGGTCGTGCGCGACGTCGGCCGCGTGCTCGACCTTCCGTACATGTTCTGCGACGGCATCGCGAAGCTGATCCCGTTCACGCCCGGCAAGCTCGTGACGCTCAAATCGGCGCGCGAGATGGAGCCGCTCCTCGCCGAGCGCGAGAAGAGCGAGGAGGAAGTGCGCCAGCTGCTGGAGCTCGCGGAGTCGCTCGAGGGCCTCACGCGCAACGTCGGGATGCACGCGGGCGGCGTGCTGATCGCGCCGGGACGGCTCACCGATTTCTGCCCGCTCTACACGCAGGCCGGCGCGGACGGGCTCGTCTCGCAGTTCGACAAGGACGACGTCGAGGCGATCGGGCTCGTCAAGTTCGACTTTCTCGGGCTCACGACGCTGACGATCCTCGACTGGACAATGCGCTACGTGCGCCGGCTCGACCCGTCGTTTTCGCTTTCGCTCGACACGCTGCCGCTCGATGACAAGCCGGCCTACGACATCTTCCGGACCGGCAACACCGCGGCGGTGTTCCAGTTCGAATCGCGCGGCATGCGCGATCTGCTGAAGCAGGCGCCGCCGACGCGTTTCGAGGACATCGTCGCGCTGGTCGCGCTCTACCGGCCGGGCCCCATGGCGCTCATTCCGGATTTCGTCGCCCGGAAGAGCGGGCGCGAGCGCGTCGACTACACCGACCCGCGCCTCGAGCCGATCCTTTCCCCGACGTACGGCGTGATGGTGTACCAGGAGCAGGTGATGCAGATCGCGCAGGCGATCGGCGGCTATACGCTCGGCGGCGCCGACCTGCTGCGCCGTGCGATGGGCAAGAAAAACGTGGTGGAGATGGCGACCCACCGCGACATCTTCGTGGCCGGCGCGGAAAAGAACGGCCTCAAAGGCGCCAAGGCGACGCACCTCTTCGACCTGATGGAGAAGTTCGCCGGCTACGGTTTCAACCGCTCGCATGCGGCCGCCTACGCGCTTGTCGCCTACCAGACCGCCTATTTCAAGGCGCATCACCCGGCCGCGTTCATGGCGGCCAACCTGTCGCTCATGATGGACGACACGGACAAGGTGCGCGAGCTTCGCGACGATGCCGCCGCGCTCGGTATCGCCGTGCTCCCGCCCGACGTCAACGCGTCGAACTTCCGCTTCGAGCCGGTGGATACGAAGCAGATTCGGTACGGGCTCGGCGGCATCAAGGGCACCGGCGAGCAGGCCATCGCGTCGATCGTCGCCGCGCGCGGCGCGGGCGGCGCATTCAGCGGCCTCCACGATTTCTGCCAGCGCGTCGACAAGCGGCTCGTCAACCGGCGCGTCGTCGAAGCGCTGGTGCGCGCCGGCGCCTTCGATGCGATCGATCCGCGGCGCGCCACGCTTTTCGCGTCCATCGGCGTTGCACTGGCCGAAGCCGAGCGCGTCGATGCGGCAGGCTCCCAGGAATCGCTCTTTGGCGGCCAACAATCGACGGAGCCGCTTCCGCTGGTCGTGTCGCGCGAGTGGACGGATGCCGAGCGCCTCGTTCATGAGAAGGCCGCGCTCGGCTACTACCTTTCGGGCCATCCGTTCGCGGGCTATGCGGCGGAGCTCGCACCGCTCGTCCGGCTGGCGCTCGCGAACCTGCAGCCGCGCCGGGACACCGTGATGATCGCCGGCATCGTCACCGCGCTGCGCGTGCAAACGGGCCGGCGCGGCAAGATGGCGTTCGTGACACTCGACGACGGCGGCGGCTCGGCGGAAGTCGTGGTCTTCAACGAGACGTTCGATGCCGCGCGCAGCCTGCTGAGGGAGGATCAGCTCGTCATCGTCGAGGTGAAGGTGCAGCAGCGGATGACCGACGACGGCCAGGTGCAGGGCCTGCGCGTCGTCGCCGAGGCGGTGCACGACCTGCCGGCGATTCGCAAGCGCTTCGCGAAGGGACTGCGCCTCGCCTGCAACGGCGGCGCGGACGCCGAGCGGCTTGCCGCGCTGCTCGGCCCCTTCCGCAACGGCAGCTGCGGCATCGTCGTCGAGTATCGCAACCATGGCTTGGGCGGCGAGATCGAGCTGCCCGAATCCTGGCGCGTGAATCCCGACGAGACGCTGCTCGCGCAACTTCGCGACTGGCTCGCGCCGGAAAACGTCCGCGTTGTCTACTGACGCCAACGGGCGGCTCGCGTGGCTGCCGCGCCACGGCCTCTGGCGCCATCGCGATTTCCTTTTGCTGTGGAACGCGCAGGGCGTCTCCGCCGTCGGCTCGCGGATCACGCGCACCGCGTTGCCGATGGCCGCGATCCTGGTCGCGGGCGCGGGCGCGCTCGATCTCGGCCTCCTCGCCGTCGCGCTGACGCTGCCGCGTGCGCTGTTCGCGTGGCTGGGTGGCGGCTGGGTCGATCGTCATCGCCGGCGGCCCGTGCTGATCGGCACCGACGTCGTGCGCGCCGTCGCGCTGCTCGCGATTCCGGTCGCGGCCTGGTCGCACATGCTCTCGATGCCGTTCCTCTACGCGATCGCCGCGATCACCGGCGTCGCGACGGTCCTGTTCGACCTGGCGGATCACGTGTTCATCGCCGATCTCGTTGGACGCGACCAGCTGCTGGACGCCAACGGCAAGCGCGAGGCCGTAGACGCCGTGGCGGAAATTTCGGGGCCGGCGCTCGGCGGCGCTCTGGTCGCATGGCTGACGGCCCCGATCGCGATCGCCGCCGACGCGCTGACGTTTGTCGCATCGGCGCTGCTGATTGCGCGAATCCGCAAGGAGGAGAAGATCGTCGCGCC
>Ga0209048_10005874_pt1 | contig 11550 bp, 12 predicted proteins | sample FrelakmetCRP12CR_FD_187146 | JGI IMG/M metagenome (GOLD analysis project Ga0209048, IMG submission 187146) | Freshwater lake sediment microbial communities from the University of Notre Dame, USA, for methane emissions studies - CRP12 CR (SPAdes)... | ecosystem: Environmental > Aquatic >... | reverse complement strand
CTTGCGTGCAGAGCGTCAGTGCAGGCCGCGCGTCGGCGGTACCCAAGGCGCCGGCGTCGCACCGGGCACGCGCAGCATGTACATCATGCGAATCGCCGTTTCGCGACCGCGGTAATAGCCTTCCAGGCGCAGCGTTTCGACGAAGCCCTGCGCGCGATAAAACGCGTACGCCGTTCGGTTACGCGCGCGGAGCTCGAGGTGCACCGTCGCGACCCCGGCGGTCGCCGCCGTGTCGAGCAGCCAGCGCGCCATGCGCCGTCCCACCCCGCAGCGTTGATGGCTCGGGCGCACCGCCAGCAGCATCAGATGCGCGCGCTCGTCGCCCACCGTCATCGCCGCGAAGCCTGCGGTGCGCTCGCCGTCGGACGCGATCAGCGTCACCACGTCCGGATCGGCGAGCAGCTGGCGGATGCGCTCCGGACGGTACTGCCAGCCCAGTCCCGCCTCGATCAGGTCGCGCGACATCATCGCCAACGCCGGCGCGTCACCGCTGTGCGCCAGGCGCAAGCCAATGTCGGCAAGGCTCATAATAGTCATTGTGCCATGACATCCCCGTCGGGCGCTCCTCCCTCGGGAATCCGCCGCAGCGCAAGCGCAGGAGATCGCCATGCACGACGACCACACGCACCCCGGCCGCCGCGTTACCCGCCGCGAGACGCTCGCCTTGATCGGCGCGTCGGGCGTGGCGCTGCTGGCCGGGTTGCGTCCTTCGCGGGCGGCAGGCGTTGTCAATTCCGGTGCCGCTCCGGTCTGCGTGGTGCGCCCGGCGCAGACCGAGGGCCCCTTCTTCGTCGACGGCGAACTCGAGCGCTCCGACATTCGCGCCGATGCCGGCGGCGGCAACGTCAAGCCGGGCGTTCCGCTGCGGCTCGGATTCGTCGTGTCGCGGATCGGCGGCGCGAGCTGCACCCCGCTGGCCGGCGCGCAGGTACACGTCTGGCACTCGGACGCGGAGGGCAACTACTCGGACGCAGGCGAGCCTCGCGCGTCGGCCGGCAGCCGGCAATTCCTGCGCGGCTTCCAGGTCACCGATGCGACGGGGACAGCGCGGTTCCTCACCATCTATCCCGGCTGGTACCAGGGGCGCACTCCGCACGTCCACTTCAAGCTCAGGATGGCGGCGGCCGCGGGCTCGCCGGCGCGCAGCCGGGAGTTCACCTCGCAACTCTACTTCGACGATGCGCTGTCGGATCGCGTGTACACCGCCGCCCCGTATCCGGCACGAGCGCCGCGCGCGGTGCGCAACGCCGACGACTTCGTGTTCCGCGACGGCGGCGACAAGCTGCTGCTGGAGGCCGCAGCCGACGCGCACGGCTACGCAGCCGTGTTCCGCATCGGCGTCCAGTTGTAGATGACGCGGGCTCGGCATCCGCCACTTCGGCAACAGCGCAGTCGCGGGGAGTGCATTGACAAAAGTCCGAAACTGGACTACCGGTCATTCATGGTCTTCTTATAGACAATACGCCGCGCTGCCTTCCGATGCCCCGTCCCGCTCTGCCGCACCGCGAATCGACCAGGCCGTCACGTCCGCTTGCAGACCCGGAGCGGCTGGCGGGTCCGGCACTGCGCAGTTTCTTCCGCATCGCCGACGCATGGAAGCTCTCCGGCGAAGAGGCGCGCACGCTGCTCGGCGCACCGCCGCGCTCGACCTTCTACGCCTGGAAGAAGGCCGGGCAGGGCCAAGTCGGGCGCGACACGCTGGAACGCGTGTCGTACATCCTGGGCATCTACAAGGCGTTGCAGATCCTGCTACCCGACCCAGCAGCTGCGGACGCGTGGGTACGCAAGCCCAATGCCGCGCCGCTGTTCGCCGGCAAGCCCGCGCTGCAGCGCATGTTGTCCGGCAACGTCGCCGATCTCTACGTCGTGAGGCAGTACCTCGACGGCTGGCGCGGCGGCTGAGGCAGGGACCGGCGCGTGGCGCTGCTGACTCGCCGCACGCAGTGGCGGCCCTGCCATCGCCTGGTGCCCAGCCGCTTCCCGCCCGTCGGGCTGTTCGATCGCGTCGCGCAGCCCGAAGATTTGGCGGCGGTGGCCGAGCTGGAAATGCTGACCAACGATCGCGTGCGCGAGGAGATCGGCGAACTGGCGCCGGTGCCGAAGGTGGATCGCATCAGCGGCCCGGGTACCACGCCGATCATGGCCGCGTTCACGCACCTGAATCCGGAGGGCAGCCGCTTTTCCGATGGCTCGTACGGCGTGTACTACTGCGCGCGCGAACTCGATACCGCGCTTGCCGAAGTGCGCCACCATCAGGCGCGGTTTCTGCGGCGCACTGCGGAAGGGCCGCTGCGGCTCGAGCTGCGGCTGTATGTCGCTGATGTCAATGCGCGTCTGGTCGACGTGCGCAAAGTCGCGGAGTGCCGTCGCCCTGACGACTACGCGCCCAGCCAGAAGCTCGGCGTCGCGCTGCGCACTCAGGCGCGCGACGGCATCCTCTACCGAAGCGTGCGGCACGCGAGCGGTCTGTGCGCCGCGGTGTTCAGGCCCCGGCTGTTGAGCCATTGCCGGCAGTCGAAACACTACGCGTTTCATTTCGACGGGCAAGACATCAGCGCGATCGACGAGTTGACCGCGGTTTGGCAGCAATAGCGGCCGGACCGTGCAGGGCGGGGATTCGCCGCCGAGCTGCGTTACTGCAGGCGATAGGGTTCGAGCTGCATCGACTCGACCTCTGCCCCGAGCATGACCACGCTGCCGGCGCGGCGATTGACGCCGTCGTCGGAAAAATCGAACACGAACCAGCGGCGCAGGCGCACCACGCCCTCACCGTCGCGAGCCAAGCGCAGCTTCACGCCCTGGACCGTGTCATCGAGAAGCTGCAGGCCGTGCCGACTGCACGCCTCGCGGGTGACGCGAATCGCCGCCTCGCGCGCGCGCAACGCTTCGAAGAGCGTCCAGCCGGCGAGGGCCAGTGCCAGCAGGGCGAGGATTTCCCACATGGGTCGGAAGCAAAGGCGATCGAGGGCTGTGGCAGTTATTGGGGCCGCTGCGCCCGGTCGCAACGGTCGACCATGCACGGCGGAAAATTTTCGCGCTCGTTTTTCGGCTTATGCCAATGTGCTAGACTTGGCCGCTGATTGCCCACTGATCAGGGGATACGATGCGCACCTTGCCTGCCTTCCTCTGCGCCGCGCTGTTGCTGTTCGCGGCTCCGGCCGCAGCTGCCCAGACCGCGACCCAGTTCTACATGGAATACAACGCCGCGTGGAACAAGGCCACATCCATCGACGCGCTGCTGCCTTACCTCGGCAAGGACAGCCGCGCGGAAATCGAAGCGACGCCCGAGGACAAGCGCGCGGAGATGTTCGACATGATGAAAGAAATGGGCAGGAAGTCCAACGTCAAGGTCGTCAAGGAAACCAAGACCGCCGACGGTTACACGCTCGACGTGACCGCCACCGGACCGGACACGAAGCCCATGAGAGGCATCGTCACCATCACCATGGAGGGCGCGGCGATGAAGTTGCAGAAGGAAAGCTGGACGAGCTGAGCCAGCGCCGCCGATGCCCACTATTCCGCAGGCAGGAAACCCTCGATCGAAAGGTAGCGCTCGCCGGTGTCGTAGTTGAAGCCGAGCACGCGCGCGCCCGGTGCCAGGTCCGGCAGCTTCTGCGCGATCGCGGCCAGCGTCGCGCCCGATGAGATGCCCACGAGCATGCCTTCCTCGCGCGCGGCCCGACGTGCCATCTCCTTGGCCGCCTCCGCCTCGACCGTGATGACGCCATCGAGCACCTTGGTGTCGAGATTCCTGGGAATGAACCCCGCCCCGATGCCCTGAATCGGGTGCGGCGTGTGCACGCCGCCCGAAATCACCGGCGACGCCGTCGGTTCGACCGCGAACACCTTCAGCTTCGGCCATTGCCTTTTCAACACGCGTGCACAGCCGGTGATGTGGCCGCCGGTACCCACGCCCGTGATCAGCGCGTCGAGCCCGCCCGGAAAGTCCGCCAGTATTTCCGGCCCGGTGGTGCGCGCGTGCACGTCGATGTTGGCCGGATTCTCGAATTGCTGCGGCATCCACGCACCCGGCGTCGCGGCAACGAGTTCCATCGCCTTGGCGATCGAGCCCTTCATGCCCTCCGCGCGCGGCGTCAGCACGAAGGTCGCGCCGTAGGCGAGCATCAGCCGGCGGCGCTCCACCGACATGCTGTCGGGCATCACCAGGATGATCTTGTAGCCCTTCACGGCCGCGACCATCGCCAGCCCGATGCCGGTGTTGCCCGAGGTCGGTTCGATGATCGTCCCGCCGGTCTCGAGCTTGCCGCTGGCCTCGGCCTCCTCGACCATCGACAAGGCAATACGATCCTTGATCGAGCCGCCGGGATTCGCGCGTTCGGACTTGATCCAGACGTTGCTGCCCGCGCCGAACAGGCGGTTGATGCGAATGTGCGGCGTGTTGCCGATGGTGGCGAGAATATTTGCGGCAGGCATGGAATTCTCCGTGACGGAAAGTGAACAAGGCCGGGCCGCAAGCGTGCCGCCGTTTGCGGCGGATTGCAAGTCGCGCGCGATACCGATGGTTCGGCGCGCGGGTAGAATGACGCCTCGCCCTCATCCCCTCGGGTCGCCGCGCGCCATGCCAAAAACACTCGCCACCGCCAACCCGCGCGAACTCGCATGGATGTCGCTGGGCGAACTCGCACACGAACTCGAGGGCCGTACCACGTCGTCGCGCGAGATCGTCACCGCATATCTCGACCGCATCGCCGCGCTCGATGCACGGCTGCACGCCTTCATCGACGTCTATCGCGACGATGCGCTCGCCGCCGCCGCCAAGGCCGACAGCGAACGCGCCGCAGGGCGCGTATGCGGGCCGCTGCACGGCTTGCCGATCGCGATCAAGGACCTTGTCCACATCCGCGGCAGAATGACGACGGCCGGATCCAGGGCGCGGCCCTACGGCATCGCCAACGAATCCGCGACCGCCTGGGAGCGCCTCTCTGCCGCGGGCATGATCGCGCTGGGCAAGACGCACCTGGTCGAATTTGCGTTCGGCGGGTGGGGCCGCAACGCGCCGATGGGCGCGCCGTGGAACCCGTGGGATACGCGGACGCATCGCGTCGCCGGCGGATCAAGCAGCGGTTCCGCGGTGGCGGTCGCCGCCGGGCTCGCGCCCGCCGCCGTCGGCTCGGACACCGGCGGATCGATCCGCATTCCCTCGGGGCTGTGCGGACTGACGGGGCTCAAGCCCACCTACGGACTGGTCAGCCTGGCCGGCGTGTTTCCGCTGGCACTCACGCTCGATTCGGTCGGGCCGCTCGCGCGCAACGCGGAAGACGTCGCGCGGTTGACCGCCGCAATGGCCGGCGCCGACCCGCGCGATCCGGCGACGCTGACGGCGCCCGCTGTCGACTTCGCCGCCGCGATCAGCGGCGCACCGGACATCCGCGGCAAGCGCATCACCGCGCTGGCGGTGGAGCAATTTCCCTGGCCCGCGATGCCGGACGTGCTGCGCGTGCGCAACGACGCCATCGCCGTGCTGCGTTCGTTGGGCGCCTGCGTCGAGGAATCGCGGGTGCCCGTCGACTTCGAGGACGTGATGGTGAAAAGCGGGCGCATCATCGCCTTCGAGGCGTATGCCCGGCACGCCGCCTACATCGAGGACGCCACGCTGCCCTTCGATCCATGGGTGCGCAATCGCATGCTCGCCGGCAAGGCGATCAGCACCGCCGACCACGCCGACCTGCTGTCGGCGCACGAGCGCGCGGCGGCCGCCTTCGCCGCCTGGATGCGCGGCCACGACGCCTTGCTCACGCCGACCCTGCCCATCACCGCGACGCCGCTCTCCGACGTCGACGAGGCGACCACGCCGCTGGCCGCGTTCACCCGCGCGGGCAACTACCTCCGCGCCTGCGCGCTGTCGCTGCCGGCGGGATTCTCGGCGGACCGGCTGCCGATCGGCGTGCAACTGATGGGCGCGCCCTTCGCCGACGCCACGCTGGTGATGCTGGGCCGCGCATTCCAGACGGCGACCGACTGGCATCGGCAAGCGCCGGATCTGTCGGCCTGGCAGAACTGACGAATTGCATCCGGCGCATAATGCCGGTTTGCGGCGCGCGCAATGCCACTTGCCAAGACGATGAAGCCAATTCCGCTTTGCCTTGCCTGCCTGCTTGGACTGGCAGGATGCTCGCTCGTGTCCGCCGGCGTACCGTCGCCTGCGCGCGCGCTTAGCTTCGCGCCGGTCGCCGCCGCCGCTGCGGCAACGGCGAGCACCGACGCGAGTTCCGCCGCCGGCGGAATCGCCTGGCAAAAGGGCGACGTCGACGCGGCCTTCGCCGCGGCCAAGGCCGCGAACAAGCCGGTGTTCCTCTACTGGGGCGCAGTCTGGTGCCCGCCGTGCAACCAGGTCAAGGCGACGATATTCAATCGCCAGGATTTCATCGATCGCTCGCGCTTTTTCGTGCCGGTGTACATCGACGGCGACAGCCCCAGCGCGCAGCGGCAAAGCGCGCGCTTCAAGGTCGTCGGCTATCCGACGATGATCCTGTTCAAGCCCGGCGGCACCGAGATCACGCGCTTGCCGGGCGAAGTCGACGCCGACCAGTACATGCGTGTGCTGGCACTGGGCATGAACGGTGCGCGGCCGGTGAAGGAGACGCTGGCGGCAGCGCTCGCGCCCGGGGCGAAATTGTCGCCCGAGGAATGGCGCCTGCTCGCGTACTACTCGTGGGACACCGACGAACAGCAGGCGCTGCCGAAGGACAAGGTGCCGGCGACGCTGCAACGCCTCGCGCAGTTGTGCCCGGCCGAGCAGCGCGACACCGCGCGGCGCCTGGAAATCAAGGCGCTCGCCGCCGCGTCGATGGCCGCCGGCGCGAAGCCGCGCGAGGACAAGGCGGCGGTCGAGCGCGTCCTCAGGCTGCTCGCGGAGCCGAGATTCGCGCGCGCCAACTTCGACGTCGTCGTTTACTACTCCAGCGTCATCTCCAGGCTCATCACGCTGCCCAAGTCCGCCGAACGCGCGCAGCTCAATGCTGCATTCAACGCCGCGCTGGAACGGCTGGCTGCCGACGCGACGCTGTCCGCCGGCGACCGGCTGAGCGCGCTCGATGCGCAGGTCGCGCTCGCCAGGCTGGACGCGCCCAAGGCTGCGCTGCCTGCCGCATTGCTGGCGAAGGTGCGCGAGCAGGTCGCGCGCGTCGATCGCGAGACCACCGACCCGTATGCGCGGCAAGCGGTGATCAGCACGGCGGCCGACGTGCTGGCCGAGGCCGGCCTGCGCGATGAGTCGGACGCGCTGCTCACGGCCGAGCTGAAGCGTTCGCAATCGCCTTACTACTACATGCTGGGACTGGCCGCGAACGCCAAGGCGCGCGGCGACCAGCCGGCGGCGCTCGACTGGTACGAAAAGGCCTACGCAGCGGCGGACGGTCCGGCGACGCGACTGCAGTGGGGCGCCAGCTACGTCAACGCGTTGATCGACCTGTCGCCGCAAGACACGGCGCGCATCGACAAGGCCGCCAAGAGCGTCATCGGCGAGCTGGAGCCTGAGCCGGATACCTTCTATGGCCGCAACCAGCGCGCGCTGGAGAAGATGAGCCGCAAGCTCGCGGCCTGGGAAAAGGAACAGCGCGGTGCGCAGCGCGACGCGTCGCTCAAACGCCTGCGCACGCAGATGGCGGGGGTATGCGCCAGGCTGCCCGCCGCGGATCCGGCGCGCGTGAACTGCGACGCCGTGTTGCACGTGGCGCCGGCCGCGGTCGCGAAGTCGTAGCGATCGGTCTGCAAATCGCGCCCGATGAGCGACCCCGAGCTCCGGATCGCGCATGACGATCGGCGGCCTGCGCGGGCCGCCGCATCTGCTCCGCGCCCGACGCTGCTCCTGCTGCTGGTCGGGAGCATCGCGCTCGCCGTTGGCGGCTACATGCTCTGGCGCGCGCGCAGCGAGCCGCCACCGCCCGCCGCGCCCGCTCCGGCCGCCGTTCCGCCCGCGCCGAAGGCCGCCGTCGAACCACCGCGCATCGAACATCCCGTCGCCGCCGCGCCGCCATCCGCGCCGCTGCCCACCCTCGGCGACAGCGACGCCGCGATCGGCGGCGCGCTCGCCAAGCTGCTCGGCAAGCCGTCCTTCGACCAATTCTTCATCCCGCAGGATCTCGTCCGCCACATCGTGGCCACTGTCGACAATCTGCCGCGCAAGCACGTCGCGCAACGGCTCGTGCCGGTGAAAGCCGTCCTCGGACCGATGCTGACCACCGGGCGCGACGCGACCCTGGCGATCGCGGCGGACAACGCCGCGCGCTACGCGCCGTACGTACGCGCGTTCGAAGGCGTGGACAGCAAGAAGCTGGTGGCGCTGTACACGCAGTTCTATCCGCTGTTCCAGTTGAGCTACGCCGAGCTCGGTTATCCGACACGCTACTTCAACGATCGCCTGTTCGAGGTCGTCGACCATCTGCTCGCCGCACCCGACGTCACCGGCCAGCTCGCGCTGACGCAGCCGAAGGTGCTCTTCGAGTTCGCCGATCCCGCGTTGCAGGAACTGTCGGCGGGTCAGAAGATACTGGTGCGCATGGGCCCGGCCAACGCGGCGCGCGTGAAGGCCAAGCTGCGCGACATCAAGAAGGCGCTCCAGGCCCAGTAGCAGCTCAGGCTGCGAATCCGGCGCGCGAGCGCGCCTCTCCCGACTGCGGACCCGCCAGCAGCTGCGCGAAGCTGCGCGCCAGCGCCGGTTCGCGGGCGCGGGCGCACACCGCGACCGAATAGACCGTCGCCAGCTCGAACCCGGCGGGGAGCGCACCGACCAGCGCGACGCCCGGCGTCACGATGATTTCGCTCACTTGCGTGATGCCGATGGCGCCGGATTCGGGCGCACGCGCGAGTTCGGCCATCGCGGTCGCCCCGTTGGCGAATTCTCGCAGCCGCGCAGCGAGCTCGGCGGCTGTGCCCAGCGAACGCAGCACCTTCAGCACATGGATGCCCGCCGTGGAGCGCACGGTGTCCGGCACATAGATGGCACCGGAGGCAAGCAGCGCGCGCCGCAGCGCATCCGCGCCGGACACATCGGGAATGGGATCACCGCTGCGCACCGCAACGCCGGTGGCCACGCGGCCCAACACGGCGACCGAATCCGCGAACACGTCGCCACCTTGCGCGAGCGCGTCGATCATCGGTGCGGTGAGAATCACCAGGTCGCAGGCTTCACCCGCGAGCAGCTTGTCGCGCATCGCGCCGACGGCGCTGAAGGTCGCGCGCAGTTCGCAGCCGGTGGCCGCCGTGAACGCGCCTTGCAGCGCGCTGACGAGCCCCCGGGCGGCGCCGCCGCTCAGCAGGTCGAGATGCACGAGGGATCGATGTGGCAGCGGGCCATACGACTACTGATCGGGCTTCGCGCCGGAAATCCTGACGATGCGCTCCCACTTGGCGATGTCGTCGTTCAGGTAGCGCGTGAACTCGTCGGGCGTCATAGTCATCGCAACCGCCCCCTGCTTCGCCCATTCGTCGCGCACGTCCGCTTTGCTGACGATCTTCACGACTTGGGCGTTGAGCCGCCTGACGATGTCCGGCGGCGTTCCCCTGGGTGCCATCAGCCCGAGCCAGATCACCGCTTCGTAGCCTGTGACTCCCGCTTCGGCGAGCGTCGGCACATTGGGCAACACCGACGAACGCACCTTGCCGGTCGTGGCCAGCGCCTTTACCTTGCCGGCCTTCGCAAACTCGCTCATGGTCGTCACCGCGTCGAACATCATGTCGACCTGTCCGCCGATCAGGTCGGTACGTGCCTGCGAGCTGCCCTTGTAGGGAACGTGGACGATGTCGACGTTGGCCATTGTCTTGAAAAGTTCGCCGGCCATGTGATACGGCGTGCCGGGTCCGGACGACGCGTAGTTCAGCTTGCCGGGCTTGGATTTCGCGAGCGCCAGAAGCTCGGCGAGGTTCGCGACCGGCACCGAAGGGTGCACTACCAGCACCAGGTCCGAGTAGTTGATCGGCGCGATGGGAACGAAATCGCGCATCAGCGCATAGGGCTTGTTCTGCATCAGCGATTCATTGACCGTCTGCGTGTTCGACATCAGCAGCAGGGTGTATCCGTCCGGAGGACTCTTGGCCACGGCATCGGTGCCGATCACCGAGCCACCCCCGGGCCGGTCGTCGACCACGAAGGGCTGGCCCAAGGCGTCCTGCAAGCGTTGCGCAAGGAAGCGCGCATAGATGTCGGCCGGTCCACCCGCCGCGAACGGCACGATGATCTTCACCGATCGGTTGGGGTAGTCCTGGCCGAGTGCCGGTACGCAGACCAGCGCGAAGGCTACGCAGGCAACAAGCTTGGCTAGCGTGCGCGACATGGGAAACTCCTCGACGGCCATTGAGCCGGAACGGCGCTACTGTACTACGCCTGCTCGAACAGCGACGACGATCGGCCGCTCGCTGCCGCTGCGGCAGCCGCCGCGGGCGACAGCCCGCCCACGCGCACGCCCAGCAAGCGGATGCGCCGCTCCAGGGGCACACGCTTCAGGCACTCACCCGCCACGCGGCGGATGATGCGCGCATCCTGCGTGGGCGCGTCTATGGTCTTGTCGCGGGTCACGATCCTGAAGTCGTCGTAGCGCAGCTTGAGCCCGATGGTCCTGCCGACGTAGCCCTTGCGCTGCAGGTCGCCCGCCAGCTCGACACAGAGCTCGGTGAATATCGCCGACAGCTCGTCGCGATCGCGCCTGGCGTGCAAGTCGCGATCGAAGGTCGTCTCGCGGCTGATGCTCACCGGTTCGCTTTCGGTCACGATCGGCCGGTCGTCGCGGCCGTGCGCAGCGTCGTGCATCCACGCACCGCGGCTCGCCCCGAAGTGCACGCCAAGCCACGCCGGATCGGCATGCGCCAGGTCGCCGATGGTGTGCACGCCGAGCGCGTCGAGCCGCTCGGCGGTCTTGGGGCCGATGCCGTTGATCTTGCGCGCGGCGAGCGGCCAGATGCGTCGCGCAATGTCGTCGGCGGCGAGCATCGTCAGCCCGTCGGGCTTGTCGAGCTCGGAGGCGATCTTGGCGAGCAGCTTGTTGGGCGCGACCGCGATCGAGCACGACAGTCCGGTCGCGGCGCGCACCGCGTCCTTGATTGCCCGGGCCACGTCGCGCGCGCGCCACCAGGCTTCGACGGGATCGTCGGCGACGGCTTCGTGCTCGGGCAGCTTCACCCCGGTGAGGTCGATGTAGATCTCGTCGATGCCGCGATCCTCGATCTGCGGTGCAATCGCGCGTACGGCGGCCTTGAAGGCGCGCGAAGCGCGCCGGTAGGCGTCGAAGTCGGTGGGCAGCAGGATCGCGTCGGGCGCCAGCCGCGCAGCCTTCATCAGGCCCATCGCCGAATTGACGCCCAGCGCGCGCGCCGCGTAGGTCGCGGTCGTCGCCACGCCGCGTCCGACGTAGTCGCGCAAGCGCGTGAACTGCCGCGCCGCCTTGCCGGTCGCGGGATCGATCGATTCCGCAGGCCGGCGGTTGCTGCCGCCCCCGATCACCACCGGCATGCCGACGAGTTCCGGATAACGCAACAGCTCCACCGACGCGTAGAACGCATCCATGTCGAGGTGAGCGATCAGGCGCGAGGGAGCGG
>Ga0209048_10005873_pt1 | contig 11551 bp, 12 predicted proteins | sample FrelakmetCRP12CR_FD_187146 | JGI IMG/M metagenome (GOLD analysis project Ga0209048, IMG submission 187146) | Freshwater lake sediment microbial communities from the University of Notre Dame, USA, for methane emissions studies - CRP12 CR (SPAdes)... | ecosystem: Environmental > Aquatic >... | reverse complement strand
CCACCATCAGCGCCCGGCCGATGTCCACCCCCAGGCGCTGGGCGGCGAGCAGCAGAGCGTCCGGGGCCGGTTTTTTGTTGGGGGTGCATTCGCCGCCTATCACGGTCTCGAAGAATTCCGCGATCCCGATCTTTTCCAGCAGCGGCACGGCGAACTCGGCGGGTTTGTTGGTGATGCAGGCCATCCGCAACCCACGGGCGCGCAGCGCCTGCAATCCTTCCAGCACGCCCGGATACAGGCGGGTATGGACGCAGAGATTGTCGGCGTAGGCGGCCTTGAACAAGGGCCGGGCGGCATTTACCAGGTCTGCCGGCGCATTGCCCGCAATATCATCGGCCAGGGCGCGACGGATGAGATTTTCGGCGCCGTTGCCTACCCACTGGCGTACCTTGTCCTCGCCCCTTGGCGGCAGCCCCAGTTGCTGCATCATCGTATCCACCGCGATGGCCAGATCGGGGGCGCTGTCGGTAAGGGTGCCGTCCAGATCGAAAAGAATTGCTTCAACGTTCTCAAACATGGCCTGTCGCCTTGGCCAGTTCGGCGCGCATGGCAGCGATGGTAGCCTGGTAATCAGCCGTGCTAAAAATGGCGGAACCGGCTACGAAGGTATCGGCGCCAGCCTCTGCGATGGCGCGGATGTTATCGACCTTAACCCCGCCGTCGATCTCCAGGCGGATGTCGTAACCGCTCGCCTCAATGAGTCGGCGCGCTTCCCGCAGCTTGTCCAAGGTGCCGGGGATAAAGCGCTGGCCACCGAAACCGGGGTTTACGGACATCAACAGGATCATGTCCACCTTGTCCATGACATATTTCAGATAATCCAGGGACGTGGCCGGGTTGAATACCAACCCGGACTTACAACCCTGATCGTGAATCAGTTGCAGGCTGCGATCGATGTGCTCGCTGGCCTCGGGATGGAAGGTGATATAGGTAGCGCCAGCCTGGGCGAAATCCGGGATGATGCGGTCCACCGGCTTGACCATCAGATGCACGTCGATGGGCGCGGTGACGCCATGCTGGCGCAGGGCCTCGCACACCAGCGGGCCGATGGTCAGGTTGGGCACATAGTGATTGTCCATCACATCGAAGTGCACGAAGTCCGCGCCGGCCGCCAATACCGAATCCACCTCCTCGCCCAAGCGGGCGAAATCAGCCGACAGTATGGACGGCGCGATCCTGTAATCCACCATGCTTGATCCTCTCTAGAGATGTGAAGCGTGAGGTGAATTTACCCGATCGCGGTGTAATTGGACACCCGCAATTATGATCTTACCCCTCACTCCCATCCTGTCCCACAAGGGATGAGGGCAAAAAAACCCATCCCGGATCACTCCACAACCTTAATTCCGCCCCCGGCACCTTGCTACAATTCCTTGACACCCTGCCGGAGAAGCCCACTACCTTGGATATTGCCAATTTGCATGCCTTCGTCGCAGTGGCGGACACCGCGTCTTTCTCGCTGGCCGCCGAGCAGTTGCACCTGACCCAGCCGGCGGTAAGCAAACGCATAGCCGTTTTGGAAACCGAACTGCAAGCGCGCCTCTTCGACCGACTGGGGCGCAAGATCCTGCTGACCGAAGCCGGCCTCACCCTGCTGCCGCGAGCGCGACGCATTCTGGTGGAATTGGAAGACAGCCGGCGAGCATTGCTGAATCTGTGCGGTCAGGTAGCGGGTAAGTTAGTTTTGGTCACCAGCCACCACATCGGATTGCACCGGTTGCCGCCAGTGCTGCGGGTCTTTGCCGCCCGCTATCCGCAAGTCCAACTGGACATGCGCTTCATGGATTCCGAAGTGGCCTGCGAGGCCATCGCGCAAGGAGACGTGGAGTTGGCCATCGTGACCCTGCCCCCACGATCCCAGCATCCCCTCCAGACTCTGCCGGTCTGGAACGATCCCCTGGGCGTGGTCGTCAACGCCTCTCATCCCCTGGCCAGTCAGCAGCACGTCGCAGCCTGCATGCTAAGCGACTACCCCGCCATTTTGCCGGGTGAATCCACCTTCACCCGCGGTATCATCGAACGCGGCCTCGTTCCCCTGGGTGTTCAGATCAAGGTCGCGTTCTCGACCAATTATCTGGAAACCATCAAAATGTTGGTTGCGGTGGGTCTGGGCTGGAGCCTGCTTCCCCGCACTATGCTGGATGCCGAATTGGTCAGCCTGGAAATCGAAGGACTGCGGTTGCAACGCTCCTTGGGAGTGGTGCTGCACACCGAGCGCACCTTGTCAAACGCCGCCCAGGCGTTGCTCGCCCTCTTGGGGGCGCAAGGAAATTCGTCTGGTATCGACCGATAACCGGCAGGTGCAAACGCCCATCTTTCTAAGTAGACTAAGGCATTATTTTATGCCCTTTATTTTATCATAAGCCTGTACTCCCCCTAAGGAAGAGCGACGCGTAATGAGCCAGAGTTATCTTTTTACCTCGGAATCTGTTTCCGAAGGCCACCCCGACAAGATCGCCGATCAGATCTCGGATGCCGTACTGGACGCCATTCTGACGGTTGACCCCAAAGCCCGGGTAGCCTGCGAAACCCTGATCAAGACCGGTGTAGTAGTGCTGGCCGGCGAAATCACCACCTCCGCCTGGGTGGATTTCGATGAGATCGTCCGCGACACCATCACGGACATCGGTTACAACAGCTCCGAGGTAGGCTTCGACGGCGCCACTTGCGCAGTCCTGTCCTGCATCGGCAAGCAATCCAGTGATATTGCCCAAGGCGTGGACCGTAAAAGCCCGGAAGAACAGGGCGCCGGCGATCAGGGCCTGATGTTCGGTTACGCGACGAACGAAACCGATGTGCTCATGCCCGCTCCCATCACCTACGCGCACCGCCTGGTGCAGCGCCAGGCTGAGATGCGCAAGAACGGCGTGCTGCCCTGGCTGCGCCCGGACGCCAAGAGCCAGATCACGTTTCGCTACGAGGACGGCAACATCGTCGGCATCGAGGCCGTGGTGCTGTCCACCCAGCATGATCCAGACATGACTCAGGCGCGGATCAAGGAAGCGGTGATGGAAAACATCATCCAGCCCATCTTGCCGGCGCAGTGGCTGGACAAACACACCAAATACCATATCAATCCCACGGGTAAATTCGTCATCGGCGGCCCGGTGGGCGATTGCGGCCTGACCGGGCGCAAGATCATCGTGGACACTTACGGTGGCATGGCCCGCCACGGTGGCGGCGCCTTCTCCGGCAAGGATCCTTCCAAGGTGGACCGCTCCGCCGCCTACGCGGCTCGTTATGTCGCCAAGAACATCGTCGCCGCGGGACTGGCTGACCGCTGCGAGATTCAAGTGTCCTACGCCATCGGCGTAGCCGAGCCCACCTCCATCAGCGTCAATACCTTCGGCACCGGCAAAATCGACGAGGAGCGCCTGGTGGAGATCGTGCGCGGTCACTTCGATCTGCGCCCCTATGGTCTCGTCAAGATGCTGAACCTGATCCGTCCCATCTACAAAGACACCGCCGCTTATGGCCACTTCGGCCGTGAGGACGCGCGTTTCACCTGGGAAACGATGGATAAAGCCGAAGCCCTGCGCGATGCCGCCGGCCTGTAAGCCAAACTTATACAAAATATGTACGGGCATGGATGGAACACCGCGGCCGGTTTGCACTCTATGCGAAGGTGCCAGCCTGGCTAACGGCTGCCTTTTTCGCGTCTCAGGCGCGCAGTTACCAATGGAGTTCATTCAATGAGCATTCAACCTATTACGAGCATCACGCCCGACTACAAGGTCGCCGACATCGCCCTGGCTGGCTGGGGCCGCAAGGAGATCGCCATCGCCGAGACGGAAATGCCTGGCTTGATGGCCATCCGCGCGGAATACGGCAACAGCAAGCCCCTCAAGGGCACGCGCATCGCCGGCTCGCTGCACATGACCATCCAAACCGCGGTGCTGATCGAGACCTTGGTGGCGTTGGGCGCCGAGGTGCGCTGGGCCTCCTGCAACATTTTCTCGACCCAGGACCACGCCGCCTCGGCCATTGCCGCTGACGGCATCTCGGTATTCGCCTATAAGGGCGAATCGCTGGTGGAATACTGGGATTTCACCCACCGCATTCTGGAATGGCACGATGGCGGCACCCCCAACATGATCCTGGACGACGGTGGTGATGCCACCCTGCTGGTCACCCTGGGTGCCCGCGCCGAGAAGGACGCCTCGCTCATCGCCAACCCGACCAATGAGGAAGAACGGATTCTGTTCGCGGCGATCAAAAAGCGGCTGGAAATCAAGCCGGGTTGGTATTCCAAGGTACTCGCCAACATCAAGGGCGTCACCGAGGAGACCACCACCGGCGTGCATCGCCTCTACCAGATGGAGAAGGAAGGGCGCCTGCCGTTCCCGGCCATCAACGTCAACGATTCGGTCACCAAGTCTAAATTTGACAACCTGTATGGCTGCCGCGAGTCTCTGGTGGACGGCATCAAGCGTGCCACCGATGTGATGATCGCCGGCAAGATCGCCGTGGTCTGCGGCTACGGCGACGTCGGCAAGGGCTGCGCCCAGTCTCTGCGCGGCCTGGGCGCGACGGTATGGGTCACCGAAATCGACCCGATCTGCGCCCTGCAGGCAGCAATGGAGGGCTACCGCGTGGTGACCATGGACGAAGTCTGCGACAAGGCCAATATCTTCGTCACCGCCACCGGCAACCTGAACATCGTTACCCATGATCACATGGTGAAGATGAAGAATCAGTCCATCGTCTGCAACATCGGCCACTTCGATTCCGAGATCGACGTGGCTTCCCTGCGCCAGCATCAATGGGAAAACATCAAGCCCCAGGTTGATCACGTCATCTTCCCGGACGGCAAACGCATTATTCTGTTGGCCGAAGGCCGGCTGGTGAACCTGGGCTGTGGCACCGGCCACCCCAGCTTCGTGATGTCCAATTCCTTCACCAACCAGATATTGGCGCAGATCGAGTTGTGGAACCACGGGGACAAGTACGAGAACAAAGTCTACGTGCTGCCCAAGCATCTGGATGAAAAAGTGGCCCGGCTGCACCTGGAGCGTATCGGCGCTAAGCTGAGCGTGCTGACCGAGGAGCAGGCCAAGTATATCGCCGTGAACGTGGACGGCCCCTACAAGCCGGATAGTTATCGCTACTAAGCGCGGATACCTTCCCTCTGCTCAATCCCTTCCCCCCTGAGGGGGGAGGTTGGGAGGAGAGGGAGAGGGTGGTTGTTTATGGAATGGTTCTGCTAGTCAATCATGCAATCCCAACTACAACATCTGACCGTCTTCAGTTGCGAATTTTTCCCGCCCAACACTGATGAAGGGGCGGAGAAACTGCGCAATGTCAGGACGGCGCTGGCTTGCCTGCCGCCGGCGTTCTTTTCGGTGACCTATGGGGCTGGCGGCTCCACCCGTGACCGTACCCTGGAGGCGGTGCTCGATATCCAACTGCACAGCGGCATCGAAGCGGCTCCCCATCTGACCTGTGTCGCTTCCACGCGAGAGGGAGTGCGAGCCATTCTGGACCATTACATGACCACAGGCATCCATCGCCTCGTGGCCCTGCGCGGTGATATGCCCTCGGGCGCCGGGATGCGCGCACCTGGCGAGTTCCGCTATGCCAACGAACTGGTGGAATTCATCCGCGCCGAAACTGGCAACCATTTTCATATCGAGGTGGCCGCCTACCCGGAATTTCATCCGCAGGCGCCGAGCGCCGAGCGCGATCTGGACAATTTTCAACGCAAGGTGGAGGCAGGGGCGGACAGCGCCATCACCCAGTACTTTTACAACATCGACGCCTATTTCGGTTTTATCGATAGCTGCGAGCAGCGTGGCATCGAGCTGCCCATCGTGCCGGGCATCATGCCCATTACCAACTACACCCAGTTGGCGCGTTTCTCCGACATGTGCGGGGCCGAGATTCCCCGCTGGATTCGCAAGCGCCTGGAGGGTTTCGGCGATGATCGCGACTCCCTCCGCGCCTTTGGCCTGGACGTGGTCACGGAACTGTGCCTGCGTCTGCTGGAGCAGGGCGCCCCAGGGCTGCACTTCTATACCATGAATCAAACCAACCCGACTCTGGCGATCTGGGAGCGGCTAGGACTGATCCCGGCCAGCCAGCAGCCCACCGCCGCCGATAACAGACCGTGAAATTCTGCACCCAATGCGGCGCGTCCGTGACCCTGCGCATCCCTGAGCGCGATAACCTGCCTCGTTACGTTTGCGAGGCCTGCGCCTTTATCCATTACCAAAATCCCAAAATCGTCGCAGGCTGTCTTCCCGAATGGGAAGGCAAAATCCTGCTGTGCCGGCGCGCCATAGAGCCGCGCTATGGCTTGTGGACGCTGCCGGCGGGCTTCATGGAAAACGGCGAGTCAACGGTGCAGGCCGCCGCCCGCGAAGCGTTGGAAGAAGCCAACGCCGTGGTAGACGATCTGGCATTGTACAGCATGTACAGCCTCACCCATATCAGCCAGGTCTACCTGATGTTTCGCGGCCGACTCCGCGAAGGACGGGCCAGCCCTGGAACGGAGAGCCTGGAAGTGAAGCTGTTCACGGAAGCCGAGATCCCTTGGCGAGAAATGGCCTTCACAGTGATTACCGAAACGCTGGTGCGCTACTTCGAGGAACGCCGCAGCGGGAATTTCAGCCTGCAGATGGGCGATATCAACCGCGATCCGGACGGCAGGGTCTCTATAAAAAGGTATTGATAGATCGGCGGGCAAGGGCAATCCTTTGCGCCTCGGTACCTTGGGAGCGTTTCATCGTTGCAGTTATCCGACATGCAGCGCATAAGCTACCGGATTTTTTACATCTCAAACGCTCCCGCTGTCAGGGATAAGGCCGATTACCGCTGAACTTTAATACCTGCCATGCTGTTTAGTGATGTAGTTGCTCATTTCAACATGTTGGGCATTCATGCGCCGCAGAATCCCGTGCACGGTACGGATGATCGCGCGCATCACTTTATAGATCAGGTCTGGGTCTTGATTGAGCAGGGATTCAAAGTCCTTTCGCTCCAAGCTGAAAACCTCGCAATCACCGATCGCGCGCAAAGCCGCGCTGTGCTCCAAGCCGTCGATAAAACCTAGTTCTCCAGCCATATCGCCCTCTCGCAGTATGTGCAGGGTTAGCCAATCACCACCACCCGTTTGTTTGACGACTTCCAGTTTTCCTTTCACTACCACATGAATAGAATCGTCCTTGTGTCCTTCGGCCAGCAAAAAATCACCTTCTCTCAAGCCGCGCACAGTGATGATTTTGCCTAAGGTAGAACATTGCTCATCCGCCAGTTCCGGGCCCAGTACGGAATTTCTTATCATCTCACCACCGATGGTGATTATATATTCATCGCTTTCATTCATGATTGTGCACTCCTTTATCCTTCATTTATGTTTATAGGCTCTAGCGAGCCAGGTATCAAAATAGATGACCCAAGGCGGTCACGAACGTACTTTACCGCTATAGATTCAATTATAGCCATCGGATTATCTTCAATCCCGGCTTTAGCGCTGTCATGCCTCCAGCAACCACCTCTCGGTCGCGATTCCAGCAAGCTCTCCGCCCACGCTCAAATCAAGATTTCGAATCAGGCGCCGGTGGTTGGAAAAGGCGCGGCACACCGCTTGCATACACTCGTTAATTTTATCCATTAATAGCCAGGAGTTGCACCATAATGAGTCGGATTCACTTTATAGGTGGAGAGAAAGGGGGGGTAGGCAAATCGGTAGTCGCCCGCCTCCTTGCCCAGTACTGGATTGATAAACAACAACCCTGGGCCGGATTCGACACCGATCGCTCCCATGGCGCGCTCTTGCGCTACTACGGAGACTTTGCGCAACCCGTTGAAGTGACTTGCCTTGAAGAGTTGGACCGCCTTGTGGAGTCCGCCGCCCAGGAAAAGACTAATGTACTCGTGGATCTGGCGGCTCAAAGTGACCGGGATGTCCATGCCTGGATCGCCAGCGGCGGCCTCTTGGAGCTGGCCAAAGAGTTGGGCATCGAGATCCTGTTCTGGCATGTGATGGACGATGGCAAGGACTCCGTGAATCTTCTCGCTGGACTGCTCGAGCGCTACGGCGACTCGGGACGCTATGCCATCGTGCTCAACCATGGGCGCGGCGATGACTTCAGATTGTTTATTGAATCCTCCGCCAAGCAGCGGGCGGAAGAGTTCGGCGCGGCCGTCATGGAGCTAAAGGCCCTCCATAAACCCACCATGCGCAGGATCGACCAGTGCGACAAGAGTTTTTGGGCGGCGCTTAATAACACAGACCCGGAGCGCGGGTATTGCCTCGGTCTAATGGAGCGTCAACGCATGAAGATTTGGCTGCGAAGCGCCTACGGTGAGTTCGCGCGTATCGGGGTCTGACTCACCCGAACGGTGCGCTCGCGGCCTTAAATGGAGCCATCAGGGTTCATGGCATAGGATTCAATTGCGTTGTGGGCATCGCGGTCGAGGAAAGTTGACGTGTAAGCAATGACATACCAGTCGCCCATAAACCGATCCAGGTCTACATGGGACACGGTTTCCAGTGGAGGAAAGGTCGAAGCACAGCAAGGCGAAGGCACCCCGCACCACCACCATCAGTTCCCAACCGTTGTCACGCGCGTGCCGGTGAGGGCAGGCATAGGTGCCGGGTTCCAGCGCATTGAACAGGCGTTGGACCGGGTCTTCCAGCACCGGGTGCACATTCAGGTTCTTGCAGCGGCGTGGGGATCGGGCCGCTTCCGCGCTCAGTCCTCTCAAGGTGTCGGCGCCATAGAGTTTCAATTCGTTGGACATTGATAGGTTCCTTTTCCAGCACGGGAATGCAAAAGAGACGAACCGGATCGCCGTCTTCGGGCGGGTATTTAAGCTTCCATGAAGTTTCGGCCAGAAGCGTCATTCACGCCCACAAATCCGCGAGCGGAAAAGTGATGGCGTCGAAGGGGGCGACGCGCACCGGATCGTCGTCCTTGAGCGTGGCGACGAGGAGCCATCCATCTTCCCGTAACGAGAAGGCTTCCAGTGTGCGCACCACCGGGTCCACCAGCCAGGCGTGGGCGACGCCGTACCGAGCATAGAGCGGCAGCTTTTTGGTGCGGTCTTTTTTGACGGTGCCGGGCGAGAGGATTTCGCACACCCAATCAGGCACGACTTCGAAGCGATGGTCTTCCGGAATGTTGGGCATCCGCTCGCGCCGCCAGCCAGCCAGATCGGGCACGGCAACCACCGTATCCCGGATAAAATGGATTTCCGGCTCGGCCAGGATCCACCAACCGCCAGGGCCATCCTTGCCCCGTTGAAAAGGCGGGAGCAACGTCGCCCCCAGCCCCGTTTCCGCCACGCCATGCCTGCCGGTGGGACGCGGTTGGGTATACAGTTCGTCGTCGATGATTTCGCCGACCAGATTCTCCGGCAACGACATTAACTGCTCGTAAGGGCTCAGTTTTTGAGCGCTATTGATTTGGCTCATGGATCATTCCCTCTTTGAGCTATGTGCTTCGCTAAACGCTAACTCCAACTGTTCCAAGCTATTCGGTTTAGCCTAGGCTGTTCGCTCCTCGGCGTAAATCTTCAAACCGGTCGCATCCACCACCACAGGGACCGGCCCGGTCCGCTGCCGGCGCGGAATACTCACCTGCAAGGTCTTGGCCCGGCAAGGCGCATGGCGATGACCTGCTCAGTCAATTCGTTCACACGCTTGTGGGCTGGCGTCATGGCGTCAACCTCTTGCCGGTGCGGGTTGCAGGAAAGGCAAACGCCCCACTCCTTGCAGGAGCGGCTCGCAGCGGCTCCCAGCAGCAGCAGCGCCGTCAGGCCAAAGACGCCCATCGGCAATGACGATTGGCGCGGTTTGACCAGTTGCTTTGGCGGCCCCTGTGCGAGACCCGCCGCAGGTGGCGAGACTTGTCCCCCGGCCTTGCGCTTGGGCGCAATGACCGTCTTCTCGCCTGCCTCGCGATCGAACCGGGACATCCCACGGATCCTTGGTCATTCCGGCTGTCATTCTAAATGCTTTGACCGAAAGGGATCAAAGTTCGCTACGGCACAACGACAATCCTACTTGTAGAGATATTTTGCCTTGCACAATTGAACCAGCAAAGAGCGCTCCAGCATGGCGGGACTCCAATATCGGAGGTAGTCGTCCGGAAACGTCGGATTGGGATTCATCGCATTCAGGTTCCACTCGCCAACGGGGTTCTTGAATGCGTAGGTCATCAGGGCCAACTGGAGATTATAACGTTGTGCCGGACCGATCCTTGCCGCTTGCTTGGCACCGAACTTGAACATTACTTCGTCACCGGGACGCGTCGGCTTGATCGCCGTCTGATGGATGATTTCGTTCAGCACGCCGCCAACGTAACATACATACATGTGGCTGCGTACCCGCGTGACCGGACCCGCCATGTTGGCAATCCCGATCTCGATGAAAGATCCGATGATGGCCGATACCATTGGTGCAAACGGGCCCGCGACCGACGACAGCGACAACCCGATTTCGATCAGATCGACTACCCCTTTGATCGCGTCACCATCTTTGAACCGGCCGTAGACCTTGTCACCCAGCTCGGCGCCTTGATGGGCAACCTCGAAACCGTGGCGAGCGGTGACTCCAAGTTCCTTGAGAGCTCCGATCGTCGCCCCAACGCCGGCTTTGAAGGTTTCAGTCAGGATTGACATGGGATCGTTGGGATCGGGGCCGATTGGATTGACCGGCATCTTCGCCACTTCCTTGGCGACCTCATAAACCTTGTCGATCAGAATCTGCACGATCTGCTTGCCGTTGATCAAATCATGGTCGAAGTCGGCGCTGTATTTCTCAACTTCAAACCACAGTTTGCGCGCCGAAGGGGCGGCCTTCAAATTGCGGCGCTCATACTCATCTTCGAGCCGCTCGCGCTCGGCCCTCTTGTCGGCCACCATGATGTTGTTCATCGAATCCTTGATGTGCAGTCCGATGCCGCGCACCCACCATTGCCGGTCCGGTGTCCGCCCCCAAAAGAATTCGACATGGACCCGCCAGACACGAGCAGCGCCCGCCCCCGGCACCGCCATCGTCGTTGGGGCATGCTCGATATGGCGCATGATGTCTTCGAAACCGGACGCGGAAACCACAAGGTGCGTGGCCCGCGAACGGGATACAAATCCCGCGATCCAGTTCACGATTTCCTCCGCGAACTCGCGCCGGGACCTATACGGAATGTCCTTGTAATAGATTCCGTTCCCAAGCTGCGGTGGCGGCTGCCTCGATACCGTGATCTTGCCCATGACCCCTCCAGAAGGTTGGAGAAACGGTGAAAACGTCCGGAACCAATCAAAAAAACTGCGTCGCGCATTTCTGCCGAATGTTGCGCTTGGGGTGAACCGCCGTCAAGCGATGAGAATCGTAAACACTTGATGTTGCGGGGTGACGGGCGAAGGGATGACCAGCTCACGGTCTGAGCAAATTCATAGCGTACCTCCCTGTACGCCACCCTGCGGGCCGCTTCGCGGTGCAAATCGTCTGTCGTGACGATGTGTCGAATGCTGGGGCGGGTTCGGCGATCCCGCCGTCGTGACCGCCCGACTGGCGCAATCCCCGGTGAGTCAGACGCTCAATACCAGT
>Ga0209048_10005872_pt1 | contig 11553 bp, 9 predicted proteins | sample FrelakmetCRP12CR_FD_187146 | JGI IMG/M metagenome (GOLD analysis project Ga0209048, IMG submission 187146) | Freshwater lake sediment microbial communities from the University of Notre Dame, USA, for methane emissions studies - CRP12 CR (SPAdes)... | ecosystem: Environmental > Aquatic >... | reverse complement strand
TCGGGGATGGTGTGTATCGTTATACTGCGATTTGAACGGTAATAATACCTTCAGCAACCGCATCAGGAGTTGAGAGGAGTTCCGGAATGAACAAATGATTTAAAAAAAAACATCCCGCATTCTTTTTTATGAGGAATTTCTTTTTTTGAGCCGTTCCGATGCATATTTTGCAAGCCCGGAGACTCCATCGGTCGAAGGGTGGATCTCGATAAATTCTTCAAAATCATGTACGGAAAAGTGATGTTGCATTAAAAAAGCCATGTAACCTGTGATGAGTCCGCCACCAGGTCCGGCAGTGCAAACCCCTTCTATCGAACCATGTTCCGGCTCGACAAAAATCTTTGCCAACCCGGTAGTATTGGAAGGCACCGACCAGAATGTTCCCGGGCCAGCCGGTCCAGGTATTGCCAGGGATCCCATATTCTTCTTTTCAGTGATGCAGAACGCCAGTTCCTGTGAAAGGTTGATCGACTGGGGGATGAACCGGCAATCCATTTTCCTTGGAATACCGAGGATATTATCTGCAGCAACAATCCCCTGGTGACGGGCTACCGGAGTAAGATACGGTGGCCCGACGACGTCCCCGCAGGCATATACGCTAGGTACACTGGTTCGCATATGGTCGTCTACAATGACCTCACCTTCAGGTCCTTTTTTCAAGCCGCCAAGCATGGCAGAATTCGGCACGAGTCCGGTTGCGATCAGGACAGCATCAGCATCGTAATGCGGGATTTTTCCATCCGTTGTTATCTGAAGTGATTTTCCCCTATCATTCCATCCTATTGACCGAATCCTAGTATTTTCCTGAATATGTACCGATAAAAGGTCCTTCATTGCGAGTGTCCTGAGGTGTTTATCGATATTTTTTAAAACTGTGGTTCGGGCTATGAGGGACACCTCACTACCAAGCGCTCTGAAAATATACGCAAACTCAGCTGCCATCACCCCCCCTCCAATGATAACGAGCCTTTCCGGCATTGATTTAATCTGGAATAAGGTATGGGGAGTGTATACACCCGGCAGATCTATTCCTGGAATATCCGGAATATATGGAAGAGAGCCCGTTGCTGCTATAACAGCATCCGCTTCTACCTTTTCATCTGCAACAAAGACGGTTTTTCCATCTAACCTGCCGCTTTTTCCATAGGTAATATCTACGCCGGCAGATTTGGTTTCAGCGTCAAGAACGCACGCAATCTTTGACTGGATAGCGTGCATCTCTTCCATCATTTTCGAGAAATTGACCGGGGGCGTAGAATCAAAAAGACCAAGTTGCTGAAATATCCCTACCGAATGGATCGTTCGGGCGACATCATTGAGGGCACAAACAGGCATGCAGCCAAAATTAAGACATTGGCCACCTATACCGCCATGCTCAATAAGCCGGACCTCTTTTCCAGCCGATGCGAGCCGGATTGATGCAATCCTCCCTCCCGGACCACCCCCAAGAACTACGATCATGGTTTTTTCCCTCACCATGGACTAAAAAAATTATCACATTTTTAAAAGAAGAAGCACAGGACGAATCCTGTTTTATCCGATGCCTGTGCTATCTCTTTTTTTAAAATATTTCGACTCCTTCATCCATTGGTTCTGAGAGCAGTTCACCGGTAAATGCGTTTATCTCGACAATCTTTTTACCCCGTATCTGCCAGACCGGAATATAGACCTGACGGGTGTCAACAGTGATATTTTTCTTATCAGGTTTGAGGATCTTTTCCTCATAAAAGATTGCATCTCCTTTCTCCTGCTTGATACGAACCTTCTGGGTAAGGCGGTCGATCAACTCGTTGACAATTCGCTCCGTGGCTTCCTCCTTTCGGATATGCGGATCTGAGACTTCAGAACCTCCGGGAATTTCTGTTTCTTCAACCTGCTTTCCATCAAGTTCGATCTTTATCCCGTTAATTGCGTTGATCGCACCCCAGCCATCGGCATCAAAGGGGATGCGGCGGTCCTTGTAGACCTGTTCTCCTGAGCTGGTATAATGGAAAAGGAAATACGGTATAAAACGGAGTTTTGCAGCTCCCTGTACTCCACCAATCCGGATCGCTGCCTGTTCGGTGACTTTTATAGGGTAATGCGGGATCGTGATTCCGGAAGGCTCTTCTTTTTGTTTTGTTTCCTTGTCAGAAGACGCAGCAACACCGGGTGTCTTTTTGCCTTTTGAGGGGGTAAGATCCAATGCCAGCTCACGGTCAAGAATATCTGCGAGCACTGCTTCACCGGTATACCGCACAAATTCGTCAACTCCCCATTGGATGCAATTCTCGGTTACAATCTCCTTATCAATAGAAAAGAGAAGTTTCTTGCAGGACATCTCATGATCGTCAATCATCAGACTGTAATTGGTTTTGTCAAACTGCCCGATAATGTCACTGTCGTTTGAACAGAGCACCAGAAGGCACGTGCCGTCGCGTACCGCAGAGAGATCGAGAGGTTCATCCACCTCTTCGACCTCAAAACGGGCAGCCTCAAGAATGAGTCGCATGGCATTCTTGGCTTTTTCCCGCATATCGTGTTCCATGATAAATAAATTGCCATGGGCTTATAGAACAATTTTTCTATTGCGATGTCTGAAATTACTATAATGACCACCCCGCTCAAATTCATCAACCACAGCATTGAAGATTTTGCAATGCAGGTTACTTTTGATCCGGTCTCTGGCGATGGGAAGGTTGTTTATAACCTGTCAATTATCAAAAACGAGGATCTCGATTTTGCAATTTCAATACTTAAGGATGCATACAAGACTGGTGTCACGGTAAGTGGCCTGGTTAAATTCTTTTCTTCCGGAGAGAAAATTGCAGGATATGCAGTGCCGAAAGGATGCACGGGCATATGTACCCTTTGCAGTATAACATTTGATGGTCTCCTGATCCGGCGTGGCATTCCTGTCAATCCCATAGGAGGAGGGGTTGTCGAAATCGAAAAACGCACACCTCTGCGGTTTACCCATATCATTATGTACGAACATACGACCATCGATCCGCTCCAGGTGCTCATCTCCCAGAAGACAACTTCCGTTACCAGCGTGATGCGGACGGGGAGCGGGGCAATCCTTGCAAATATCAGGGAATTCCATATGGAGGCAGAATCACGGGTTGGACTAGTTCTGGATGAACTCTCAAACAGCAGTTTCTCCGGTATTCTTGAAGTGGGAATGCCGAACCTGCCTCTTCTTGGAGTGCCGGTGAGTCCCCAGTTCGTTGCCATTGCAGCTGTTGGCGGTACAAACCCGATGGCTGCAATTCGCGAGGGTGGTCGCTGGGTTCAGACACAGGCAATGAAAGGCCTGATGGAAATTTCTCAGATGGAAGAAATCCGGGATTTTTAAGCGATACTATCTCATTATCCGCTTTTTTTAGCCCACTCAAAGATCAGAGTGTAATACCGTATGAAAAAGCGGACGAACCCTTCAGATTCTGAAAACAGTGCTACCGCATCCTCTTTATCGATGCCAACAATCACCATCACACTACGACCGTCAATGATACAGACACCACCTGCCATCATTTCTTTTGCCTTATCGAGCTCTTTTGGGATCTCGGGATGCTGAATGAGATACACCCTGATTTTTTCTGGTATATCTCCGGTCCAGTGAGGGGTGATTATGTCAACACTGACCGTCTCTGCCATACTGGCCAGTTTCTTTTTTACTTCAAGCGATAAAATCTGCGGGTGAGCAATAATTCTGATCTCATCTTTTGCGCGGGAAATGATATCGGTGAGTTTTTTCTCAATATTTCCGATACCATAAATATTCCATATAAGCTCCTCGCCCCCGATTGCCGGGCTCATCCGATTCCGGAATATCGGGGATAATGTATCGCGGGCGTATTTTGCATTCTTTTCGATATGGTCCATCAGTTTTGAAATCGCGTCATCAGGAGAATAGGCTGCAAACCTTTTAGGTGAAGACTGGGATACCGACACAAGTCCTTTTTCCAGAAGTTGATCGATAACTGTGTACACCGAAGCGCGTGGAACACCGGAAATCTCATGAATTTCACTTGCAGTGGCGCTGGCAACATTAAGGAGTGCAATATACACACGAGCCTCATATTTTGTCAGTCCAAGTGATTTGAGACATTCAGTGACGCGAACGGAATTTTCTGACGACAATTTCATTGAAACATCGCTTTATATCCTGCAATAATAAATGTTGTTATAACAACAACAACATGTGATTGATAATGAGATATGACCGATTGATAATTGTTTTTCTTGTAATGTGGTTGTGCTTCAGCATCCCGGTTATGGGTGTGACCACGTATTTAGGTGGACGTCCTCAAATGTCAGCATTAATTTCCGGGGTCAACGAGTTTTCCCCGGGACAGGACGCATCCATAAAAGTAATCGTGCAGAATAGCGGTGTTCAAAATCTGCAATTTGTAAATGGCGGGTCCATTAGCCGGGATGATCTTCTCACAACTGCAAAAACGGTTTCGGTTGGACTCTCTGCCGGGAACGCTCCGATAATTGTCAAAAGCGATCCGCAGATAGTTGGGGATATCAAAAGTAATGAGATTCGCACGGTGGCAATCACCACAAAAATACTCCCCAATGCCAACGAGGGAGAATACCAAATCCCACTCACCATAAGCTACACGTATCTCGCAGCAGTTGATCAGCCAGCAAGTGACACTCTCCAGTCAAACTACCAGCTCACAAGCGAAACGTTCCCGATAACAATAAAAATCAAGCCTCAGGTGAAGGTTGAAGTTCTTGAAGCCGTGCCGGAAAACCTGATTGTCGGAAGTGAGGGATATCTCGACCTGAAGATAAGAAATACAGGATCAGAGGATGGCAAAAAGGCTACCGTGAAGTTAATCCGCAATGGGGCAAGTCCGATAATTCCGACTGATAGTAGCGTTTTTATCGGGGATTTCCCGCACAACGGGACCGTCACCAGCCGATACAAGGTAACGATCTCCGGTGATGCGGAAAAACAGACCTACCCGGTTGATGTTGTCGTTACCTATGAGAATCGTGATGGTGATGTAGTTACTTCGGATATTGAGACGATTGGAATTCCCATCGGGGGAAAAATCAGTTTCGCTATCACTTCAGGACCAGTGCAGGTGGTGCCGGGATCGCAAAATGTGATCCAGGTTGATTACCAGAACACTGGTGTTACTACTGCGTACAATGCCCAGTCACGGCTTTCCGTTGTTGATCCGTTTACCAGCACTGATGATACGGCGTACCTTGGAGATCTGAAACCGGGCCAGACAGCAACTGCACGCTACCAGATGAGTGCAGATGATACAGCGGCGGTAAAGGACTACACTCTGGATACCGAGATACGGTACCGTGACGCACTGGACATCAGCCATAGTTCCGATATCATTCATGTCCCGGTTCAGGTTCAACCAAAACCAGCATCAGCCGGCCTCATGCGGGCCCTTCCAATAATTGTGGTTATCGCTCTGATGTGTATTGGCGCCGGGTATTATTTCCTGGTAATGAAGAAGAAACAGTGATTTTTAGTACCAGAGAGGGAAGTCTCACCGGTTGCGGTCTAATCGGTAATTCGAATTCACTGCTTCCGTAATTACCAAAAAAAAATTTCTTACAATCTTTTCTGTCTCTCTAAAAGGTTAGGTGCCGGCAATCTTTTGTGCTCGCTTTTTCTGACAAGTTCAAAAACTTTTTCTTCGATGGGTGTTGTTGCCTGCCAGCCATGCAGCTCAAGTGACCTGAGGGAGGCATCGATTTTCTCATAAGAAAGGCCGATCTCTTCTTCGTCGCTCTGTCCTTCCCAAAGACCAGCGGAAGGCGACTTTTTCATTATCGATTCCGGAATCCCCAGTTCTTTGGCATAATCATAAATTTCGGTTTTATACAGATGCAGTAACGGCTGGAGATCGGCAGCATTATCGCCATACTTTGTACAGTAACCGAGCATGTACTCGCTCCGGTTGGAGGTACCACAGACAATTTTTTGTTCGCGATTGGCGTGGTAATAGAGAACGGTCATACGGATCCGGGCCATCAGGTTGCCAAGCAGGTACCGGGACTCTTTATAATCCGGCATCGTTTTAAAACTTTCAAGCATGGGCTCTATGCTAATCACCCGGTGATCCATGCCGAGCTGTTTGCAGAGTGCCGCGGCATCTTTGATATCTGCCGGGTTGCTGACATTTGAGGGGAGAGTCAGTCCAAGCACCTTGTCCCCTCCGATTGCCCGGCAACAGAATGTCGCAGCTACGGCTGAGTCGACACCCCCGCTTAGCCCGACGACAATTCCTTTGCTACCGCTTTTCCAGTACGCATATCGTATCATCTGTTCAACCTGGCCCATCCTGCATCCCAATTCTGCTTCCATGAGACCTATCCCCCTTACAGTAGTCTGATAAATCTTTTAATTTGTTCAGTATTACCAACGGCGATGACGGAGTCCCCTTCCAGGATGGTTTCATCAGGACGAGGCGAAACAATCGATCGATCAGGTCCTTCGATACCGATAATCCGGACTCCGCTTTTTCGGATGAACCATTCCAACCGGTTTGGGTAGGTAATGCGTGATTGTTTAAGAATAACCAGATCGTTGTTAGGGAGTTCAAGAAGGATGGTGACAAGATCTGCAAGAATAATCCTTGCAATTGTCTGGCCGCCGATCATGGGCAGGAGAGCAACATAGTCAGCACCTGCCCGGTAGAGTTTTTCAACTGATGCAGGCTCATTGGCCCGGGCTAAAATCCGGATAACCGGGTTTAGATTCCGGGCCATTAGAGCAGTAAAGATATTCACATTGTCGTCGTTCAATGCAACAATACAGAACCGTGCCTCTTCGATACGGGCTTTTTTGAGAACTTCATCATCTTCAGCATTGCCAATAACCTGTTCCACTTCTTGTTTTTTTGAATCAACAACAATGCAGGAAACACCGGATGCCTCCAGTTTATGGTATGCCGCTGCACCAACATCCCCAAAACCAGCGATTACTGCCAACGCATCCGCACACCCTACCGGGGTGAACTCTTCTTTGAGAGCTGAAACAATGGACTCAATCCTGCCAAAAAGGTACAGGGAAGTCGTATTGTCAATCACTATATCATCCCTAGGTGACGGAATGAATTTTCCGGCCTTCCAGAGAAATGGGACGATAATTCCAAACCGCTCAAAAAGGTGAAGTTCAGACAGGGATTTGAAAGCGGCTTTGCACCCGAAAACCAGAGGGATATTGATGAGCCTGAGCTCTAGTCCGGCAGCATCCTGGAAACTGATGGAACTTCGGTCGAGACCGGGAATATCCGGTTCTGTATCCCCGTTTGGATTAAGGATGGCGTGGCGTGCAAGGAGCCTTCCGGTAGTATCTTTGGGAGATAATACGTAATCAGCGCCAGCATAGTGAAGATAACGATTGAATGATAACTTGTCCACTATCGAAATGATCTTTCCTTTCACCAGTTCACGAACGCCAAGAACGACGCTGGCTGTCTGTCGTTCATCCATGCAGATTACGACGAAGCGGGCACCGCCGATATGTGCGGCAGACCATGTGTCGGGATCGTCATAATCTCCCCAGATAACGTAGGCACGTCTCCGGTAATGCGTTGCAATTTCAAGCGCTTTTGCTTTATCCTGTTCGATAATTACAATATCATGATCAGAAATTGCGAGGCTGTCAATTACCGATCTGGTGAGCTCATCGTATCCCATTACAACAGTATGACCAGAAAGCTGGTGGGGGGTTCTTCGCGGAGGTGAAGGAGCAAGCAGGGTTGTGAGGAACGGAGCGAGGAGAAGTGGAATCACAACAAAGATCATGATAACGCCGGACAGCATTATCTGGATCGCTAGGAGACGGGTAATTTCGCTGGTGAAGGGCAACAACTCACCATACCCGACGGTTGTCATGGATTCAACGACAAACAGAAGTGATTCAGACCAGGAAAGAGGTTTGCTCTCCAGAAGTGGATAATAGGAGAAAAATAAATAGGTATTGACTCCCACAAGCAGGGCGAACGCGAAAAAATAAATTGAGATTTGTAGGACGGGCGAATTCCGGATAGCCCTCCATACCCGTCCGCGTCTAAGCGCCATCTGCTGTCACCTCATTGATGATACGGCATCTATCACATAGAGTACCTCCCGGTTCCCCGCATTTCTCACAGAATGGAATCAAATCAGCGATGGAAGAACACGTCCCGGCCAGATTTTTTTTCAGGTTAGCCAGTCCAAATTTTGTTGCAGGGTGACGGACGGTGAAATCGTTAAGCATGCTCTCAACATCCCCGCTGAATGGATCTTTTTTATAAGGATTAGGGGACAGGTTAAATCCATGAAGGTGAAAATCTGCGTACAGCTCCACTTCTTTTTGAGGAATAGAGATAAACGGACGGATATGAGGAATTTTTCTCCAGCCGGTTCTCTCAAAACCAACAAGTCGTTCGGGAGTTCCCTGTAGTATATTTTTTATTACAACCACTGCCCCGTTATCGAGTGTTTCACCGAGTGCAATTTTTTTCATTCCGTTCTCCGATGCAATCCGGTTCAGCAGGAAGTTCCGGAGCACGGTGCAATACGTTGGGGAAGACCCTGTACCTTTTTTAGATGCGATACCGTCTGCAGTAATCCCAAAAGCATCCCGGAAAGATACGGTAATACATTCAATATCCAGCGCACGGGCAATCTGCACAGCACACATGGGATCACTATGTCCGGCAATTCCCTCATCGATGGTGATAGTCAGGAGACGGATATCACGACGGTCTGTAGTGAGTTTTTTCAAAAAATACAGGAGTGCACTACTGTTTTTGCCTCCCGACAGGGCAACAGCGATATGATCACCGGGGACCATCCAGCAGTTCCTGCGGATTTCATATTTTGCCTTTGCCTCAACATCAGCTTCAACATGGTATTTGCAGAGGTGTTGCCCGGAGTACTCCTGAAATAGTATTGCGTCCCTTCTGCATTTGTTGCACTGCATTTGTCAAATCCAATCTAATCTGGACGATAAAAGATGTTTAAGGTTGTGTTGAATTAAAGGAGTGTCAGGTAAGATGCGATTTTTATAGTCTGGAACATAACCAATCTAACGATTATGGTTATCGCCGCGGAACGTATCCGCACGCTGAATAAATATGAAAAATCCATCCTCAACTCGCTTGAACGTGGGATGAAGCGCTACGAGTGGGTGCCGCTGGATCAGATAAAAAATACCACGAAACTCTCAGAATCAGAGATCAACTACCGGCTTGCCCGCCTGATCAAATGGGGTATGGTACGGTTCAATCCCGTGCCCTATGATGGGTATTCCCTCGTTTTTGGTGGATACGATACGCTGGCGCTTTCAACCCTTACCCGGAACGGGACGATATCTGCAATCGGTTCACCTATTGGCGAGGGGAAGGAATCCATTGTCTATGAAGCGCTCGGACTTGGTCCGGTAGCTATCAAGTTTCACCGCGTCGGGCTACGCTCATTTTCCTCAGCCCGTCTTAACCGCGATTATATGCCGGAGGACGGGCACTGCCCATGGCTGATTGCATCCCGAAGATCAGCAGAACGTGAATATCAGGCCATAACTGCCCTGCACCCGAAAGTCAGCGTCCCGCTACCTATAGCACAAAACCGTCATACCGTCGTCATGGCACTGATAAACGGGCCGAATCTTTTTCATTGCCGGCTTGAAGAACCAAAAGAAGTACTGGATGAAATCCTCACCTACGCCGGGATTGCCTATCGTGAAGGAATTATCCACGCTGACCTGTCGGAATATAATATCATGATGGAGGAGGGACGATGTGTTATTATTGACTGGCCACAGTGGGTTGCAACAAGTCATATAAATGCACAGTCTATCCTGGAACGGGATATCGATAATATCCTCACCTACTTTAAACGAAAATATAACCTCGAGTATGATCGCGGGGATGCGATGCGATGCGTGATCGATTAAGGGTCTTTGGTATTGACATCATCAAAGGATCCGTGAGGTCCCGATCCCGCCGTCCGATGTATGCCCTTATCCGGATGCAGGGGCAGGTCATCGATAGTGAATCGGAGGTCACGATGTTCCGCCTCTTTCGGATGCTCAACGAGGAACAACCGGATATCCTTGCAGTTGACAGTCTCCAGGAGATCGCCGCTGACCAGCACGATCTCTTTTTCTTTTTACAAGCCTTGCCTCCCCGGACACGGCTCGTCCAGGTTACGGGAGGAGAACGGAAAGAGACCCTTGGCAAGGTTGCTGCCCGGTATAACATCAGTTTCAATCGCTTTGATCCGTTTGCTGAAGCCCGCACGGCTGCGCAGGTTGCCTCACTTGGGGCAGGAGCAGAGATCATAGCGTTTGAAAACGAGAGCGAGATTGTCGCGAGCCGGCACCGCTCACTGGGAAAAGGAGGGTGGAGCCAGAACCGCTACGTTCGAAAAATTCACGGGGCTGTGCAGTTGAAGGGACGTGAGATTGAGATGGCGCTTGTTGCCGCCGGGATAAAATATGAAAAGAAAGAGACCCGGGCGTTTGGCGGGTGCAGCAGGGTCGCGTTCCGGGTCTTTGCAAAAAGGGACCAGGTCCCGGTCTCAACCTATCGTGGTTCTGATGTCCAGGTAAGGATTAGTGGGAAACGCCTTGAGCGGATCCGCTTTCGACCGCTTTCTGGAAAACCCCGGTACCTGATTGTCGGCATCGATCCTGGTACAACAACCGCAGTAGCTGCGCTTGATCTCGATGGCAACCTGATGCATCTTGCGAGCTCCCGCCAGATGAACATGGGAGACGTAGTTGAATCACTCTACCGGGTGGGAAAACCCCTTATTATTGCATCGGATGTGCAGGGAATGCCCTATTCTGTGGAGAAGGTGCGGCGGGCATTTTCTGCGGTTGCTTATACTCCAAAACAGGATGTGAGTGTTGAGACAAAGATTGAACTGACGTCTGCGTTTTCATATACGAACGATCACGAACGGGATGCACTTTCCGCAGCGCTCGATGCCTATCGCCAGTACCGTCATAAATTCCAGAACCTGCTCAAACGGGTCCCTCCGGGCCATGATCTTGACGAGGTCAGGGCACGGGTTATCCGGGGGCAGTCACTTGATCAGGTAATTGGAGATATGAATGCGGTAAATCCTGCTCCGTTGACGGATATACCCCGGGTACCTGTAGAAGTAAAGCATGACGAGAAGGCACGGGTGCTTGACGGCATGGTTAAGCGCCTTCGCACGTTTGTGGCTGAGCTGCAGGAAGAAATAAAGGAAAAGGACTTTGAAATCCAGAGGCTCCAGGCACGCGTCCGTAAGATTCACACTGCACAGGATGCACAACTTGCAAAAGATTCCGAAGTGATGAAAAAAGATGTGGTCATCCAGGGCTTAAAAAAACGGTTGCGCAGAGAGGAACGACACAATCGGAATCTTTCCAAACGCCTCGTGCGTATCAAACAATTTGCCGAGCTTTCGATGGATGGTGAGGTGCTGCCAGTCAAGGTGATGGATGCACTGACAAAAGAAGGACTTCGCCGTCTTACTGAAGATATGGGGATCGAAGAAGGAGACATTATCTTTGTCACGCGGCTGGATGGATGGGGAAGAACTGTG
>Ga0209048_10005871_pt1 | contig 11554 bp, 8 predicted proteins | sample FrelakmetCRP12CR_FD_187146 | JGI IMG/M metagenome (GOLD analysis project Ga0209048, IMG submission 187146) | Freshwater lake sediment microbial communities from the University of Notre Dame, USA, for methane emissions studies - CRP12 CR (SPAdes)... | ecosystem: Environmental > Aquatic >... | reverse complement strand
CCCTGCCCCGCCGGGTCCCTAGTTAGCCTGACTCCCATGGCCCCGCAGCCAAACACGGGTTTTACTACGCGGAGGCCCTCTTCCTGTTCTTCAGGCACGGCAATCCCGTGTGATGCAAGTATCCCTCCTGTCCGCTGCTTGTTCGCGCAGACTGCTATATTCATACTTCCACACCCGAGGTTGTGGGTACTGGTTTCCAGTGCGAGGGTAAAACGTGAGAGCAGTTGGTCAGGTGCAATAACAAGCCCTACATCACAACCGGGTGCAAGCTTTTCAATTTCCTTATAAAATTCTCCCTGCCCCGGAGTCACGACCTCGTACCCGCATCTTGAAAAGCTGGCTGAAAGTGACGCGAACATTGCCCTTCCTTCAGGTGCAAGGGCAGGGTCATGGTACATGGAATATTCTGCGATAAGGGCCTTCATCCTGTACCTGTTGGGTGCAGAGGGAGATTACCCTGACGATTACAGGGAAGTCCGAAATCCCGGGAAAATTACGGGTATGTGTGGATAACCCTCCTGGTTAACCCCTGCTGTACGCTACTCATAGCACATCTATTTCATCAAACCCCGCTAATTGGATCGGTGATGAAACCGCGGATCCTTCTGACAAACGATGATGGCATAACATCAGCCGGACTCTGGGCAGCATATGAGGCGTTGTCCCCTGTAGCCGAGGTGATAATCGCTGCGCCATCCACCCAGCAGAGTGCGGTCGGTCGTTCGATATCAATTTTTGAACCCATCCGGGCAAGCCCGGTCGTTATGAACGGGGTACGAGCGTACTCAATCGGTGGTAAGCCAACCGATTCAGTTATCATAGGGCTTTATGCCCTCGACCTCAGGCCAGACCTCGTGGTCAGCGGGATCAACATAGGGGAGAACCTCTCATTTGAATCTATCATGACTTCAGGCACGGTCGGTGCAGCACTTGAAGCCTCCAACCAGGGGACAAAGGGGATTGCGTTCTCACTCCAGGTGGAGGACCAGGGTGACAAGTTTGACGACCCCCGCCACCACTCACAGAGCTTTGATGAAGCGAAACGCATCGTGAGAGAGATCTGCATGAAGGTCCTTCGAGAGGGGTTTCCGGAACACGCTGACGTAATTAACGTAAATATACCTTCAATTGTGAAGGGGGGCTATGAGGTCACCCGCCTTGCGAGAAAGCTCTTCGAGACCGGGGTCGAAAAACGGCTTGACCCGAGAGGGAGACCCTATTACTGGATAAACGGACCACTCCTTGAAGATGCCGAGGAAGGTACCGACGTCCATGCAATCAGGAAAGGCAATATTTCGATCACTCCCATCACGCTTGACTGCACCGCCTTCGATGCTGATAAGGAATTACAGTCTCTTTTCTGCCCATAGCGATAAAATACGGGATTGCCGTTTTTTCACCGGCTGATCTATTTCTTTTGGTTCTTCTGACATCGTGCGAAGGAGATCAAAAAAGAATAGAACTACACGGGCGGTGGGGGGATTTCAACCCCTCCCAACACCACAACTGATAACGATATTCTGTGGTGAGGTTCACATGGCGGGCTCATCAATATTTGGCTGATATGAAAAACTCCGGCAAAACTATTCTGAAAGGTCACCTTTTCATGCTCATCTTTGAGCCAAAGGCTTATAGCACGCTTTATTGAAACCCTGCGTGTTTAGAAAAAGGAAGGGAAAATACGGGAAGACCAGGAGGAGTATCACCCCCTCCCTGCCCCACCCCCTGTAAGATATTCTTTGGGCAAGGGTTCAACTGTACAATTCCTGAAAATTTCAGTGATTTGGAGATTATCCCCTATCCTGAACGGGGTCCCCGAAGCGGCGGGGCGGAGCCCCGGGAGCGTGATTAAATTTTAGAATAACCTAATCTAAAGATAGATTTGAGAGAATTCCCCATGAAATGCAAGAACTTTTCTCAATATGGAGATTTTGAACGGGCATTTTCAATCGCCAGGGTTGAACTTCTCGTTCATGTGTGTTTCAACAAAACCGAATGATCCTAAAATGCTGTAAGTTTGATTATTGGGGGTGTTAACCGGGCTCACTTTCTCATCAGATCTCAAAATCAGCAACGACTTTACTGACTTTTGACGGGGTCAGTTCAAATTGTTCAATCCATGGTTTCGGTCCCATCTGGACAATGACTTCATAAAACCCGATTTTCATATGGTCAAAGGTATGAGGCGTGCTCTCCCCGGGTGTCCAGCCGTTGAGGTAGATGGCTGCACCCCGCGGAAGACTGTCGACCACGATTGTCCCGTCACCGTAATTCTCCATGGAGAAGTAGACTTTCTGCGGGGTTGTGTTGGCTCCCCTGATTTCGACCGAAACAATCTCTTCTACCGGGTACAATCCCGGTTTTGACACCATAATACGGTGCAGTCCTTCCGACACTCCGTTGAATGTATGGGGTGTGGTATACCCGGTCCGGAAACCGTCGATAAAGATTTCTGCGCCATCAGGACCCGAGCTGATCTGCAATGGAGCATGATGATAAGGACTTCTGGCGAGGTTCATTACTTCGGTATCCTGGTTCGTACAGGGGATAAGGAAGGAGGTGTATTCCTCACCTTTGCGGACTGTGATGAATGAACCCGGGCAGCCGGCAGTTATAGTTGCCGGAAGCCTTCCAGACGGGAACCTGCCGTTTATGGTGAATTCCCCCCCGGAATATGGACCGGGACTGATCGATATTCTTTTTGATAAGAGTACTACCTCGGTATCTACATTGAATGTTGTCAGTGCGTCATGGTACACCCAGACATTCCGGGTATAGGTGGCCGGACCACTTGATTTATCAATTCTGGTCACTTGTATGGTGTGAAGCCCCTCAGGGTACCCGTAATAAAGGAACGGGGTTCCTGCCTTGACCTGCACCCCGTCAATAGTAAGATCGAGATGGTCCGGGTAGGATGTCACAAATATTCCACCATACTTATTCTGTACTTCCGATTTACCTGGTGTCACGAACAGGGCGTCCATGGCAGGTGTGAGTGGAATTTCGAGTGTTTTATCCCTATCAAGGGTCACAACCTCACTATAGACAAGATACCCAGGACGGGTGAGCGTCATGGTGTAGGTATTCTTTTCGAGACCGGTCATGACATAGGGGGTTGTGCCGGTACGGTTCCCGTTTAGCACGATGAGTGCTCCACCAGGGTCTGAATCGACAGATAGGTTGAATACCGGGGCCGGTACCGGGGTTGGTGCGGGCTTTACCGGTAGTACTACCGGTGGAGCAGGATTGGTCCTCAGCAGTAACGAGGGGTCCGGGGTCAGATTCTTAATCAGGCGTGTAACCGGAAGATCCAGTGTCAGGATGAACCGTTCATCAGGGTCCGGTGCGAAAAGCGGGGAACCGATCATATCATCAGCAGAGCGGTTTGTCCAGATCGACTTATTCTCTGTTGAATAATTCCTGAGACTTCCCTTAATGGCCCTTGGTGTTATGTCGATAAACTGGAGTATATTCCGGATAATGTTGGCATAGGTAGCACGGAGGATATTTGGCGCAGGTTCCTCCTCTTCACCCTCTGAAACGGAATGCCCCGTGGCATCATGCCCCGGGTCTGTAAGACTTGGATACTCATCTGAATGGAGCGTCTGGTTAATGCTGCTCTTTAATCCATGCCCTGCAATATCTGCAAGTTCTACTATGCGACCTTTAATCCCGGTATCCTCTTTCTCCTCCCGGGAAGCTGTGTCTGGTACTGCCCCGGGTTCACCATTACCTGGATTTGCATATTCCCCTGCGTGCCGGGTCTGGTTGATGCTCCCTTGTATTCCTGAACCCGCTATTTTCACCAGCTCTGCGGCGTTCCCCAGTACTATCGGGCGAAGGTCCCCGACCCGTCCAATGGTACTGGTTACACCCGTGAAGTATCCGGTACTATCCGTACTATTCCCCTGCCTGGGGACAAGCTGGTGATCAGGGCAGACCGGATTCCCAAACTGGTCGACCTCTTTGCAGGCCGTTGTACCAGGAATATCTGCTGCTACCCAGGAGATCGACACCGCTACCACGAGAAGAAGAAAAACCGCAATGTGGATCTGGTGGTGTTTTTTTTGGGAGTGGAAGGGTACCGTTCCGGGCATCTTCATGAACGTCGGCTCGTGAATTGATTAAAATTATGGTACATGCAAGGTTTGACTCCCGGTCTGTTTATATACTTAAGATCTCACAGCGTCCTCATGCGGCAGTGAATGACTTCTTCATAAACCCGTGATAACGGATCAGCCCCTGTCAAAACATATGGATATAATGAGAGATAACCGGATTATCATGGATGCACTCGCACCGGACGTGGCAAAACAGGCAGCAGGGATTCGTGCGGCGGAGATGGTTGAAGACGGCATGGTAATCGGACTTGGGACCGGCTCAACCGTTCTCTTCGCCATGCAACAGATCTCCCGGAAGGTCAGGGACGGCCTCGATATTACCGGCGTCCCAACCTCGTTCCAGGCAGCGATGAGGGCCCGGGAGCTTGGGATCCCTCTGACAACCCTTGATGACTACCCTGTTCTTGACCTTGCGATAGACGGGGCAGACCAGGTGGACCCGGGTTTCCGGGTGATTAAGGGGCGGGGGGCGGCCCAGCTACGTGAAAAATGTGTTGCAGCGGCAGCCGGACGGTTTATTATCGTCGCTGACCCCGGAAAACTCGTAACGATGCTGGATGCGGCGGTACCGCTGGAAGTGCTGCCATTTGCAGTCACCCCGGTGCAGTCTGTATTGAAAGGTCTCGGTGGAATGCCGGTCCTGCGGGAGGGACAGAAAAAAGATGGGCCAGTCATTACGGATAATGGTAACCTGGTAATCGACTGCAGGTTCGGATGTATACATCAACCTGAACAACTGGAACTCACCCTGACGACCATTCCCGGTATCCTGTCCTGCGGGATATTTTGTGGGTTTACAGAAAAGACAACGGTTATAGTGGGGGATGTGCCAGGTGCCCGCATCCTCAGCCGGTAAGACTCCGATTAAGAGTTCTAATTTTCAGGGTTTTTTTCCCTGACAGTATAAACACACATGAACGGGAAGTTCACACCCCAACCATGAAAATGCCTGTTTCAAATCTCTTTAAATTACGGCTCGTTCGGACATTTTCATGGGAAATCCTCTTGCGAAGATCTTAATGATTCAGGGTTATTCCAAAATTTACCCCGCTCCAGGGGCTCATGGCCCACCGCTGTGGCGACACCGTTTAGGATAGGGAATAATCTTAAAATCTATGAAATTTTCCAGAATGCCCCCATTGAACCCTTGCCCAATTAATATCTTATCGGGGGTGGGGCAGGGAGGGGGTGAAACCCCCCTCCGGTCAACCTATTTCCTCTTTTTTAAATATGCAGGGTTTTAACAAAGCTTATAACTGGGATTTTTTTGCCATAACAGATCAGGATTATCCTGATTCACCGCTACTTACCGACCTTTACCAGCATCTCTTCAAGGCTCGGATAATGTGACTCGATCCTCTCGACCCTGCCTCCTTTGGATGCAATGATGCCCGTGCAGGTATTCAGTTCATCAATTGAATCGGCAGGTATCTTGTAGAGCCCCCCATCAAAGGTATATTCCCTGCACCCCCTGATCGCGTTGATATCATCGATAGTAAACGTAATTGTGTAACTGATCGATCCGAACATCTCCCTGAGCTCGTTCATGGTTCCCATGGCGACCATCTTCCCCCTCCGCAGGATCATCACTTTATCACAGATTGTCTCGACCTGGAACAGGTTATGGGCTGAAAGGACAATTGTTTTCTTCTCGTACCGGAGCTCTCTTAAGAATCCTATAATATAGCGTGAGGTCATCGGGTCCAGCCCTGAAGTAGGTTCATCGTAAACCAGGACAGAGGGGTTATGCATGAGGGACCTCGCAATGGCGACCTTCCGTTTCATCCCTTTTGAAAATTCCCCTATCTTTTTTCCGTCCGGCTCAAGTGAAAGGGCCGCCAGCAGCCGGGTCCTGCGGCTGGTAATTGTCTCCTGGTCGAGACCATAGATCTCCCCGAAGAAACGGAGGTAGTCCTCAACCGTCATTGTTTCATATAACCGTGATTCCTCAGAAAGGTAACCCAGGGATGCCTTGATACCATCCGGGTCCCTGACCACGTCAATGCCGTTCATCGTAAGGTCCCCTGACGTCGGGGTGATAAGGCCCGACAAAATTTTAAGCAGCGTGGTCTTGCCTGCCCCGTTATGCCCGATTACGCCGATAATTTCCCCTTCCTTAAAATCAAAGGAGATATGGTCGAGTGCCGGTACATTCGTGTATATCTTTGTGAGTTCATGGGCGACGATCATCTGAACTGTTCCCTGGCTTAACAGTCCTCTACCTTTACTGTATTATAGCTGATGAACATACCATTCTGATATTGAGAGGTGGAGATGGGGTATTCCCGGGATATCCTCACGATTGCAAAATGGGAAGTAAAACGGTCTGTCGGGACCATGGGGAAAAATGTACTTCCGGTTGCGATCATCCTGATTGTCCTTCTTATCGCAGTGACCGGGTTTACTGCAAAAAGCGGCCTCCACCTGCAGGACGGGATCTACAAGGTCGGCACTAACGATCCGGAACTCGCTTCTTTGTTCTCCGGGGATGCACGTTTTTCTGTTGACCTCGCTGATACGGCGACAATACAACGCAACCAGGACTATTACGACCTGATGATTTTCAACCGTGTCGTATATGTCCATGATACCGACCGGGGAAAGGCAGCCGCAAAGACCATGGAGCGGGACTATACAAAGTACCGGTCTAATGTGTATAACCAGCAGTCTGACCTGTTTGCAGCCTACCCGCTCTGGATCGATATCCAGTATATCAGGTCGGAACTGGATTTTACAGCCACGCAGTCCGGCCAGCAGGTATCGGTGCGCCCAAGGTCTAACCAGCCCCCGTCGCCCACCGGCCCGGTAGAACCGGTCGCTGTACCTGACACTTCAATCGGCATATCAATTGAGGAACTCAGGAGCAATCTCCAGCAGTCCACGTCCAAGAACAGCCAGATTTCCCGGTATACTGACATGTTTTCAGGTTCGGGAAACCCACTCGGTGCATATAAGACCCCTGACCAGCTCTCCCCTCCGTTGCCCTTTGATTCGATTATTCTTGTCTTCCTGTTTATATTTCCTCTCTACTTCATGTCCCAGTTTTTCATGATGAGTATCATGAATGAACGCGTGGGCCGCCGTGGGGAGCTCCTGCTCTCAACACCGGCCAGGCCGTCTGCGATCATCCTTGGCAAGGCACTCCCTTATTTTGCGGGAATGGTCGTTATCTCGGCATTCCTCACGCTCTGGATAAAGGCATCCCCGTACATAGTCCTCCCTCTTATCCCGGTCATCCTCTTCTTCCTCGCCGCGGCACTCCTTATCGGCATGATCTCGAGAAGTTTCAAGGAGCTTTCGTTTATTTCGATATTTTTCTCGACCATTGCCACTTCGTACCTCTTCTTCCCGAGCATTTTTGCAAATATTCACGTTGTAAGCCTGATATCCCCGCTTACCCTGATCGTCCTCACCCTGCAGGGGACTGCCATTTCGGCGACTGATTACCTCTATTCAACCTCACTGTTCTGGCTTTCAGCGGTCGTGCTCTTTTACGTCGGGGTGGTAAATTTCAGGGAAGAACGGCTTTTTTCACAGTCTGACCTGTTTGCGAAGACCAGTGACTTCATCGCCTCCACGCTATCATTTAAGCGGCCATATCTCTCACTTTTCCTGTTTAACGCCTTCCTCATACCGTTCGTATTCATGGTCCAGCTGATGCTGCTGGTACTCTTCTTCAACCTCCCGATGCCGCTCTCCCTGATACTTCTCCTCATTGGAGCGGCGTTTATCGAAGAGATTGCGAAATCGCTTGGTATCTATTCCATGATCAGGAAAGCCCCGCAGTTTTTCACATGGCCGGTGATAGTGGGGGCGTCCATTGCAACGGCGCTCGGCTTTCTCTTTGGTGAAAAACTTCTCCTGTTTGTTACGCTCTCGCAAATCACGGAATCGGTCTTCGGAAGCATTATTTTCACCAGCCTCGGGGTATTATGGATGCCGTTCCTCCTCCATTTCTCCGGTGTCCTCATTATCGCGGCTTCGATTAAAAAAGGGGGAGAGATCGGGTACGGAATCGGGCTCCTTGCCGCGGTGACCCTCCACTGCCTCTATAATGCGTATATAATCCTAGGGTGGTTATCCTGAAAGCAAAAAATATCGGCCTGATAATGAAAAAAGACTTAAAAGGGCTTGGGCATGAGCGGACGATCCTGCTTGCTATCCTGCTCCAGCTCTTTATTGCATTGTTCTCATCATTCCTCATGGTCGGGCTGACATCGATGTATGACCCGTCTGCACTTTCCAAATATTCAACAGTCCACTATAATATCGCATATAATGGATCAGATTCAGATCTTCGGGGCCTGCTGGCATCAGACTCCAGCCTGAGGGTGTATGACATGGAACTCGCCCCCGCTCTCCAGTCCCTCAAGGAGCGGAAGCTTGTGGCAGTGGTGTATGTACCGGATACCAGACCCGATGCAACGGACCCCGTCAAGATCACCCTGTATACCCTCAAGAATGACCTGCAGGCAGCCGTGGTCGATGTCAAGCTGAAGGAACAGTTCGTGAAGTATGAGGGAGAGCTCAGGCAGATCAGGGCAGAGCGGATTGACGAGGAGCCCATACCGCTTGATATACCGAAAAGTACCGGTGGAAGCGACTACTATGAATTTGTCTACGGGCTTCTGATCCCGCTGCTCGTCATTATGCCCGCGATCATTTCGTCAGCGCTGGTAATTGACCTGATTACTGAGGAGTACCAGAATAACACCCTTGAAACACTCTTGTCAACACCGATCAGGGCAAACGAAATTTTCTGGGGAAAAGTTGCCGCCGCACTCATCCTCGTGCCTTTACAGGCGGGAATCTGGCTGTTCCTCCTCATGCTGAATGGGATCACGATAGTGAATGCGCCCCAGATCCTTGCATACGTGACAATAGTTGCAATGGTACTGATCCTTGTTGCTTCGATAACAGCATTGTATTACCGGGAACGGACCGCGGCCCAGTTTGTCTATTCGACTGCAATTGTTGTCCTGATGTTATTCTCCCTTGCATTGCCTGAAAACCCCATGAATATCATTGCGAAGCTGGCGACAGGGTCGGCAGGGATGGAACAATGGCTTGTTTTAGGCCTGATCATTGCGGTCGTGATGATCCTTTCCGTATTGACGAACCGTTATGCAGCCAAGTCCATGAGGGGTAACCAGGCGCCCCGATAACAGATGGTACCGGATGATCCCTGCAAGGTCCTCCGAAAATGGGTAATTATTTCCAGGCTGGTGCGGAAGCGTCTGCTATTGAGTTTGCAACCCGTTAATAATATGCATAGGTCATGTTCTCATCTTTTAATTTGTACATAACACCACCGAGCGTCACAAAGACCTCAACCCTGTCAGACCCCCGGGTCCCTTTCATATCAACCGATGCCCCGGTAGAGACCTGGTTCCCGATCAGGATATTTTTCTGCTCCACTCTGCCATCGGAGGTAGTCACCCTGACAAGAATATTCGTTACAATGACCTGTCCGGGGCCTCCTATAAACGTCACGGTTATTGTATTGTAAACACGGTCTTTTTCGATCCCGACATCAACAGTATTAGCGGGCGACAGGGCCGTCACGTTCTGTGGGAGGGTGTCTGTTACCGTCTGTTCCGCGGGTTCCTGGATTGACCTCGTTGTCAGTACCGGCAGGGTTGCCGGGAGCGAGGTGACAGAAGTACCGGGGGTTTCGTGTATGGTTACACCCTGCGTTACCGGTGACTGCACCGTTTGCTGGCTGATGCAGCCAGAACAAAAAATCAGGGTAATAAAGGCCGCAATAATAACAATGGTGGAAATAATTTTCATGATCTCGCTATCCTTAGAGGTGCTATTGTCGAGTATTAGGTTTTTTGATACCGGGCATGGGGTGTGTGCGGTTGTCCCTGCCGGTTGTTTAACGGGTTTGAAGGGTGGAATGATACACCGAAACATAAAAACCATTCGATACATTGAAGAATAAGATTGACAATGATTTACGTAAAGCAGGAGAAAGGGTAATGTTTTGTTCGAAGTGCGGTAAAAAGACCGACGATTCCGGTAAATACTGCCAGTGGTGCGGGGCAGAAGTGAAAGGTACAGCACCGGCCCCGGCACCAAAACTTCTTCTTAAAAAGAAGTCTTATGGAATTAGCACCGAGAATTACGCGGGATTTGGACAACGGTTCCTTGCATGGATCATTGATATTGTCTTCATCCTGGTCCTTGATATCTTCATTATGGGACTCACCGGGCTCAATGAAGGGGTACGGATGATTTACCAGTTCCTGCGCGGGTACCCGATGACCGATCGGTATGGCGATGTTGTCTACTCCATGGTGCCGACCCAGGTTATCTATGCGATCGCGGTACTCCTGATCCTTGTGCCCTGGCTTTATTATGCAATTCTTGAGAGCTCGAAGAACCAGGCTACCCTCGGCAAAATTGCAGTACGCATCGCGGTAACCGACCTGCACGGTAACCGTATCACATTTTCACGCGCGACTCTCCGCTTTTTCGCGAAAGTGCTCTCCATCATCACGTTCTTTATCGGTTTTATTATTATCGCATTCACCCGGCAGAAGCAGGGCCTGCATGATATTATCGCCGGGTGCCTGATGTACCAGCAATAATCCAATACCTCTTTCTCCTTTCTCAACTGTATAAATCCCGGTACAGGCTTTTTCTCTTTAAAACTCTGCTATATACCAATGGTAATCCAAAGAAGAAGCTGGATTCATCCTCCCTCTGCCCCACCCCCATTAAGATATCCTTTGGACAGGGTTTCAATCGATTTTTTACATATTCCAGATATTCTAAGACCTGGTCTCTATCCCAGCTGGGGGTCATCAGTGGTGGGGTAGAGCCCCTGGAGCGTGAATAAATTTAGGAATAACGGCTCTGTAGAAACCCTGCATATTTAAAAAAAGAGCAGATACGTAAGATAGGAGGGGGTTTCACCCCCTCCCTACCCCACCCCCGATAAGATATTCATTCGCAGGGTTCAATTGGGACATTCAAGGAAATTTCAGAGATTAGGAGATCATTCCTTATCCCTACCAGGGTTGCCAAAGTGGCGGGGCAGAGCCCCGGGAACGTGACGAAATTTTGGAATTACCAATCTGCAAGATAGATTTGAGAGGATTTCTACAAATCTGGAATAACCCAATCTACAAGACAGATGTAATGGCATTTCTACAAAGCATGCTATGAGTCTTCGGCTTATAGATGAGCATGAAAAAGGTGGACTTTCAGATTGTTTTGCCGGAGTTTTTCATATCTACCCAAATTCAGTAAAATTTGGTTAGAGGATTTCTACAGAGCCAAAAAATCAATAAGACAGACATTGCAGTATTTTCACGGGGCCAAAAATGTCCAGGAAAAAATGGAATATCTGAAGAATTGGATTGGCAACAACACCGGGTCCGCAAGTTAGCATTGCACTTTTTTGTCCTGTTGCGCCGCTTGCA
>Ga0209048_10005870_pt1 | contig 11554 bp, 8 predicted proteins | sample FrelakmetCRP12CR_FD_187146 | JGI IMG/M metagenome (GOLD analysis project Ga0209048, IMG submission 187146) | Freshwater lake sediment microbial communities from the University of Notre Dame, USA, for methane emissions studies - CRP12 CR (SPAdes)... | ecosystem: Environmental > Aquatic >... | reverse complement strand
CACGGGAAATATGATAGCGGCCCTGATGCATACGAAGAAGGACGCGTGGTTCCTTTTTACGTTTGAGCTTGAGGGGACTCCGCCCGACAAGATAGTCTCTATCCGCGTTGAGGACAGCGAACAGCCTGAATCAGGGGATAACAAAAAAATGGGAGAAACGCAGGCTTTGCAATCCGTGGCAAAATTCATTGACGAACAGTCGAAGAAAGACGCTTTCTCCGGCACTGTCCTGATTGCCAGAGGCGGCAAGGCTCTGTTCAAGAGATCCTGCGGCTTGGCCAGCAAGGAATTCAACGTCCGGAACAGCACAGACACAAGATTTAACCTCGGATCTATCAATAAAATTTTTACCAAAGTTTCTATCGGACAGTTATACGAGCAGGGGAAGCTCGCTTTAAACGACCCTATCGGCAGGTACCTTCCCGAATATCCAAACAAAACGGCAGCGCAAAAGGTATCGATCCGGAATTTGCTTGACATGTCATCCGGTATCGGTGATTTTTTCGGAGAGAAATTTGAAAACACGCCGAAGGATAAATTCCGGCAGAACAGCGACTTCCTGCCGCTGTTCGCCGGTGACTCCCTTAACTTTGAACCCGGATCGCAGACTCAATACTCCAACGGAGGCTATATAGTCCTGGGAGAGATTATCGAAATGGTTTCCGGGCAAAATTATTACGACTATGTGAAGGAGCACATATTCAAACCCGCCGGTATGCTGCATACCGATTCGTATGAAGCGGACATTCCGGTGACCAATCTTGCTGAAGGATACACGCGTTTAGGCTCTGATAAAGATACTTGGAGGAAAAATATCTATACACGGCCGGCCCGTGGCAGTTCTGCAGGAGGGGGCTACTCAAGTGCTGAAGATATGTTAAAATTTACGCTTGCCTTCGAGAAAGGCTCACTCTTTAAAAACAACGACACATGGGGTGCTCTCCGGGGAGAACCCGCAGGCTCAAAATCCGTTAGGCCCGGCGGACTTGGAATCGCGGGTGGTGCACCCGGCATCAACTCTGCCGTCGAGACAGGCATCGGCAAGGGTTACACGGCCATAGTCATGTCGAACTACGATCCTCCGGCAGCGGAGGTCATCATGAAAAAAATCCGTAGTGTGCTTAAACGAGTGCGCTAGTTTCTGCCGGAATAATTGCTGCGATAATCATCAATTAATTGAATTTTTTATCAGGCAGGACACTGCGAACTGCCTCAGAATTAGCATATCAGAGGGTTCAGCCTGCGCTTAAATAGCCTCAGATGCCGGTCTGAATTGCGCAATCACTTGCCGGCATAGAATTTACGAGAGGCCTGCAGGGATGCGCGGCTGCCTTATCCATCTGGTGCAATATATAATCCCGGGTTACAAAAAGTCCGGACTCGGGAGAGAACAATCTCCCGCCCTTCAGATTACACAGAACTCCCCGTGAGTGATGTATTCTATTATCAGGGGGGCGGCCTGCGATCATTCCAGGTGTTGAACGACACCCGGTACATATTTACTGGGCAGATCTTCGTCTTTCAGATTCCCTTCCATGAAATTATCATAGGCGCCCATGTCAAAATGTCCGTGGCCGCTCAAATTAAAGAGTATGGTCTTTGAATTTCCCTCTTCTTTTGCTTTTTCTGCTTCGTCGATTGCGCAGCATATAGCGTGAGCAGATTCGGGCGCCGGAATAATGCCTTCTGTCTGCGCGAATAGCTTCGCCGCTGCAAAGACATCAGATTGTTTTACGGCGACCGCCTCTATGTATTTATTTCTTGCCAAATGGCTGACCATGGGGGCCATTCCATGGTAGCGTAATCCGCCGGCATGGATCGGTGGAGGAACGAAGTCATGACCAAGTGAATACATCGGCAACAAGGGCGTCAAACCCGCAGTGTCTCCAAAGTCATATGAATATGTGCCGCGGGTCAAAGACGGGCAGGATGCGGGTTCGACCGCGATCGCCTTCAGATTCTTCCCCTGGAATTTATCTTTCATGAAAGGGAATGCCAGTCCTGCAAAATTGCTCCCGCCGCCCACACAGCCGATGATTATGTCCGGGTAATGCCCCGCAATTTCCATCTGTTTTTCAGCCTCTAGACCCACCACCGTTTGGTGCAGGAGAACGTGGTTTAACACACTGCCCAGGGAATATCCTGTGTCGTCGCGGGAGAGGGCTTCCTCTATTGCCTCGCTTATGGCAATTCCCAGGCTGCCGGGAGAGTCGGGATTTTTCTCGAGAATCATGCGGCCGGAGCGTGTTTCCATGCTGGGGCTGGGAACCACGGTCGCCCCCCATACCATCATCATGGCACGGCGGTACGGCTTTTGCTGATAGCTTACTTTTACCATGAAGACCTTACACTCGAGATCAAACATTTTACATGCAAGGCTCAAGGCGCTTCCCCACTGTCCTGCGCCGGTTTCAGTGGCAATCCGTTTGATTCCCGCCTTCTTGTTGTAGTATGCCTGCGCAACCGCAGTGTTCGGCTTGTGGCTGCCGGCCGGGCTTACCCCCTCGTATTTATAATATATTTTTGCGGGAGTCTGGAGTTTCCGCTCCAGTCTTCTGGCGCGATAAAGCGGAGTCGGCCGCCACAGACGGTAGATATCGAAAACTTCATCGGGGATTTCGACCCATCTTTCAGCGCTGACTTCCTGCTTGATAAGCTCCATGGGGAAAAGCCTCTCAAGGTCGGCAGGACCGAGTGGTTGTTTTGTGCCCGGATGAAGGGGCGGAGGGGGTGGAGTCGGGAGGTCCGCCGATATGTTGTACCATTTTTTCGGCAGGTCCTCTTCGGAGAGTAATATTTTTGTGGATTCCATGACAGGTTCCTTTTATTGTGTTATTTTAGTGGATTGTTTTATCGCTATGGGTTGAATTCCCCGCCCCTTGGGGCGTTAAAATCAAAATAATATTGCATTGATACCTCGCCGCTTGCGGCGAGGGTAGTTCATTGTATTTAAAAAGATCAGGACATTATTATACCGGCATTTTTTATGATCATTTTCGGTTACGCTATCGAAAGATGATGCCGCCTGTAACTCTATAACGTTGTGCTTTTCTGACTTTTCGGCCTAAAAATAAAAAACCCGCTATGTTGGTCATAGTGGGCCGGATTGTAGCGAGTTATTTTTTCCCTTACTTAATCATTACCCTCCAGTAAATCCAGCCCGGTTTAGAAATGCTCGCCACCACCCGCGCAAAGTGCTTGCGTTGGCATATGACACAACCGTGGATATGGATTTACATTTATTCATCTTGGTTTATTGATCCTTCGTTCAATATAGAATTTACTGATCCAATGTCAAGTAGCTTTTCTCTTGAATTTGGTGTTTGAACGGGGATGATTGTGCTTGGAGGGGCTATAAAATCAGAACTTTGTGGTGATATTTTGTGTTACATCTATTAATGGGAGCGATAAATGAGTTAATCTTAAGGAGATATCGGAATATTGCCGATAACATCGAAAATAGGGCCATATTACCCATTTTTCTGGGCAGAATGTGGCTTTGAGGAAAGTGCAGGTTCTTATAAAATCACTGGTCAAAGGAAATCACATTTTTGCGGGTTCTTATAATCAACTGAAGCGGTATTAAATTCAAATCCAATAATCACAAGGAGCCATTTTATGCCTTCATCCGAAAAGGAACAGTTTATCCAGAATTGGGAACGCGAGTTCCAAACAACACTGAAAGTTCTCAAGTCCTATCCTGAAAAAAAATATGATCTCAAGCCGCATGAAAAAGCCAAATCAGCCAAGGAACTTGCCTGGGTCTTTGTAAACGCAGAAAAAGCGCTTATCGACGGGGCGATCACGGGCAAATTTGATTTTTCTAATTCGCAGCCTCCCAAATCGAATCTAAAGGAAATTATATCAACCTATGAGACCGTTCACAGGGAGAATGTGGAGAAGGTGAAGAAGCTTAATGACAAGGATTTGAACAAGACCGTCAAGTTCATGACAGGACCAAATAAGATGGGGGATATACGCGCTGCCGATATTCTATGGACCAGTTTGATGGATTCAATCCACCATCGCGGACAGTTCTCAGTGTATCTGAGGATGGCCGGCGGCAAGGTCCCCTCGATTTATGGTCCGACGGCGGACGAACCCTGGATGTAAATCGGCCCTCTGTTTTTTAGAATATCCGTTTGTTAAGAAACAAAGGTATCAGCCCAGTCTGTAAAGACCGGGCTTTTTTATATTCATTGATTTCGTGTAGGACCGATCATCTGGGAACTCTTTCAGCAGTTTTCATTGTTGTTTCTGACGGAATTTCATTATATTGAGCGATTATTAGACAGTTTCGATTCAATCCAGATGATCGCCAACCCCGACGATGGAATTCGAGGGCAAAAAGGAGGAAAACTATCTTACGTCGGATAACTATTCAAAAGTTCCAGAAATAATTGCACTCATCACGGGCGTTTTGCTGTTGATCGGGCTTTCGTACCTGATACTCCCCGTCCTCTCGCCCCTGCTGGTGACGGCGGCCATTCTTTTCCTGTTTTACCCCCTGCGGCAGAACCCGTATGTCAGGAGATTAATGTGGGTGACCTGCTTATTGTTCGCTGCATGGCTATTCAACACTCTAAAAGGGGTTCTGGCTCCTTTTATCATAGCATTCCTGATTGCGTATCTGTTCAGTCCCCTTGTCGGTCTTCTTGAACGGCGAAATATACCCAGATGGGTCTCGACATTTTTAATTATGCTCCTGCTGCTGGGGGGATTGTTAACTTTCTTCGTTTTGTTCATCCCGATCATAATCCTGCAGTTCCAGGCACTGATCGGAAGTATTTCCAATTTTGCGAACAATTTCATGGTTCTGAAGCAGGAGGGTAAATTGGCGGAATTTCTGGCCAGGCTGGGAATCCCCCTTGATGAGCTGAGGCAAATGGTCGCCAGGGAGCTGCCGCCCCGTATCGAGGGGGTCCTGAAAGCTCTGGTTCAGGGAATTTTCGGCTTTTTATCGGAGGTGTCCACCCTTATCGGCCATCTGGTGGATGCTGTCATCATTCCCCTTGCGGCGTTTTACCTGCTTTTGGATTTTCCCAAGCTGACAGGCAGGATCGCAAGCTTCATCCAGTCGCTCGAGCGGGAATGGATGAAAACATATATTTCGGCGGCCGGTGAGATCATAGACCAGTATATCAGGGGTACTTTTCTGGTGGCCGGCATCAAGGGGGTTCTGGCAGGCGTTGGTTTGTTCATAATCGGTGTGCAGGACGTTCTTGTTCTGGGGATAATTTCCGGGATTCTGAATCTGATCCCTTTTGTGGGCTTTTTTATCAGTCTCATCTTGGCCGTCATTGTCGCCCTGCTTGGCAGCGAACCGGTATGGGCAAAGGTCGTTTCTGTCATCGTATTATATGTCGGCCTTAATGTTCTTGACACTGTCTATCTGGGCCCCAAGATTATAGGCAGGAAAGTCGGGCTGCATCCGGTCCTTCTTATCCTCTCGCTTGCGGTCTTCGGGTATTTTCTGGGTTTTGTCGGAATGTTGATAGCAGTGCCAACAACCGCGCTGATTTTGCTATTCTTTAAAATCAGCAGTAAAAACAAGGATACCAGCGAAAGTTCCCTTTCATTTCCGGTGTAAACGACGCGGGATTTGAGAAAACCTTCTCTCCGGTCTCTTCTGCAAAAGCATCCGGTACGCCCTGAGGAGGGAAAGAAAATCCCCAGCGGCCGGTTTTAGCCGATCGGGAATTTAATAATGAGCCCCTTTCACCTCCTACTGCTTGGCTTTTCCCTGCTTGGAGACTGCTTCCATCGCTTTCCTGACCGATTCTTGGTCTCCCAGATAATAACTCTTTATTGGACTCAGAGTTTCATCCAATTCATACACCAGGGGGATACCTGTCGGAATGTTCAGTTCAATGATTGCCTGGTCTGAAACATTGTCGAGGTACTTGACAAGGGCGCGGAGGCTGTTACCGTGAGCGGCAATGATGACGCGCTTGCCTTCTCGGATGGCGGGGGCGATGGTTTCATGCCAATATGGCAGGAAGCGAGCCACTGTATCTTTAAGGCATTCCGTCATCGGAATGTCCTTAGGGTTAAGGTCTTTGTAGCGTACGTCGTTTGCAGGACTCCGGGGATCGGACGGTTCCAGAGCCGGGGGGCGTATATCATAACTCCGGCGCCAGATGTGAACCTGCTGCTCGCCGAACTTTACCGCTGTCTCCGATTTGTTCAATCCCTGCAACGCCCCGTAATGCCGTTCATTCAACCGCCACGAATTGTAAACCGGGATCCACATTAAATCCATTTTATCCATAGTTATCCAAAGCGTGCGGACTGCGCGCTTAAGAACCGACGTAAATGCGACATCGAAAACCCAATTATTTTCCTTCAACGTTTCTCCGGCCCGATGGGCTTCTTTTATGCCGTTTTCGGATAAGTCGACATCAGTCCAGCCGGTAAAGCGGTTTTCTTTATTCCAGACACTTTCTCCGTGACGGAGCAATACAACTTTATACATGGAAATCTCCGGTTGTTAAATCAACTTGTTGGTCTGTTTTAGCCTTGTCGAACCGTAAGATACGGAATTTTTCGCGGATTTTCCCTAGGGGGAGGCCAGTATAAATATTCTGTGCGAAGACGCATCTGAGGTGCGACCGGCCTCAGGGGGGAGGAGAGGAAAGGATGGTGGATTGCCGGCAGATTTTTATTTTAACGAAATCTTTCATATACTTACGCATTATTCATAAATTTCACCCCCATGAACAAAACGCTTTTTCTATTGTTGCCATCGTTTTTATCCTTTTCCTGTTCCAATTCTACGAAGGAGGGTGATTGGTACAACTACGCGCCGACGAATGAAAAAGTGCAGATATTAAAAGTCGGCACCATAAATGAATTGAAAAAGTACCATGCCAAGGAATTCATGAAGGACAGCATTCTGCATCTGATCGAACACTCCCTGGCTGAAATTGATACCCAGAAAACCACCCTCGGCCCGGAGTACCAGAGAGTTCACGACAGCCTGCAAGCATTAAAAACCCAATATCTCTCGTCAAGGGTGGTTTACAACGATCTGGTCTCGGAATACACTCAATGTTGCTCATTCCGTCAGTTCAATTATTTGATAATTCTTCCTCTGGATGAGCTGAAAGAGAGATACGGGAAAGTTGAGAAATGACGCCGGCTTATGGATGCACCCGGTCAAATTTCAATTCGGAATTTCACTGATTTCCGCCGTATACGTCATCGGGCTTTAAAAATGGCATTGAAATATTTTCCATAATATATATTTAGTCGGTTCCCTTGAAACTCCTCAATATTTTTCCTACATTTTGCGGGATTCACCTTGGTTTAACCTTTGAACGGTTGAAAAGCAGAGATGATATTGTCTGTGGTAATTAAAGGCTCTGTAAGATATAATATCGCAAAAAGGATGCTAGAATATGCCGGACGTTAACACGAAATACTTGGGTGCATGGGAGGAAATATCATCACGGCTCCGGGCCCGTGAAACCATTCTCCTTCTGTTTATTGCCCTGACTACACTGGGGGTCGGATTGTCCCTTGCCAGCCAGAACCTCGCCAACTGCTGCCTGCCACTGGGTTATGTAGCGCTTGCGACTGCATTTCTGAGCCGCCATCATGACTTGATAATCGCCAACCTGAGAAGTTTCCAGAAAGAGATCTCAGCCCGCGATGGCGGCGGAATTGACATGCCCGAATATACATCTCCCGGTTATCTCGGACGTGCGATCAGAGAACGGTCTAAGCGCGAGTATGCGCAGATACTTTTTATAATGTTTGGCGCATGTTCAAGCTTGTATAATGCCGACAGAGAAATCGCATCCCCCTTCAGCATGATTGCCGTGCTCTGGTACGGGAGCATTCTCTGCTCGGCCCTTGCAATCATGGTAGCGATAAAGACACAGCAGGACCGCAAGCTGTTCACTGCCAGGCAGTGATGGGCGGATTCTGCAGCCCTTTGGTATTTTTCGGGGATATTGTCTTATTGAAGGATTAAGGGGGGAATGGATCCCGCCAGGGGGAGATACCTCAATTACACCCGAAGGAATACCCCCCTGAAAGTGTGGGTTTTCGATGATCCTCCCAGGCTTGAAATTTCACATCCGATTTCCTACATTAATAGAGCACATTCCGATGGGTTCATGACAGATAACATCAAAGAGCGCACGATCCTGATTGTTGACGACGAAAAACCCTTTCGTGACCTGGTTCGCTATGAGCTGGGACAGGAAGGCTATTCCAGCATTTTGGAAGCGGAGGACGGGGAAGAGGCAATAAACCTTCTGGCGGAAAAGCACGTCGACCTAATCCTGCTGGATCTGCGCATGCCAAAACTTGCCGGTGAGGATGTGCTGCGTTTTGTCAGGGGGAACCACCCGAAGATAAGCGTGATCGTAATGACAGGCCAGACAGAAAATACTGTAAAGCAGAAAATTCTCGGGCTTGGAGCCGACGCATACCTGGTTAAACCTTACGACAGTACAGAGCTTCTGGAATCCATCTGTGGGATTTTGGAAAAGAAGTAATTCTCCACGGAGGCATTCTACGTTTATGAATCCGTTTTTGCGACTCGCGAATTATTTGCGGGAATTTTTGGAAAACGAACAATTATTAAAATTCCAGGTAAAAACTGCAATCCCCGTAAACGCTATATCTCAAATAAGAATTGATCTTGAATCGAGGGCTTAAACCTCAAGTCCGATATAGGACGCCGATGAACTGAAAAAACCGTCGAGATATTGAGAGAAATGTTATGACAGATTAATTTTCAACAAAAAGCACAAAATGCAACTTAATGTTACAACAACCTCATATTAAAGGAGGGACATGTGGTCATGATGAAACAGATCCTTTTTTGGTTATTCCTCATATTGCTTCTCTGTTCGCTCACCAATATTAACGCTCAGGTGCGTTACGCTGATAGCGTCATTGCCTACAGCAGCCAGTATTCTGAGAACGATTGGTCGGCCAACCAAATTCTCGGACCTCCAGATACTTATCCAAAGTACGGCGATATTCCTACTGCATGGACTTTCGCGACCGCTGATGCTCAGAGGGAATTCATCGAGCTCCGTTTCCCGGATCCTGCGCAAGTTCAAGCGATGGCAATCTACGAAACCTATAATCCGGGAACGATCGATACGATTTACGTCAAGAATCCTAATACACTTGAGTGGCAAGCTGTTTGGTCGGGAACAGCTGCACCACTGCGATACCCCGACTCGCGCATTTTCATGGTTAATTTTCCCCAGACCTCCTTTATGGTCAGCGAGGTGCGCCTTGCGATCAATTCACCGGCTGTTCCCGACTGGAATGAGCTGGATGCCGTGGGGCTGTACGCCACTCCTATTACTTTGCAACTTCCGGATCTGGCGCTTATGCAGGTCCAGACCCCCACACAGGCCTGGTCTGGGCAGACAATTTCGATCTCGTGGACGGTGAAGAATATCGGAAGTGCCAGCACCCCTGGTGCGACCTGGCTGGACCACCTGTACCTCATCCGGACGGATTCCCCCGATTCCGAAACTGCTGTTTTCGAGCACGATTATGACAACGTCAGCTCGCTTGATGTGGGGGAGAGCTACTCCAATACCCAGTCTATTGTCCTCCCGCTCGGACTTGACGGCAACTATTCCGTGTTCGTCTATGCCGATATTAAACACAGCATCGCGGAATCTCTAAAGGTCAACAATCTACTCAGTTCAGCGCCGATGCTGCTGCATCTTTCGCCGGAACCGGACCTGGCGGTAACGTCGCTGACCGTGCCGAGGGTCATCTTTGCAGGTGATACCGTTCCAGTCTCATTTACCGTAAAGAATATCGGAACGGCGCCGACAACCGAGAATTCATGGCAGGATCAAATCCTGCTCATCCCGGATACGGTGCTAAACCTGTCGGAGGCGGTTGTGCTGGCCGATATAGACCGCGACGGCAATCTCCAGATAGACAGCAGCTACCAGGTATCGATCCCTGTTGTAATCCCCCACGATGCAATAGGGAAATACTACATTTTTGCTTACGCCGATCGCTGGAGGCAGGTATTCGAGAACAATTTTGAATTCAACAACATTCGCAGTTCTGATTCGATATCGATCGTGGGGGTTGCACCCGATCTCACCGTCACATCCGTCATTGTTCCGCCGAACGGGAATTCCGGCATGCCGTTGCCGGTTGAATGGACTGTCCGGAACGTGGGTGTTGGGGTGACCTACGAAACCACCTGGAGTGATGCCGTCTTCCTTTCGCCCTCCTCTCCGTTCAACGAGGGGGATGCGACCCGTCTTCTCCAGGTCGACCACGATGGTGCTCTGGCCCACGATTCGTCCTACCATGTCTCCACGCGCTTAGTTCTTCCCAACGGTATATCCGGCCCGTATTACGTCTTCGTCAGGACCGATAACTCGCATTCTGTCTTCGAAAATGGGGCGACAGAGAATAATGTTGGCCGAAGCGACACGACAATCAATGTCACTCTCTCGCCATGGCCCGATCTGCAGGTCTCGGCGGTCCGGGCTCCTGAGCACGTCAGCGCCGGCAAGCAGGCATCTGTTTCATGGACGGTCACAAATACAGGAGTTGGCCCCACAATAAGCGACGGCTGGACAGACCGGGTTTATATCTCCGCAGATTCGATTTGGGGCGGATCCCACATAGATCTGACCGACGCGGCCCACATATCAGCCCTCGCACCCGGTTCATCTTACAGCCAGACCGCCACGGTGACGATTCCCCCGACTGTATCCGGGACAGCCTATATATATGTGATGACCGACGTCGATGATGTGGTTTATGAGAATACGGGAGAGGGAAACAATGTCAGCGGAAGCGACTCCCTAATCGTGCAGGGTTATCCGCCCGTGGATTTGACGGTAACATCCTTCTCGATCCCCGATACTGGCACGAGCGGCGATACGCTCACTCTCCTCTGGACAGTTCGCAATGCCGGAAGCGGCAGGACGATATCCGACTCTTGGTCCGATGTTCTGTACATTGCAAGCGATTCTGTCTTTGATGCCGATACCGATGTTGTTGTCGGCCGTCTGGATCACGAGGGTGCTCTGGATAGTGCCGGCACATACACGAGGATGTTCCCGATAACCCTGCCAAACGATCTCAGCGGCCCCTACTACTGGTTCGTTCAAACGGACAAAGAAGGCCGGTCTGGCGATACGGCACTGCGTAACAACGTCCTCCGATCGCCGCGAGCGATGTACATCAGGCTGCTTCCTCTGCCCGATCTGAGCGTGGTATCGGTGGTCACTGCAGATTCCGTGAACGCAGGGCAGCCGACGATGGTCCGCTGGACAGTGCAGAATATCGGCGGCGGACCAGCCAGGAATTCCTATTGGGACGATGCTGTGTATCTTTCCGAGGACTCGATCCTCGACAAGGCCGACCAGAAGCTCGGGACAGTTAACTTCGACAACGGACCCCTGCAGTCCATGGCATCGTACACGGATAGTGTAAAAGCCTTTGTCGATAAAAAACTTTTCGGCTTTCTCAATTTTTTCAAGGTCTTCCAGCTTGATTTCCTGGCCATAAGGAATCCTTGAAAAGAGGCAGGCATATGCAG
>Ga0209048_10005869_pt1 | contig 11554 bp, 12 predicted proteins | sample FrelakmetCRP12CR_FD_187146 | JGI IMG/M metagenome (GOLD analysis project Ga0209048, IMG submission 187146) | Freshwater lake sediment microbial communities from the University of Notre Dame, USA, for methane emissions studies - CRP12 CR (SPAdes)... | ecosystem: Environmental > Aquatic >... | reverse complement strand
GGCAGGCGGCGGGCGTCATCAACTTCGCGCAGGGCGAGTTCGTGATGCTTCCCGCCTTCGGCATGCTGTTCTTCATGACGATGGGCGCGCCGATGTGGCTCGCGTTCCTGCTGACCTGCGCCATGTCGATGCTGATCCTCGGTTACGGCTTCAAGCGCGTCATCGTGGATCCGTTGATCAAGCATGGCGTGATTCCCCTGGTGATCGCCACACTGGGTGTTTCGATTGCAGTCAAGGCGATGGTGCGCGCGGGGTACAGCGCCGAAGCCCACCCGTTTCCCAGCCCCTTCCCGGCGGGCCAGTTCGCATTGGCAGGAATCAACATCTCGTATGCGGACGTCGGCACGCTGCTGATGGCTGGATTGATCGTGTTCTTCCTGCAGAGCTTCCTCAACAGGACCGTCACCGGCCGCGCGATGCAGGCCGTGGCGCAGAACACCGACGCAGCCAAGGTGCTCGGCATCGACGTCAAGCGCATGGTCCTCTATGTATTCCTGATCAACGCGGTGCTCGCCGTGGTCGCGGCAATGCTGGTGACGCCCACCTATCTCGCCAAGTTCGACATGGGCGACTCGATCGGGCAGAAGGCGTTCTTTGCCGCCATCATCGGCGGCTTCAACCAGACGCGCGGCGCGTTGCTCGGCGGTGTGCTGATCGGCATCCTGGAAAATGTCGTCGGCTTCTACGTCTCTCCGGCCTACAAGGAGGGCGTGGCGCTGGTACTCTTTCTCGCGGTGATCCTGTTCCGGCCCGAGGGACTGCTGGGCAAGACCGAGGAGCGCAAAGTATGAATGCCCGGCGCAAGACCCTGCTGTTGGCCGCGGGCCTGGTGCTCATTGCCATCGCCGCCTCCTTCGCCAAGCGCAGCGATGTCTATCTGCTCACGCTGACCTGCGTCTACCTGATGGCCACGTTCGGCCTCAATCTCACGGTCGGCTACGCGGGACAGATGTCGCTGGGTCAGGCGGCATTCTTCGGCATCGGCGCCTACCACGCCGCGATCCTGCTCAAGATGGGCTGGCCGATCTTCGTGGTGCTGCCCATCGCCGGTGTCGCCTGCTTCGCCATCGGACTGATACTGGGCTTCCCCGCGCTGCGCGTGCAGCATCACTACCTCGCGTTCGCCACACTCGGCTTCAACGTCCTCGTGTTCCTGGTGATGCGCAATGAAGAGAAGATCACCGGCGGCACGTTCGGAATCTCGGGCATTCCGCGCCCGAGCGTCTTCGGCATTTCGACGGAAGGCCACCTCGCGTTCTTCTACTTCACCTTCGTGTCGCTGATCGTGCTCGCCTCGCTTCTCTGGTGGCTGCTCCGGTCGCCGTGGGGCCGGGCGTTCGCGGCCCTTCGCGACAACCCGATCCGTGCCGAAAGCCTGGGCGTGAACATCACCGCCTACACGCTGCTGGCCTTCGCCATCGGTGCCGCATGCGCCGGGATCGGCGGTGTCTATTACGCGTCGCTGGTGGAATTCATCGAGCCGGGGCCGTTCCATTTCTCGACGTCGCTCCTGATGCTGCTCGCCGTCATCGTCGGCGGCTCGGGCCGCTTCATGGGGCCGGTGGTCGGCACGATCATCATCATCCTGCTGCCGGAATTGCTGCGTTCGTCCAGTGTGGAGTGGCTCAAGTTCATGCAGAAGTGGTATCTGGCGTTCTTCGGCATCGCCGTCATCGCGCTGATGATCTGGCTGCCCGGCGGCATCCTTTCGTTCGGCGACCGCTTCAAGGCCAAGGGGGCAGCCAAGTGAATCCGTTCCTCCAGGTCAAGGACGTGCGCAAGGCGTATGGCGCAATCAAGGCCGTCGACGGTGTGAGTTTCGATGTCGGTCCCGGCGAAATCGTCGGTGTGATCGGTCCCAACGGCTCGGGCAAGACCACGCTGTTCAACAGCATCCTGGGCCAGATCAAGCCGACCTCCGGGAGCGTGACCTTCTGCGACGAGGACATCACCGGCATGTCGCCGCTGGAATTGTCCCGCCGCGGTGTCGGACGGACGTTTCAAACGCTGCAGGTGTTCGTCAAGCTGTCGGTACGCGACAACCTGATCGCGGCAGCCCAGGAGTTCAAGGGTTCGCTGCTTTCGCGCCTTTTGGCCAAACCGGATGCGGGGTTGGGTGAACACGCGGACAGGATGATCGAGCTGTTCCGCCTCAAGCACGTCGCGGACCTGCCGGCCGGCAGTCTTTCGTATGGGCAGCAGAAGCTCATCGACATCGCGATGGCGTTCATGCCGGCGCCGCGGCTCGTGCTGCTCGACGAGCCGTGCGCCGGGGTCAACCCCAGCCTGGTCGACCAGCTGCGCGAACTGCTGGTCGAGCTGAACAAGGTGCAGGGCGGCAGTTTCGTCGTGATCGAACACAACATGGACTTCATCATGAAGCTCTGCCCGCACGTCATCTGCATGGTCGAAGGCAAGGTGCTCTCGGAAGGACCACCGGCGACCGTCCAGGCGAACCCGCAGGTGCTCGAAGCGTATTTGGGTAACTGAGATGGAAACTGAGTTGGCAACTGAGTGGGCAACTGAGTTGGCAACTAAGCAGAGGCGATCATGACCGCAGACAGGATCATCGAATTCGACCGTGTCGTCGCCGGCTATTCGCCGAGCCTGACGATCCTGAACGAAACCACGCTGGATGCGCGTCGAGGCGAGATCACGTTGCTGATCGGACCCAACGGCGCCGGCAAGTCGACGGTCCTGAAGACACTGTTCGGCATGCTGGTGCCGCGCTCCGGGGAGGTACGCTTCGAGGGAAGGTGCATCAACGGCAAGTCGCAGCGCGAACTGCTCGCCGACGGCATCGCGTTCGTTCCCCAGGGCCGGAACCTGTTCGGGTCGCTGTCGGTGCGGCACAACCTGGAATTGGGCGGGATCACCCTTCCGCGCGGCGAATTGGGCGGCCGGATCGAGGAGGTGCTGACCCGCTTTCCGCGCATCCGCGAGCGCCTCGACAATCAGGCCTCGACGATGTCGGGTGGCGAGCAGAAGCAGCTCGAAGTCGGGCGCGCGTTGTTGCTGCGTCCGCGCGTGATCCTGATCGACGAGCCGTCGATCGGGTTGAGCCCCAAACTCGTGCAGGAAGTGATGGCGCTGTTGCGCGGGCTGGCCGACGGGGGTACGACCGTCCTCATGGTCGAGCAAAACGTCCGCACCGCGCTCAAGTATGCGAATCGCGCCTTGGTACTCGAGATGGGGCGCCTGGCGCTCGACCGACCGGCGAGCGAATTGCTGCAGGATCCCGATCTCAACCGGCTGTTCCTGGGCGGCCATGCGGAAAAGAAAAGCGCCTGAGCGGGCGGGAGACTGACGCATGATCAACAAGATCGTCCCGACCCCTGCCGCCGCCGTGGCCGGAATCCACGACGGCGCCACGGTGATGATCGGAGGCTTCGGTACGGCCGGCATGCCGTCCGAGCTCATCGACGCCCTCATCGCGCAGGGCGCGCGCGAACTGACCATCGTCAACAACAATGCCGGCAATGCCGACACCGGGCTGGCCGCGCTGCTCAAGGCGAAGCGCGTGCGCAGAATCGTCTGCTCGTTTCCCCGGCAGACTGATTCCTGGGTGTTCGACGCGCTGTTCAAGGCCGGTGAAATCGAGCTGGAGCTGGTACCGCAGGGCAACCTCGCCGAGCGCATTCGTGCGGCGGGCGCGGGCATCGGCGCCTTCTTCACGCCGACCGGCTATGGCACGCTGCTGGCCGAGGGCAAGGAAACGCGCGTCATCGACGGCCGCAACTATGTTCTCGAACTGCCGATTCACGCGGACTACGCGCTGATCAAGGCCGACCGCGGCGACCGCTGGGGCAACCTCACCTACCGCAAGACCGCGCGCAATTTCGGGCCGATCATGGCCACCGCGGCCAAGTGCGCGATCGTGCAGGTCCGCGAAATCGTGGCGCTGGGCGGTCTCGATCCGGAGAACATCATCACGCCGGGAATCTTCGTCCAGCGCGTGGTGGCGGTCGACCCGCCTGCCGTGCAGTCGCATCCACAAGCCGCGGCGTAGACGGAAACCATGAAACGATACAGCCGTGACCAGATGGCCGCGCGCGTCGCTCGCGACATCCCCGAAGGCGCTTACGTGAACCTGGGGATCGGTCTGCCGACGCTGGTCGCCAATCACCTTCCGCGCGACCGCGAGATCATTCTGCACAGCGAAAACGGGTTGCTCGGGATGGGACCTGCGCCGGCGCCCGGAAGCGAGGATCCGGACCTCATCAATGCCGGCAAGCAGCCGGTGACGCTGCTCACGGGCGGCGCGTACTTCCATCACGCCGATTCATTCGCGATGATGCGCGGCGGGCACCTCGATTTCTGCGTGCTGGGCGCGTTCCAGGTCTCCGCAACCGGCGATCTTGCGAACTGGCATACCGGCGCACCGGACGCCATTCCCGCCGTGGGCGGGGCCATGGACCTGGCGATAGGCGCCAAGAAGGTATTCGTGATGATGGATCACCAGACCAAGAGCGGCGAGAGCAAGATCGTCGGCACCTGCACGTACCCGCTGACCAGCATCGCGTGCGTCAACCGGATCTATACCGACCTCGCGGTGATGGACGTCACACCCCATGGCCTGCACGTTCTGGAAATGGTCGACGGCATGACGCTTGCGGAGTTGGCGAGGCTGACCGGCGTGCCGCTCGCGATGGCATGAGCCGACAGGAAACTCGGACGACAATCCCGCGGGCGGCAACCGTCGCCAATCAAATACAGGAAAATCATGCCCAACGCGTTCATCTGCGATGCCATCCGGACGCCGATCGGTCGATACGGCGGCGCCCTCGCCCATGTCCGAACGGATGACCTCGGCGCCATCCCCTTGCGCGCGCTGCTCGAGCGCAACGCCGGGGTCGACTGGTCCGCGGTGGAAGACGTCATTTACGGCTGCGCCAACCAGGCCGGCGAAGACAACCGCAACGTCGGGCGGATGGCGCTGCTGCTGGCCGGCCTGCCGGTCGAGGTCCCGGGCACGACGGTCAATCGCCTCTGCGGATCGAGCATGGACGCCGTTGCGATGGCCGCGCGGGCGATCAGGAGCGGCGAGACGTCGCTGATGATCGCAGGTGGTGTCGAGAGCATGTCGCGCGCGCCGTTCGTCATGGGCAAGGCCGACAGCGCGTTCGCGCGCGCCGCGAAGGTCGAGGACACGACGATCGGCTGGCGCTTCGTCAACCCGCTGATGAAGGCGAAATACGGCATCGACTCGATGCCCGAGACCGCCGAGAACGTGGCCGCGGATTTCCATGTTTCGCGCGCCGACCAGGATGCCTTCGCACTGCGCAGCCAGCAACGCGCGGCCGCGGCGATCGCCGCCGGACGCTTCAATGATGAAATCGTCGCCGTCACGCTGCCCACGAAGAAAGGCGACCCCGTCGTCGTGAGTCGCGACGAGCATCCGCGCGCAACGACGGCGGAGTCGCTCGCGAAGCTGCAAGGCGTCGTGCGCCCGGACGGCACCGTCACTGCGGGCAATGCGTCCGGCGTGAACGACGGCGCCTGCGCGCTGCTGCTTGCGTCCGAAGACGCCATCGCCCACCATGGCCTGACGCCCAGGGCACGCGTCGTCGCGGCGGCGGCGGCTGGCATCGCGCCACGCATCATGGGCTTCGCTCCCGCGCCAGCGACGCGCAAGGTGCTCGCGAAGGCGGGACTCACGCTCGCCGACATCGATGTCATCGAGCTGAACGAAGCCTTCGCCGCGCAGGCACTGGCCGTCACCCGTGATTTGGGCCTTGCCGATGACGCGGCGAACGTCAATCCGAACGGCGGCGCCATTGCCCTGGGCCACCCACTCGGCGCGAGCGGCGCGCGGTTGGTGACGACGGCGCTCTATCAGTTGCATCGGACGGGTGGACGGTACGCGCTGTGCACGATGTGCATCGGCGTCGGACAGGGGATCGCCGTCATCATCGAACGGGTATAGCCATTCGCTAGGAGGAAACCATGACGTCCCAGATCCGCAGATTCGCGCCGACTCCGGTGGCCGGCTATCGCAAGCCCGATCGCGGCACGCAGCCCGAGTATCTCTATCCACCCTACGCGTCCACGGTGAAGCGGTCGCCGACCCAGCCGCTGGTGATGCTGCCTCCGTCGCTGTCCGAGGTCACCGGCCCGTTGTTCGGCCACGAGCTCATCCGCGCCAACGATTTCGACCTCACCAGGCAGCACGCGGGCGACCCGATCGGCGAGCGGATCGTCGTCGGCGGACGCGTGCTGGACGCCAACGCCAGGCCGGTTACGAACACGTTGGTCGAGATCTGGCAGGCCAATGCGGCGGGCCGCTATCCGCACAAGCGGGACAACCACAACGCGCCGATGGATGCCAATTTCACCGGCTGCGGACGCACGATGACCGACAGCGAAGGGCGCTATCGTTTCGTGACCATCCGTCCCGGCGAGTATCCGTGGCGCAATCACTACAATGCCTGGCGGCCCGCGCACATCCACTTTTCGCTGTTCGGTCCGGCATTCGTGACCCGGCTGGTGACGCAGATGTACTTCCCGGGCGATCCGCTGCTCGAGTACGATCCGATGTACACGGGAATTCCCGACGAACGCGCCCGCCGTCGCCTGGTTTCGGTGTTCGACTGGGAAACGACCGTCCCCGAACAGGCGCTGGGCTACCGTTTCGACATCGTTCTCCGCGGTCGCGACGAAACGCCGATGGACAACTACCTTCCCGCCTGACGGAGCAAACCGCCATGAGCCTGCAAACGACATCATCACAGACCGTCGGCCCGTATTTGCATATCGGCCTCACCTGGCTCGTCACCGACAACCTGGTCGGTCCGGGCGTGTCCGGGGAAACAGTCACGATCGAAGGACGCATCACGGACGGCGACGGCAAGCCGGTCAACGATGCGCTGGTCGAAATCTGGCAAGCCAATGCCCACGGCAAATACGCGCACCCGGACGACTTGCAGGACAAACCGCTCGAACCCGGGTTCAAAGGCTTCGGGCGCGTGCCCACCGATGATTCCGGCGCATTCAGTTTCACCACGATCAAGCCCGGACGCGTCGCGGCCCCGGGCGGCGGCCTGCAGGCGCCCCACATCAACGTGACCATCTTCATGCGCGGCATGTTGAAGCAGCTCAACACGCGTATCTACTTCCCCGCGGACCCCGCGAATGCCGAGGACGCCGTGCTGCAGAGCGTGCCGCAGGCACGACGCGAGACGCTGATCGCCAAGCCGTCCTCCGGTCGCCCGGGTGCGCTGGAATGGAATGTCGTTCTCCAGGGCGACGGCGAGACGGTGTTCTTCGCGTGCTGATCGACGTCGCCGGCGCCGGGATCCACTTCCGGTTCGACGGCGCGGCCGGCGCGCCGGTGCTCGTGCTTTCCAATTCGCTGGGCGCCGACCTTGCGATGTGGGACGCGCAGGTTCCCGAACTCGCGCGTTCGTTCCGGGTCCTGCGCTACGACACCCGCGGGCATGGCGCGTCGACGGCGGCCCCCGGTCCCTACGCCATCGATCTCCTCGGACGCGACGTCGTCGGCCTCCTCGACGGGCTCGGGATCGAGCGGGCACATTTCTGCGGATTGTCGCTGGGCGGCATGACCGGGATGTGGCTGGGCGTCCATGCTCCCGCGCGGCTGGATCGCCTCGTGCTCGCCAATACCGCTGCGTGCATCGGATCTCCGGAAACCTACAACGCGCGCATCGACAAGGTACGGGCAAGCGGCATGGGCGCCGTATCGCAGGCGGTCCTGGAACGGTGGTTCACGCCGGCGTTCGCCGCACTGCATCCCGACCGCATGGCGGACATGCGGCGGATGATCGAACGCACGCCAGTCGAGGGCTACGCAGCATGTTGCACGGCGATCCGCGACATGGACCAGCGCGACGCCATCGCCGCGATCAGCGCGCCGACACTTGTCATCACCGGTACCCACGACCTCGCCACGCCCGTGGCGGACGGCCGGTTTCTCGCGGAACGCATCAAGGGCTCCACCTGCGTCGAACTCGACGCCGCGCATCTATCCAACATCGAAGCCGCCCCGGCGTTCACCGCCGCGCTGCTCGCTTTCTTAGATACCTAGGAGACGCACCCGTGGACGACCGAGAACGCTATGCCGAAGGAATGCAGGTTCGCCGCGCCGTGCTGGGCGACGCCCACGTCGACCGCTCGCTCAAGACCGGGAACGAATTCAACGAGGAGTTCCAGGACCTGATCACCCGGTACGCATGGGGGGAGATCTGGAGCCGCCCCGGCCTTGCGCGGCACACGCGCAGCCTGATCACGCTGGCGCTGATGATCGCTGTCAACCGCGGCGACGAATTCCGGATGCACGTGCGCGCCGCATTCAACAACGGCGTTACGCGCGACGAAATCAAGGAAGTGATCCTGCAGTGCGCGATCTACTGCGGCGTGCCTGCGGCCAACGCGGCGTTCCACATGGCACAGGACGTGTTTACGGAAATGAGTACCCAACTGAGCACCGAAACGAACACCAACACCGGTCGCGACGCGCGCTGAAGACAAGCCCACGGGGAATCCATTGCACATGCGCACACAAGTCGGCATCGTCGGCGCCGGCCCCGCGGGGCTCCTGCTCTCGCACCTGCTGCATCGGGAAGGCATCGAGTCCGTAGTCCTGGAGTCCCGCAGCCGCGACTACGTCGAGCATCGCGTGCGGGCGGGCGTGCTCGAACAGGGCGCAGTGGACCTGCTGGTGCAATCGGGCGTCGGTGAACGGCTGCGTCGCGAAGGCCTGCTGCACCACGGGATCGAATTGCGCTTTGGCGGCCGCGGACATCGCATCGACCTCACGGAACTGACGGGCGGCCGCGCGATCACCGTCTACGGCCAGCAGGAAGTGGTGAAGGACCTCATCCGCATACGGCTCGATGCCGGCGGCGAAGTGCTTTTCGACGTCTCCGACGTCAGCGTGCACGCCCTCGAATCGACCCGCCCGCGCATCCGCTTCCGCCACGGAGACGCCTCCGTCGAACTGCAGTGCGACGTGATCGCGGGCTGCGACGGCTTCCACGGCATCTGTCGCCAATCCGTGCCGGCGGGCGTGCTGAACGCATACGAACGCCGCTACCCCTTTGCCTGGCTGGGCATCCTCGCGGCAGCGGCGCCCTCGCATGAAGAGTTGATCTATGCGTATCACGAGCGTGGCTTTGCGCTGTTTTCGATGCGCTCGCCGTCGATCACGCGACTGTACCTGCAGGTCGCGCCCGACGAGGATGTCGGCCTTTGGTCCGATGACCGGATCTGGCAGGAATTGCATACCCGCCTCGAAACGGATGATGGGTGGAAACTCAACGAAGGCCCCGTGCTGGAGAAGGGCATCACGGGGATGCGCAGCTACGTCACCGAACCGATGCAGCATGGCCGGCTGTTCCTGGCCGGCGACTCGGCGCATATCGTCCCGCCCACCGGAGCCAAGGGCATGAACCTGGCGGTAGCCGACGTGCACGTCCTTTCCCGCGCACTGACCGCGTTGTTCAAGAGTCGTCGCGAAGACCTGCTTGCCGCGTATTCGCAGACGTGTCTGCAACGCGTGTGGCGCGCGGAGCACTTTTCCTGGTGGATGACCTCGATGCTCCACCGCTTCCCTGGCGACGACGGGTTCGGACATCGGTTGCAGCGTTCGCAGCTCGACTATGTCGTCGGCTCGCGGATGGCCGCGGCCTCGCTTGCTGAGAACTACGTCGGTCTTCCGCTCGATTGAACACCTGTGAGGCAATGACCGCGCCACTACCCCTGCTCCCCAGCGGCACGACCGAGTTGTTCGTGATCCTGGGGGACCCCGTCGCGCAGGTCCAGGCGCCCATCATCTTCAATGACATCTTCCGGCGCGCACAGCGGGACTCGGTGATGGTGGCGCTGCGCGTATCAGCTGCCCATCTGGCCACGGTGTTTACCGGACTGAAGCAGGTCGAAAACCTCGCAGGCATTTCGCTGGCCATTCCGCACAAGGCGCCGATGCTGCACCTGTGCGATGACGCGAGCGCGATGGCGCAGATCGTCGGTGCCACCAATGCCGTCCGGCGCAATGCCGATGGCCGCTGGTTCGCGGACATGTTCGACGGTCGGGGGTTCGTCGGCGGGCTCGAGGCCGCGGGACACGCGATCAAAGGGCGCAGCGCGCTGCTCGTCGGCGCGGGGGGCGGAGGTTCCGCCATCGCCGCGGCTTTGCTCGACCGCGGGATCGGCCATCTGCGTATTGCCGACGTCGACCATGTCCGCGTCGGCGCGTTGGTCGCGCGGCTGAATGCGCGCTGGCCGGGGCGCGTGTCGGTGGCAACGCCCGATCCGGCCGGTTCGAACCTCGTGATCAACGCGTCGCCGATGGGGCTGCAGGCCTCCGACCCATTGCCGCTCGATCCGGCGCGCATCGCTCCGGGAACGCTCGTCGCCGACATCATCATGAAGCCGCCGGAAACACCGCTGCTCAAAGCCGCCGCGCAGCGCGGCCTGCCCACGCATCGCGGCATCCGCATGTTCAGCCACCAGATTCGCCTCTATGCCGAGTTCTTCGGTTTCGCCGATGCGCTCGAGGCCATCGGCTGGAGCGAGGACGAGCTCGTTCCCAACTAAGACCCGCTGCGCATTCCCGGTGCGTGCATTGGCAGGAATGTCCAGGAGCGGGGGGTCGAGGTCGAGGACACCGCAGCGTTCGCGGCCCTCGCCACCGTCCCCATTGGCGAATTGCCTGCCCGAATTCCGGCGGTGGGGGTTCGCGGAAGCTCTAGAATCCGCTTCATGACGAATCTCCCCGCTCCCGCGACGATGTACCGCGCGCTGCTGCGCCACGACCCGACCTACGAAGGCGTGTTCTGGCTCGGCGTGCGCACGACCGGCATCTTCTGTCGGCCGACCTGCCGCGCCCGCACGCCGAAACGCGAGAACGTCGAGTTCTTTGGCGCCCCTTCCGAGGCACTTCATGCCGGGTACCGCCCGTGCATGAAATGCCGGCCTCTCGACCACGGCCGCAAGCCGCCCGAACTCGTGGCCCGGCTGCTGGTCGCGGTGGAACGCGATCCTCTGCGCCGCTATCGTGACGCCGAACTCGCCGCGCTCGGCATTGACGCATCGACTGCCCGCCGCCAGTTCAAGCGCTATTGCGGCATGACCTTCCAGGCGTATCACCGCGCGCGCCGCATGGGCCTCGCACTCGCCGACATCAGAAAGGGAAAACCCGTGATCGATTCGCAACTGGACCAGGGCTTCGAATCCGGCAGTGGATTCCGCGAGGCCTTCACCCGCATCGTCGGGGCCGCACCGTCGCGCGCCCGCGATGTCACAGTGCTGTACGCACGATGGCTCGAAACTCCGCTGGGATCGATGCTCGCGCTGGCGGACGACCGCGGACTGCATCTCCTCGATTTCGTCGACCGGCGCGGCCTGGAGCGCGCGCTCGAGCTCCTGCAAAAGCGACTGCACGCGCGCATTCTGCCGGGCGAACATCCGGTGCTGGCGCAGATCGCGCGCGAACTGGCCGAATACTTCGACGGCACGCGGATGCGGTTCGACACACCGGTCGCGCTGACCGGCTCGGCATTCCAGACGACGGTATGGCGGGCGCTGCAGGCTATCC
>Ga0209048_10005868_pt1 | contig 11557 bp, 12 predicted proteins | sample FrelakmetCRP12CR_FD_187146 | JGI IMG/M metagenome (GOLD analysis project Ga0209048, IMG submission 187146) | Freshwater lake sediment microbial communities from the University of Notre Dame, USA, for methane emissions studies - CRP12 CR (SPAdes)... | ecosystem: Environmental > Aquatic >... | reverse complement strand
GCCGCCGCGCGGCGAGGGATCAGGCGTCCGGTCGAGCCCGCATCCGGGCGAGCCGGACGCCGGTGCGTCCCGAAGGGGCGCAGATCCCGAGCAAGCGGCGGCGACGTTTACAGCGTCGCGAAGAACTGAAAGTAGTCTTCGGGCGTGTCCGAGAGCTTCATCGAGAAACCGCTCGGCACCAGGCGCGCGAGCGCTGCCGGCACGCGGAAGGACCGAACCACCTTCCCCCGCACCGCGATGCGCTTTCCGGCGGTGAGGTGGAGGTTCGCGGTCAGAAATGTCCCGGGAATGGGCAGCCGGATGGACCGCACGAAGATGCCGTTGGGCGACACATCGTAGGTAAATCCCGTACAACTCGACCCCTGGAGATTGAACTCGACGAGAAATCGCCGTTTCTTACGGGCGAAGGTCCGTCTTTCCGCCATCTTTTCGTCGGACGGGGACCGGAAAGCCGGGAGTGGGCCCCGTCGGGAGTTCCTCTGGCGCGATTCTCCGCCTCGATCGGGGCCGGGTGCAAGGAGAAAATGCCGCGGAGCGGCTACCCGGCCGACGCCTTCCGGAAGGCGATTCCCTTCACCCGTCCTTCGTCGACCGTGAATCCCGAGACCCTCCCGCCGGTGTCGCGCTGGAAGGTCAGGCTCAGGCCATCGAGCGTGAAGACGCCGGCGACCGTCGGCTTCATCGGTTCCTCGGGAAGCCCGCGGTGGCGCACGACGAGCTTTCCGTCGGCGACGGCGAGCCTCCAGGTCGTGTCGAGCTCCTCGCTCGCGTAGGTTCCGGCGAAGGACTCGAGCTCGGCCGCCGTCGGCGACCAGAGATCCACGGGCTCAAAGGTTTCGCTCTCGACGTTGTCGTCCTCGTCGGTCGTGGTGACACGCAGCTTCGGCCGCGCCCCGCGCGCCGTGCTTTCCACCTCGACCTCGCTCGACCCGCCCGGAAGGCCCACGATCCGGAACCGGCCGGCGTCGCCTGGGACGAGCGTGAAGCTCCGGCGGCCGGTCTCGCCCGAGAGATTGCCGTCGCGCACCGCAAGGGTGAGGATCTGGCCGGACACCGGGTTGCGATAGGTGCCCGCGAGGCGCTGGAGCGCCGCGGCCGGGGCGGTCGGGTACCCCTTGCCGGACTTTTTCGGCTGCGCCTTCGGAGTTTCCGGCCTCATCAGCGCGCCCAGGTACACGTCCGCGACCGCGTGCGCGAGCCGGCTCGGGTTGGCCTCGGCAAGGTTGCACAGGCAGGCGACCGAGAATCTCTGCTCCGGGAAGCGCAGCAGCTGCGCCCGGTAGCCGACCCACGCCCCGCCGTGGCTGACCGTCGGAAGGCCCTTGTAGTTCTCGAGATAGAGCGCCGAGGCGTACTGGAGCTTCTTGCCGCTGTTGAGCACGCCCACGGCGTGCATCGCGTCGAGGAGTTGCCGGTCGCCGACCTTCGCCTCGTAGAAGTTCCGGTCCCAGAGCAGCAGGTCCTCGACCGTCGTCTGGACCGCGCCGTCGCCCGTCTGCTCCCAGTCGCCCATCTCGATCCCGAAGCCCCCGCCCTCGGCCTTCGCGTAGCCCGTGGCCCGGTTGGCGACGATGCGCGTGTGCAAGTCGTTGAACTGGGTGTGCCGCATCCCGAGGGGACCGAAGATCCGCGCCGCGGCGAAGTCGCGCAGCGACTGGCCGCTCGCTCTCCGGACGATCACCGAGAGCAGGAAGTAGCCGGAGTTGCAATAGAGGTGCTCTTCTCCGGGAGCGAAGTTCGGCGCCTTCTGCCGCGCGAGGATGGCCAGTGCGTCCGCGTCGGTGGTGAGGTCTTCGGTCCGAACCCCTTGCAGATCCATGAGCTCGATGTAATCGCGCAGGCCGCTCGTGTGGTGAAGGAGGTGGCGGATCGTGATCGTCCCTCCGTAGCTCGGGATCTCCGGGAGCCACTTGCGGATGTCGTCGTCGAGCGAGAGCTTGCCGTCGCGGGCGAGCAGGTGGATCGAGAAGGCCGTGAACTGCTTCGAGGTCGAGCCGATGTCGAAGGCCGATTGCGGCGAGTTGGCGATGCCGAGCTCGAGGTTCGCCATCCCGTAGCCGCGCTCGTACACGATCTTGCCGTCGCGGTAGACGCCGAGGGCGCAGCCGGGCGAGTCGGAGCGGTCGTATTCGTGGAACACCGCGTCCACTCTCGCTTTGACGTCTCCCGGGCCGGCCTGCGGTGAGGCGCTCGCCGTGGCCAGGGTCAGAAGGATCGGAAGAAACGAATGCATGCGCTGTCTCCTCTCGAGAGCGGCGCCGAGTCTATCGTCCCTCGCCCACCGCCTCGAAGCGCTCGATCTGGCGCCGGCGCTCCTCGGAAAGGGGCTTGGCCTCGCGCGTGTCCCAGTCGTAACAGACCTGCGTCGTCTTCGCCTCGGCCACGAGGCGTCCATCCGCGCCGGTGACCCGGTAGGAAAAGTCGAAGGACGAGTTGCCCATGCGCGACACGTGGGTCTCGACCGTCAGGACTTCGCCCATGTGCGCCGAGGAGCGGTAGTCGATCTCGATCCGCGCAACGACGAAATCGATCTTCAGGAAGTGGTCCTCGCCGCGCATCGCGAGCCAGTACTTCGAGCGCGCCCACTCGAGGTAGCGCAGGTACGCCACGTTGTTCAGATGCCCCATGGCGTCGATGTCGCCGTAGGGCACTTCGACCGTGAGCTTCACCGTTGCGCTTTCTTCATGCCGCAACGATAGCCCGATGCCGGTCGATCCAGTAACCCCAGGGAACGAAGAGCCACATCGCGATGCCCGACCACTCGACCACGCGCTCGCTCGGCGGCGGCGGCCCGGCGACGCTCGCGGCCCAGAGCACGACGAGAAACGCGACGAGGGACCACAGCGCCCAATTCCCCGTCCGGTCCAGCGGGCGGGTCGTCCGAAGGTAGATGGCCAGGCCGAGGCCGAAAACGACGGCTTCGGCGGCAATGGTCAGCGGGAACGAGTTCCAGAGGCCGAGGCCGAAGTACGGAGGGCCGGAGAGGATCGGCATGTCCGGCCGATGCACGAACGCGTCCAGGAACCAGTGGCTCACGACGCCGAGCCCGAACACGATCGCGGCGAGCCGCTGCTTCCGAAGAAAGAAGTAACCCGATCCGAGCACGAGCCCCCAGATCGCGAGCCCCACGAGGCCGTGGCTGATCGGATAGTCGTAGAAGTCGAACGGCGTCACCGCCGTCGCCCCGGGGGCGATCCGGAAGTGCTCGATGCCCGCCAGTGCCAGTGGGAAGAACAGCAGGTCCGCCCACTGGACGGCCAGAAACAGCGCCCCGAGCGAAAGGGCCGGCGCCGCCCGCTTTCCGGCAAACCCCAGGCCGAAGTGTCCGAGGAACATGACCGCCCTCCAGGGGGAGTCTCGGTCGGGGCCCGACACACAGTCAAGACCGCGCGGCGCTTGACCCGGTTCGAACCCGGGCATAGCCTGTTCACGGCGCAATCAATCCGGACGGGAATCTTGCCTGGTCTGCCGAGGAGGTGCCTCATGAGGCGACTGTTAGTCCTGGCGAGCATCCTTGCCCTGTCCGCGCGTTTGACCGAAGCGGCCACCTGCAGTCCCGAGATCTTCATCACCGCGTCCTCGTATGCGGTGCCGGGGGCGGCGGACGTCGTCATCGCCGATTTCAACGGCGATGGATTGCTCGACATTGCGACCTCCAATGGATACAACAACCCGAACACCGTCTCCGTGCTTCTCAACGCCGGCGATGGGACATTCGGGGCGCCGATCGTCACGACGGTCCCCAGCACTCCCCGGGCGCTCGCAGCCACAGACCTCCGCAACAACGGGACCACCGACCTCGTCGTCGCCGCATACGACGGCATCCAGGTCTTTCTCGGTCATGGGGATGGCACATTCGATACGCCCGTCTTCTACCCGTCGGGAACCTACGACACGATCGCGATGACCGTCGGCAAGTTCGACGCGAACAATTCACAAGACGTCGTCATCGGCACCAGTTACAGCCAGGACATCGTGCTCTTTCCCGGCAACGGCGACGGGACCTTCGGCACGCCCCTCCTGACGGCGGGGTCGCTCGCCTCCAGTATGGCCCCCGGCGACTTCAACGGAGACGGGAAGCTCGACCTCGTCGGATCGAACGGCAATGCAGGCACGATCTCCTTTTTCCCCGGCCTCGGCGACGGGACGTTCGGCCCCCGCTCGGACTTCATTGCCGGGGCGAGCCTCGGAGACGTCACGGCCGGGGATTTCGACGGCGACGCGAAACTGGACGTGGCCGTCACCAGCGGCGACGTGGTCTCGGTCCTCATCGGCAACGGCAACGGGACGTTTCAGGCAGCGATCCAGTACGCAACCGGCACCTATGCCGTCCCGGTAGCGGCTGCCGACTTCGATCAGAACGGCACGCTCGACCTCGTGGTCGCAGGCCCCGGCACCAACTTCGGGCAGTCGAACTCCATCTCGGTCCTCAACGGAAACGGCGACGGAACTTTCGGCGCGGCGACCCCCTACCTCGTCGGCGCCGCGGCGTCGGGAATCGCCGTCGGTGACCTGAACGGCGACTCTTTTCCCGACGTCGTTTCGGCAAACGGCGCCGTGAGCGTCAGCCTCAACGCCGGCAACGGTTCGTTGCTGGCGGTCCCGGAGTCGGCGCCCCTGGCCGGCCCGAGCACCTCCTACCCGCCCGCAATCGCACAGGGCGACTGGAATCGCGACGGCAGCGACGACTTCGCATGGGCGACGGGGAACCAGATCACCGTGACCGAAAGCGTCCCCGGCGGCCGGCTCCGGCAAACGGAGACGCTGTCGATCGGCGGCTCCAACCCCCAGCCCTACGCCGTCGGCGCCGGAGACTTCGACGGCGACGGAGACCTGGATCTCGTGGTCTCCGACTACTCGGACATCCTGCTCTTTCCGGGCAACGGCGACGGCACGTTCGCCGCGCCGGAGGGAGTCTTCAGCAGCTCCAACCTCGGAATCCTGACCGTGGCAGATTTCAACGGAGACGGAAAGCCCGACGTCGCCTTCACGCAGGGATGCTGCGGCTCCCAGTTCCTTCTCGTTCTCCTCGGCAATGGCGACGGCACGTTCCAGTCCCCCGTCCAGACGCCGGTCAGCTTCGACTCGACCTCGTTTCTCCCGGCCGACTTCAACGGAGACGGCAAGGCGGACCTCGCCGTGACGTCGCAGGGCGGCGTCTTCGTCCTCGTCTCCAATGGAGACGGCACCTTCCAGCCGCCGACCGCCGTCGTCTCCAGCCCGAACTGCTGCTTCACCTTCTGGGTCGCCACCGCCGATTTCGGCGGCGCAGCCGCGGATCTGCTGATCACCGACGGGACCTCCCGCGTCTCGTTGTATTCCGGAAACGGGGACGGCACCTTCCAGCCCCCCGTCTTCTTCGGGCTCGCATCCTCGGGAGCACAAGTCACGACGGGAGACTACGACGGCGACGGCAAACAGGATTTTGCGGTCGCCAGCGGGAATCAGGCGATCCTCGTCTTCCTCGGCCTCGGCGGCGGCCGTTTCCTGTCTCCGATCGGCTTTCCCACTTTGCCGAACATCAGTTCGCTTCGGACCGGCAACTTCCTCGGCAACGGCCTGCCCGACATTGCCGCAATTGCGTCGGACAGCGCAACGGTGCTCGTCAACTCCCGGTTGGCAGCGGCGGTGCCGCCGGCCGTGTCCGTTCTCATCGGTTCGCCCATCGTGCTCATGGCCCGGGCGGCGGGCTTCGGCCCGGTGACGCACCAGTGGCGCAAGAACGGCACGCCCGTGTCCGACGGAGGTACGGTTTCCGGCGCGACGACAGCGATACTGACGATCAATCCCGCCGCCTTCACGGACGCCGGATCGTACGACGTCGTGGTCACGGACTCCTGCACTTCCACCACCTCGAACGCCGCGGCCGTCTCGGTCGAGTTCGCCGACGTCCCGACCTCGAACATCTTCCACGGCGACATCATCACGATTGCCACCGCAGGCATCACCGCCGGCTGCGGCGGCGCGGACTACTGCCCGGCCGCGCTCGTCACGCGCGCGCAGATGGCCGTGTTCCTGCTCAAGTCCGAGCACGGCTCGGCCTACGTGCCGCCCGCCTGCGCCGGAATCTTCGCCGACGTCCCCTGCCCGGGCACGTACGCCGACTGGATCGAGCAGCTCTCGAACGAGGGCGTCACCGCCGGCTGCGGCAACGGCAACTACTGCCCCGACGCTTCCGTCACCCGCGCCCAGATGGCGGTCTTCCTGCTCAAGACGAGCCAGGGCTCGGGCTACGTTCCGCCGGCGGCCACGGCAATCTTCGGCGACGTGCCGGTGGATGCTTTCGCGGCTGCTTTCATCGACGACCTGTACACACGCGGCATCGCCGGCGGCTGCAGCGCGAGTCCGCTGCTCTACTGCCCCGACAGCCCGGTGAACCGGGGCCAGATGGCGGCGTTCCTCGTGAACACGTTCTTCTAGGGCGCTCTCACCGTCGCCCGTGCGCGATCCGCGCGGCCTCGGGGAGGCCGCGCAGGCGCAGCATTGCCGCGATGCCGAGGGCGGGCCCGGGCGCGAGCACCGCGAAGGCCCAGCGCCAGCCGACGGCGCCGGCCGCGAGCGACACGAGCTCGATCGAAGCCGTCGTCAGGAGAAATCCGACGCACGTCTGGATCGTCAGCGCCGTGCCCATGTACCGGGGGTCGGCCAGTTCCGTGACGCAGGCCGAGAACTGGGCGGAGTCCGCGACGACGGCGGCGCCCCACACCGCGCACACGACGAGAAGCGCCGCGGGCGGCGCCCCGAACAGAAAGCCCACGCCGATGCAGCACGCCCCGGACAGCGCCATCGCCCAGGACGTCACCGCGGTCCTGCCGACGCGATCGGCGAGGAGCCCCGCGGCCACGCAGCCGGCCGCGCCGCAGCCGATGACGACGAACGACGCCGCTTCCGCGAGCTTTGCGGCCGCGCCGCGGGCGGCGAAGCTCTCGCGAAGAAAGACGGGAACCCAGGTCCACATCGCATAGAGCTCCCACATGTGGCCGAAGTACCCGAAGTCGGCCAGGCGCACGCCCCGATTGCGGAACACCTTTCCGATTTGCGCGGCGTCGAAGCGCGCGGCCGGAGAGGTAAACGGCCCGTCCTCGACGAAGAGGAGTACGATCGCGCCGCCGGCCGCGGCGAGTACCGAAACGACCAGCACCTTGAAGCGCCACTCGGCCCCGCCGACCGCGTTGACGAGGTACGGAAAGGCCTTCCCGACCGTCAGCGCGCCGACCAGGACACCGAGCGCCATGCCGCGGCCACGCCGGAACCAGCTCGCCATGATCTTCATGCCGGGCGGATAGACGCCGGCCAGCAGGAAGCCGGTGAGAAAGCGCAGAGCGACGGCGGCGGCCGGTCCCCGCGCAAAGAGGGCCACGCTCGCGTTCGCCGCCGCGCCGAGCCACGCGGACACCGCAAAGAGACGGCGCGTCGAGACGACGTCGGGGAGGTTGCCGATGGCGCTCACCAGCGTGCCGGCGACGAAGCCGAGCTGCACGGCCAAAGTGAGCCACGTCGCCGTCGCGTCCGTCAGGTGCCATTCCCCCTTGAGCGCCGGCGACACGGCCGACGCCGAGAACCAGAGAGACATGGCGAGAAGCTCGCCCGACGCGATGAGAGCGAGCGCCCGCCATCGAGCGGGCGATTCCGCCGGGGCTGCTTCGGGCGCCATCCCCGCAGCTTGCCACACGGACACGGCCGCTTCTGCTACCCTCCCGCCCGAAGCGCATGAAAAAGACCGCCCCGATCCTTCTTTGCGGTCTCCTGCTCGCCGCCGTCAGCGCGACGCTGCGCGCCCAGGCCGCCGGCGCGTGCCCGCCGCAGGGCGACGCGACCAGGCCGAAGATCCAGCAGTTGAATCAGCTGCGGGCGCGCCTCGAGGAGCCTTCCGACGACGACTACGACGACACCGCCGACGCCGGCGCCCTGATCGAACCCGGCGACGACAGCCTGCGGTGGCAGAACGACACCGCGGTCGAGATCACGGCGTACGTGCTCGACGTCCGTGACGGTGGCGCGACGAGCGCCAACTGCCATTCCGCCGACCCCGCCCACCACGACACGATCCTCGACCTCTCGCCCGGCGCGAGCGTCTCCGACACCTCCCACCGGATCATCGCCGTCATCACGCCCCAGTGGCGGCGTCTCATGGCGAAGAACCGCATCGACTGGACGACCCGGTCCATTCGCGCGAAGTACCTGCAGCAGTACGTCAAGGTCCGCGGCTGGCTGCTCTTCAACTCCGAGGCCGCGGCGCGCTCGCTCAACACCGCTCCGCTCGCGGGAGCCGGCATCACGCGAGCGACGGCGTGGGAGATCCACCCGGTCACCGGCATCGAGCTGAACGACGACAGCTTCGAGCAGCAGACGAGGCTCGATGGCCTGCCGCCGCTCTACGCGAGATCGAACGCGAGGAACTCGGCTCCCTGATCTTCGCCTGAGAACCGGAACTCCGCCACGTCGGATGCGGCGAGCCCGTCGCCCTCCAAAAGCGCGGTGCCGTTGACCGTAAGGCCGCCGCGCAGCACCTGCACCCAGAGGTGACGCTCGGCCGGCAGCGTCAGGGCCAGTGACTCCCCCGGCTTCAGCACGGAGGCGTACAGGTTCACGTCCTGGCGGATCGCGATCGAGCCGTCCGCGCCGGAACCCGACGCGACGAGACGGAGTCGCCCCGCCTTCGCCGATTGGTCGAACCGGTTCTGCGCGTAGCGCGGTTGCGCGCCCGATGCGTTCGGGAGGATCCAGATCTGGTAGAAGTGAACGAGCCCGCTCCTGGAATTGTTGAACTCGCTGTGCCGCACGCCGCTGCCGGCGCTCATGTACTGCACGTCGCCCGGAACGATCACGGACCCGTTGCCCATGCTGTCGCGGTGGGCGAGCTCGCCCTCGAGCACGTACGTCACGATTTCCATGTCGCGGTGGCCGTGCGTGCCAAAGCCCTGTCCCGGCTGGACCCGGTCCTCGTTGACGACGCGCAGGTCGCGGAATCCCATGTTGCGCTCGTCGTGGTAGTCGCCGAACGAGAACGTGTGATGGGTGTCGAGCCACCCGTGGTCGAAGTGCCCGCGCTCCCCGGCCCGCCGGATCCGGATCATGGAGTCCCCTTTCCGAACCGACATACGCGCCGACACGCCCATCGGGTTCGAGTGGCGCGCCCCCGCCTCAACGATTCAGGGCACCGAATAGGGTCCGAACCGGTCCGGGAAGACTCGCCGCAGGGCAAGAAGCCTCCCGATGTAGGATCCGCACGGATCGGATCGTCCGATCACGAAGGAGGTTTCGTGAGACGCAAGACCAAGAAGGCCCTCAAGCTCTCCGCCGAGCACGCCGCCGTCGCGCTGCATCTGCTCATCCAGGACGGCAAGGTCGCCGCCGCGGACGTCACCAGGGCGCTGAAGAACCGCGAAAAGATGATCAGGGATCTGCGCGCCAGGCTTTCGGCCCTCGAGAAGGCCGCGAGGCCCGTGGCACGCCGGATCGCCCGGGCCAGCCGCAAGGCCGCCCGCCGCGCCGCCCCGCGGGCCCGCAAGGCCATTTCGAGCGCCCAGAGAACCGCCCGCAAGGCCCAGGGCCGCTACCTCGCCGCCATCCGCCGGCTCTCCAGGGACGCGCGCGGGAAGATCAAGGCGATCCGCAAGCAGTCCGGCGTGGCCGCAGCGATCAAGGCCGCGAGAAAGCTGTCGGCATAGTCGGGCCGCCGCCCGTGGCCCGGCGGCGTTACCATTCGGACTGATGGAGTACGAGGGCGAGGAGCGCCGGTTCGCGCGCTGGACTTGCGCCGCGTGCCGCTCTGCGCGGTTTGCACCCATTCCGAAAGACGGCCGGCTCAAGTGCCCGATCTGCTACGAGGCCGTCACCTTCGACCCGCAACGCCACGCGCGGCGCGATCCTGCCGACCGGGGGAAGGACCCTCGCCAGATCAGGCCCGAGCGCTGAAAAGCTGAAAAGCTGAAAAAAAGAGGCGGGCTCGATGCCCGCCTCAGGAGAATCACCGGAAAAGAAAAACGATCAGTAGCGCGGGCGCGAGCCGCCGCCGCCGCCCTCGGTCTTTGGGCGCGCTTCGTTGACTTTGAGCGACCGGCCGCCGAACTCGGTGCCGTCGAGCGAGAGGGCCTGCTTGGCCTGCTCGGCATTCGAGAACTCGACGAACCCGAACCCTTTGGACTGGCCGGTGTCGCGGTCGGTGATGACCCGCGCTGAATCCGGCGTGCCGAACTTGGCGAACATGTCCTGGAGCTGGTCGTCCGAAATGTTGTACGGGAGGTTGCCTACGTAGAGCTTCATGGGGACCCATCCTTAACAGTGCCGGATTAAGATTTATGGGCGAGAGCGCCGCCGGCGCGGCCTTTCGCATTCTCGTTAGTTTTTCGTTCGGGGTTCGTCAGAACGGATCTGGCAAAGGCGAGCGAAGCGAGAACGAAGCCACTATACCACCATCCGCCGGGACCCCGGGGCCGAGGCTCCCGGGCGTGATATCTTGGATGTCTCCGATCCCCCCGACGGTCCAAGTCCGCTCAAAACGAACCTGCCGTCGCCGGTCTTCGGCGAGAAAGCAGAGCTTCTCATGGAAAACACCCTTCGAAACTGGAAATGCCGCAACTGCGGCCGCGCAAACCGCACCGAGGTCGCCCTCGACGGCACCGCGAAGTGCGAGTACTGCACGTACCTGATGAGCGTCCAGCCGAGCCGGGTGAAGAACGGCGTGACGCTGCCTTCGAGCTACCCCACGCGCCGCGGCACCGCTGCATCCGACGCCCCCGGGCGTCCGCTCGGCGAAGCCAACTAGGCTCCGACTCCAGGCGCGGTCGAATTTCCTCGCGGTTCCCTTCCAGGCAGGAAGGGAACAGCGGAGACGTCCATGACGCGCACGCCCGAGGACATCTCAAAGCTCTTCGCCTATGGACGCTGGGCCAACGCCCAGGTCCTCGACTCGGCGGCCTCGCTCGGGGCCGAGGAGTTTACTCGACAGATTGGTGGCAGCTTCGGATCGGTGCAGGGCACGCTCGCGCACCTCTACTCCGCCGACTGGGTCTGGCTCGAGCGCTTCCACGGCCGGTCGCCGCGGGGGCTTCCCGAACCCGAGGAAGTCGCGGTGTTGACGGCCCTTCGGGCCAGGTGGAAGAAAGTCGAAGACGGATTACGCGACTTCACCGACGGCCTGACCCTCGAGCGCATCGCTCAGCCGCTGTCGTTCGCGAGCGTCAAGGGAGATCCCTTCACCTACGCGCTCGGGGACACGCTCATCCACCTCGCCAATCACGGCACCTACCATCGGGGACAGGTCGCAACCCTTCTGCGACAGCTCGGCAAGTCTCCCGCCTCGACGGACTACCTGTGCTACTTGGCCGCAACCGCGCAGTAAGCGAGCCAGGGCTCCGCGCGCCGAGGCGGGACGAGGCCGTCGCCCGTTTTCGGTGTCAGCAGTCACAGACAAACGAGATGTAACCTGTTAGTCTTCAGTGTGTTAGGAGTAACAATGCGACGTCTTACCGGCGCCTTCGTCCTGGCGCTCCTGCTTCCCGCCGTCCGCCTCTTCGCAGCAGCGCCCGTCTACACGTACAACTTCTCCTCCGTC
>Ga0209048_10005867_pt1 | contig 11558 bp, 13 predicted proteins | sample FrelakmetCRP12CR_FD_187146 | JGI IMG/M metagenome (GOLD analysis project Ga0209048, IMG submission 187146) | Freshwater lake sediment microbial communities from the University of Notre Dame, USA, for methane emissions studies - CRP12 CR (SPAdes)... | ecosystem: Environmental > Aquatic >... | reverse complement strand
CCAACTTTATGTTCGGGTTGTTTTTCCTGGCCATATTTGCCTGTATCGGCAGGTTATATCAGGATGCCTGGTTGAAGAGAAAGGATGTCTGAGATCATCCTTCCCACGCGGATAATATAATAGATATTTTCACGATCTGTGATCCTCGCCAAAGCCCCTCTGCCACAGGATAGAGGGGCTTAATTTTTTGTCCCGGATCAGGAGCATTTGCTTCATCCCGCCTCTGCTCTCGCGTCTCCGCAAGAATTGTCTTTCATTGCCCGTACTGACTCTGATATATTTAGCTCATGAGACCTGTCTTTTTCCAGGCGACTTACTCTTTCAAGAAGATGATTGAAGCAGACTAAATCCGCATCTGGGGCAATATCACATACAATCAGGGGAGAATGGTTACATGGCGAAATTACATCTGGAGAGTATTACCCGGAGAAAAATGGAACAATATCCGGGAGCGACGAGATGACAGTATCCAGTATATGTCCAGTCCCGACACTTGCCGCAGGAGAGCTGCTTTATGGATTCCGCGTCCTCCGCGTTCTGCAGCTTCCCGAAATACGGATAACCGCGTATGAAATAGAGCACGCGAAAACAGGCGCGAAAGCCCTCCACCTCCACTGCGATGACCGAGAGAACCTCTTTTCCGTGGGGTTTCGCACGCCACCGGAAAATTCCACGGGAGTGCCTCACATTCTTGAACACTCTGTGCTTGCCGGTTCCGAGCGATATCCACTGAGGGATGTCTTCAATGAGCTCCACAGGGGAACACTGCAGACCTTCATTAACGCCTTTACCTATCCTGACAAGACCATCTACCCCGTGGCGAGCCAGGTGAGGGCAGATTTTTTCAATCTCGCCCGCGTATATACAGATCTGGTGCTACGGCCCCGTCTGTTGAAGGAGACTTTCTTTCAGGAAGGTCACCATTTGGAATTCTCCAATCCGGAAGATGCAACAAGCGAACTGATCATCTCGGGAATAGTATTTAATGAAATGAAGGGCGCTTATTCCTCTCCTGAGGCCCTGATGTACAAGGCCATCCAGCAGCATCTCTATCCCGATACTCCCTATTCCTTCGATTCAGGGGGAAACCCCGATGACATCCCGCTTCTCACATATGAGCAGTTCAAAGCGTTTCATCGTGCCTATTACTCGCCGACAAACGCGCGGTTCTTCCTCTATGGCGACATTCCAACGGCAGACCACCTGGCATTTCTGGCAGAGATGCTTGCTGGCTTCGATCGCGTGGAGGTGGACTCCACCATCAAGACTCAATCAAGATGGCAAGAACCGGCGTCCATACACGGCACCTATCCGATTGCCAAAGAGGATAACCCAAAAGGCAAAACAGCCGTGAACGTTGCATGGATGATGGTGGAAAACCTCCAATATGAAACAGCCCTTCTACTCCAGATAATATCGGGTATGCTGGTTGGAAGCGCTGCCGGCCCACTCCGCAAGGCCCTCATTAATTCAGGGCTCGGTGAAGACCTTTCTCCTCTCACAGGAGTAGAGCCTGACCTTAAGCAGATAGCATTTGTCGTAGGGTTGCGGGGTACAGATCCGGACAAGACGCCGCGCATCGAGGCATTGATCATGGATACGCTAAAGGACATTGCAAAATCTGGCTTTGATCGGGCGCTCATCGAAGGGACTCTTCATCAGGTGGAATTCAACGGCAAGGAGATTGTCCGCAGCGCGTATCCCTACGGGATCATACTCATGGGTAGGGCCTATCACACCTGGCTGTATGACGGTGATCCCCTGGAAGGGTTGAATTTTCCCCGCGCCATTGAAAACATTCGTAAGAAATGGGAAGCGAACCCGGGGCTTTTTCAGGAGATCGTCCAGAAATGGTTTCTCGACAATCCTCACCGACTCCTGTCCGTCATGGAACCAAGCACGACATACCGGGCGGAGCAGGATGAGGCGTTCAAAAAGAAGATGGCTCTGCTTAAGGTATCACTTTCCGATGACGATCTGGAGAGTATCCGGAGGGATGCTCAATCCTTGAAAAAATTCCAGGTTGAGCCGGAAGCTCCTGCGGCGGCGTCGGCGCTGCCGAAACTCAGCGTTAGCGATATATCGCGTTCAATAGAAACGATTCCCACGACAAAGGCGGCAATTGAAAATGTCCCTGTCATGATGCATGACATCTTTGCGAATGGTATTGCCTACCTCGACCTGGCATTTGAAGTATCCGACGTGTCGGAAGACCTTCAGCCTTATCTCCCCCTACTGGCAAAGTTGATTGCCAACATGGGCGCAGCGGGTCTCGACTACGAAGAAATGGCAAAACGCATAGTGTTGAAGACGGGGGGAATCAGTTATCACTTGTCCGCAGGCATGACCGTGAACGGTAAGAAAAACTGGCAAAAGCTGATCTTTCGGGTCAAGTCCCTCCAGAGTAATATCGCAGACGCAGTCGGCATAATCTCCGATATTCTCATAGCAGGAGATATGTCGAATGAAACCCGGATGCGTGACCTGATTGCAGAAAGGAAAAATGACCTCCATGCATCTGTTATACCTTCGGGTCACACTTTTGCACGGAGGTCTGCTGGCCAGGCCTTATCTATAGCGGCATACAGAGACGAACAGTGGCACGGGAGGACGCAGCTTAAGTTCGTTAATATGATAGCTGATAAATTCGACGAAAGAAAAAAGGAACTTCTGGACAAGCTCACTTTTTTGCAACATACCCTTTTCAGAAAAGGCCGGCTGTACATTAATTTAACAGCCGACGCAGAAGGGCTTTCTCTTCTGAGAGAAAGTGCAGCCGATTTCGTTAGGCGTTTATCCTCCGATGGAGGCATTGGACCTCCCAGCATCCCGGCTTCCTCCAGCATCAATAAGGGCATCGCCATTCCTGCTCAGGTCTCTTATGTGGCAAAGGTTCTTCAGGCGCCTGCATATGCCGATCCCCTGTCCGCGCCCATGTTTGTTCTGTCCCGACAATTGTCGAGCGGGTATCTGTATAAGCATATCAGGGTTCAGGGGGGTGCGTATGGAGGTATGTCGCAATATGACCCGATGAGTGGCATTTTCGCCTTGCTCTCATACAGGGACCCAAACATAATCAATACCCTGAATGTTTACTGCAAGGCAGAGGAATCTATCTCGCAGAACAAAATTTCCACGGAGGAGCTTGAGAAGACAGTTATCGGAGCGATAGGTTCTCTCGATAAACCCATGGATCCTTCGAGCCGGGGGTACATCGCAATGATTCGTGACTTCACAGGTCTCAGAGATGAAGACCGCCTGAAATTCAGACATATGGTCCTTGACATGACACCAGAACTGCTACTGGAAGCCGCCGCCCGTTATTTCGCAAGGGCAGCGAATACTGCAGTCATTGCCGTATATTCTTCACACGAAAACCTTCAGAGGGCCAATGAGAGCATGGAGCCGAAGCTTGAAATAGAGCCGCTGGTTTGATCTTCCATGGAATGTCAGGGCGGCGCCATACAACAAAAGCTGGATAGGAGCTTTAGCGAGCACGCTAGCATTGCTCGCAAGTAAATTTGACAGCGATGAGAAGGAAACGTGACTTCCTTAGAGATCTGAGCAGTATCACTCACAGGCCATGCACGTATTTCCCTGAAATCACAGCCCCTGTGGAAGAGGCCTTTTTATGGAATGTAAAACTTTCTCCCCGACAGACCGATGAATTTCTAGCAAGGGGCTGGCGTCATGTCTCGTCATATTTCTACCGCAACAGCTGCAGCAATTGCCGGCGCTGTCTTCCCATCCGCGTGCCTGTGGGTATGTTCGAACCTTCAAAGAGCCAGCGTCGCGTCCTTAGAAAAAACACAGAGATTGAATTCAAGATGTTCGAGCCTGCGGAGTTTGTAGTCAAGTATATCAAGAAAAGTCTTTCGCTCTACAACAGATTCCTGCGCATCCGCTATCATAAACCCCCCTGTGATTTGGACGGATACTTTAACGAGTTTTTTGTGTCGCCGACGCGGCTTCTCGTCTCTGCATTGTTTATAGACGGCAAGCTCGCAGGCAACGGATTCCTTGATCTGGGAGAAAAATCCCTCTCAACGATCTACTTTTCTTTTGATCCGCGATTTAGTTCCTTCTCTCTCGGAACTTTTTCCATCATGAAGGAGATCGAGTGGGCCCGCGACAGAGGTCTTAAGTATTACTACCTGGGATACTGCATCAATGAGCTTAGTGCCATGAGCTACAAGGGCTTGTTCCGGCCCGTAGAATTCCTGGATTTTGATACGGGGGAATGGAAAGAAACTGATGCCGGAAAAGTTGAAGTGAGGAATAAAAGACCTGAAGTTAAAAAATGGATGGATTAAGAGATGGTCATGGATCAATAGAACCAAGTTATGAGGGAACTTTATCGAAGAAATGGTTGAATCTGGTTACTGCTTCCTCAGGTAGAAGCCAAGTACCGAATCAATGCTGCCTGGAGGATCGGAAAATTTGCAGCCGACGTTACGTCCATCTATGTAGAAGACAACAGCCTTTTTTCTAATCGTGGAGCGTCTGGCATCATCAAGTACAATTTCGAGTTTTATTTCTTCTTGCCGGTCTAACAAGTGCGCCTTCATCGTTTCGAATCTGCACCCCCCCAAGGAAAGGTCCTTTACGATCATTTTTCCCCATTCATCCGGACGAGAGGTTCTGAAGTATAAGCCATCGAGAGATGTTTCTTTTCTGAAGGTATTTCTGAATTCAAGCTGCACCTCACTGATATTCGTACACTTGCATTCAACTTTTATAGTACCTGCCTGATCTTTATGCTGCATCACAGATTCTTTTCGTGACTCACCGCACTTTGGACAAACGAAAGTCACCGTCCCGTCTTTGTCCACATATAATTTCTTGATGGCAGTTTCTGTCACTATATCCTCCTCGGATACTTTTTATATGATAACCAAATCCCGCATGTAAATCATTTTCTTGTATCTTTCATGTACACACTCTCCGGCTTCAATCACGTGCTGACTGTTTTCCATATTATTCAGAGCTGCATGTGCTGCTGCCAGTCGGGCCATAGGAGGTGACACCGATGCCGTGATATTGTGTTGACCTTGTCTATATCTGATTGTAATGTAGCATAGAAGACCAGAATTTGAAACACTTCCTTTCAGGAAGCATGCATCAACCGGATGAACCTCAATAGAGGCTGCATATTTATAAATAACAAAGAGATAGTGCAGGAGAATATCCTTCCAGTGACCGTAATTCCATTCCGATGTCCCGATGTAAATAGGGGGAATCATTTTCTTTGACATAAACCTTTATTTACCCTATACTTGACCATAATATTGCGATATTTTTAAGATACAGGCGTAACCTGCATAAGAAGTTTAAATACATCAATAAAGCACCGCAATGAAAGGAGATGGGGGCAATGAGAAAAGTTTACTCATGTTTATTTTTGATTTTTTTACTTGTTGCAACAGGCTGTGCTCCGTCACAATCTTACTACAAGAGTGTCAATCAGCAGAGCAGCCATGAGGCAATTGCCTATTACACGAGTGGTCTAACCCTCGCCTCGCAAGGTATGCATAGAAACGCGATTGATCAATTTAGAAAGGCCATAGCAGCCGATCCTTTTTTCGCGGAGCCGTACCTAAGTGTGAGCAAGTCCTACTATGCCATCAATAATTACGATTTTGCCCTTTTTTACAACATCAAGCATTACGAACTCGAGGTCGCTCGGGATTATACATACAACTTTCACTTGTACGTAGACTAACAACCGGAATCTGATAGAGATAGATGGGATCGGCATGAAGTGAGGATTCAGGATAAAGTAATTCTCTGTGCTCCCAGCCCGGAAGCGGGAAATTGCAGGAAATGACACGGGTTCCGGGACGAAGCTCTCTCACCAGTTTTTGGGCAAGCCTGCCCATGACATCGGGGAAAAGATAACAGAAAACCACATCGGCATCTCCGATATCCACATTCCAGAAATTGCGCAGCCTCACTTCAATCCCTTCCGTCCCGATGATGCAGAGGCGCGCCATCGCATAAGCCAGAGGGTTTACCTCAAAACCCAGCGCCCTGACACCATAGCGCCGCTTAGCCTCCCGGAGAACCCTCCCGTCCCCGCACCCTATATCGACAAGGAGCTCTCCCGCCTTCATCGGCACATGATCCAGGAATGTCCTTACCCTGACACGGGCGGAGGGGTGGAACATTGCGCCCTGCGTAATCGGGAACACGGAAACAAGGGAAAAGGCAAAAAGCAATTTGCAGATAATGAGAATCCCCATTACAGCAAGAAGTATTATAATCCAGGTCGGCATATTTCCCTCTTTATCATAGGAGCACCGTCAGAGCTATAATCATTAGTTGGCGTAGTGCTGCCGGGATAGGTTTATCTATTTGAGGATGCGTTCCAGTTCTTCATGGTAGAGAGGGAGGTCGCTCAGATTGTTATGCCCGCCGCCGGGAATTGTGAATAACCGGCTTTGCGTCCTGATAAGTTTGAGGAGGCGCTCACTCGAATTGTAGGGGACAACATCATCTTCTGTGCCGTGAAATAAATAAACGGGGCAGGGGACATCAGCAATCCACAAGTCCGTGCGCATTGGATATTTGAGGATTATACCGACAAGCCATGACGGCATGAAAGGATAGTGATGACGGGCGAGGTCCCGCATGTTGAACATTGGCGACTCCAAAATGAGTATGCGCGGCCTGGCATCTTTTGCCAGATAGACTGCAATCCCCGTCCCTATTGATCTTCCATAGATTGTGATTTGATTTTCGAGATAGCGCTCCTTGAGATAGTTGTAAGCAACTGCCGCATCGCGGTGCAGCATTTCCTCGTTGCGTATCTTTCCTGTACTTTTTCCATACCCCCTGTAATCCGGTATGAGCACATCGTAACTTAGCCTCGTGAAATCAAGGGCAACTTCACCCCAGCCGCGCAGGTTTCCCGCGTTGCCGTGAAAATAGATAATGACCCCTTTCGGATTGTCAGTCTTGAAATGCAAGGCGTTAATTGCAGCGCCGTCAACGCTGAGAGTAACTTCGTCAAAACGGGCAGGGAAACTGTATTGAAAATTGGGCGGGAGAGCTTCAGGATAAAAAATCATGTTCTCCTGACGGAAGTAAAAGAGACCGCAGCCGACAATGAAACCTAGAATAACTGCTAATATGAATTTCACGAGTATCATCTTTATGATCCTGAAGGCGGAGAAGGTGAATTCGGTAGCGAGCGCATTCCCCGCGGCTTGCTGCGGGGTAAGTGAGCGAATGCCGAACGATACCGTTCCTTAAGAATCGAAGATTATCCGCAGCTTGCTGCGGAGAGCTTCAATATCTTTATCTATGATATTTCCTTATTACTGCCGAAACTACACCCCCAAGGCGCAGCTCTGATTTTGGCCTTATGGTTTTATATTTCGGATTAGCTGCCTCAAGGATGATGTTCCTTCCTTCTTTCCTGAAGTATTTTATCGTCCATTCACCATCTACTTCAGCAATAACAATATCGCCGTTTCGCGGCTCACGATCCCTTTCTACAATGACGAGGTCGCCTTCCATGATGCCCGCTCCTGTCATGGAGTCGCCGCTGACAGTGAGAAGAAAGGAAGAACCCGGGCGGGTTACAAGGTACTCATCAAAGGAGATGACATCACGGAGTTCTTCTTCAGCGGGGGAGGGGAAGCCGGCAGCAATATCACCGATCATAGGCAGGGCAAGGGAGCGACGTGTTGGCTTCAAGAACCCCCGCGAATCCTTTTCCAGCAATCCCCTGGCAAGGAGTTTGTTTATCCAGAAATGAACAACACTCTTAGACCTCACACCGAGGATATGGAGCATCTCGGAATAGGTCGGCATCCGCCTGTTCTCCCGGAAAAAGGCGGCAATTTTCTTCTCGACAGTCTCTATTGTTCGTCTCTTTTCTTCCATGCTGCTATTGTAATAGAACCGACGTTCTAATGTCAAGAACAATCTTCTTGCGAATACTATATTGCCTCAATAAGGATCAGCATGATAAGTGATCATCAACCCTTTGATGAATATGATACAGCGATGATGATGTTCCATCGCCAAGGGTTTTAAAAATCCCCTCTTTGGCGCAGGCGGGCAGGAGGAGGGATTTTGGGGCAAGACAAGATATGAACAATGAATGAGGTGGTCATTCCTGGTGAAATACATTGATAAGAGGGCGGTAGTCCGGCCAATTAAGGGATATTTTGACCGCAGCCGGACCTATCGGCGGGCAGTCGTAATCCCCGCATTGGCGGAAAGAGCGCAGCTGCCCTTGACAATCGATTCTCTGTCGAGCACTGTGCCTCCTGATATTCTCGACGACACACTTATTCTGGTGGTTGTGAATAATCGCCCGCCGGAATTGGGCGACGCAGTAGATCAGATTGAACTCATAGAACAGATAGATGATAATGCGCTGACTCTGAAATGGCTTGAAGGTAAAGCTCAGAATAGAGCGTTTCCGCTCGCCTGGATCGATGCATCATCACACGGACATGAACTTCCCCGCTGGGGTGGCGTCGGGCTTGCCCGAAAGATCGGATGCGATAGTGTGCTTGCCTTTTTATTGGGGTTGAATGAAACAATTGCCCTCGATGATTTTATTTTCTTCAGTCTTGATGCGGATACGATCGTATCCCCCAACTATCTGGAAACTGCTGGACATGAGCTCCGCGAGAGCGGTTGCGCGGGAGGGGTTATTTCTTTCAAACACCAAAAGGCAGATTCGCCTGAAAGTCAGACTGCCATTGATGAGTATGAGGCATTTCTGAATTATTATGTCGCTGGTCTCCGCTGGGCCGCCTCACCTTATGCCTTTCACACCATTGGCTCCTGCATTTGCTTTACTGCTCGCGGTTATATCCGCGCCAACGGTTTTGCTGCTCGCCGGCAGGCGGGAGAAGATTTCTACTTCTGCGTGGAACTCGCGAAAACAGGGGGTCTCTGTGAAATAAATAAAACCATGGTCTTTCCCTCGGCCCGCATCTCCCGTCGTGTGCCATTCGGCACGGGCAAGCGCATGGCTGAAGCGACACTCAAAGGCGGAGATGCTTTCCTGGCGTACGATTTTCGGGTCTTCGTCTCTCTGCGTGAACTCCTCACGGCAGTATCCACTTATACTGATGCCGGGGATGACCGAATTTACGCCGAGCTAACGAGTCCCGCCACCAGGGAATTTCTGGAGAGTCGCCGATTTCCAGACATCTGGGGACGTTTCCAGAGGCAATATAAGACCAGGGATGCCTTGCTGGCAGCTTTCCACCGCTGGTTCGATGGATTCGTCACTCTTAAGTATATCCATTGGCTGACGGAAAAAGAATGGCCCCGGCGGCCTTTGGAGGAGATTTATCAGGCCGATTCTTACCGGAGCCGTATTGCGTAATTTCAAACTGTGCCTGCCGTACCGGCAGGAGGTGATATCATCAGCCCTGATATATCCCCGGTATTATGCCGGTCAATTCGGTGTCGATACCATGCTCCGCGAGCATCCTGAGAATGTCCAGGAGACCGCATGACCCGTCCGGAACTACTTCCACGGCGTCGGCCGTCTGCCTGACGATCAACCCCTTTTTCTTAAGCACTGCCGCCGCCTTATCAAGATTACTCACCATGAGCCTGAGAATGCCGAGGTCCGAGATATAGGCGAGAGGCAGAATCCTCGCGTTAATATGCGCATCGACATGCATCCAGGCGCCATTCACACTTCCATTCTTTTTCTCAAGGAATATGGGTATATATTCTGTTTCCATGTTTCCGTGTCCCTTTGAGACTGTGTCGCGATGACACTGCATTCACAATTAATCAACCCGCCGGAACATTGATCCCTTGGTTCCGCACACGGGACATATATCCGGCGCTTCCTTCTCCGCCGTCAATCCGCAGACGGGACAGATATAATAGGGATAGGTCTCCCCTGGTTTCCCAAGATTGTCCAGAAGACTTTGATAAAGCTGGGCGTGTATTTTTTCTACCTCATTGGCATAGCTGAATGATCTTTGCCCCACCTTATGTCCTTCCGCTTTAGCTGCTTCGATCATCTCCGGATACATCTTCATAAACTCATGGGTCTCGCCGGCAAGGGCCTCCAGAAGATTTTCCCTGGTGCTCCCTACGCCATTGAGTGCCCGAAGGTGACTGTGAGCATGGATTGTTTCAGCCTCCGCCGCAGCCCGGAAGAGACGAGCAACCTGCGGATAGCCTTCCTGTTCAGCCTTGGCTGCAAAGGCCAGGTACTTGCGATTCGCCTGGGATTCCCCCGCAAATGCTTCCTTTAAATACTGTTCTGTCTTCGACATTGGTCTGCCTCCTCAAAAAGTTTATTTAAGTCTTGCCTCAGATAAGCGCAGGTGATCTGTTTCAATTTCCACTAATGCTTCAAAAATCTGTTTTACCTTCGAATTATCAGACTCTAGAGCCGCCTTATTATAGAACGCAATGGCTCTCGTTTCCCTTTCATGGGATTCATTCAGGTTTTGAACATTCTCAGTATGACATTTTTCGTTTCCGGGTGGCACTTTTGCAAGTTTCAGTATCTTTCTCCATATGGCCGCATGTTCAGCTTCGATCTTGCCCAGCGCTTTGAACAAAAGCTTTCCCTCATCATCATTGGTTTTTTCCGCGGCACAGAAATAAAAAGCAGCATTACTTACTTCTACCCGAAGGGCTTGTTCAGCATTGCCCCTGTCCTTTTCGCTGAGCGTAACATCGAAGCTCACGACGGCCTGTTTCGCCTTCTTTATGTAGGATAGGTGAGCTCCACAAAAGGGGCAGTTCTGTGGTGGCGCACTTCCGATATAAGGATCTCCGCAAATTTCACATCTCCAAAGTTCTACCATTTCTTCACCTCCACCAGCTTTTCTATGCTTCACTTTGTTTTTTTCTTACAATTTGAGCAGACTCCGTAGAAATCGACATGGTTTCCCATTATTTTGTAGTCACACCTTTCGCCATCCGTTAAATCGAGGGCAAATTTACGATGAATATCAGTAATCGCCTTGCATTCCATGCATATTAGATGATGGTGCGGTTTTATATTCGGATCGAAGCGCTTTTTTTTAGAGTCAATGGATAATTCGAGAACCTGCATTTTTTCCCTCAGGGTATCGAGGGTATTGTATACCGTTGCAAAGGACATCATCGGGTACTTTTCAGATACCGCCTTATATATATCGCTTGCGGACGGATGCGCTTTATTGCCCTCGAGGTATTCGAGGATAGCAAGCCTCTGAGGGGTAAGTCTTATGGGGTATTTCTTTTTCTTATAGGTCATGTTCAGCAGTCGTTATATTTAGAAGAATTATAACATAAGAATCATTCTTGTCAAGAATTTTTTAAATGTTTTTTACCGTAAAGGAAGGGCCATCCATTCCAAATGCTTCTTCGCGGTTATGTGTTTTTTGACATAATGTCTTTTAATTTCTTTTACTTGACAATCTTTACATCATAGGTAGAATGCTCATATATTAGGTTCGACGGTCTCAATTCACTTCTTCTTTTCATGCTCTTGTTCATTGGAATCCAGGTAATAAATAGACTCTTATGTTTACCTAAAAATCTTGCCAGGATTCAGGACCTCAGTGGCCCTG
>Ga0209048_10005866_pt1 | contig 11559 bp, 11 predicted proteins | sample FrelakmetCRP12CR_FD_187146 | JGI IMG/M metagenome (GOLD analysis project Ga0209048, IMG submission 187146) | Freshwater lake sediment microbial communities from the University of Notre Dame, USA, for methane emissions studies - CRP12 CR (SPAdes)... | ecosystem: Environmental > Aquatic >... | reverse complement strand
ACCAGGTCATCGATTCCGGAGCGCTGCCGCTGGATGTGCTGGACCAGCAGATTAATGTTTGGATTGCGCAAAAGAAGGCGGCGGCGAAGGCTCAGTAAGTAATGCGGCAAGAAACGTTGCCGCTTACAGGAGGTCTTCCAACACTAATGTTTCAAAGCCGTCTACTCGCTTGAAAGCGGAATCGTTGGTAACAAGACCCGTAGCCCCGGCATGAATGGCGGTAGCAGCTTGCAACGCATCGGGAGTTCGCAACCGATGGATTGCGCGGATCCGAGCTGCCACGTCTGCTATCTGCAGAGTCGGCGCGACCCACTCCAGGTTGGGATACGTGGAAAGTAAGCCATAGAACTCGTCCACTTGCTGTTCATCGGAATCGCGATAGGGTTGGACCAGGAGTTCTGTCATGGTAACGCTGGAAGTAACGGCCCTTCCAGATCTCTGAAGCCAGAAAAAGATTTGGTCGGTGAAGTCCAGGTAGCGGGCATTAGCCTCTAGTTGATAAATGAAGACGCTGGTATCCAAGGCAATCAACCGGTGACGCCGGAGAAAACCCTGAAGTGGCGCTACTCCCAACTCGCGCGTTCCTTTTGAATATGCCCTTTGGGATAAGCTTTACGGGCGAGACCGCGAATCGCGGTGTGCGGTGATTTCGGCTTTTGCAGGACGATGACACGTTCTCCCCGCACCACCACAAGCAGGGTATCGCCTGGTTTTGCGCCCAAGGCCTCCCGGGCCTCACGCGGAACCACAATCTGGTTCTTGCTGGAGAGCGTAGTTTTTGCCATCGCTTTACATTTTATCATAAAGTAAAGGTCGGTCCGACGGGTAAATTCCCGTACCGAGCAACTCTTGAGGCACAATAGACATTATGACGATCTACTTTCTTCGCCATGCCAGTGCAGGTACGCCACAGGTGGACTCCGCCAGTGACGAGAAACGTCCTCTCGACGAACAAGGTATCAAGCAGTGTCGTGACGTCGGCCGGGCCCTGGCCGCGCTAAAAGTGGAGCCGGACTTCATCATCACCAGTCCGTTGGTTCGCGCCCGGCAAACGGCTGAGCTAGTCGCCGAGGAACTGGGCCACAAGGAAAAGCTCATCGTGGATGACGCGCTCCGTCCCGAGGCGAGCTATGGGACGTTCCAGGACACGCTGCACCAGTACGCCCGCGAGAAGGCCATCATGGTCGTGGGCCACAATCCCAGCCTCACCGAATTCCTAAACAGGTTGCTGGCCGCCGGCAGTTCGTTCAATGCCATCGAGCTGAAAAAGGGCGCGGTAGCCAAGGTGGACTTCGACAGTCAGAATGCCGGCGTGCTGAAGTGGTGCATGACGCCCAAGGTGATTCGGGCGATTCAGAGCGCTTCTGCCAAGAGCTCGCGGCCAAAGACCGTCTCGAAATAGCTTTTTTCCTGCTCGACCGCCCACAGTTCGAGCTCAATTCCTTCCGTTGGCTTGGGCTTCAACATCAGGCGCACCCGGCCATCCTGATGAACGCGGACTTGCAGTTCGCCCACGGCGCCGCGGCGTCCCTGGTCAAGCGCGCGGGCCACACGCAGCAGCGCCACCGCTTTGGCTACGTAAATCTGATCGATGCCCGGCAGTAACTGCATGACGCCGTCACTGTCCGAGGGCAGCGACTTGCCAACATAGCGCGCAATTGCGGCGATGATGCGGCGTTGCAAGGGCAGGTATCCGAAGATCTCGGAGTGCGCGATGACGTAGTAGGTGTGCCGGCGGCGACCCGAGCGATTGATGTACGCGCCCACTTCATGCAGCATCGCCGCAGCCTCCAGCCAATCCTTGTACTCGGGTGGAAGCTGATGCACCGGCTTCAACCGATGGAAGAGCTGCATGGCGAAATCGCGAATACGCCGCGCGAAAATGAGGTCGGCGCCGTAATGCCTGGCCGCCGTTAACAGGGCCTCGTGCCGCTCGGACTCGACACGCTCGCGCATGGCCGTGCTCGCGTTGTAGTCCGCCATCATCTGGGCCAGCAAGCCGTCGCGCAGGCCCAGCGGAAGATAGCGGAACGTTCGCAGATTGCACAGGTGCATGACCTCGTGGAACACCATCGCGCCGGCGATGATGATTTCCGCCCGGCGCACTCCGATGCCGGGAAGGGTGCGGCGCTCCTCCAGGCTCAAGCGGCTGAGTTGCTTTAGCGCTGTGGCCACCGCCGCCCGCGGAACGGTCTGCGGCTTGTTCTCGTTGTAACCCCGTACTTTCGCTGCGTACCAGGTGGAAAGAGCGGCCGGCGTGCCGGAAGTTGCAATGGCAATCTGCAGCTTGGCGTCGATAATTTGCTTGCGAATCCGCGTGACTTCACGCTGGATGATGCCGCGCATCTGCTCCAGCTCTTTCTTCCTGGGCGGATCGTGATGCAGAAACGTCTGCGTCAGCCGCACCGCTCCGATGGGCAAGCTGACCATCTCCTCGATATGGCCGTTCAGCGAAAGAGTCAGCTCGCAGCTGCCGCCTCCGACATCGATCAGCAAGGCCCGGCTCTTCGCGATGTGGGCCTTGGTCAGCAGGCCGAGGTGAATCAGGCGGCCTTCTTCCAGCCCGGAGATGATCTCGACCCTCCAGCCCGTCGCGCTGCGCACCCAGTCGCGAAAGGCGCGGCTGTTTGTGGCGTCGCGCAGCGCGCTGGTGGCAACGACCCGCACGCGGTCGGTGGCATGCTCCTGCGCCGCCCGGTGAAACCGCCGCAACACGCGCAGGGTGTGCGACATGGCTTGCGGGTCGAGCGTCCCACTGGCAAAGACGCTTTCCCCAAGGCGCGTCACCTCGCGCTCTTCGTAAAGGGTCTCCAGGCGGCCGCGCACCGCGCGCGCTATCTTCAGGCGGACCGAGTTCGAGCCAATGTCAATGGCGGCAAAAGTGGGCATGCGAAGTCACCGTGAGAATATCAGTTCGTAATATGGCGTTAACAAAAGCCCGTCATTAAGTGAGCAGCTGGCAAAGGTCTCGGGTTTAACATGTGGCCTGGCGACTGCCGGTCCGCCCAAGTCCGCTGCTATATTCGACTTATGCTCTCCAGTTCCGCATTCACCAAGACGGAAGGGACAAGAGAAACCCAGGCTGATCTGGCGACGGCCAAGTCCTCCAGTTTGGGACTATGGGTGGTTGTGGCTCTCGGTGCGGTCCTGCGACTGATCGCGATCGGATACCGGAGTCTCTGGCTGGATGAGATCGCCAGCGTGGTAATCGCTGGATTGCCGCGCCGTGCTTTTTGGGAGATGTTGTGGCGTCACGAAGGGAATATGGCGCTCTACTATATGCTCCTCCGCCCATGGCTGTACTTTGGCACGAGCGAGACCAGTGTGCGCCTGCTGTCGGTCGTTCCGGGAGTCCTGTCCGTCCCGATGATGTACCTGCTGGGCAGGCGCTTGTTTGACGAGAAGACGGCCCGCCTAGCCACGGTATTCTTCGCCATCAACGCTTGTGCGGTGATGAGTTCGCAAGAGGCGCGGGGCTACAGCCTGCTGGTCCTGGGCGTAATCGTTTCAACTTATTTCTTCGTTCGCCTGGTCGAGGAGCCGAGCTACGCATTGGCGTTGGGATACGGTGTCGCCGCCGGTCTCACCTTCTATTGCCATTACTTTGGATTGCTGGTTCCCGCCGCCCATGCGGTTTCTCTGCTGGCTCTGCCCGCAAATAGGCGGCCGTGGAAGCAGATAGCTCTGGCAGCTGCGGTGACGAGTGTGTTTGCTGCGCCTGTGCTGGAGATGATCCGCATTCAGGATGTCGGGCATCTGGCCTGGGTTCCGCAGCCATCCTGGCTGGAGCTTTACCATCTCGGCGCGTACCTGGCCGCGGGCAGCGGGAAGTCGATTGGCGCTGTGCTGCTGGCTGTGGAGCTGGTCCTTATCGCCCTGTTTCTGAGCCGATTCGCCATCGAATGTCGAATGCGGGAACCCAGCCCTCGGTTCTGGCGCGATGCCGTGGTGGTGAGTTGCTTGCTCACCCCCTTCGCTTTGGTCCTGCTTGCCTCGTTGGCGAGGCCGGTCTTCCACCATCGCTTTCTAATTGTCTGCTTGCCCGCCTGGGTACTGATGACCGCGGCCGCCGTGGATGAGATTCGGTGGCGCAGTTGGCGGGTTGGCACAATCGCGGCCGTCTGCGTGCTGTCGCTGGCGAGCGTCGTCACGGCATACACGCGGGTGCAGGAAAACTGGCGCGGCGTCGTGCGGTTCCTGATGGCCCAAACCAATCCGCAGGACCGCGTGCTGTACTACCAGGGTGATGGCTTTTTCGCGGCGGAGAACTATCGCAACTGGAGCGATGGCGGCGCAGCAAAGCGGCCGACGGGCATCATCGTTGACCTGCGCAATTCCGAGTGGGAAAAACAGTTGGAGGGCGCACCGCGAGTTTGGCTGGTGCTCTATCGCGTCAAGCCTGACGACCCGGCGCTACTGGCGATTGATGAAAGGTTACGCGCTGCCCACACCATGGAAGGGATAGCGCCATTTCGCGCGGTTACGGTTATTCAGTACCGGAACTCACGCTGAGTTCCAACGGTGCGCTTTCAGCATCGAAATAATTTCATGGCCGAGCCAATCCAACCATCCGATCAGGAATCGCTGCGCTCCGTCTTGGAAGAGGAAAGACAGGAGTTCGCGCGTCCCGGCGGCAGCAACTCGCGGCTCGCCATGGCACTGCGTGCCCTGCGGCACCGCAACTTCCAGCTGTTTTTCGCCGGCCAGCTCATCTCGCTCATCGGCACCTGGATGCAAACCGTCGCCTTGTCTTGGCTGGTCTATCGCATGACGGGCTCTACCCTGCTGCTGGGTACAGTTGGATTTGCCAGCCAAATTCCGGTCTTCCTGATCGCGCCCATCGGCGGCATCGTCGCCGACCGTAATAACCGGCAGCGGGTTGTCATCGCGACCCAGATATCCGCCATGATTTTGGCCGGTATTCTGGCGGCGCTGACGCTCTCCGGACGAGTACACGTGTGGCACATCATGGTCTTGTCGGCGGGGCTCGGCGTGGTCAATGCCTTCGATATCCCCGCCCGCCAGGCCTTTCTCATCGACATGGTCGGCCGTGAAGACCTGATGAATGCCATCGCCCTGAACTCCTCGATGTTCAACGGCGCGCGCATCATCGGCCCGGCCATCGCCGGCATCCTGGTCGCCTCCATCGGAGAAGGCTGGTGCTTCTTCGCCAACGCGGGGAGCTACATTGCCGTCATCATCGGCCTTTTGCTGATGCGCATTGAGCGACCGGCGGACCTGTCGCACCAAGGCTCGCCGTGGGAGAACATTGTCGAAGGGTTCTCCTTCGTGCGAAGAAACCGGCCCATAGCCGCCATCCTGCTGTTGCTCGGCCTGGTGAGTTTCGTCGGCATGCCGTACGCGGTGCTAATGCCGGTCTTCGCTGATCAGATCCTGCATGGCGGCGCCCGCGGATTGGGAATTCTGATGGGCGCTACCGGAGTTGGGGCGTTGCTCGGCGCCGCCAGCCTGGCCGCCCGGGGCGGCGTGAAAGGCCTGGGCCGGGTCATCGCAGCCTGTGCGGCGGGCTTCGGCGTCAGCTTGATCTTGTTTTCTTTCTCCGGAGTTTTCTGGCTCTCGACCGTTCTGCTGATGCCGGTGGGCTTCACCCTGATGGTGCAGATGGCCTCGTCCAATACCTTGATCCAGTCCATGACGCCAGACCGTCTGCGCGGCCGGGTCATGGCCGTCTACTCGATGATGTTCATGGGACTGGCGCCGTTTGGAGCGTTCGCAGCCGGGGCGTTGGCGACGCATATTGGAGCGCCGTGGACGGTGGCGCTGGGTGGCGTGGCCTGCATCGGCGGCGCGATTGTGTTTGGCTGGCATCTGCCCACGATTCGCGGCGAAGCACGCGAACTCGTGCTGGCGCAGAGCATGGCCGCGGGCGTTCCAGCCCAGGGTGCCAGCGGCAACGGGCTGTCATAAGCGAGGTTCCTCAAGCCTTGCGAACGCAGGTTCTCTACTGAGGCTGGTTCTGGTCTGGCGGGAATTGCGTGCCCGGGCCGCGCTGCGGCGTCACGTTTTGCTGTTGCTGGCCAAACCCGCTCGACTGCGGGCCAAAGCTGTTCGGCTGCTGACCAAAACCGCCCTGCTGCTGGTTCATCTGGCCGGCGGGAGTGCCTACTTGTGCTCCGCCAAGGGTGGTGGGCTGATAGGGTCCGCGCAGCAGAACGTTGGCCTGGTCCATGATGGGGTTATAGATGAACTGCCATTCGTTGTACGTCTTCTTCTTGTTGTAAATGCGAATCGTGGGATCCTTGCTGACGCTGGCTACGCCCACGATAGCTCCGCCACCGAAGGTCTGTCCGCCGCCGCTGCCGGAGCTCTGGCCGAGCGCGTTGCCGCCCGGCTGGTTGGGACTCGCTCCCAGGCTGAAGGTACTCTGAAATGGGTTGTTTCCCTGCTGCTGGCCGGCTTGCGGGCCGCTCCCGGCGATGCCGCCGGCAGTGCCGCCCGGCTGCTGCGCCTGCTGCTGGCTGGGGTCAATGACCTGCCCGGACTGGCCAAAGACGCCGCCCGGAGTCAGTCCGCCGGGCCCGGGATTGACCGGGATGGACTGCTGCAATGCCGACTGGCCGAGTTGGCCCTGGGCTTGCGCCCCCAACGCAGCCGCCGGGGTCCCCGGCGCATTGTTCAAAAGCCCTTGAATATCACCGTAATTGAGCAGTTTCCACTTGCCGTCTTTGGCGAGCGGGTCTTTGTAGCGCTTGCGCAGGAAGCGGATCTGGTTGGTGTTATCGAGCTGTTCGAGGTTCGCCGGATAGCGGCCGAACTTCTTGTAGTACTTCTTGATGGCGCGCGCATATTCCGTCCCGCGGTGGATCATCTCCTCTTCGCGGTCGCGCTTCAACTGTTGGACGACGGCCGGCGCTGCGATGGTCAGCGCCACAACCATGAGCGCCATCATCAGCAGGATGGCCAGCAGCAGGTATCCGCCGTCGCGTTGCCGGCGGGCCGCGCTTTTCGTTTGCATTGGAGGCGTGTGCTGCATACGGCTACGACCGCTTATCCCATGCTCAGAGGCAACGTCTGCTTGTTGTTGGTGAGCACGTCTTCTACCTCCACCGAATTTGGCCCGATGCGTACGATCCGATAGCGGCGGTCCACAATGTCGCCTTCCTTGGCGACAAAGATGTCCTCGCCCTTCAGCAGGAAGATACGCTTGCTGCCGTTCTTGGGCCCGGCAAAACCATAGAACTTCAGGTTGATTGGCGGCGGTGGCGGTGGAGGTGGCACGTAGTTCGGCTGCTTGTCGGGTGGGAGCGGTGTCGGGATTTTGACTTCGGCCTGCGAGCGGAAGATGTCGCGGCCCGTGCCTTTGTAGGTCACGTCTTCGCTGGACTTCAGCAGCTCGAAACGCAATGTCGGGTCGAGCGACTTCGCCAGGACAGGATTGGTGCCCTTCCCTTTTGCCTGCGCTGTAGTACGTGGCTGAGCCGCTGACGTGGTGGGCGATGTAGTGACGGTCGGAGTTTGCGCGGGCGCAGGGGGACTCTCATCTCCCCCGCGAAAGGCGCGAACCACCAGCACGATCGCCAGGATGCCGAGGGCTGCCGCGATCCCTGTCTTGACCCGATTCTCGGTGCCGGTCTTCACGAGGCTGCCGCTCCGCTGCGTAAATACGTTTCCAGTTTCAGTTGCAGGCGAACGTTGCCCTGCTGCTCGCCCAGGGTGACGCCATCCACCAGGAAGAACATCTTGTCGCGTTCCAGCGCATTGATGAACTTGACCTCTTCCAGATAGCTGCCGGACAGCGCAATCTCGATGTTCAACTTGCGCAGGCCTTCGATGGGCGCGTCCTTCTCGTCATACTTCAAGCCGGCAAAATGCACGCCAGTCTCGCCAGCGACTTTGCCCAGCTCCTCCGCCACCGTCGAGTACTCCGCCGGAAAGCGGTGGCCGTAGAAGTCCGTAATGTCGGTAGACGCCTGCTTCAGCTTCTGGTCCATGCCGCGCGTAGGCAACACCTCGCGCTGCTTGGCGGTGAGCTGCGCGCGCAACTCGTAGTAGTCGCGCAAGCGCGCCTGGCGCGAGCGCCCGGCGGGCGAAAACAGGTATCCCACGCTCAGCAGGACGAGCACCACCAGGGCAATCAGCAGCGGCATCCAGGTCTTGCGGATTTCACGAATGCTGGCCATCAGTGCTGCCTCTCTCGTCGCGGCGGCTGATTTTGCGCCTGCACCGGACTGGCGCCCGGAGGTATGACGGAAGTGGACTGGCTCCGCTTCGGCGTGGCGTTTTCCTCGTCCTTCTTGTCATTGTCCGGTTCGCCAGTTGTTTCCTCGTCGGTCAGGGTTGGCACATAAATCGCCGCAATCTCGAACTGGATATTGCCCGGCCCGGCAGCCGTGTCGCTGCCGCTATTGGTAGTCACGCTTTCCGCGACGACCTGCGGCTGGCGAAAGTGATTGGACTTCTCCATGCGCCGCACCAACTCCACCGCGCGGTCACGCGAATCGGTGGCGACGACCATGTGCAGCATCAGGTCGCCGGACTTCGTGTATTCCGGCTTGATGGAGACGACATGCAGGTTCGGCGGCATGATCTTCTCCATCTGGCCAAACACGCGCGTCCACGACAGCGCTTTGCGGGCGAACAACTGGTTCAGGAATTCCGACTGGTCGGCCACCTCGCGGTTTGCCGGCCGGTTCAGGATGGCGCGGGCCTGCGCCTCTTCGCGGTCCAGTCCATCGATCTCCGCCTGCACCTGCGCCAGTTGCTGGTTGATGGCGCGCGACTGAATCCGCTGGTAAATTATGTAGCCGAGCAGCGCCGCTGTAACCACGGCCAGCACCGCTACCGCCGCGACGATGCGGCGACGGAACTGCCGCGCGGCTTCGTAGGGCTGACTGGCGAGATTGATATTGAAACGCATCAGGAAACCAGCGCTCCTACCACTCCAGCCAGCGCGGACCGCGGCACGTTACCTATTGCCGCTCCCGCGATGTTGCTGGAAACCAGTTCCTCCACACGAATCGGCGAGCTTGCATTCAGCGCGTCCTGCAACACCTGCGCCGATTGCACTCCGGTCACGAGCACGCGGTCGACACCGACTGTGTAACGGTCTTCGAAATACACCAGCGAGGTGTTCACGTCCTCCACCAGCGACTCGCCGGTAACGGCCGAGCCGCCGTTGTCCAGGGCGCGGTAGAGCAGCAGTTGGTTCTGGTCCACAATGGCGAAGGTAGTCGTGCCCCGCTCCACTTTGATCACCATGGTAGGACGCGAGCCGTCGACGGCGCCCAGCGCCGCGATCATCGACGGCAGAACAGCGCCCGGATTGTAGCCTGCGTCCCGCACCAGGGACTCATACTCCTGCAGCACGGCGCGCGGCGTCACAGCCGCGACCAGTCTCAATGGGTCCGTCGTCCCCTGGGTGTCGAAGGAGACGGCGGAATCCTCCACGTCAAACGGCAGCGACTTCTTCAAGCGGAAGCGCACCACCGCGTCGGCCTCTTCCGGCTTCTGCGGCAACGTGTCGAAGTCCAGCAACATCACGCGGGTTGTCGCGTCGGGAATGACCAGACAGACATCGCGGTTACGGTTCGCCACCGCCGAAAGAACTTCGCGCAGCGCTTTCACCAGCGCTTCGCGCCCGGCAACATTGGCCTGCTGGAGGCCGGGAAGCAGAGCGCCCTCCGGCAACGGGGCCGAAAGTGCCGCCTCCAGCACCTTGGCGCCCTCGGGCGCACGCGCAGCCACCACCCGTTCGGCAGTGATCTCACAGGCCAGTCGCGGCCGCGAAATGTTGCGGTCCGCCATCTATCGTGTCGTCTCGATGAAGGTCACCTTGTTGATTTCTTTCAGCGTCGTCAGTCCTCTCTTGACTCGGTCCAAGGCCGACTCGCGCAGGAAATGCATTCCTTCGTCACGCGCTGCGCGCCGGATTTCGCTGCTTGGCCGCTTGGCCAGAATCATCTCGCGCACATTGTCCGTCAACTCCAGAAGCTCGTGGATGGCGGAGCGCCCGCGGTAACCCGTTCCCGAGCACTCGATACATCCATCCCCTTCATAGAACGGAATTTCGGCCCACTCTTGCGGATTCAATCCGCTGGCCTCCAACTCTTCCGCCGAGTAATGGACCTCTTTCTTGCAGAACTCGCAAATCAATCGCACTAGCCGCTGCGCCAGAATGCAGTTCAGCGACGACACGAAATTGTAGGCTTCCACCCCCATGTTCAGGAAGCGTCCCAGGACGTCCACCACATTGTTGGCGTGCACGGTGGTGAAGACCAGGTGACCGGTGAGCGCCGCGTTGATGGCGATTTGCGCCGTCTCCGTGTCGCGGATCTCGCCGACCATGATCTTGTCGGGATCGTGACGCAGGATGGAACGCAGGCCGCGCGCGAACGTCAGCCCCTTCTTCTCATTCACCGGGATCTGGGTAATACCGCGGATCTGGTACTCGACCGGGTCTTCGATAGTGATGAATTTGTCTTCGTCCGCCTTGATCTCGTTCAACGCCGCATAGAGCGTCGTGGTCTTGCCGGAGCCGGTCGGCCCGGTCACCAGCACCATGCCGTAAGGCTCTTTGATGTAGCGCCGGAACTTGCGCAGGTCCTCGTCGCTGAAACCCACGACGTCGAGCGTCAACTTGTGAAACTTCTCGCTCATGGATTCCTTGTCCAACACGCGGAGCACGGCGTCCTCGCCGTGAATGGACGGCATGATGGACACACGGAAGTCGATGGAGCGGGCGTTGTAGCGCACCCGGAAACGTCCGTCCTGGGGGACGCGGCGCTCCGAGATGTCGAGCTCGCTCATGACCTTGATGCGCGAGATGATGGTGGAATGGTGCTCCTTGGCGATGGGCTGCATGGCCTGCTGCAGCACGCCGTCAATGCGGTACTTGATGACCACCGAGTCGTCACGGGTCTCGATATGGATGTCGCTGGCCCGGCGCTGCAACGCGGTGAAGATGGTGGTATCAACCAGGCGAATGATCGGGCTTTGGTCGGTCTCCCCGGTCAGCTTCTCGATGGAAATGGTTTCGTCGGCATTCTCGTCTTCGGTGATGACGTCGAGCGCGAAGTTTTCGCCTGCCTCTTCCAGCACGCGCTGCGACTGCTCCGTCTTCTTGAGCACGTCGCTAATCTGGGAAAGCGTCGCCACCTTGGTAACAATGCGGCGCCCCAGTAGTAGTCCAATCTCGTCCACCATCATCAACTGGCTGGGATCGGCGATGGCCACCACCAGCCTGCCGTCGGGCTTTTCCTCCAGCGGCACGAAGTTGTAGCGGAACATCAGGTCCACTTTGATCTTGCGGAACAGGTCGTGCTGGATGTGGAAATTCTTCAGGTCCACAAACTCGCAACGATAGCGCCGCGCCAGGTCCTTGCCGTGTTCCACCTCATCCTGCGCCGGCACCGGGTTTCCGTTCCCGCCGCCGACAAAGATTGGCTTCTTTGCTTCAGGTATCAAAATACTGCTCCCTCTCAAAATCCAAACGAACTTGTTTCCCGCTGTTTAGTGAATCCCCGCGCCCAAACTGAAGATGGGCAAATAGAGCGAAATCAACACGAAGGCGACCACAACACCCATCACGATCAGGATAAG
>Ga0209048_10005865_pt1 | contig 11559 bp, 11 predicted proteins | sample FrelakmetCRP12CR_FD_187146 | JGI IMG/M metagenome (GOLD analysis project Ga0209048, IMG submission 187146) | Freshwater lake sediment microbial communities from the University of Notre Dame, USA, for methane emissions studies - CRP12 CR (SPAdes)... | ecosystem: Environmental > Aquatic >... | reverse complement strand
AGCCGTGTTATCTCTTCTGCCCCTGTCCTGACTGATACCCTTTGATCGAGATCACCTTTTGATATTCTCAGTGCTGTCTGTGTAACCTCTTCTACTCCCAGGAGAGCTTGTCTGCCCATAAGCCATCCGGTGCACGCAGCAAAGGGTATAAGAAAGGCCATGACGATGCTGAATACGGTCCTGAATATTGCGAGAAACTCTTCATCATCATCTAAATACTCCCCTATCTGCATGATAATACCTGGGCCTATCTCTCCATAGACACTGCGAGCGTTGTGTTCTCGTCCGGGTATATGTAATGTTTCAAAATAATGGTTGGAACCACTTTGGATATGGTTCAATGCGGAGCGTGATATACTGATATTGTTCCAGGGGGCCATGTTCGTAGAGAAGATCCCTTGCCCATCAGGGGTGATTAAACGAAAGAAGGAGTTAGCCACACCATCTCCCTGCGATTCAACAGTAATCGCTTTCTCGAGCTCTTCAAGTCCCTTCATCTTCAAAACTAATGAGAACTCTCTGAGGTTTTCCGAGATGTCCTTGTCTCGGTACTTTTCGATTTCAGAGCTGATTATGAGGTAAAAAACAAGGAATGCAACAAATGAAGATATGCTAAATATCGCTGTATAATACACAGCCAATCGGAATGCGAGCGTATGCCTCAGGCTAAGTGTTTTCTTTAAGGACATAGCCGGTACCTCGCACGGTGTGGATAAGCTTCATTGGGAAGTTGCTATCAATCTTATCCCTTAACCTGCATATCCTGACTTCAACAACATTTGTATGGGGGTCAAAATTATATTCCCAGACATGTTCCATAATCATGGTCTTAGTAACAACGTTCCCCGCGTTACGCATGAGATATTCAAGCAGGGAGAACTCAAGGGGCTGCAGATCTATTTTCTCATCACCGCGCATGACGTTGCGGGTGATGAGGTTCATAGTGAGGTCTTCGACCTTGAGGTGATGAGGCTCAGTTATGCCGCTGGACCTGCGGATCAGTGCCTGGACGCGGGCTAGGAGCTCCGAGAAGGCGAATGGCTTGGTCAAATAATCATCACCGCCTGTCTGGAGGCCCTTCACCCTGTCATCCACCGAGCGTTTCGCACTCAGGATGAGAACAGGGATGTTAACCCTATTCCGGCGCACTTCCTCTATAAGGCTTAACCCGTCGAGCCTGGGCAGCATGATATCGATTATTGCTGTATCGTACGATTCGGTTAGTGCCTTATGAAGGCCGGTTTCACCATCGTAAGCGGGGTCAACGGCAAAGCCTGCTTCACGTAATCCGCCTACAATAAAAGATGCGATGGTCTCATCATCTTCTACCAGTAATATTTTCAATATTTTCCCCTCATTTACTTGAGATTCACCTGTCCTAACGTCTCATCCATACACAACCCGATATTTCGTGAACTCTATTCATGTTTAAGTCTTCCAAAGTCCTCTCTTCAGCACAAACATCAGAAAGACCAAGCATGATAAAAGCCATAAATATTATCAGGATGAATAAAATAACCAGAATGACCTTTATTGCCAAGTTGTTTTGGATTCTATCCATGCATCCTTCCATTTTAAAATGGATACTTAAAGTACAATCTCTTATTATAAGATGATACATTGCCAGTAGATTGCAACACTATTACGATTCAGTAATAATTAGCCCTCTCTCTTTTTCAAATATGGGAAAAAGATTATTAACATCTTCAATGGTTGGTGCGGCTGTTAGCTGTGAGAATCCCAATTGCAGATATCTCGTTTTATTTGTTACTGCACTCTGCATCCTCGGCTTACTCACTGCCTGTGGGACTCTTAATAACGGACGTGGCTGGGGGCAAGATGCAACTATTTCCCCTGGATGGAATTGTGTTGGTAATGCTGCTTTAGATGCAGTTATCGCACCAGAGACATGGGTGCCAGTTGTGGGTGCGGCAGTTCTGCAAGTCGATCACATGGACAAAAGGCTTTCACACTATGCCACCAGCAACACACCGGTATTCGGTTCCCAGGATGCTGCGCGTTCTGCTGGCCATCTTTGCAAGCAAGCATCACAATTGGCATATGTTGTAACCATGGTTGCTACACCGAGTGGTGATACTCCGGAAGACTGGGCAATCTCAAAGCTTAAGGGATTTACAGTAGGAGGAGCAGCGATTGCCTCAACTAGTGGTGCAACAGGCTTTCTGAAAAACACCACAAAACGTACCCGACCTGATGGATCTGATAATAAAAGTTTCCCCTCAGCAACCACTTCAAGGGCTTCTGTAAATGCAACCCTTGCCTCCAGGAATCTAGATTCCCTTCCATTTGATGATGGGAGCCGCACTGCATTTCGGGTTGGGTTGTTTACTCTTACTGCAGCCACTGGCTGGGCACGAGTAGAGGCGGAAGGACACTACCCATCAGACGTGCTTGTTGGTGCAGCCATAGGGCATTTTTTTGCTGTATTTTTCAACAATGCATTTCTCGGTCTAAATAATCCTCATGACATAGCACTTGAAGTAGAACCCTCAAGAGAGGGTGTTATGGTAAGATTCCTGTGTTCTTTTTAATCCAAAAGGATAATGAACTGGGTACAGATTGTGCCAAACTAGTCAGACTTGGCAGAGCATTTTCACAACAAAATAAATTATTAATTCTAGATCTTCGGTTCTCAGGCATCTTAAAACCAAACAATACAGTTCTTGTCGTCATGGTTCTCTGCATCCTTACTTCACTGACTTCCTGTGGCACGCTTAAGAATGGCCATGGATGGGGGCAAGATGCAACATTTACCCCTGGATGGAACCGAATTGGAGATGCCGCCTTCAACGCAGCTACCTTGCCTGAAACATGGATTCCACTAGCAGGTGCGCTCATATTCCGGGTGGATAGTCTGGACAAGAGGCTTTCAAATTATGCCTCCAGCCACACACCAGTGTTTGGTTCGCAAAAGGCGGCTGATAATGCCGGGTATCTATTCAGGGATGCTACAAGAGGCTCTTATGTAGCAACCTTGCTGGTAACACCGAGCGGGAACACAATTGAGGATTGGGTTCCTGCCAAGGTCAAGGGTCTTGCTGTAGGACTTGCAGCTGTGGAATCAACTGACTTGACAACAGGCTTGTTGAAGGATGCCTCAAATCGCAGGCGTCCCAGTGGATCGAATAACAATAGCTTTCCCTCGTCGCTGGCTTCGAGCACTTCGGTTTATGCGTCCCTTGCCTCTAGGAATCTTGAATCCCTACCTCTCGACGAGAACAGCAGAATCGGGATGCGTTTAGGCATGATGTCACTGTCTTTTGCCACTGCATGGGCACGTTTGGAAGCCAATGCCCACTACCCATCCGATGCCCTTTCAGGGATTGCATTAGGATATTTCACAGGGGTCTTTTTCAATGATGCCTTTCTCGGCCTCACGGGGCATAATGACGTTTCTATTTCTCTGGAACCGACATATAACGGTACCATGATAAGACTCATTTGGTCCTTTTGAATCATGATGGGAATAATCGAGTCCTCACAGTATTCTAAGAGAAAAGAGTTTGAGCAAAACCTTCAATATTATCGAAGTTACCTATAGTTATCTATGCTTTGGACACAGCGATTATTATGGTCACAGATATTCAGATAGGGTTCCTTCTATGACTAGCTTGCCAGCGGTACCCCAACAGACCAAGCAGTAGTAAAGGCACGCCGATAGCAACTGGAAAAATGCGACGAGATTCCACAACCGGTTTCTGGAATACGTGGAATTTGACAGTGGGACTGGTAAAGACCGGAGCCTGATCGCGTGCCATGACACTGATAGCCACCCGGTAGTCACCGGCCTTGATAAGGCGCACCGACCATGTGCTGTCCAACTCCTCGGCCGGTTCTAAGTGTGCGGCAAAAACCGCCTTGTGGGCGCTCCAATCCTCCAGGTCCACAGGCTGTTCCTGGCCCGGATCGATCTCAACGAGACTGATCCATGCCACCACGCCTTCAAGTGGTCTATCCGATGGAGCCGTAATGCGGCTACGGAATTGTAGCGTGTCGCCCATGGTCGGATGACCCGAATTCTCCTTGTCGGGGGTAAGTCGAACACTGATATCGACGGCCTGTGCGGCGGATACGGAAAGCACGAATACTACGAGCAGCAGCAATGTCATCCTACACTTCATTCCCTTGTGCCTCCTGTTCTAGCGGAAAGATGGTTTGTGCGCGGCCTGACGGGCCGCGATTAACGTAACACATAACCAGGCCACTCCCAGCACCAACCGTAGCAACTGGTAGGAAAAGGCCTCACTGTCAACCACGACCGAGTCATAGGTGTTAAGCGCTGTCGCGAAGGGATTGATCATGTCCAGTGCTTTTCCAATTGCGCTATCGCGCAGGCTAGGATCCAGGAAGAGAGGTACGCCAGCTGAGAATAGAAGGAGGGTCATGCTGGTCATGAGTGAAATCAGCACGCTGCCGGTCCGTGCTGACAATGCCATTGCCAGGGCGCCGAAACCTAGTACCACCGGGGTGCCGAATAGGGCAAGATAGAGGATGGCCTGTAGGAGGTTCTGACCTCCAGCGCCGACCGCCCACAGGTAGGGCAGGGCCAGAAGATACATGACCGCCCAGGCGGTAAGCAGACCCACGGCTTTGCCCACTAGAAGTTGCGCTGTTGTTATCGGGGCCGTCAGCAGCGGCACCAGCGTGCCGCGCTCCCGCTCCCCCGCAAAGGCATCGCTGCCGAGAATGACGGAAATCATCGCCCCGGCGGCTGTGACGGTGCCGATCAGCAAGTATACCACTTGAGCGTTGTCAAGCAGGCTCAATTCCGTGTTGCTGATTAACAGCAGCGAGAAGGTTGAAAGCACTATACTGAAGACAAGCAGCCAGATCAGGCCGCGTTGGTCCTTGAGCAGGGCTTGCCTTTCCTTGATTGCGATCAGGCGGATGGGGTTCATATAGTCTCCTCCGATCCGGCACTGCCGGCGGTATGCGTCATGTTGATATAGAGTCCTTCCAGTCTGTCGGCTTCGGCACGAATCTCCTGGATGCGCCAGCCATGATCCATAAGCCGTCGCCACATGTCCGCGGGGTCGGTGCCAGCCGGTAGGTGCAAGTGCCACCATCCACCGATGCTGGCCTGCAAACGGGCTTCTTTGGGGAGAATCGTGTGATCGGGCGCTGTTTCCATCCGCAGCCGGAAGTCATTTCCCGTGTCCTGCGAGTTTAGCAGTTCCGACAGAGAACCCTCTAACACCGTGCGGCCCTGGTGGATTATACCAATGCGATCGCACAACCGGTCAACGTCATCAAGCAGATGAGTGCTCAGAAGGATGCTGACCCCCTGCTCTCGCGACAGGTACAGGAGAAGATCGTGAATCTCACGACGTCCACGCGGGTCCAAACCGCTAGTGGGTTCGTCCAGAATCAGCAATCGTGGACTGTGAACCAGTGCCCGGGCCAGCGCGAGCCGCTGGCACATGCCCTGTGAGAACTGGCCGATGGGCCTCATTTCAACTCCTGCCAGGCCAACACGCGCCAGCAATTCGGGGATGGATCGCTTCAGCCCGCCATACAACCCAGCATACCAGGTTAGGTAATCACATGCATTCATCCAATGATAGAACCCCGCGCGTTCCGGCAAAACACCAATGCACCGCTTTGTTTCAATAGAAGGACGCCCCACCGTTTCGCCAAATAGTTCCAGTTTGCCGCTATCGGCGACATATAGGCCAAGGATGATGGCAATCGTTGAACTTTTTCCAGCCCCGTTCGGGCCGATGATCCCGTAGATTTGTCCGGTCTCCACGTGCAACTTCACATCGTCAAGAATTCGGGTGCCGTCTATGCTCAGCTTAATATTCTCCATGAATATAACCATGCAAGGCTCCTTGCCGTTCGTCCCTTCAATGCGACCGAAGACCCACGTATAACGCAGATGTGTCGAATTTAGGAACGCTTTTCTCAGTCGATGGGATCGCTAGCCCAGCGATGCAATGATGTGGAAGTAGCTCCAAAATCCCATTCCCAGCCCAAGATAGCCCCGAAGGACCCATCAGATAGACGCGTCACTTCCTGAACCAGCTTTAAATGCTCAGTGATGTGTTCGGTGAGGCCGATCGTTTGTTCGGTCGAAAAATTCCCCTCCCCCCCGGTTTCAGCAGGGTGATTAAGGCTTCCCAGATCAGCGCTACCCAACTCGGAGCCGCCATTTCCCTGGCCACCAGAGATTTCTGCCATCACATCGATGTATGGAGAGACATGCCATTCCAACGCCAGCGTGCCTATGTATGTATCCTGCAGATTAGCTCCGGGCGGATTTCCGACAAAGGTATAAAGGCCTCGGGCAGCCAGATCTAAATGCCCGAATGTCTTCCGCGCGATAAGACCCAAAGAGTAGTCGATTTCACCTGTGCCCAGATCCTTTTTCGCCGTCGGCCACTTGATTTGACCTTCCACTTCCAGGGCCGGGAAATGCGATCCCTCACCCAGGAATTGATAAGTTGCAGCCGTCACCAGATCACCCATTCCGCTCATGTAGCTGCCATCCGTGGTACGAACGAACTTGTAGCGGGGCTCGACGAGAATCGTCAGGTCCTCAGTCGGCCCGTATTCCACAAAGAATGGCAGGCTGTACTCCCTGTTCGCGCTGTCTCCCTGACGTTCAACTGAGGAGCCCACTGAAAGTCTCAACTCTGCCTGATCTTGTGCATCTGCAGAGGTTTCGTCGGATGGGGTGTCGGTTGTGGCTTTCACAGAACCGTTGCCGATCTGCTCAGCGGGCGTTGCAGACGTCTGTGCAAAGATAGGACACGCAATTGTGATGATGCCAATCAGAAGCAGCGCTTGTGAGAGGAACATCATCATTCCCTTTGTATGGGCAGTCAGATTAGTCCTTCTCATCTTCGGCATCCTCTTCCTCTTCTGCTGAAAGGAGCTTCCCATCCATCGAAACCTTGATACGGTATGATTTGCCCCAATGAAACAGGGAAGCCTTGGTAGCTCCCTTGAATATATAGACGTTGCGCTCACCATCCTTTTCTAACTCGACTTCGGTCAATGTGATGCCCTTCACCGCACCTGTCGCCACCTGGCGCACGGTCGCGGGAACTGTTGAAAGCGATGCGTCTTCAGGATCCGTGTCGCTTTCTTCCTCAACCTTCACATTCTTTCCGCCAGCCTCAACTTCAACACTATACTTCTTTCCGTTCGCGCCTCCCTTCAGTTCGTAGATCGTCTTATCATTCTCCTGCTCCATCTCAGCCTTAGTCAATTTGAGACCTTTGACGGCGTTTAGCGCAGCTTCCTTTGCAGCGGCCGGAACCTCGGAAAGGAGTGCTTGTTCTCCACCCGCAAGGGCCGTTTGCACAGAGGTACAAGCGACAAAAGCGAAAACCATTGAGACTACAACCATCGCACATGACTTCGTCATATCGATCTCCCTTTCATTTTGTGGTGTTGCGAATCTCCAAGCGGCAATTGTCCCTTAATGATGTTTGATTTCAATAAGCACCTCGTAATCTCTTGTTGTGAGATTGATAGTTTTGACTTGGCTGATATCTGCTTTAAAGAACTTGTTCTCATTGGCATACCTTTAGTTAAAGAACAGATAACATATATAATAACCCCTCGATATTTTGGTACAAGGACATTACCATCTTGTAATATTGAAGAAATAAATTAAGTTAGTGAAGATCTCTGCAGTAAATCATCGGTTCCAAATGCCATTATATGCTGATGATTTTGTGCCAGGACCAACGACCTGATGTGGTTTTTTCGAAACCGTTGAGTTGCCAGGAGTAATCCTTTAATGACATTGAATTGGTTATTTTTTGTACACACCTACCGCGGGGTAATTCTTTTCTTATCATATACCTTGTACTTTAATGAAGGGGGTACAAATATGAAACCTAAACGTAAATCATTTTTTGCAAAATCGGCCAAATTGTCCATGGGAGCAGTGCTGGCGGTTCTGATCTTTTTATCGTATAGCTCCTACTGCATTGCTGCATCTCAAGCCTCAAGTGATACTCCAGAATATGCAAACTGCCCATGCAAACAGACATCATCCGACATGCTTAACTCCGGCGTATCTAATGCAACAGGTGATTATTGGCAAGCCTTAGCAAAATGCCAGAACATCACTGACCCTGGTGGACAAAACGACTGCAACCTGCAAGCCAATGATGATTTCAATGCAAGCATTGATGAATTAAATGCGCAGTTTAAAGCACGGCAGAACGTATGTAAAATTCTCGGATGTGCCGCTTATGACCCCATCATCAATCCTTCAGACTTCGTTGTGATAATTAATAACCCCTATTTCCCTCTAATTCCAGGAACGACATTTATTTATGAGGGGAAAAAGGGTGGTGCTAATGAGCACGTTGAGGTCGCAGTTACCTATGATTCTGAGATCATAATGGGAGTTATTTGTGTTGTTATTCGGGATAAGGCCTTTCTTGATGGCGAATTGGTTGAGGATACCATGGACTGGTACGCTCAGGACAAGGATGGCAATGTTTGGTATTTTGGAGAGCTTTCCTATGGGTACGAGGGAGGTAATATAGTCAGCCTGGAGGGTTCTTGGAAGGCAGGAGTCGATGGCGCCAAGCCAGGGATTATCATGAAAGGGACACCAAAAGTCGGCAACTTATATCGACAGGAGTTTGCTTTGGGTGTGGCTGAAGACATGTCCCAGGTTTTAGGTTTGAATGCAACAACTAAAGCGGGTAATGTTACTTATAAAAATTGCTTGAAAACAAAGGATTTCTCTCCACTTGAGCCTGGCATCATAGAGAACAAGTTTTTTAAACCAGGTGTCGGTCAGGTAAATACCATCAATCTTACGAACGGAGACTATGAACAGCTTATCAACATCACGCACCAATGAAGAGCTTAGATGTATGTGATCTCATGGCAGGATAAAGTATGTAATCTTGGAATAAGGCCGTATTACCATATATTAACAAATGGTAATTATCCTGCAAACTTCCTGCAAGCTTAGTTCATCTATAAGGTTATTGCTATAGAGTAGATATTCAGATTGACGAGGATTTCTGCTGAAGGTTAGCATATAACGCGAAAACAGGGGGTACCAAATGAGTAACGCCGGAATGCAATACAAACAAACCATCTACCCAATGATTAGCCCGCACATTAGTTCGCCATGGACTTCCATCTCTCGCGTGCTAACAATTAGGCGTGCGCTTTCAGCCCTGAGGGTGCGAGTGGTGTACATCCTTTCGATTCTACTTCTCGGTGTCGTCTTAGTGGGCGGCGTGGGGTGCACTACCATGGGGTTTAAAGCTGCTGACTACAATCCGCATATCGTCCCGGCGGATTTCCGGGAGGTTGTTGACAACCCTTATTTTCCCCTCAAGCCCGGCACCGTGATGAAGTATATTGTGAAAGAGAAGGGCGAGATGAGCGACAACTACATGGAAGTAACCCGCGACACAAAGATCGTCATGGGCGTGAAATGCGTGGTCTTGCGTGACACCGTGTTGAAGGACGGAGTTGTAAGGGAGGAGTCCTTGAATTGGTTCACGCAGGACAAAGAGGGCGCCGTTTGGTACTTCGGCGAAGATTCGAAGGAATTCAATGATAGCGGCAGCCTTGTGAGTACGCTGGGCTCGTGGGAAGCCGGAGTCAACGGCGCTCTTCCGGGGATCGTCATGCCCGGTCAGCCGAAGGTCGGCCAGCCAGCCTACCGACAGGAGTACTATCGCGGCGAGGCTGAGGATATGGGCCAGGTCGCCGCACTTGACGAAGTGGTGACGGTCCCCTTCGGCACGTTCAAGGGGTGCTTAAGGACGGATGAATGGTCGATGCTGGAATCCGACACTGAGAATAAGTGGTACGCCAAAGACATTGGCTGGGTGAAAAGCGTTACAATATCGGGAGAAGTTTCGGAACTGGTGTCCGTGACACAGAAATAACGGGAGAAGAAGAGGTGTTGTCGTGAGCTCCTGGAGAAACGGGCACATTGTATCCCGTGCATCAAGTCGTCGTCACTGCGGCTGCATGCTATCGGCACATCTCTTTCGCCGGGGCTTCCTGCTACTGGTTATCTTGGCCGCAACCGCTCTGCCGGCTTCCGCAAGGATGCTCACGACAAACCCGTCCGCGTCAGCGAGCTGGTCCCCGTTGTCGCCACTCATAATAGGGGGCGGCATCGAGTACGAAACGGACAGTGATCAGACGCAGTATGACTTCCCCTTGCTGCTGGAATACAGCCTCACCGAGGAACTCAAGTTCACTGTCGAACCAACCTATGTTTCGATCCACTCCAAGAGTGAAGATGTCCGCTCTGTCACCGGTTTTGGCGATCTCGAGACTTCCGTCGAGTACGAGTTTCTTCAGGAACTGAGATATCGGCCCGCCCTGTCGGCAAAAGGCATTATCAAGTGGCCGACCGCCGCCGACCCCGACCTCGGCACTCCAGGCAAGGACTATTCACTGGGGCTCATCATGAGCAAGGATCTTGTGTACCTGGATCTCGATTTCAACATGCTCTATACCTTCGTGGGCGATCCTGAGCAGCAAAACATCTTCGAGATCTCGATGGCGGTCAATAGGCCTATTTTCAATAAGATCGACATTGAAGCAGAAGTGGTCCACTCCTTCGGAGGTAGCTCCCGCGGACAGCCGGGTTCGCTCACGGGTTTAGGCACCGCGGACACAGGCGGTGGGGACGAAACCGAGGGAACGCTTGGTATTGCTTGGCATGTCACCAAACATTTGAAACTAGAGGGGGGAGGCACCTACAAGAGCGACGGATCATGGCAGGCCATTACTGCTTGGGAATACAGTTTCTCTGGTGAAGACTAACCTTCCTTATTATGGGAACAAGCAGAAGAGATTTTTTAAGAATGGCAGGCAGCGGAGCGTTGATCCTGGGCATTTCTCCTGTTTTTGGAGCCTGTGCCGGGGTGATCCGATCGGACATATCACCTGAAAGGTCTCAGGAAGCATGCATGGCCGGGCTCGAAGCCGGAATGGCGGAGATCCTCTATCTTGCCTCACTGGCTCCCAGTGGCCACAACATGCAGCCATGGCAGGTCAAGAGACTTAAGCCCTATGAATATGTAATCGGCATGGACAAGGCCAGGTTACTCCCGGCTGTAGACCCTGATAACCGGGAAGTCATTCTTTCCATCGGGGCCTTTGTGGAAAACCTCTGCTCAGCAGCATCGTCTCTGGGATTCGCATCTCAATTGGAAGTTATCGGCACAAATGCTTTTGACGAAGATCTCGTGAAGGTTGCCCTGAAGGAGACAAAACCCTCGGACTTTCCTATCAGCCGGATCACCTCCCGCAGGACCGTAAAAAAAAGGTACCTTCCAACACCATTGTCTGTTGAACACACTAAGATCTTATCATCAGTCTGGCCCGGGCATATCTATTATTTCAGCCATAGATCAAAGCACGCGAAGTGTATGGCAGACTGGGCTGTTGAGTCCTTCAGATATCAGACATCCAGAGATGACGCGCAGAGGGAACTGGCAAACTGCATACGGCTGAGCAGGTCCGATGCCCTTAAATACCAGTACGGATTGACTACCGAAAGCATGGAGATCGAGGGGTTTGCCGGCT
>Ga0209048_10005864_pt1 | contig 11560 bp, 12 predicted proteins | sample FrelakmetCRP12CR_FD_187146 | JGI IMG/M metagenome (GOLD analysis project Ga0209048, IMG submission 187146) | Freshwater lake sediment microbial communities from the University of Notre Dame, USA, for methane emissions studies - CRP12 CR (SPAdes)... | ecosystem: Environmental > Aquatic >... | reverse complement strand
GGTATCCTCCTTATCACCACCCTTTGCCAACCCCTTTTTGGACATCAACCTGGTTTTTGGGCAGTAACGTCTGCATTGCAGCCCTTTAATGCAAATGCACCTTAATTTGCCTTATTCTAAAACAACGGCCATACTCCCTTGTTTCGCCCGGTTTGGGGGGTGGAATGACGGGGGTTTGGCCTGAAACAGAGGCGCAATAGGGTCATATATGCGATTTGCGGTGTTGAATGCAGGTGCAAGCTGCCGGAAGAGAAATATTACAGGGGTAGTGATTATCGTATGACCTTCTAGCCTGCATTTAAAGCCAGAATCATGCAATGCCAGAACAATAGTTCCATTAGACGCCCGGCAATACATCGCCCTTTATTCACCTGATAAATATCGGGATAAAGGTGATTGTTGGAGTGGATTAATTTAATTATTACCAATCTATAGTATTAGTGCATCAATCACTCACGAGGTACGAAGAGATCACCATGACTGAGGTTATACTCAAAGTCTCAAACGATATTGTAGATGCTATCCGTCTACCGCCGGATGATATCCATGCCGAGCTGCAGAAGGAACTGGCACTTGCACTCTATAAACGTGGAATTTTATCATCCGGCAAGTCCTGTGCACTTGCTGGTATTTCCAGGTGGGAATGGATAGAATTGTTAGGGAAACGGAAGATTTCCCGTCACTATACGGCAGGCGACTTGGAAAAGGATATCGCCCATGTCAAACGCAGTCTGTGACTCATCACCATTGATCCATCTTGCGGCTATCGGGCGCCTTTACCTTCTCAGGGATTATTACAATTCTATTACCATACCTCCGGCAGTCTGGCGGGAAGTGGTGGACCAGGGCGGAAACAGGGAAGGGGCGAAGGAGATCAAAAATGCCCATGCCGAGGGATGGATTACCGTCAAATCGCCAAATAATGCAGAACTTATCAAAGCCCTTTTAAAAGATCTCCATGAAGGTGAAGCCGAGAGCATCGCTCTTGCAATCGAATTATCTGCCGCGATCATTATTCTCGATGAAACGGAAGCGCGACGTAGTGCGGAGCAGCACGGTTTACCGGTAATTGGAATTATCGGTATCCTGCTACAGGCAAAAGCGGATAAAAAGATCAGGTCGATGCGAGCGGAGTTAGAACGATTGCAAAAAACCGGGAACTTCTGGATCAGCAAATCCCTGCATCAAACGATTCTTACAGCCGCTGGTGAAAGCAAAAAATAATTTTTTTGGGGACCCCCACTCAAAATCCCACCCCATTCCAGCCCCTTTATCACAAAAATAAGCCGGTATCCCCCATCTCATCGCCCTTTGCCAACCCCAAATCGAACAACACCAGGGTTTTTGGGTAGTAACGTCAGCATTACCGCCCGTTAATGCAAATGCCCGTTTATTTGCCTTATCCGAAAACAATGGCCATACTCCCTTGTTTCGCCCGGTTTGTGGGGCCGGAATGGTGGGGTTTTAGCTTGGCCTAGTATAACTGGCCAGCTCGAATGGGTGGAAAGGGGGACGTTAGGTGGCTGGAATGCGTATTTGGGGGTGAATGTGGGAATGCTATACAAACGCAACAGGCTCTGCAAGTGAAATCTTTTCAATTGATTTGGATGCAATCTAGCCCACGATTACTCCTGGTACATAAATATTCCAGGTTATTCACCAGAAATTATGACCTTTCAACCCGTATTATTAAAAATAAATCCATCAGCGGGTCTTGTAGATTCTCCCTCGGACATCAAGGTTTATAATGACAATCAGATGCTCCACCTCATATACCTTAAAAAGAGCACGATATTCTCCAATTCTCATTCGATAGACACCATCTTCAATCCGGACAATATCACCTGAACTGGGAAATTGTTTCAACTGCAATAATTGCTCGCGGATATGTTCCTGATCGGGGAATTTCTCAAGATTTTTCCGGGCTTTCTTGTGAAGATAAAGATCATACATCATAATTTTGTAAATTCCCCGAACTTCCGATCCCTGACACACTCATCAATCTCTCTGATTAGAGAAATCTCTTCATTGGTCAGGTGCTTGTCCTGCAGGAGGTCTAGGACAAGATCCAGCTTCGCTTCAACCCTCTTTAACGTGTCAGCTTCCATGATATGTTCAATATAAGCTGATGATTAAATAAACAACCTCTGATCATGATCATCCGGGAAAAATATCCAATGCACAACTGAATAATCAAAAATATTGAGAACATGGACACTCACAAATACCAGTCCATTTAAAAGCATTCCGCCCGGTTTGGGGGGTGGAATGGCGGGGATTTGGCCTTGGATGGTATGACTGGCCAGCTCGAATGGGTGGAAACGGGGACGTTAGGTGACTGGGATACGTATTTGGGGGGTATAGAATGAGGGTATCTTATGCAAATGTTAACTGGCTAGGTGGAGATCACAACCCTTCCAATGAGCAGTCCCCATGTCAAAATGTAGCTGCAACACCACGCAGCATCACGCAAAATAACCCGGCGACGGCGACAGTCTGCTGATGCATCCTGTAACCGCCGTCGCCTCCCACCTTTTCAGGCATCCAGGGGGAAAAAATATGAATGGAAAAAGATGATGACAATAATGATGATAAAAGCGGTTAATTACTAATTCGGGCACCCTTTTCACCCAGGTCCAGTTTACCTGTCGATCGTACCAGAACAATTCTATTGGTTGAACTTAACCATACCATAGCATTATTAATTGCTGACCTTAACACTACTATATTATGGATAAAGATTATCTCACCCGGCTCATCTTCGAATACAACCCCCAGCTGGCAGGGAAACCCACTGCAGTCCCTCCATTCAGACGTAGTCTCTACCGGGAGATTGAACCCTGGCTTACAAAAAAGCAGGCAATTGCAATTACCGGGTTGAGAAGGACAGGTAAAACTACGCTGCTCAGGCAGCTGATGAATGAGGCACCAGGGAAAGCAGTATTCTTCTCCTTCGATGAGGAAGAGGTCCAGAAAAAAGAAGTTCTCGTCTTTGTTCTTGACTATGTACTGAATGCCCTTGAAGCCACATGGATTTTCCTCGATGAGATCCAGTATGTACAGGACTGGGAAGGCACAATAAAGAGATATTACGATCAAAAAGGTTGCAAATTCGTTGTCTCCGGATCTGAATCCATGGAGATCGATAAGGGTAATGCGGGTCTCGCCGGGCGCCTGATCACATTCAGACTCAATCCACTTAACTTTGGAGAATATCTCGGACTGAAGGGGCGAGATATTGAACCAAAAACAATAGAGATTGATGATTTTTCAGCATTCCGGGAGGTATATCTCAAATATATCACACAAAGGGAATATTTCGAGCATGAATTCATCGATTATTTATGGAAAGGTGCATTCCCGGAACTGGTTCAGGAGGAAGACAGTACGATAGTCCGTAAATATATTTACGACCTTGTTGTCCGAAAAATTCTATACCGCGATATCCCGGCAATATTTGAAATACGGCGTAAAGACCTGCTCTACGATTTGTTCAGGTATTCCTGCAGTACCTCATCAGGTTTGTTTGATATCAGTAACCTGGCAAAAATTTTCAAAGCAAACTCTGAAACGGTAACGAATTATCTGTTTTACCTAAGATCTGCGTTCCTGATACATGTCGCTGAGTCTTATTCGGGAAGTCCGGCAACAAGAATGCGACGAAATAAAAAATTGTATGTTATACACCCAGCGATTGCCTGTGCAGTTCTCGGGTTGGACCGTACTCACTTACTCCCGCAGGTAATTGGACCTTATGTGGAAACCCTGTTTTCCGGGGATTACTTTTGGAGAGATAAAGAGAAGCATGAGGTAGATGTGGTGGTTACAAAACCCAGACTCATCCCTGTGGAAATAAAATATCAGAACCAGATTACCGATACAGATACGAAAAATATTCGGATATTCATGGACCAGTTCAACCTCAACAAAGGAATCATTGTGACAAAAAATATGTTTGATCTAATAATGTATGAGGAGAAAGAGGTACTCTTCATCCCTGCGTGGGCGTACCTGCTCATGAAATCCTAATCTCAAGAATAGGGGGTAACCTCAAACAAATTGACAAATATCTCCGGTTTTCCCAAAAAAATCCCCCCTGTCCCTACACTTTGCCAACCCCAATTTGGACACCAACCGGGTTTTTCGGCAGTAACGTCGGCATTGCAGCCCGTTAATGTAAATGCCCGTTTATTTGCCTTATTCTAGAAAAACGGCAATACTCCCTTTGAGGCTCCTTTAATCACATGCAATATCCCGGATCATTGGTACGGACCGGGCAGGTATAGACCGGGTACCCTCCGGGTTTAAGGCAGGGGAACATAATACGGGGATACCTCACTAACCTATGAGCGGATAGTTAGCTATATTTGTTGCCTGTTTCTAATCTTGCCTGTAAACGTCAGGACCAGGGGTAAGTACAGGATGGCTGGGACCACCGAAGCCGGGCATAGTGAGGCGATTACCTGTAAAATCCAGGGGAATATTAATTACCGGCAGGAAAATTACGAGGCAGCACTTCTATTTTACGAAAAAGGCCTTAAAATAGACCCTGATAATATCGATATCTGGAATAATAAAGGACTGGCCCTTGTTAAACTTGGCAGGATTGAAGAGGCAAGGCAATGCAAACGGGAAATGAAGAGGCTCGGGAAAAATCCAGGGGCACTACATACTACCTCACCCACAGATACAGCTCATGAAACGGAAAAGCCGAAGCAATGCACGTTTAAAATCAAGGGCGTTAACGGGAATATCGAAATTCCTCAACATATACCTGCACCGGTCACGCCTGACATGACAGTGAAAGCCCGGCAGCACGATCTGCAATTCCGGGATATTGAACAGAATATTGAATCAATAAAGAATGGGCTCGATAAGGTCAGACTCGGCAGGATCGAAGAGGCAGAGCAATGCAAACTTCAGATAACAGAGATGGAGGAGACCATCGAACAGACAAAGCTGGGCCTCAACCTGGTTAAAAAGGGCAGGATCGAAGAGGCCAGGAGAATAAAATATATCGAGGAACACATCGAGCTGACAAAGAAAGGGCTTGAACTGATAAAAATCGGCAGGATTGAGGAAGCGACGCATTATACGCAGCAATTGGAGGCCATTGAAGAGAAGATCGAGTTAACCAGGAATAGCCTGAAGCAGGTTACACAAGGAGAGGCTGAAAAGGTCACGGGTGGTACATCGGGGGTAACAGTCACCGCCGGAAATACGAAAGGAACAAAGAAAATTAGTGTCCCGGTATCTCCAGTTGCTGCTGGGGAGGGAGCGGAGAATGCACACCAGATTAAGGACATCGAGGATATTATCGGGTTACCCGATGAAACCGATCAACCGGCAACCCCTGGTAAAATCAGGCTGGCGGGTGCATTACTTGTTTTTTTCATCGTGCTAATCCTTGCGTTCTTTGCTTTTTTCAGATAACCGCCTCCCGGAACTGCGAACCGGTACCGCTTGGGGGTTCACGGCCAAATTTAATACCGGGATATCTGGCTAGGTCGATTCAGGGTCATGGCGTCCCAGGTCCCGCCAGAGGAGTTACCCGGAAGTGGAGTAATTTGTTGGATAATTGGTAATAATAAGTTCAGATATCTCCCCTCTTCGATCACCATTACTATTAATTGCCCTTTTTGCAGGGACGCGGTCAATCGGGTAACCTGCATAGAGTGTGTCGAAAAATAAATCATCCGGGTCTTCGTTTTTCGGGTCTGAGTTAGAGAGCATCACTTTTGCTCCCCGGTGGTCGATGGTTTTGAAAAACTCAGCCAGCCGGACCTGGTCACGGTCGGAGAAACCGCCTTTTGAGTACCCGGTAAATTTTGAGGTCCGGTTAAGCGGACGGTACGGTGGATCGAGGTAAACAAACGTATTACTATCAACAAATCTCTCACAGGTGGTAAAATCGCCCAATGTAATTTCTGTGTTCTGCAACGATTCTGACGCCTCTTTCAGGGTCTGTTCATCAAGTATCCGGGGATTTTTGTAGCTGCCGAACGGGACATTGAACCAGCCCCGCGAATTGACACGAAACAGCCCGTTGAAACATGTACGATTAAGAAATATCAACTCGGCCGTGCGTTGTACCCAAGTGGAATGGTAATGCAGGAGATCAGTTTTTTCCTTGTTGTTATTGTAATTCTCACGGATTTTATAGTATAACAGGGACCTTTCCTCAGCAGTGGTCTCAAAAAAAGTAGTTTCAAGCACCCTGAGTGCATCAATCAATGCATCGACCTTTGCTTTGACAACACGGTATGCAAGGACCAGCTCTTCATTGCTGTCGCAGATATAGGCGGTCTCAAATCCATATTTTTTGTTTATTGCGAAAAATACGGCACCTCCGCCAATAAAAGGCTCGACAAAATTAGATAACCTGTGGTCTTTTAATTCCCGGGGGAACCGGTCTTCAAATTCAGCCAGTAACTGGGTTTTTCCACCGGCCCATTTTAAAAATGGTTTTACCGCTTTTTCTTCTGACTTTTGAATGGTCATACCAGCCTATGAAGAGATTGATATTACGTATATGCGGTCCTGGAAAGGTAATACTTTTCAATTTTTTGCCATGGCGGGAAATCGATGAGAATCCGGAAATTCCTGCCCTTACAATATCCTATTATCTTATGAAGATCCAGTTGGACTCTTGTATGCAAACGGGGTTCGGCTTTGTCGAGGTTGACGGGGTGACCTACACCCATGATGTTGTGATCCATACGGATGGTACCATCTCAAAAAGGGAGAAAAAGAAATCAAAGGGGCTGAAAGATGAATATGGTCATACTCCACTTTCCCCAAAGGAACTCGATTTTATTGCCCTCGAAAATCCTCAGGTAATCTATATCGGGACCGGCCAGTATGGATCACTTCCCATTACCAGTGATGCAGAAGAACTGCTTAATAAGTACAAATCAGTAATAGAAACCACACCCATGGTTATTTCCAAGCTGTCCGACGAGAAACTCCGCTATGTCGCCATCCTGCATGTGACCTGCTGAAAATAGATCAAATCCTCACAATTGATCCTGTTGTTTCTCCAATTTTGGACCTTTTTAGGCTTTGTTGAAACCTTTTCAATCTATTTTTTTTTAGTTCGTTCCAAAATTTTATCCCGCTTCCGGGGCTCTGCCCCGCCGCTTTGGTGGCCCCGGTCGGTTCAGATTTCCAAAAAATTGATCGCAACAAAATCACCGGTGTTTCACCAAAAAAATGGGAAGATTTATGCGTAACCCAGACATTTGCTCACATAAAGACCCCTAATCATACTACATATCCAATCTCGGATCGTACAACAGAAATATTCCAGGATCCCGGAACAGGTAACGAGTGATCACCCGTGGGCATAACCAACATACAAAACACCAATTGGCAGGAGTCTGCTGCAACCTCCGGTAATGATCACCTTGGTGAGATATTAAAAGCAGAGCTGGAACTGGGCAGGCTGCTCTTCATAGCAGGTGCACCAGGCCAGAGGATCCTTGATTCCATCTCGTTCCTGAATGAAAAACTTGAGGGGGGAAAGCTCAAGATATTTCTCGGTTTTGAGGCACTGGTTATCACGCTCGAACAGGGGCCAAAACGGAGAGTAGGCATGGTTGATTACCCGATGCCTGTCTCGATGAATGCCAACGCCATTGTGGAGATCAGCCGGTACTTACACTCCCTGCCGGACGGAAAAGACCCTTCCTCGGTTTTCCACGATCTGGAAAAACTGCAGATCTGGCGTCATACCAACAGCGTACTGACTTTCGCAGCAGTAACCCTCTTTACGGTAATTTTCGGCTATTTCAACCATGCAGATGCATGGGCCCTGCTTATTATTGCGATCGCCGTTATCTTCGCGTGCATGGTCCGTGAAATGGTGATCGGCAAGGGCCACGGTTACTATATAGCAGTGCTTGCCACCACCCTCGTCGCTACCATAGCCGCTGCACTCTTATCGCAGGTGATCCCAACCGGTACCCCGCTGATCTCCCTTATCATACCCTGCATCTTCGTAATCCCGGGTTTCCAGTTGATCAATGGTGGCTGGGAGGTCCTCCGTAACCACCTGCATATCGGTATCCCGCGTCTTGTGGTCTTCCTCAACGTGCTTGCCATCATGACCGTCGGGTTGCTGGCAGTCCTTCTTGTTTACACCCCGGGAGCGGATGGTCAGGTCCTCACGTTTCCATTCTTCTTGACACTGGTCTTTGACACCATCCTTGGAGGACTGACTGCCATCTGTATCTGCGTCCTCCTGAATGCTCCCCGCCAGGCCATCCTCATATGCTTTCTCTGTGGTGCTGCCGGCCGGCTTGTCCGTACTGCGGTAGTGCTGGCCGGGGGAGATGTATATCTGGGAGTGTTCTGCGGGACCCTGGTTATATCGGTAATCGCGCTGCTCTTTTGTTCGCACTGGCAGCTGCCAGTTGCCCTGCCCCTCGTTGCCGCCTCTGTGCAGTTTATACCCGGTTATTATGTCATCCTCACCCTGCAGGGCATGGCCCGGATAATCAGCATGGGGCAATCGGTACCTTACGGAGTCGTGGCCTCAACTATTTCCACCGGCCTGCTGGCCCTCTTCATCGCAGCATCCATTGTCATGGGTACCCTGCTGCCCCTGCTTATCTTCGGCAGGGATCGCAGATGGTACTGAACCAGCCCTGGTCCCGGCTGGTTCCAATGGCATCCCGGGGATTACAATGGATTTTCCACCCATTCATACACTGCAGGACTTGTATTTTCACGCCGTTAACAAGCTCTTCGCCGGACTCGCTCATGGTAACAATCGTACCCTCTTTCAGGCCATAGACGTCATATTTTTTAGAAAATCCTGAAAACCTTCTTTTTTCGTAATACTTTTGCAGGGATTTATTCGTTACTTATAGGAATTCATCAGCGTTTTTCCCATGATATTCATACTTAACATCACCCTTCTTCATTTTCAGTCAGAACCATAAATGGGAATATTTATACTATCTTATAACGAACCTTGCTATGCAATAGCATGGCAGTGGTAATGGATGAAACATACGTATGTATTCTTATTGATAGGAATGGTCGTAATTGGTGCATTCCTTGCAGGTTGCACCCAGCAGGCATCGACGGCACCAGCCCAGAACCTTAAGATCGGTGTTGTGGCGTCATTGACCGGACCGTCAAGTACTACCGGAAAAGATGTCTGGCAGTCCGCACAGCTTGCAGCCGAGGAGATCAACGCCAAAGGCGGAATTTATGTAAAAGATCTCGGTAAAAGTGTCCCGATCGTGCTGGTCCAGGGTGATGATGAGTCAACACGGGAAGGCGGCCAGAAGGCAGTATCACGGATGATTACCCAGGATAATGTCGACATGCTGGTCGGGGGATTCTCGAGTGCCGTTGTTTCGGCGCACCAGTCAATCGTTGCCGAACATAATGTGCCCTATATCATTACCGGGGCTTCAACCCCTGTCATCACACGCCGGACTGATGTGAATACGAGTTACATGTTCCATCACGCACCGACAACTGATGATTCAGGAAGCCAGACCACGTTGTTTATCGATAAGGTCATCCGTCCGGCAATCAATGCAAAGTTTGGTTACCCGCAGGACAGGCCACTGAAGCTCGCCATTCTCTACCAGGACAGTCCCTATGGAAAAGGTCATCTTGAAGCAGTTAAGAACACGATCGCCAATAATAGTCTTAAAATCAACCTCGTCTCCCAGGAAACATTCAAAATGGGCGAGAGCGACTTCAGGACGGCGTTGACAAGCATCAAGAGCTCGGACCCCGATGTTGTCTACGTTGCAGCATTCTTAAACGAACAGATACCCATCGAAACACAGGCGATGAGAGATGTTGACCTGAAAAAGATCTTTATCGCCATTGAACCGAATGATGACCCTGATTTCTACAAGGGTGTCGGAAAATACGGGGACTACTCTGTAATACAGAGCCGTTTCAGTCCTTACACCGTTCCGAAAGGCCCGACTGAAGCAGCATACAACAAATTCGTTACAGATTTCGATAAGAAATTTGGTGGGTTCCCTGGAATGATGGGCGTTGCGACCTATGAGGGGGTATACATTGGTGCCAAAGCAGTCGAAAATGCAGGTACATTAAACAAAACAGCCGTGAAAACTGCGATTGCGAATTTGCAGATGCCCCAGATAGTCGAGGCGATGCAGGGCCAGACAATCAGTTTCTCAAAGGATTTCAGGGAAAGCAAATTCGACCTTACCATGGAGCAACTGGTATGGGACCCGTCGGTAAATGAAACAAGGCCGAAAATCGTCTCACCAGCTAACCTCAAAGAAAGGGACTTTATGCTCCCTGACTGGTATGTCCCGGGTAAAGCATAACCCCTTGTAACACCAATTTTTTTACAGCACCCCCGGAGGGATGAGAAATGGAAATCGGCCTTGACATCTTCCTGCAGGTTATGGTATGGGGGTTATATGCAGGATGCATCTATATCCTTCTCGCAACGGGTCTCAACCTGATTTTCGGGGTAATGAAAGTCGTAAATTTTGCCCATGGCCAGTTGCTCATGATCGGGGCGTATGTGACCTTTTCTTTCTTTGTTCTCACGGGTTTCAATCCCTATGTCCTGCTGGCGGCATCAATCCCCATCCTGATCGTGATCGGTGTGTGCATAGAGCGGCTATGTTTCCGTCCTATTCTTGGCACGGGGAAATTAAACGAGATCTTCATCAGTATCGGCCTGATTTATATTCTCGAAAATGTGGCTGCCATGATATGGACTGATGAATGGAAAACCATCCGGAGCCCTTTCGAAGAGATTACTGTTACGATCGGGGGTATGAAAATCCCCGTGGATTATCTCATTATCATTGTTACGACGGTGTTGATCCTTGTAGGACTCTACATATTCCTGAAGAAAACCCGGCTCGGTCTTGCAGTCCGTGCGACCAGCCAGAACCGGAAGGCCGCAATGCTGGTGGGGATCAATGTCGAACGGATGGACATGCTGAGCTTTGGGATCGGGGCCGGGCTTGCCGGGGCTGCCGGGACACTCTGGGTGGTCAGCGGTCAGGTGTTCAACCCGTACATGGGCTCTGTACCTGCTGTCAAGGCTTTTGCCATTGTAATTATCGGAGGACTCGGGAGCATTCCCGGTGCGATTATCGGGGGTCTTATCCTGGGGATCGCGGAGAATTTCACCGTTTTAACGATTGGTGGTGCCTGGAAGGACGCGGTAGCATTCCTCATTTTAATATTGGTTCTCATAATCAAGCCGAACGGTCTGTTCGGAGAAAAGGCGGAGTGATGATATGATAGAAAAAAACCGTGTTGTCCTGTACCTCACCATCGCTACGCTTGCTTTTGCGGTCCTGTTTCCCCTTGTTACCGGGCTGAACATGTATTATTTAACCGTTCTTATCCTGATGGTCATTTTTATCATCTTTGCTTCCGCCTGGAACTTCCTTACCTATAGCGGCCAGGGATCTCTTGGGCATGCTGCGTTCTTCGGGATTGGAGGGTACATCTCTACCCTTATCGCGGTGAAAAGCGGCCTTACTCCATACCTGACAATTTTTATCGGGGGGGCGGGTGCAGCTTTAGTCGGGCT
>Ga0209048_10005863_pt1 | contig 11560 bp, 8 predicted proteins | sample FrelakmetCRP12CR_FD_187146 | JGI IMG/M metagenome (GOLD analysis project Ga0209048, IMG submission 187146) | Freshwater lake sediment microbial communities from the University of Notre Dame, USA, for methane emissions studies - CRP12 CR (SPAdes)... | ecosystem: Environmental > Aquatic >... | reverse complement strand
TTCGTCAACATCGGCCCTGCCAGACACATCAACGTGGAAGCAGGCTTTGGCCCCTGGCCCGAAGGAGAAAATTTGCTCCATGAGTTGCGCGCCGGCGCCTTGCGCCCGGCGTCCAAGTCCTTGCCGGCGGTCGCGCTGGAGTCTCGCCTTTCGATGCGGAACTGAGCCGGTGGATCGCCCTCAGGAAGAGCAGGCGCTGGCCGCTTCCTCGGCCGTGCTTACCTCCCTTTCCCCCAGCAGCCAGTCCGGGCGTGCCGAACCATCACCGTGTGACCCCAGGCTGGCGAAATTAAAGAGTCTGATGTCGGCCAGATGCGAAGGGGCAACATTCTGGAGGCTGGCTAAAATGGTCTCCAAACGGCCCGGCGCGTGCTTGTCCCAGGCGCGCAGCAGTTCCTTAATGGTCTTGCGCTGTAGATTTTCCTGGGAACCGCACAGATTGCAGGGAATGATGGGGAACTGGCGGACAGCCGCGTACCGTTCGATATCCCGCTCCTTGCAATAGGCCAACGGACGGATAACCACATGCTTGCCGTCGTCGCTCATCAACTTGGGCGGCATGGCTTGCAAGCGACCACCGTAGAACATGTTCAAAAACAGGGTTTCAATGATATCCTCGCGGTGATGGCCCAGGGCGATCTTGGTCATTCCGTGCTGCTCCGCGAAGCCGTAGAGCGTGCCGCGCCGCAGGCGGGAACACAGGCCGCAGGTGGTCTTACCCTCGGGAATCACCCGCTGCACCACGCTGTAAGTGTCTTTCTCGATGATGTGAAAGGGAATGCCCTGCTCCGTCAAGTAATCAGGCAGCACCCGCTCGGGGAAACCTGGCTGTTTCTGATCCAGATTAACCGCCACCAACTCGAAGTTAACGGGCGCACCGCGCTGCAGATTGCGCAGGATATCAAGCAAGGTGTAGGAATCCTTGCCCCCCGACAGGCACACCATCACCCGATCGCCTTCCTCGATCATGTTGAAATCCTGGATGGCGCGGCCCACGTTCCGGCGCAGGCGCTTGTGGAGCTTATTGACGTTGATCTGTTGCCGTTTGGCCAATGGCTGCATAATTGCTGCTCTGAAGGATAGGATGGAGTCGAATCGGGTCCCCTACCCTAGCGGAAAAGGTGCGAAGCCGTCTAGAGCGTGAACTGATCCAGCGTGCTGATCACGCCCTTGCCGCCGCGGGGGGTGATATGGCTGGTGATAAATATCTGCCTAACAACCATCAGGAGTGTGGCTTATGAGAATCATTGTGATTGGTGCAACCGGCACGATAGGACGAGGAGTCGCAAAGTTACTGGCTTCTAACGATCATGAAGTTGTCGAAGTGGGTTTCAGAACTGGCGCTTTCCACGTTGATATCGCTTCGAAAGCGTCGATTAACAAGCTATTTCAGGATGCCGGCTCTTTTGACGCTGTAGTCTGTGCCGCGGGCTTGGCCAAATTTGGCGGTCTTGATGAACTTACCGACGATGATTACACGCTCGCGCTGACCAACAAGCTTATGGGACAAGTGAATCTGGTGCGCCTGGGTCGCAGTTACATTAATGACAATGGGTCATTTACCTTAACAAGCGGCGTGCTCAGTCACAAGCCAATACCGGGTAGTTCATCCATTAGCATGGTCAACGCGGGTATCGAGGGCTTTGTACGAGCTGCAGCGCTAGAGATGCAGCGCGGTCTGCGCGTGAATGCGGTTAGTCCAGTCTGGGTCAAGGAAACCATGGAAGCGATGGGAATGGATAGCTCCGGCGGGATGCCGGCGGAGAAAGTTGCCTTCGCGTATAAGGAAAGCGTTGCAGGACAGCGGAATGGAGAAGTTCTCGACGTAAGAGAGTTCGGTTAACGGGCGTCCCAGCGGACGCGGTAAAACCGAATACATCGTCTCCATAATCCCGGTGATTCTTGGAGCAGGCGTTCCGCGGTTTGCGTCCACTGGCCCGCAGGAGCGCCTGAAGCTTGCCATGACTCGCTTTCCCCAACCCAGCACCACCAACCGGTTTCTGGCAGATCACATGGCTCGCCTACAGGCAAGCCTGTGGCATTGGACCGGACGGGAACTCATCGACAGCACGCTGCCGGCGGTGGAGCAGGCACGGGCACTCTTTGAAGCACCCTTTATACTCGTCTCGCACGATACCGCGGATGACCCGGTTTTCAACTATGGCAATCGAATTGCTTTGGCGCTCTGGGAAATGAGCTGGGATGAGTTCACCGCGCTGCCCTCTCGCCAATCGGCGGAACCCATGGAACAATCTGCGCGTGCCCGGTTGTTGGCCGAGGTCACTACCCACGGTTTCATCACTCACTATGAAGGTATCCGTATTTCCAGGACCGGCAGGCGCTTTTTGATCCAGGATGCCCTGGTTTGGAACCTGCTGGATGAGACTGATCAGCCTTATGGACAAGCGGCTATGTTTAGCCAGTGGACATTCCTCGCCTGAACAATGGCCGCCCGCGAGTATCGGCGCAACATTTATTGGTTAGCTGCCCACCTGACAAAACCGTTAACATCCCACAAGCATCCTGACTGAAGCCACGAAATCATCAGAGAGACATTTGCAAGAGGTATCTTGCTTGCTCCCTCCCAGCTTGGTACGGTAGCGGGCTTGAGAGCGGAGGCAATAAGTTAGGGTAATAAAAACTCATGCACACTGTAGTTCAAGCAAGATCCGCGGGCCGCCATCTGCTGTCCGGTAACGAGGCGGTGGCTCAGGCCGCCTGGGAAGCCGGGGTGAAGGTCGCGGCTGCCTATCCTGGTACGCCAGCGACAGAAATCCTGGAAAATATCGCCCGCTATCCGGATATCTATTCCGAGTGGTCGGTCAATGAAAAAGTCGCCATGGAAGTGGCGATCGGTGCTTCCCTGGCGGGCGCCCGGGCGCTGTGCGCGATGAAACATGTCGGCATGAACGTAGCCTCGGACGCCTTTATGACCCAGTCACTGACCGGCGTGATCGGTGGTCTGGTGATAGCCGTGGCCGACGACGTGGGCCTCTCCTCCTCCCAGAACGAGCAGGATTCCCGCTACTGGGGCCGCTTTGGGCATATGCCGATTCTGGAGCCGGCGGATTCCCAGGAGACCTACGAGATGGTGCAGCGGGCCTTTGCCATCGCCGAGGAGTTCGAGACACCGGTCATCGTGCGGCTGACTACCCGCGTCTGTCACGTCAAGGGCGTGGTCACCGTCGCGGGACACCGGCAGGAACACCGGGTCGCTGGCTTTCAGAAAAACCCTGGGCGTTGGGTCATGGTCCCGGCGGTCGCCAGAACCCGCCAACCGTTCATGCTGGCCCGGGACGCAAAACTCCAGGCACTGACCGAAGCCTCGGACCTCAACGTGCTGCTGGAAGGCCCGGACCGGCGGGTTGGCTTCGTGACTTCCGGTCCCGCTTTCCTGCATGTGCGGGAAGCCTTCCCGGACGCGCCGGTGCTGAAACTGGGCTTAAGCTGTCCGCCTCCCCTGGGTAAGGTGCGCAGTTTCGCGAGCTGCGTGGAACGGGTGGTGGTGGTTGAGGAAACCGAGCCGTTGCTGGAAACGGAAATTCGCGCCGCCGGCATCCCGGTGCATGGCAAGGAAATTCTGCCCCGGATCGGCGAGTTATCCCCCGACATCCTGCGGCCTGCCGTCCAGGGTCTGTGGGGAGAAACCGTGGAGCCGCCCGCCTCCGAGACGCTGCCGGTCTTTCCTCGTCCCCCAACCCTGTGCGCGTCCTGTCCTCATCTCGGCCCCTACTACGCGCTGTCCCACATCCGCAACCTAAATATCATTGGCGACATCGGTTGCTACACCCTGGGCGCCGGACATCCCTGGAACGCCCTGGACACCTGTACTTCCATGGGAGCCTCCATGGGCATGGCCCTCGGCATGGACAAGGCCCGCGGCGAAGCCGATGCCCTTAAGCATGTCATCGCGGTGATCGGCGATTCCACCTTTCTGCACATGGGCATGCAAGGCTTGCTGAATATCGTCTACAACCGTGGCAACATTACCATCATGCTGCTGGACAACCGTTCGGTCGGTATGACCGGTGGTCAGGAGCACGCCGGCACCGGTCGCGATATCCACGGTGCGGAAGCGCCGCGCGTGGACTTCGCCAAACTCGTGGAAGCCCTGGGGGTCAGGCCGGAGCGGATACGCCTGGTCGATCCCTATGAGTTGCCAACGGTGGTGCGAACCATCCGCGAAGAGATCAAAATGAACGAGCCCTCGGTGATCATTACCAATCGGCCCTGCTCGCTCACCGACCGTTTCGAAAGTCACCAACCCCATGAGGTGCTGGAGGAACAGTGCACCGGCTGCGGCAACTGCCTGACGCTGGGCTGTCCAGCCATTTCGGTCAGCCATCGAGAAACGGTGGTCAAGCGCAGTGGTAGAGAAAAGGAACTGAGTTTCGCGCGCATCGACACCAATGCCTGCACCGGCTGCCATCTGTGCGTGGCGACCTGTGCGCCTGAAGCGATCGTCGTCGCCCGCCCCCAAGCCCGCCCCCTACGGATGGTAAGACCTTGAACAAAAACACAAATATTCTCGTTGTCGGCATTGGCGGACTCGGCGTGATGACCGCCGCCGAGATCCTGGCCCGCGCCGCCCTGTCCCAGGGCTATGACGTTAAAAAGACCGAGGTGGCTGGCATGGCCCAGCGCGGCGGCGTAGCAGTGTCTCACGTCCGCTTCGGAACCCGAGTCTATTCGCCGCAGATCAATTCGGGCGAAGCGGATATTCTGCTGGGTTTCGAGGCCGCGGAAGCCCTGCGCTGGAGCAGTTACCTGCGGCCCACAGGGATCGCCATGGTCAATACTTTGCGCATCGCTCCACCCGTAGTGTCCATAGGTCTGTATGCGTATCCCAAAGATCCCATCGGCGCCATGGCAGCCACGGGCATCGAGGTACAAGCCCTGGATGCGGGTGCTATTGCCGAGGCGCTGGGGAATATAAAACTGGTGAACACCATCATGCTGGGCGCGATTGCCGATCATCTGCCGTTCCCGGTGGACATTCTCAAGGAATGCATCCTGGGTGGTTTCCGGGCGCGAAAACCGGCGCTGGTTGAACTTAACGAACGGGCCTTCGCAGCAGGCCGGGCGGCGGTTAGCGCGATGAAGTCCGCCACCAGAGGCAACCGTTTGGCAAGTGGATAGTCTCGGAGTGCCTTCAACATATAGCCCGTTGGGTTGCATGATCTGGAGAAAATGAGGATGGCGGAAGCAACAAAACACCATGTGATGCAAAAATTCACCGAGTAAAAAATTCCGTAACTGGGGTGCGCTCTTGAACCCAGTTGCCGACGCATGACTTCCGAACAGATTGATTGGTTGGTTGACAGTTAACCCGGGGAGGCTCGTGCGTGTCCGAATCGTCGCCAGCCTGGCATGCACTGACCACTACCGCAGCGATGGCACGCAGCAATGGTCACCCTGATGGACTGACCAGCGCCACCGCCGAGCAAAGACTTGTCGAATTCGGCCCGAATCGCCTGCGGCCACCGCCACGGCGGGCAGTGCTGCTGCGCTTGCTATCCCAGTTTCGCAACGTTCTGATCTATGTGCTGCTCGTCTCTGGTGCTATCACCGCCCTCCTACACCACTGGGTCGACACCAGCGTGATCATCGGGGTGGTCTTCATCAACGCCGTGATCGGCTTTATCCAGGAAGGCAAGGCCGAACAGGCACTGGACGCCATTCGCAACCTGCTCTCCACTCAGGCAATCGTGGTTCGGGATGGGAAGCGCCTGCTGCTGGCCACTGAGCAACTGGTGCCCGGCGACCTCGTTTTCCTGCAAGCCGGCGACAAGGTGCCAGCCGACATCCGCCTGACCTGGACCAAGAGCCTGCAAATTCAGGAAGCCGCCCTGACAGGTGAATCCATGCCTGTCGAAAAGAATACCGCGCCGGTACTGGCTAATATGCCCCTGGGAGATCGGACCTGCATGGCCTACTCCGGCACCCTGGTGACTTATGGCCAAAGCAGTGGGCTGGTGGTGGCGACTGGCGAGCATACCGAGATCGGTCGCATCAGTTCCCTGTTGTCACAGGTGGAACCCCTCACCACGCCACTGCTGCGGCAACTGGCCAGTTTCAGCCGCTGGCTCACGCTCGCCATCCTGACCGTCGCGGTGCTCACGTTTAGTTTCGGTGTCCTGGTACACGGTTACGCGGCCAGCGATATGTTCATGGCCGCGGTGGGCCTGGCGGTGGCTGCCATTCCCGAAGGTCTGCCTGCCATCATAACCATTACCCTGGCTATTGGCGTGGAGCGGATGGCGAAGCGCAATGCCATCATCCGTCGCCTGCCGGCGGTAGAAACCCTGGGTTCCGTCACCGTCGTGTGCTCCGATAAAACCGGCACGCTGACCCGCAATGAGATGATGGTGCAAACTCTCGCCACCAGCCAGCGCCTGTTTACGGTCAGCGGCATGGGTTATGCGCCGTGGGGGAATTTCCTGCTTAACGAGGTCCCGATCGTGCCAGCAGATCACCCGCTGATTGCCGAACTGACCAGGGGTGCCCTGCTGTGCAGCGACGCTGGTCTGCGCGAGGTGGACGGGAACTGGATAGTAGACGGCGATCCCACCGAAGGCGCCCTGCTGACCTTGGCGATGAAAGCGGGCCTAGACCCGGCCTTGGAGAGCAAGGAGTATCCTCGCACCGATGTCATACCCTTCGAATCCCAGCATCGGTTCATGGCCACCCTGCACCACGATCACGAAGGCCATGGGTTCATCTACGTCAAAGGGGCGCCGGAGCGAATTCTCGCGATGTGCAACCACCAGCGGGGCCCGCAAGGCGATGAACCGCTAGATCTTGCCTATTGGCAGCACTGCATGGGAACCATCGCCGCCGCCGGCCAGCGCGTCCTGGCCCTGGCCATCCGGCCGGCGACGTACGAACAGCGCGAGTTACACTTTCAGGACGTGGAAGGAAACCTCAGTTTACTGAGTCTGTTCGGCATGGCCGATCCCCCGCGCCAGGAAGCCATTCAGGCGGTAGCCAACTGCCAGGCGGCCGGGATACGAGTGAAGATGATTACCGGCGACCATGCTGGCACCGCGCTCGTTATCGGCCGGCAACTTGGCCTGTGCGACACCGCGGGGGTCGTAACAGGCGCTGAACTGGACACCATGAATGATGCGGAGTTGCGCGACCTGACCGCCGCGGTGGACATCTTCGCCCGCACCAGCCCCGAGCACAAGCTCCGCCTGGTTCAGTCCCTGCAAGCGCAGGGGCAGGTGGTTGCCATGACCGGCGACGGGGTAAATGACACCCCCGCCCTCAAGCGCGCGGATGTCGGTATCGCCATGGGCAAGCAAGGCACCGAGGCGGCCAAGGAAGTGGCAGAAATGGTACTGGCGGACGATAACTTCGCCTCCATCGCCCATGCCGTCGAGGAAGGCCGCACCATTTACGACAACATCAAGAAGGCGATTGCCTTCATCCTACCCACCAATTTCGGTGAAGCCCTGATCATCGTCGCGGCCATCTCGCTGGGTCAACTATTGCCCATCACCCCGGTACAGGTACTGTGGGTAAACATGATCACCGCCGTAACCCTGGCCCTGGCCCTGGCCTTCGAACCGGCGGAAACCAATGTCATGCAGCGGCCGCCGCGTCATCCGCAAGAGCCACTTCTGTCAGGCCTGCTGGTGTGGAGGATCGCTTTCGTTTCGGCCATCATCGTCGCCGGGACCTTCGGACTTTTCCTGTGGGAGCGTGAAAACGGCGCCGACCTCGAGTCGGCGCGCACGGCTGCCGTGAATATTCTGGTCATGTTCGAGGTGTTTTACCTGCTTAACACCCGCTATCTGCAAGCGTCGGTGCTCAACCGCCAGGGTCTGCTAGGCAGCCGTCCGGTGTGGACTTCCATCGCGCTGGTGCTGGGTCTCCAGTGCCTGTTCACCTACGCACCACCCCTGCAGAAACTTTTTTCTACGCGGGCGCTCCCCGTGGAGGTATGGGTTCGCCTCACCCTGATCGCCACCTCAATTCTGTTTCTCGTCGAAATCGAGAAGGCCCTGCTACGCCTCTACCGACGTTGATCGTTCTCCTTGACGGCGAGTCAGTGCTCAGCCAGGCGTTGGCCCACCCGCTGCCTTGGCCAACGAGACCACCGGTTCCTCCTGTTGCCTTGCGAACACGGCGGGTATTTCCTTGATGTATAGATCGCGCTGTGGATAGGGAATGCCGACGCCCTCCTGCTTGAAGGCATCCCAGACAGCGAGCAGGATGTCCGCGCGCGTCTTCAACAGGCTGTCCTTACCCATATCGATGAAATACTGGATGCGAAAGTCCACCGACGAATGGCCGAATTCCCACAGCAACACCAGCGGGGTCGGTTCCCGCAATACCGTCTTGTTCTTATTCAGGATCCGTTCCAGGATAGCTTTGACCTGGTGGGGATCGGCATCGTAACTGGCGCCAATCATCAATACCGTGCGCACCACCTTGTCATTATGGGTCCAGTTGGTGAAGGCATTGTTGATCACCTCGGAGTTAGGGATGATCACCTCCAGGTTGTCAAAGGTCTTCACCGTCAGGGAACGGATACCGATGCGGGAAATCTCGCCCTCGTTGGCGCCGATCTTCACGATATCGCCGCTGCGCAGTGGCCGCTCGATCAGCAGCAGCAGGCCGCTGACGAAGTTATTGGCGATGGTCTGCATGCCAAAACCGATACCCACGCCCACCGCGCCAGCGAAGATCGTCAGCGTCGTCAGATCCAGCCCCAGAATGCGCAGGACGATGAACAGACCGCTTAACACGACAAAGTACTGGGTGAACACCGACAAGCTGTTGCGCACCCCCAGATCCACGATTCGCGAGAAAACCCAGCGATAGGTAACGGCCCGACACCAACCGCCGAACCAGAACACGACGAGAACCGTTACCACCGTAACGGCGATCCGCCACAGGCTGATCTCCGCCCCCCCCAGGGTGAACAGGGATCGCTCCAAAAATGCCCAGACATCGCTGACAAGCGCGGATTCCCGGTCCATGCCGTACAGTTTGAACAGCACCCACCAGGCGCCCAGGAACAAGACCATCCCTATCGCTCGCTGCAGAGGATTGATGACCTCTTGCGTCCACAACAGGCCATAGCTGGAATGGGTGACCGCATAGTTCTTCAGCACGACAACCAGGTCATCAAACAGCCCGCGCACTACCTGCCAGCCCATCAGGACCGCAATAAATACCACTAGATACCAGGCCACCGCCCAAGCCAAATTCATATAGCCAACCAAGCCCAGGATGGCCGCACCGAGCAGGGACAGAGGCAGCAGCAGACTGATGAAGCGTAGGCTGATAAACCAGTAGCGGCTGGCGAATCGCCCCGCCAGCAGGTCTATGAGCAGACGGCGCAACCGCAACAGCGGCACCGAGGACAGTAGCCACTGGCACATCAGGAGCCGGTCGAAGACATCGATGACGGCTTCCGGCAGCGCACTGAGATGGACCAGGATGGTGATGGCCGCCAGGATACCGCCGCTCAGCAGGACCCAGACCAGTTGCCGGTACAGTTGGGGGTGCTGCTGCTCCGGGGGTAATTGCGGCGAGGCGAGGAACAACCAGGCCAGGTTGATGGGCGTCTTAATGCATACCCACAGCAGGACCAGCGTCATGATGATGCCCAGCCCCGGCTGGGGTATCTGAAATATCCAGACCGCCAACAGCGGCGCGAGCGCGCTGCCGACACCCAGCAGGTTCTTGCGCAACAGCCGCAAGGTCGTCAGCAGGAAATTACTGGAAAAGCTACGGTCCTCGCTCGCCTTCACTCTGGCGCTGGCGCGCTTAAGGCCACGCCGAGCGGCTATGATCAGCCAAACCAGGGCGAGTTCCGCTACCACCAGGCCCAGCCAGACCAGGTAACTGGAGTCCAGCATCACCTTGACGGTGGACTCAAGGCTGAGACGCACTTGGTAGAACAACACCTTGGGAACGGAGGCGATGCCATCAAGCAACTGCCACCCCTCTTCCGCGCTGCCTGGCAGCAACCGCCGGGCCAGCAGGTCCTTGCTGACGCTGGCTTTATAGCTGGTCTGCAACCGCGTCAGGATACCGTCAGCCTGAACCAGGAGGTTCTGTACTCGCTGTTCCCGCTGCCGGAAACTGTCCGCCAGGTTGGCGATGATCCTGGTTTGCTCGGCTATCAGCCGGCTGTCGCTCCCACCGACGATCTCTCCCTGCGCAAGCACCTGTTTTTGCTGTTCGTAAAGGGCTATATTGCGCTGCAACACACCCGTCGCGGTTTGCCCCTCGCTCTGCACGGCGCGCAGTTGCTTGATCGCCGTCTGCAACTCCTCGGACTTGGCATCCGTTTTGTCGGCCAACCCCGTCCATCGCGCCAGATCATTGCCAACGGTGGATAAGCGTATATCCAGCTCGATAAGCTTGGCCCGATCCTCGGCATTCTTGATACTGGTCTCCAACAGGAGGCGGGGAGCCTCGGCAAGGTGATCACCTTCCTGCTGCAGGCGCAGCCTCAATTGGGTGGCCTGATCTATATACCCTTGCTGCTCTCTTTGCAGGCGTTGCACCAGATCTACCTGGGCTTCCTGGCGGCTCTGCTCCTGTTGCTGGCGATACAGTTCTTCCAGCTGCGACCGCCATTGCTCCGCCAGAGGCTGGATCTGGATATTTAATCCGGCCCGACTGCGCAGGTTTTCCAGCGCTTGATTCTCCAGTTCCAGATCGACCCGCTGCTGTAGCAGTGACTGCTGGATAAGTTTGAGCTGCTCGCCGCGATCGATGCCGGCGGCAGTACCCTGGGCAGGATTTTTCAGCAGTTGCTCCTTGGCCTCCAGCTCGCGGATAATCTGTCCCAGACCCTTGATACGGCGCTCCGTGCTGGCAATATCGGATTGCAAGTCTTCCTGGCGCAGGCGCACGGATTCGGCATCCAGGCGTGCCTGCTGTACCATCGCCTCGGTCAACTGCCCGACCTGCAAAGCTCCCAGCCGGCGCTGCAGGTCGGCGCTCTGGTCATTCTGCTCCTGGCGCAGGCGTTCGATGGCGGCCTTATCTTTCTCCAGAGTCTGACGGCGGGCATTCTGTTGCTCGGCTGCCTTGAGGGGATCCAGGGTGGCGACCGGCATATCCTGGGCACCCACCAGACCGGTAATCCAGAACAGGAATAAGCACACACTGCCAAGCAGTAATTTTTTTTTCATCGTCCGTCACAATCAGAAAAGCTGGCGCAGATCCATGCCCGTATAGAGCCCCGCGACCTGCTCGCCGTAACCATTGAATGGCAGGGTATCGCGCCGGAACAGCTCGCCGATGCGCCGCTCCTTTTTCTGGCTCCAGCGCGGATGATCCACGACAGGATTCACATTGGCATAAAAGCCATATTCACCTGGGTTCTGCACGGCCCAACTGGTCCGCGGCGGCTCCTCCACAAAACGCAGCGCGACAATCGACTTGATGCTCTTGAAACCATATTTCCAGGGCACCACCAGGCGTAACGGCGCGCCGTTCTGGTTGGGCAATACTTGACCATAGAGGCCAACCGCCAGGATGGTGAGCGGATGCATGGCCTCGTCCATGCGCAAACCCTCCCGATAAGGCC
>Ga0209048_10005862_pt1 | contig 11561 bp, 14 predicted proteins | sample FrelakmetCRP12CR_FD_187146 | JGI IMG/M metagenome (GOLD analysis project Ga0209048, IMG submission 187146) | Freshwater lake sediment microbial communities from the University of Notre Dame, USA, for methane emissions studies - CRP12 CR (SPAdes)... | ecosystem: Environmental > Aquatic >... | reverse complement strand
CACTGGTGTTCGTTCTCGTTCCCGCTGCTGAATTCGCCCAGACCGGCGGCGGCTCGGGGGAGTACCCGACGACGCCGACGACGCCCACGACTCAGGTGCAGGCGACGGTCGCCACGAAGCCGGTCAACTCGGCCGGCACCTCGACGTCGATGCCGTTCACCGGCGGCACTGCGGCGCTCCTCACGGTGCTCGGTCTGGGTGCGGTGGCGAGTGGTGGGGCGATCCTGCTGATCAGGCGACGGCGCTCAAACAACGCTTCGTCGTAGTCGTTCGCCACCCCATGGCCGTTGCGGCTCAGGACTGGCGGCCGAATAGCGCAATTCGCGGCTGCACTCAAGAAGGGCCGCGGCATTCACCTTCCTGAGGGTCTGATTCTCCGATCTCATTGCTCGGCCGCCCCTCTTCAGACCGACCGGGTCGACGTCTCGCGGGTGGCCGAGGCGTTCCCGGGATGGACCCAGGCGCGGGGTGCCCGGCACGGCGCGCAGGACCTCTTTGATCGCTTCGCAGGGTTCGGCCTCGCCGACGACGACCGGCGCCGATTCAGCCGCGTGGCGTGGCTCACGGCGCTGCACGATGGTGGGCGGCTGAGCCCGGCCTTACCCCGGGGAGGCCACGGGCGCGGGCTGACGGGTCCAGGCAGGGCTGCTCGGTACACTCGATCTTCGGGCCCACGGGCGAACCGAGCAACGAGGAGCCAGTTGCGGTGACCGATCCTCTCGAGGCCGCCGATCCCGCGATCGCCGACATCATCCGCCGCGAGGTCGAGCGTCAGAACACGACGATCCAGCTCATCGCGTCGGAGAACTTCACCTCGCCGGCGGTCCTGGCGGTGCAGGGCTCGGTGCTCACGAACAAGTACTCCGAGGGATACCCCGCGAAGCGCTACTACGGCGGGAACCTCGTGGTCGACGAGGCCGAAGGGCTGGCCCGGACCCGGGCCTGTGAGCTCTTCGGCGCCGAGCACGCGAACGTCCAGCCGCACTCGGGCGCGAACGCGAACATGGCCGCCTACTTCGCCCTCCTCGACCCGGGTGACACGGTGATGGGGATGCGTCTCGACCAAGGCGGCCATCTCACCCACGGGTCGCCGGTCAACTTCAGCGGCAAGCTCTACCGGTTCGTCGGCTACGGCGTGGACGACGAGGTCGAGACCCTCGACTACGACGCGATCGCCACGGTGGCGCGTGCCGAACGCCCGAAGCTCATCGTCGCCGGGGCCACGGCGTACCCGCGCGAGATCGACTTCGCGGCTTTCCGCGCTGTCGCCGACGAGGTCGGGGCGCTGCTGATGGTCGACGCGGCCCACATCGCCGGCCTCATCGCCGGGGGCGTGCACCCCAACCCGGTGCCGCACGCCGATGTGGTCACGTTCACGACGCACAAGACGCTGCGGGGGCCGCGCGGGGGCACGATTCTGTGTCGCGAGGAGTACGCGGCCGCGATCGACAAGGCAGTCTTCCCCGGACTTCAGGGCGGCCCCCTTATGCACGTGGTCGCAGCCAAGGCGGTCGCGTTCCACCTCGCCGGGCAGCCGGAGTTCCGGGAGTACGCCGCGCAGATCGTGCGCAACGCGCGCGCGCTCGCGGCCGCGCTCACCGACGAGGGCTTCCGCATCGTCTCGGGCGGTACCGACAACCACCTCCTCCTCGTCGACCTGCGCCCGTTCGCTGTGACGGGGAAGATCGCCCAGGAGGCGCTCGACGTCGCCGGGATCACGTGCAACAAGAACGCGATCCCGAACGACCCGGAGAAGCCGTTCGTGACCAGCGGGCTGCGCCTCGGCACTGCATCCGTCACCACCGCGGGGATGGGGGAGCCCGAGATGGTCGAGATCGCGTCGTTGATCGCGCGAGTCCTCCGCGCCGTCGACGACACGAATGTCAGGGTGGAGGTCCTCGACGCCGCCAACCGCCTGTGCTCGAAGTTCACGCCCTACCCCGACCTCGCGTGAACCAAGCGCAGGCACCCTGCGGCGCAGCGAGCGAGAGGGAGTAGTGGGCGGGTACCTCCTCGTCGGCGCGGTGGGTGCGATCACCACCTTCCTCACGACGTTCCTCGTCCGTCGCATCGCCCCGCGCATTGGCGCGGTCTCGATGCCGGGCCCCCGGTCGGTGCACACGTACCCGACGCCATCTCTGGGTGGGGCCGCGATGTTCCTCGGGTTCTGCGCCGCACTCGCGACCGCGTCGCAGCTCAACCAGTTCCACGGCATGTTCGACTCCTCGTCCGAGCCGGTCGGCTTGTTGCTCGCCGCGGGGGTGATGTTCCTCGTTGGCGCGGTCGACGACCTCCGCCCGGTGTCACCACCGGCGAAGGTCGCCGGCCAGGTGCTGTCGGCGAGCCTGCTCTCGCTGTTCGGCGTGACGATGTTCTACTTCCGCGTGCCGTTCGCGAGCTACGACTACGTGGTCCTGTCACCGGACATGGCGGCGTTCGTCACGGTTGTTGCCGTCGTCGTGCTCGCGAACGCGATCAATCTCATCGACGGACTCGATGGTCTCGCCGCGGGCATCGTGATCATCGCGGGCACCGCGATGTTCCTCTACTCCGACCGCCTGCTCAAGGCGGGCTTGCTCGACAACTCGAACATCGCGCCCCTCGTCGCGGTCATCGCAGTCTCGATCTGCGTGGGCTTCCTCCCGCACAACTTCAACCCGGCACGCATCTTCATGGGCGATGCGGGCGCGATGTTCCTCGGCCTGCTGCTCGCGGTGACGACGATCGAGATGGGTGGACGCACCGCCGACCAGTTCAGTGGTCAGACCTACTTCTTCTTCGCACCGCTCCTCATCCCGGTGGTGATCCTCGCGGTGCCGTTGCTCGACACCGGGTTCTCCTTCCTGCGCAGGCTCGTGCACCGCAAGTCATTCCACGTCGCCGACCGTGAGCACCTCCACCACCGCCTCATGCGCTTGGGTCACGGTCCGCGTCGCTCCGTCGTGATCCTGTGGCTCTGGACCGCGCTCGCGTCGGCCGCCGCGCTGGTCCCGACCTACACGAACCGGGGGAACGCGCTCGTGCCCCTGGCCTTGGCCGCGCTCGCGCTGCTCCTGTTCACCTACTTCCACCCCGGTCGGGGTGACGGCGAGGAAGGGCTCCCGGGCGACGGGCTGCCCGACGACCTGCCCCATGATCAGGACGACCTGCCCCATGATCACGTGGTGCAGCTCGAGGATCACCGTCGGGTCCGCGACGGCGCCGGCTGAGAGCCACTACAAATTGACCGGCCCGATCGACGCCGGGTACTTTGAGAAAACATTCACAAGCGCACCCGGCGACTCGGGCGCGCGCCCGAAACGGGAAGACGATTCGTGAAGTCGCTCCGGTGGCAAGGTGCCCCACCCCCCGACAACGACGCGCTCAGCCATGCCGTCGCCATGGTGCTGTTCCTGGTGCTGTTCGGCCTGTTGGGAGCCTGGATCGACAGTCTCGTGGGTGTCGCACCCGCCTTCCTGCTCGTGTTCGGCGCCATGGGGGCGATCGGAGCCTTCACGTCCGCGTACTACCGCTACGAAGCCCGGATGGCTGAGCACGACGCCGACAAGCCCTGGACCCGCCAAGCCGCCCGGAAGGTGAGCCCGTGACCACACCGGCGTCGAGCCCGCCCGAGTCCTTCCCGTCGGCACCTTCGATCGACCAGATCGAGTCGCGCATCGCGCACGACCTTGCTCGCCACGCGTTGATCGTGGCCCCGGTTGCGATCATCGGCGTCGGTCTCTGGCGCGGCGTCCCGGGCGGTGCCGCGGTTGCGCTCGCCTTCGCCCTGGTCGTCGCCAACTTCCTCGCCGCGGCGTGGGTCCTCGGGTGGGTCGCGCGCACCTCGCCCGACCTCCTCATGGGCGCCGCGATGATGAGCTTCCTCATCCGACTCGTCCTGATCACGGCCATCGGCGTCGCCATCAAGGAGCTCGACATCGTCGACTGGCCGGTGTTCTGCATCACGTTGGTCGCCTCCTACCTCGGCCTGCTGTTCTGGGAGATGCGCTCGATCAGCCTCTCCATGGCCTCACCCGGCCTCAAGCCCAAGCCCCATGAGCACTCAGGAGTCAGTGGGTGAACCTCGTCGTCGCGGAGCTGCTACCGAACATCAACGAGCTCTTCGAATGGAAGGGCATCTTCGCCGAGCACACGATCCTCGAGTTCAACAAGACGGCGCTCATGGCGTGCATCTCGACCGTCGTCTGCATCTTGCTCTTCTGGATCGGCGGACGGCGCCAAGCGCTCGTCCCGGTCGGGATCCAGAACGTCGCCGAAGCCGGCTACGAGATGATCGAGGAGAACATCAGCATCGCTGCGATGGGCGAGGACGGGCGGTCGTGGACGCCGTTCTTCGCCACCATCTTCTTCTGGATCTTCTTCATCAACATCTGGTCAGTGATCCCCGGCATCCAGTTCCCGGCGACCTCGCGCCTCGCGATCCCGCTGTTCCTCGCGCTCGTGAGCTGGTTGACGTTCATCGTGACCGGCTTCGTGAAGCAGGGGCCGAAGTACTTCTTCAGCAACATCAACCCGACCGGTGTCCCGTTCGCGTTGAAGTTCCTGGTCGTGCCCATCGAGTTCTTCTCCAAGTACCTCGTGCGACCGTTCTCGTTGGCAGTACGACTCTTCGCCAACATGACGGCCGGTCACGTGTTGCTCGCGATCTTCGCGATCATGACCAACGAGCTCTTGATCGTCCACAGCAGCGGCCTCTACCAGGTGATCTTCGCCCCGCTGCCCTTCCTCGGCCTCGTCGCATTCACAGGGTTCGAGTTGCTCGTCGCCGTGCTGCAGGCCTACATCTTCACCATTCTCACCGCGGTGTACATCAACGAGTCGGTACACCCCGAGCATTGATCGTTTCGTCCGAGACACAAGGAGCATTCGCGTGCTGCGTTCCATGATCCACTTCGCCGTCACTGATTCCGGCGAGCTCAAGAACGGTCTGAAGGCCGTCGGCTACGGCCTCGCGGCCATCGGCCCCGGCATCGGCATCGGCTACCTCGTGGGCCAATCGGTGCAGGCCATGGCCCGCCAGCCGGAGATGGCCGGCAACGTCCGCACCACGATGTTCCTCGGCATCGCGTTCGCCGAGGCACTCGCCCTCATCGGCTTCGTCCTCTACTTCATCTGATCACCTGATCGGATCCGGCTGATCTGATCTGGCCGCCGTACAGAAGGTTCCGTACATGACAGGGAGGAAGCGCGGCATGCGCATCCGCAGGTTCTTGGTCGCGGGGCTCCTCGGGCTCTTGGCCGTGCTCGTCGTCCCCCACGCCGCGTTCGCCGCCGGAGACCCGGGCAAGAAGTCCGGGGAGGAGCTCGTCACGTGCGTCAAGACGGCACTCCACGACAACGCCGCGGCCATCGAAAAGAAGGACTACAAGGGCTTCGAGAACAGCCTCCAGAACTGCAAGAAGGCGACGAGCCTGTTCACCCCCGCGCTCCCCGAGATGATCTGGGGCGCCATCGCGTTCCTCATCGTGTTGTTCGTGCTGATGAAGTACGCGTTCCCGGCGCTCAAGAAGGGCCTCAAGGCACGAGAAGAGAAGATCCGCAGCGACCTCGAGGGTGCCGAGCACGCGCGCCAAGACGCCGAGGCCGAGCGTCTGCGCTACCAGGCCCAGATCGCGGACGCCCGGGGCGAGGCGAACCGGATCGTCGAGGAGGCCCGGACGGCCGCCGAGACCGTCCGTGCGGACCTGCTGGGCAAGGCCGAGACCGACGCCGCCGAGGTGCGGGCCCGCGCCAACGAGGACATCCGCCTCGCGCGCGAGCGGGCCATGAGTGACCTCCAGCACCAGGTCGGTGACATCTCCATCGGCCTCGCCGAGAAGATCGTCGAGCGCAGCATCGACCCGGCCACCCAGGCCGACCTGGTCGAGAGCTACATCAACTCGGTCGGGAAGTGACCGTGGCGAGCCGAGGCAAGGTCGAGGCGTACGCGCAGGCGATGCTCGAAGTCGCGCGCGCCGAAGGCCATCTCGGTGGCGTCGAGGACGACCTCTTCCGGTTCGCCCGCACGTTCGAAGCCAACGACGCGCTCCGACACTCCTTGACCGATCCCGCGCTCCCGATCGAGCGTCGCATCGCCGTGATCGACGAGCTCATGGGTGGCAAGGCCCTGGCGACGAGCACCGCGCTCGCGTCGCTGATCGTCGCAGCCGGCCAGTCCGGCGACCTTCCCGCGATCGTCGACCGGTTCGTGGAGCTCGCAGCGACCGAGCGCAAGCACGAGCTCGCCGAGGTCCGCAGCGCGATCCCGCTCGACGACAAGCAGGTCGAGCGCCTCGCGACTGCGCTCGGCAAGGCAACCGGCAAGGACGTCGAGGTCAAGGTCATCGTCGACCCGAGCGTGCTCGGCGGGATCGTGGCCCGCGTCGGAGACACCGTCATCGACGGCACTGTCCGTCACCGTCTCGAGCAGTTGAAGGAGCAGTTGTAGATGGCCGAGCTGACGATCAACGCAGAGGAGATCGCAGCCGCACTGCGCAAGCACGTCGAGACGTTCACGCCATCGCTGGAGGCGGCGCGCGTCGGACGCGTGCTCGAGGTCGGCGACGGCATCGCCCGCGTCGCCGGACTTCCCGAGACCGCGGTCAACGAGATCCTCGAGTTCGAGGGCGGTTCGCTGGGGTTGGCGCTGAACCTCGACGAGGACTCGATCGGTGCGGTCATCCTGGGTCAGGCCGACGAGGTCGAAGAAGGGCACACCGTCAAGGCCACCGGCCGCATCCTGTCGGTCCCGGTCGGAGACGCCCTGATCGGCCGCGTCGTCGACGCGCTCGGCCAGCCCATCGACGGCAAGGGCCCGATCGCGACCGAGTCGTCCCGACGCCTCGAGGTCCAGGCGCCCGGCATCGTCGGCCGCCAGCCCGTACACGAGCCGCTCCAGACCGGCATCAAGGCCATCGACGCGATGACACCGATCGGGCGCGGTCAACGCGAGCTCATCATCGGCGACCGCAAGACGGGCAAGACCACCGTCGCGATCGACACGATCCTGAACCAGCGCGGCCAGGGTGTGAAATGCATCTACGTCGCAATCGGCCAGAAGGGCTCGTCGGTCGCGCAGACCGTCGCCACGCTCGAAGAGCACGGCGCGATGGAGTACACGGTCGTCGTGAACGCTCCTGCCGCCGACGAGGCCGTGTTCAAGTACCTCGCGCCGTACTCGGGCTGCGCGATGGGTCAGCACTGGATGGACAACGGCGAGCACGCACTCGTCGTCTACGACGACCTCTCGAAGCAGGCCGAGGCGTACCGTCAGCTCGCGCTGCTGCTGCGCCGCCCGCCGGGCCGTGAGGCCTACCCGGGAGACGTCTTCTACCTGCACAGCCGTCTCCTCGAGCGCGCCGCGAAGCTCAATGAAGCCCTCGGGTCGGGTTCGCTCACCGCGCTCCCGATCATCGAGACCAAGGCCGGCGACGTCTCCGCCTACATCCCGACGAACGTGATCTCGATCACCGACGGCCAGATCTACCTCATCGACGACCTCTTCAAGTCCGGTGTGCGCCCGGCGGTCGACGTGGGCATCTCGGTGTCGCGCGTCGGTGGTGCCGCGCAGATCAAGGCCATGAAGTCAGTCTCGGGAACGCTCAAGCTCGACCTCGCCCAGTTCCGCGAGCTCGAGGCCTTCGCGACGTTCGGTTCCGAGCTCGACGCGGTCTCACGCGCGCAGCTCGACCGAGGTGAGCGCCTCGTCGAGCTCCTGAAGCAGCCGCTGAACTCGCCGATGCCGGTCGAGGAGCAGGTGATCTCGATCTACGCCGGGACCGAGGGTGTCCTCGACGATCTTCCCGTCGCCGAGATCCGTCGCTTCGAGACCGAGCTGCTCGAATGGTTCCGGTCCCGCCACGCCGGGCTGCTGTCCGAGATCCGCGACACCGGCAAGCTGCCCGAGGGCGACGCGGTCGAGTCGGCCGTCGGGGCCTTCAAGACGCAGTTCGTCGCGACGCTGAGCGGAGACGACGCACCGAGCGGGCACGCCGACCCGAGCGCGACCGACGCCGAAGCACCCGGTGAGGCCGAGTCCGACAAGACCCTCAAGACCGAGTAGTGGCAGCGAGCGAGCGAGACTAGATGGCCGGTGGTCAAGAGCGGATCCTGCGGAGACGCATCCGCAGCGTCCAGTCGACGAAGAAGATCACCCGGGCGATGGAGCTCATCGCCGGGAGCAGGATCGTGCGCGCTCAGGCGCGGGTGCAAGCAGCCGTGCCCTACAGCGACACGATCACCGAGGTCGTGCGCGACCTCGCGGCGGCGGGGGCCGGTGCGAGCAGCCCACTGCTGGCGTCGCGACCCGAGATCCACAAGGTCGCGCACATCGTGATCGCCGCCGACCGCGGCCTGTGCGGCGGGTACAACTCGTCGGTCATCCGTGCGGCCGAAGGCTCGATGCGCGACCACGCGCAGCAGGGTCGCGACTACGGACTCGTGGTCGTCGGTCGCAAGGCCGAGGGGTACTTCCGCTACCGCAACTACCGCATCGATGCCGCATTCTCCGGCTTCTCCGAGCAGCCGACGTACGAGAACGCCCGGGCCATCGCCCACGCGGCCGAAGGTCCGTTCCTGAGCGGCGACTACGACCTCGTCGAGCTCATCTACACGCGCTTCGTCTCGGCCGGAAGCCAGGAGGTCGTGGTGCGACCCCTGATGCCGCTCGATCAGGAGAGCCTCGTGGGCGGCGACGCCCGCCCCGACGCGCAGCCCGACGGTTCAGCTTCGCCGACCTACGAGTTCGAGCCTTCGCCCGACGCGATCCTCGAGCGGCTCTTGCCGCGTTACGCAGAAGCGCGGGTGTACGCGGCGCTGCTGAACGCGGCGGCATCCGAGCAAGCCGCACGACAACGAGCGATGAAGGCCGCGACCGACAACGCCGACGACCTCATCACGAGTCTCTCGCGCGTGATGAACCGGGCCCGCCAGGACGCGATCACCACCGAGATCATGGAGATCGTCGGTGGTGCCGAGGCGCTGCGCCAGTCCAAGGACGACGGTGACGCGCACGAGCGTTACGACTTCGCCACCGCCCCACCCGAACGCTGAGGAGCACCCCATGACCATCACCGCCGAGCCCGGCACCGAGCGGGAGCTGAAGGACGGTCGCGTCGTCGCGATCGCCGGCCCGGTCGTCGACGTCGAGTTCCCACCCGACGCCCTCCCCGAGATCAACTTCGCACTCGAGATGGACGTCGACCTCGAGGGCGACACGATCACGATCGTCGCCGAGGTCGCACAGCAGATCGGCGAGGGGCGTTGTCGCGTCATCTGCATGAAGCCGACCGACGGTCTCAAGCGTGGCACCGTGGTACGCAACCTCGGGCACGGCATCAGGATGCCGGTGGGTGACGGTGTGCTCGGCCACGTGTTCAACGTGATCGGCGAGCCCCTCGACACCACAGTCGGGGAGCTCACGAACATCGACGACTACTGGGAGATCCACCGGGAGTCGCCGCACTTCGACCAGCTCGAGCCGCGCGCGCTGATGTTCGAGACCGGCATCAAGGTCATCGACCTGCTCGAGCCCTACGTGCAGGGCGGCAAGATCGGCCTGTTCGGCGGAGCGGGTGTGGGCAAGACCGTGCTCATCCAGGAGATGATCCAGCGGGTCGCCACCCAACACGGTGGCGTTTCCGTGTTCGCCGGTGTCGGCGAGCGCACCCGTGAGGGCACCGACCTCTGGCTCGAGATGACCGAGTCCGGCGTCATCGAGAAGACCGCGCTCGTGTACGGGCAGATGGACGAGCCGCCGGGCGTGCGCCTGCGCGTCGCGCTCTCTGCGCTGACCGTGGCCGAGTACTTCCGCGACGTCAAGAACCAGGACGTGCTGCTCTTCGTCGACAACATCTTCCGGTTCGTGCAGGCCGGCTCCGAAGTCTCGACGCTCCTCGGACGCATGCCCTCCGCAGTGGGATACCAGCCGACGCTGGCCGACGAGATGGGCGAGCTCCAAGAGCGCATCACCTCGACCAAGGGTCACTCGATCACGTCGCTCCAGGCGGTGTACGTGCCGGCCGACGACTACACCGACCCGGCACCGTTCACCACCTTCACGCACCTCGACGCGACGACCGAGCTGTCCCGCCAGATCGCCGCCCTCGGGATCTATCCGGCCGTCGACCCGCTCGCGTCGACGTCGAACATCCTCGCACCGGAGGTCGTCGGTCAGCGCCACTACGACGTCGCGCGGCGGGTGCAGGAGATCCTGCAGCGCTACAAGGAGCTCCAGGACATCATCGCCATCCTCGGACTCGACGAGCTCTCCGAGGACGACCGGCTCATCGTGTCGCGAGCCCGAAAGATCCAACGCTTCTTGTCCCAGCCCTTCTTCGTGGGTGAGGTGTTCACGGGTCTGCCCGGGATCTACGTCCCGGTCGAGGAGACCGTCGACAGCTTCGAAGCCGTCGCCAACGGTGAGCTCGACGAAGTCCCCGAGCAGGCGTTCTTCAACGTCGGCGGCATCGAGAGCGTGCTGGCGAAAGCCAAGACCCTCCAGGACTCCTGATGGCCGAGAACGGTGCCCTGCACGTCGAGGTCGTCTCACCCGAGAAGATCCTCTACGAGGGTGAAGGTGAGATGGTCGTCTGTCGGACCGCGGACGGTGACATCGCCTTCCTGCCCCAGCACGCACCCTTCCTCGGAGCGCTCGGCGTCGCCAAGGTCCGCGTCATCCTGCCGCCGAGCTCGGGGCACCCCGACGGCGAACAAGTCATCGCGGTGCACGCGGGATTCGTCGAGGTGAGCAACGACCGCGTGATCGTCCTCTCCGACGTGGCCGAGCTCCCGGAGCAGATCGACGTGGCCCGAGCAGAAGCGGCCAAGGCGCGGGCCGTCGACGCACTCGCCGCCAACGAGCACGACCAGGAGGCAGCATCGGCCCTGGCTCGCGCTGACCTTCGCCTCGAGATCGCCGGCGTCGCGCCGCCAGCCGCGCACTGAAGCGCGTCGCCCGCCGTTCCCGCGCCTCCGGAGCCTGACGACGTGTCCCGAACCCCCAAGTGGCTCGGCCCGCTCGTGTGCCTCGTGCTCCTCGCGGGCACCGTCGTGTCCACCGGCGGGGTCGTCGCCACCGCGAACGCCGCTTCGCGCACCCAGCCGGGCGACGTTCGGGCCTTCCGCGGGCTCGGAACCTGGGTCGACGTCTACGACTACGTCCCGGGCTTCACCGAGGGTGGCGGTCCACCCCCCCTCTCGGTCGACAGCGTCGACGACATGCACGCCCTCGGCGTCAAGACCCTGTACCTGCAGTCCGCCCAGGACGACGCACGCATCACGGGCGCCACGGTCGCCCCCAAGCTCCTGGGCGCCTTTCTGCGTCGGGCCCACGACCGGGGGATCCAGGTCGTCGCGTGGTATCTCCCCAAGCTCTCCGACGTCGCGGCAGATCTCCGACGGATCACGGCGCTCGCGACCTTCCGAAGTCGCGGCGAACGCTTCGACGGCCTCGCGTTGGACATCGAATGGACCCAGGGCGTTCCCGATCCCCAAGCTCGCAACACGGCGCTCGTGAAGCTGGCGAAACGGGCACGACAGGTCGTACGCGATCGCCCACTGGGTGCGATCGTCCTCGATCCCGT
>Ga0209048_10005861_pt1 | contig 11561 bp, 8 predicted proteins | sample FrelakmetCRP12CR_FD_187146 | JGI IMG/M metagenome (GOLD analysis project Ga0209048, IMG submission 187146) | Freshwater lake sediment microbial communities from the University of Notre Dame, USA, for methane emissions studies - CRP12 CR (SPAdes)... | ecosystem: Environmental > Aquatic >... | reverse complement strand
TGGGCCGCGCTATTCGGTGCGTTGGACCCGCGTGGACTTTTCACTCCGGTCGCGCTCGAGAAACTTATCGCGCACCCGGGCGAAGAAATGCGGAGGTAGGGGCCCGTAAGCAATCGTCGAGGCATCGCCCCCGGGGACAGGTCGAAGATCGGGACCGGGCCACAGAAATTCGTTTGCTTCCGTGATCATGATCCAGGATCTGTCGGTATCGAGCCCAAGTCGCTTCTTGGTTTCCGCGGGAATCTCGATTGCATCGGCTGGATCGGGCGGCGGGCTGTGCGTAATGGGTAGAACCAACACTTCCAATTCGCCGTCTTGGTCCATGATCGCCATGACAACGGCGCACGGCCGATCCTTCGTTGCTTCTTCGCGCCCCGCCTCATTCTCCCGCTTCCACAGGTAGGAATAGCGGATGACCAGACCGGCGTACGGTTCCGGAAACGGCACGGTCTTCAGTCTTTGATTTCTTTATCGAGATCAGCGTATTGGTCTGGAACGCGGGCGTTGCGAATGGCGTCGACCTGATGCTCCGAAAGCTCACCGGCTGCAATAACTCGGCGATCGCGGCGCTTCAGGCGCGCATACTCTTGCGCCGACAGAAGTACCGTACGTTGGCGACCATTCTTGGTAATCGTGACCGGCTTCGTGAGTGCAATGTCCTGATACACGCCGACATTGCGGTGAAACTCCGCAGCGCTGACAGTGACGGCATCATCGGAACTCATACAGCTCTCCCGTGATTTCTCTATGTGCGGATTGTACGTATAATACGTATTGTCCGCAATGGCTTTTCTAGACTTTCCTATCTAAGGCGCTGTACCAGGAATGTGACCAACTCAGATTGGGTGTGCCAGGAATGTGCCTTGGTGTGCCTGGAATCGGGGCCGGCAAGCGTTGCAAGTGATTGATTCATAAGGCCCTAGAACCAGCGGCAACGGTCTGAAAATCCGAGTGTCGGCCGGTCACGTGGTTCGGTCGACTGTCCCGCAACCGGTTGTCGTTCAAGTCGGTATAGGATCCTGCGCGCGTGAAGGTTGTCGCAGCACTGTGATGGTTGTGCGTGACCGCGCAGGCATTAGAAATTGCATGTGTTTCGACGGAATAGCTGCGTAATGTGACTCACAGCGCCAGCGCCCGGGCGAGATCATCATGTTCAAACGCGCTCGCCATACGGCGAATTTCACCTTGAGTGGCGCCGAAAGCGGCCGCGACCTCGCACCAGGTGACTGTCGCCACTGCCACTTTTTTGGCAATCGTTTTTGCTTCATCGGGCGCGATGCCGAAGTATTCCGCGACCGACAGAACCAGGTCCAGGTCGCAGGTGGCCTCCTCGAGGCTGATGTTTGTGGTCAAAATCCGCGGGCGAACATCCGAAGGCGTGGGATTAAGATCGTAAACAGGAGAAAGCGTCCATCCGTCCGATCCAGTCCATAGAAATCCGTGATTTCGCAGGTGATCGTCGACGTTCGATATCAACACGTTCAGGGTCATGCGCCGATACAGTTCGCGCGCGTCATCCTTTGCCCGCGCTCCGTGCTGAGTCAATACATCGACGAGTTCCGGATAACTTCCGCGCTCACCGTCTTTCAGTCCCATCATCGAGAGTCCCGACAGGAACGGAACGCGTCTGCCGTCGGTACGATCGAAGCGTCGAGACAGCATCACCGGCTTATCAGCGACGCGAATCAACTCATGTTCCGGCGTACGGATACCTGCGCGTCTCGCGAGAGCGAATGCAACCGCTTCCCACAACTCGACGCTGTACTCGTCGTTCTCCTTCGGAAACTTCGCGATCGCAAGATGACGATGCTGATCCATGACGGACGCTTTTGGACGGGCGCCTCCGAGCGACGAGCCCGGTGCGAAAATCAGCTGCAGGTCCTCGTCTGTTTCTTGGTCGCGAAGAATTCGTTCGGTGACCTGAAGTAGCCGTCCGAGCTCGATGAGTCCCGGCACGCCGACCGACGTGGGCGACTGAAATACGTCTTCGCCAGCTTTGCGAAAGCGTAATGCACCGAGGCGCGAGACATCCGCCACGCCGAGTAAGTAGTCGATCTCGAGCAACGTCCGCACAGTGCGTCCTTCGCGCTCGGCCCGGCGGCGCTCGGCCCGTTGCATGAGTCGCCGGCCCCAGGTATCGGGCGCGGAGTCGCCGATCGACCCGAAGATGGACAGGCGACCGTCGGGAACAAAGGGACCCCGGTTGAGTATGAGTGCCGGCTCCAGCGAAAAACGCGCCGGATCGGCAAGCCAGTCCGCGTGATACTCAAAGCTCGTCGCCTCGCCGCCGCGCCTGACATGACGGTGCAGCGTTCCCACCCGTTTCAATCCGGGCGCGAAGTCTACGTAGACCTCGATATCAGCCATCGCGTTTCTCGCGTGGACGGCGCAAATGCACCCGCTCGGGGAGGTTTTCGGTGGCAATCGCAAGGCCGGTCATGTCGCGGCTCGGATCAGCGAGCTGGCTGAGCCCATCGAGGAGTCCTAGCGCCTGAAGCACAGCCGCGTAGATGCCGATACTGACCGAAGCATCACCCGCTTCAATTCGCCGCAGAGTAGGGCGACTCGTAAATGCTCTCTGGGCTACGACAGCCGCAGGTAACCCCCGCCGGCGCCGGGCATCCCGGATATCTTGCCCGAGCTTGCGAAGGCTGCGTCGAACGCCCAAGGAGGGTCGATGTGGAGTGGCCATAAGTAATGGAATCTTGGTGTGCCATTGGAAGCGATAATGTAACACGAAGACTCCGATCTCTCAAGGAGATGCCAGACGTAGCGTGAGCTACTGGCTTTGGATCAACGAGGGGCCGGTCGTAGCGGCGGCGCGGCGGCCGGGTACACGCTTTAGCCACGCATCGGGGCTCAAACGAGCACCGGCACCTTTTAGCCTCGGCTCCGTGCCCGTTACCCGCTCCGCGAAGATCCGCGAGAATCGGATTGGGCCGGGCTCACCGCAAGGTCCGTCAACAAAGCTTCAACCACACCCTCCTCGTGCACGACGATCCTCCTGTCCGACATCACGCGGGTCAGACGATCGTCCCACTGCGCCATGACTTGCTCATCGCCGCGCAGTGCGACTCCATTCCCGGCGGCCGCTGATAGATAATCCATCGTGCCGAAACGCCATGGCTCCGCCCCGAATTTACGCATCACGAAGTTGCCGATGGCGAGTCCCGCCCAATCGAAATCCCCGTGATAGCGCAGTCGGGCACCGCCGGCGGCGAGCTGTGCGAGGAGCGTTTGCTGAGCGGCGGCCGGCATTCCGTCCGTACATACCATGGGTGCGCAGGCGCTACCGAGGCGATCGGCCGCGATGGCCACGATGTTGGGATTCTCGCACACGAAGACGTCGCGACCCGCCACGCGCAAGGCAGGAGGACGGCGCAGAAGCCTGCGCAGCGATATGTGCACCGGCTCGCCTGGCACCGACGGACCGGACGCGAGTGCACCATCGAGCGGCGTTGAATCCTGAGCTTCCCGATGGGCGTGTTCGGCGCCGTCCAGGAGGGGAAGGTTGAGGCACAGAACAGGCAGCGCCAGCTCATTGACCGTGACGCCCAGTCTCGCCCATCGCGCGCGCCGGGATTCTTCCGCGTCGGGTGAGCTGAAAGGTTCGGTGGTGGAAGGTTCGACGGCGCACGCCCGCAACACGAGGGTTGCCACGGGACGGCCCGGATCGAGGCCGTGTGAGTCACCCAGCGCTTCGGCCGCGAGTTGTGCCCGCGAGATCCCGTGCCCAGGCAACCAAGCCAGCACGCGGGCGGCTTGTGTCAGAAGCAATTCGGCGCGTGCAGGATCGCTTTCTGAGAGCCGTTTCACCAGCGCGTTGCCGGTCACATCCGCCAGGACACTCGCGAGCCGCGGCTCTGTCGTGCGGGAAAGCACGGCACTCCACGCTTGCTCGCGCGCCAGCCGATCCGCGCTGCGATTTCTCATGGGCCCATCGAGGAATTCGAGGGCCTCGCGAAGCGTCCTTGCGATCCCCGCGCGAGACAGCGCCTCATCGAGCTCGGAGCCGCGTACGCGCATGGAATCCGCGGCCAAGCTGCGCCGGCCGAGCAGTCCTGCGAGCGCGCGGCGTTCGCTCGCCTCGAGCTCCGTCAGGGTGAACTCGTCGCGCGACGTGCCTCTTTCATAGCGGGCGCGCAGCCGTAGGCGCAGATTCGCGAGCTCGGCTCCTCCCAGGAGCCTGCGCAGCCGCTCCTCGTCAAGTGCGGGCATGCTCATTCATCGGCATACGAAGGCTCGGGAAAACGGCGTACCGGATCCGCCTCAGCCCGGCGCTCATGGCCGTCCCACGACCAGCGGGATACGAAAACGGCATCCATCCCTTCGCGACGCACAAGCTGACAGATGCTAAGTCCGGGGATCTCCGCGTAGCAGCCCCATTCGCGCTCGCTCGTCATCACGAAGTCGAGATCGAACTCGCGGATCAGTCCCATGCAGCTCGCTCGTGCCTCATCGTCGATGCCGGCGAAGGCCTCATCGAGCAGTACCAGCCGCGGCGCGTGCGCGTCCGAGCTCTCATAGTGACTGCTGGCGGCGGCAAAGAGCGGGACAGTCAGCCCCAGCGCTCGCTCCCCGCTCGAAGCCGGGCCCGAGAGCGGTTTCCAGTGGCGGTCCTGGTTGCGCTCGACCGTGAACTGATGCCAGCGGCGATAGTCCACCGCCCGCGCCAGGCTGTCGTACAGCGTGCCGCGCTCGTCCCGCTGTCTTTCGGCCTCGATGCGCGCCTGGAGAAATTCGCCGACGAGTTTCCGGTCTTGCGCAGACCAGGCGTCTGCGCTCGTGTTGAGCAGCCGCTTGCGCGCGAGGCCAAGTCCGGGGACCGCATTCTCATCGCTCTCGGGCAATGGCTCCCACACGAGCCTGTAGCGCATTCCCGTGGAGGTCGGACGCTTGTCGAGCTCCACATTGATCGCCGTGACCCGCTCCTCCGTGTCGCGAATCATGCGTTGCAAATTGGCAGCGATCTCCTTCTCGAGATGTTCCTCGAGCAACGCGCGTTCCTGAGCGGAGAGGATCAGGCGCTGTTCGGCGATCTCCTTCTCGAGCCGCTGTTCGAGTGTGTCGGGCCGCTCGGGTCGTTGTTGATAGACGATGCGCACGATGAGACCATGGTCGCTCGGCTCCGCCGTCGCCGAATGCCCCTGGGTCGACATGGTGCTCTGCAGCTCTGTGAAGTCGCGCCCGATCTCGCGCTGGATGCGATCCCAGTCGGGCTCATCCGCCGGGACATCGGACAGCGCCTGCTCGGTACGTCGGGCGACCGTGAGCGCGGTGTCGATGCCCCAGGGATCCGTGCCTTCCGGTAGCGTGAGCTCCGGAATGGCGATGCTCACGAAGCCGGTCTGCATCGTGTAGGCCTGTAACTTTTCGCAGGCAGTCTTGCGGGCCTGCGAGCGCTCCTCGAGTTTCTCGTTAAAATCCGCGTGCTTTTGCTCCGCCGTTCCACGGCGAGCGGCGGCGACCACGAGCGCTGCCCGCGCGTCTTTCAGAGCGCGCTCGTGTTTTCGCATCGCCCTTTCGGTTGCGTCGATCTCGCTCAGCAATTCGTCGACCTGCCTGCCGACGGTTGCTTGCAACGTCGCGACGGTCTCACTCGCCGCGCTCGACAGCTTCTGCTTCTCTCGATAATCGTCAATTGCGGACTTCTGGGATTCGCCGGCCTGGGTGTAACGCAAGGTCTGCTCGGCGAGCTCGGTCAGGGCGGCCTTATGCTGACCCACGGCGTTGGCGAGCTCGATAACCGCGATGCGATAATCGCCGAGCGCGCGCTCGATGAGATCGAGATCTGCGGCCGTGGACGGCAAATTCAGATCGCGTGCGTCCAGAGCGAGATCGTCGCGTGCACGCGCCAGGGAGTTCTCGGCTTGCGCCAGTTTTGATTCCGCTTCGCCGAGGCGCGTTTGCGCGTCGCGCCTTTGATGCTCGGCGGAGTTGTGCTCGGCATGTAAACGCAGCAGACCGTCGTCCGGCGGCGCCCGTTCGTATTCGCTGCGCGCCTGCTCGCGACGCTCCGCGAGGTGTGCAGCGGCCGACCCGCACCCAGCGAGTGCCGCTTCGAGCTCGCCGAGGTGTCTCGCAATGTCGGCGAGGCGCGCCCGGCGCGCGGCCTCGCGCGCTGCATGGCCGATATACCGGGCTTGCGACTTCATCCAGGCGCCGCGCGCGCTGCCCAGCCGAAACTCCCCGCTCGGCGACACCCAGGTTTCGGTCTCGACCGGTTCATGCTCGGCGCAGGCAATCGAGCGCAGCAGAGCGGACAGCGTCTGTGCGTCGACGCTGGCTCCCGTGCCGGTTGCGGGGATGGTCGGGATAAGCCAGTCCGCCAGCGAGCGGGCGCAAGGCGGCCGCACCGTCAACATGACATCGTTCGTGTGCGGGTCGATAGCGGTCCCTTCCGGCAGCACCCAGGCGTCGAGAAGCCCGCTCGCCTCCAAAGCCGCCTCCAGTCCCGCTCGGGCGCCGCTCGGCAGGTGGGATGCAAAATCGACGAGTTGCCAGAAGGGTGCCCCGCCCGCGTGTCCGCGGAACGTGACGTCCCGAGTGTGGGGCACCGGCGGCGCTTGGTCTTCGCCGGCCTCGAGACGATCGCGCTCGGCTTCGAGCTCGCTTTGCTCGAGCGTCCATCTGCGACGCTCGTCGGCGATCTCGGCCGCGCGCGCAGCGAAGCTCTGTTCCAGGAGCTGATGTGCCCGACTCAGTGCAGCGCGCATCGGATTCGCTCCGCTCAACGTGCCATGCCAAGTTTCAACCTCGTCCAGGAGTGCATCGAAGTGGGGGATGCGCAGCGTCTTGGCGGCGCTTCCAAAGAGCCGCCAGGCGCCGAGGAGGTGCGCGCCGCCCTCCTGCAGCTTCTCAGTGGCGTCGCGAGCTGCCTCGGAAGCGTCGTCGTAAGCATCGGCATGGAGCTCTCGAGCGTCCTGCGCGCGCGTGCGCAGCTGCGCGGCGGCATCCACTTCGCGCAGTCGTTTGCGGATCACGCCGGTCTGATCGCGGCGGTGCAGTTCGCATTCGCGCCCGTTTCGAAGCAAAGCACTTACGGCCTCAGCGGGCAGATCTGATACGCCGTCGGGCAAGGCGATGCCCTGCAGTGCGCGCGCATGTCCGTCGCTCAGTCCCGTCTGCCGTGCAAGACGAGAAGCACTGGATCCCGCGGCCTCGAGCTGCGAGCGGGTCGAGTCGGCTTGCTGGCGCCTGCGATTAGCTGCCTCCGCCTCGCGTGTGAGCTGGCGGCTGGCAAGTGCTTCGCGCGCTGCGGCCTCATCCACGAGCATTCGGCATTCCGCGGCGCGCTCTCGAGCGGCGGAAATGCGGGTCGCATCCCGCATGACCGGGTCCGACCGCAGCACTTGCAAGCGAGCTTCGTCAGCGGCGAGCTGCTCGTCCAGACTCTGCTGACTCGACTGATGGCGCGCAACCTGGGCGCGAGCCTCGTCGAGCTCCGCCTGCGCAGCGTTCACGTCCCGGCTGGCATTGTCGAAATCCGTTTGTGCTTGGCGCAATGTTCTTGCGCGCCGTCGTGTGGCGATCTGCGCATAACGTCGGTAGCGAGTCCCGAAAGCGCCGATTGCTTTGCGCATAGCTTCGATTTCCTCAAGCTCGCGCCGTATGTCATCCAGCTCGCTCATGGCCTCGGCAACGTCCTCGAGCGCCGCGCGATCGAGCGGACGAAGTGCGTGGGTCATCGCTTCCGAGAGGCGCCGTTCATCCGGGTTTTTGGACAATTGCGGCTGACGCAGTTGGATCAACGTCTCGACCAGGGCGTCATAACGCTCGGGACCTAGTCGAAACAGGCGTTCGTCCACGGCGCGGCGGTAGGATTGGGCATTGGGAAATACCTGTCCATGAGTGCCGATAGCCTCGATCAGTCGCTCGCGCGACAGAGCAGTCTTTTCCGGTGTGGTCAGCCAAAGATCGGCGCCGATGCGTTGTTCCGTGATGAAGAACCAGGGGTCGGCACCCGGCCGACCGGCAACGGCACGCAAGCCGCATCCCAGCGTCAGCGTGAAAATCCGCCCCGAGCTATCGTGCCGCCCGAACTCGATCCAGGTGTAACCGATGCGGCGCTCGTAGCGCTTGTCCATCAACAAGTTCCAGTCCATGCGCTTTCCGCGATCGCCATCCGGCTCGACACGAGAGGCGCTTAGGTTGGCGTCCAGCAGAAAGGGCAAGGTCAGCGACAGTACTTTGGATTTGCCGGTGCCATTGTTGCCTCGGAGCAGGAGGTGCCCGTCGCGGAACCAGAACTCCTCGACATCGTAATGATACAGCTCGACGAGCCCGAGCCGCAGCGGCTGCCAGCGCGTTCGTCCCGGCGAGGGCAACGGAATCGAAAGGGCGTCGATCAAGGTTGCACCTCGGAGATGGCATACCGATGCAGGGCGGGAAGCGGTTGAACGCCGTTCCCGATGCGTTCCACGAGCCGCAAAGCCTCGAGACGGCTCACCGCCTCCGCAGCGAGTTCGACCTCGGCACCGGCCTCGCGCGCATCTTTGCGCCAAAAGCGACCGTACCGGTCCCCCGCGGTTCGCAAGTAACCCGCAAGCTCGTGCAGCGAGTGAATTCTCGCAGGGCCGGCGACTGCTGCACGCGCCAGGTGCTCGGCTACGAGCAAGGTCGCGTGCGCTTCCGTACCGACCGCCGGCAGATGCTTGTCTGAGAGCTCGCCGTCCGCATCGACGAGTGCGGTGCCTTCGGCGCGCAGCTCGGCGGTCAGTCCCGCGGCCTGGGCGAGTCGATGCGCCATCGGCCCGCGCTGGTTGACCCAGTACTCGCGCTCCTCCTGGGTAAGCTCATTATGATAAAGCACCGGATCGTCGATAAGCCGGCGAGCCAAACGGTGGCGCAGCGCCGTGCGCTTTCCCTCGGGACTGTCCGGCACGTACTCCTCGACGAGCGCCGCGAGCCGCCCGTCGTCATCGAGGTCTGGCTGCGTCATGGCGATGAGGCTCGCGCCTCGTGTCCCGGCGGGCAACCGCGCGAGCACCCGCCGGTGCACATCGTATAGCACGTCGCCCGATTGATTCACGTACGCTTCATCGTCGCCCGCGACGCGCGCCAGTACGCCAAGCTCCAGCAACAGGCGGCAGACGCCGACCAAGGCGCGTCTCTCCCGTGCCCCCTCGAGCGTGTAACTGAATCCGCAGACTGCCAGATCCGGGTCCGCCGCGGCTTCCAGGAGACGCTCTCCCAAGGATCGCAGGGTGATCTGCGACTCGGCGCGCTCCAGCACCGCGCATGCCAGACACAATAGTACGTATCGATCACGATCGAACTCCGGCAAGCCGCGCGTTGCATCATGGAGGGTTGCAGCGCGCTTGTAGAGACGCGCGCATTGCCGCTCCACCTGAAGGTTCCACCCCGTCTCGCGCCCGAACCAGTCACGTAAATATTCGGCATGCCGGCGCACGAGCTCGAGCGCCGGGTCGCCGGCCGGCATGAGAGGACGCATCAGCAAGGCTCGCAGCGCGCGCTCGCGTTCCTCTCCCTGTTGGTGCGTGAGGACGTCTTGCAATCCGAGGGTTGGCATGGTTTCTCCCCGAGGATCCGCTAGGTTCTGCGGATGAGGATGCGATGATCGCGGCCACGGAAGATACCGAGGTCCGTGGCAATCTCCGCCTGCGATCGCGGGTCGAGAGGGATGAGCCGAACCAGGAGCGTACCGTCGCTGGTCAGCCGTTCCACCGGCTCATCCGGATCCGTCTGGGTTGCGAGAGCCTCGCCGAGCAGTGTGAGAAAGAGACGAAACGTGGGCTTGTCGAGCCGACCCAGCTCGGAAAGTCGGGTCTCGCGGTTGGTGGCCAGGTGTTGTCGCGCCGATTCCGTCTGAGCGGCCTCCGCCGCAACGCGCGCGGCGAGTAGGCTGCGCTCGCCGGAGCGGTCCAGGATTCGCGGCGGAGCGCCGCGTGTGGGCAGCATGCCCTGTTCGCGAAGCTTCGGCAGGACCACGATTCCGGGCGCGTCGCGCCAAGCCGTATTCGCACTCACTTTCTCATCCGCAGCCGCGAGCGCGAGATGCCGCGCAGGCGACAGGGCGAAGGCCGCTCTCCATAACCGATGAGCATTCGCGCGACTGCCTGATTGGGCAAACCACAGTGCCAGGCGCCGAAAGTCCGCCGCGCGATCGCTGCGTCCCGCGCGCCGTTCGTGCAGCAGCGAGACGGCTTGGAGCAAGCGAGGTATCGCCGAGAGGGCGCTCGCACGCAGCAGCTCTGCCTGCGCGCGGTCCCGGCCGTCGGACACGAACCAGCGTGAGAGTCCTGCCCAGCGCTCGCGCCATGCCATGAGCCGTGCGTCGACAGTCTCTGCATCCATGTCGGTATCGCCCGGAGCCGCATTGCGCGCATCGCGCTCGGAAGCGATTTGCAGCAAGAGCCGCTCAAAGGGCTTCAGATCGATCAGGAGCTCGGCGATCTGGCTCGAGCGCGTAACTAGGTCGCCGATGAAGCGTTGAAGGTAGTCGATCAAGCGCGTCTTGAAGCTCATCACGGCGGCGACGTCGGCACGCTGCAGCTCGATGGTACGCGCGAGCCCCGCCATGAACGCCTCCGCATTGTTCGACAAACCCTCGAAGACATGAACGAGATCCCGAAGGGCTCCATGGACCTTGGCGGCATCAGAGGGTGATTCACGCATGAGCTGCCCCAGCGAGATGAGGCGTGCGCGGATATCTTCGAGTGCTACGGACTGCAATTCAGCGCGCCTTGCCAAGGCGTCGACGAAGGCCTGGAGTCCCGCCTCGACAGCCTCTCCGCCGGACGTCATCCGGTAGAGCAGGCGTTTACGGTAAAAGTCCTCGATTGTCGCGACACGGGCCGTGTCCGGTTGCGACTGCAGATTGCCCCACTCGACGAGCTGCCCGAGAGCTTGCTGGACCGCCTCCAGCGAGGGCGAGCCGCTCGGCCAAGCCGCCTCGGCGAGCACCTCGTCGGTACGTAGATGCAGGCGGAATTGGCGCTTCGATGCTGCAAAGACATCGAGAATCGCGCGGTACAGCGGTGCATTGTCGGCCACTACATGGCTGAACAGAGCGGGTGCGGCGCGCGGAAGCGTGTGAGACGACATTGCCATATTCTCGCAGGCGGGCGCCCCGGACCCAACGGCTGAAGCGGCGACGCACTTTTCTTAAAACTATTGGAAGATGCCCATTTTGGGCGTTAATGGAGAAGCCTCAGGATTATCTCCTTTCGGCCTGACAGCCGGTGGAACCATTCAAGGCCGCCTTTTGCGCCGCAGGTGACCACGTTTGCCGCGTTCGAGACGAGGATCGGTGTCCAGTCTATCGAGTTCGCTGCGGCGTGATCTAGTCGAGCCCTGTGCCAAGAATGTGACCAACTCAAATTGGGTGTGCCAGGATTGTGTCTTGGTGAGCCAGGGAAGAGGGGTGGCAAGCGCTCCAAGTGATTGATTATTAAACCCCCGGAGCACCCGGCAGCGGGCTGAAAATCCGCGTGTCGGGGGTTCAATTCCCTCCCTGGCCACCATTGCCTAGAAAATTTAGAGAGTTACAAGACCATAGAGTTTGTAACGCCTTGGTTGCATTGACCCTAAAAATTACG
>Ga0209048_10005860_pt1 | contig 11562 bp, 7 predicted proteins | sample FrelakmetCRP12CR_FD_187146 | JGI IMG/M metagenome (GOLD analysis project Ga0209048, IMG submission 187146) | Freshwater lake sediment microbial communities from the University of Notre Dame, USA, for methane emissions studies - CRP12 CR (SPAdes)... | ecosystem: Environmental > Aquatic >... | reverse complement strand
TTCAGAAGATAGTTCCTGTATCCTGATCAAAGAATTGCTCAGTTTTTCTTTTCGTCTGTTTAAAATGGTATCTTTTTCAAGAAGTTCCTGTTCTATCTTCAGGAGTTCATCTTCCTTTTTGCCCAGTATAGCTTCCTTTATTGTGGATAAACATTTACTATCAGCAAAAGGAAGAGAGGAGGATTTCGAAACGCTGCAGGCATTCACCAGAGCCAGCAGTCTCTTGTATCTGTCATTGTCCGCATTGTTACTCTTTTTGATTTCGTTTACCGCTGATTCAAGATTCTGGAGCCTAACATGAACACTTGATAAAGCATTCTCTATCTCTGAATATTTATCCGTTGACATGCTTTCTTCCGATATGGCAGCAGCCGCTTTTGTCTCCGGACTCTCATTAATCAGATCATTTATCACTTCATTGATCAGGGCCATATCGATTGTTTTTTTCTCGTCTGTAAAGGCTGTCAGGAGTGTAAAGTCACATAGGATATTTATAAGTCTTGGTATGCCCTTGCTGAAACTATATACGGCGTCCAGTACACCTTCATCAAAGGCAATAGCTTCTTCATTTCCCGCGACCTTGAGTCTGTATTTTATATAAGACTCAATCTCATCCCTTGTAAGTGGGCTGATATGCGTGCATACGGTTATCCTCTGCCTTAGCTGCTCAAGTTTCGGACTGCCGAGTTTTATATTCAGCTCAGGTTGACCGACAAGGATTATCTGGAGGAGTTTTGACTTGTCTGTTTCGAGATTTGAGAGCAGCCTGATCTCCTCAAGCAGGTCCGACGAGAGGTTTTGGGCTTCATCAATAATAATCATCGACCTGCCGCCCTGCGCATATTGAGAGATGAGAAAATCCGACAGATTGCTCAGCAGCCTCGTCTTGTCAAAACCCTTTACGTCAAGTCCGAAATCCTCGCTTATCATGGAGATAAGCTGTTCCGAGTTCACTTTCGTGTTGTTAATCCGTGCGAGCTTCACATCCTGAGGGATATCCTTTATCATGCTCCGCAGGATCGTGGTCTTGCCCGTGCCTATTTCTCCCGTAAGCAGAATAAAGCCTGAATTGTCTGCGATTCCGTATTTAAGATACGTCATCGCTTTCTTGTGGGCCCTGCTCAGATATAAAAATTCAGGGTCAGGAGTGAGCTGGAATGGCTTGTACTTAAAACCAAAAAAAGCTGTATACATGTCTACCTTAGTAAGTTATATTTGCCCGGACTGCTATTATATTGTCCCGGTAATCATCGAGTTCGAGATGCCCGTTCGCTCTCGTATGATTATAGCTCAATGATATCGATGCCCTGTTCGTCAGTATATAGGATACCTCCCCTGATGCGCCATATGTGTCCCGTTTTCTTTTCTCCGGCAGGAACTTGCCATATTCATATCTGCCTGAAACCTTATATGTCAACCTGGGATTGGGTTTGTGCTCAAGCCCTAATGTTAAGCCGACTGTGTCATCCTGTTGATCTCTCTCTATGTATTTGTCTCTCCTGTAAAAGATGCTGCTATTTATCACAAAAGGTTTTCCATAGACTATGGTAAATTGTCCTGTCCTGCTTTCCAGCGTCCCAAGTTCCGGTGACGGAGTAAATACCGAACTTGCCGTTAATTCAACCCTTCCCGTCTCATGAAAGCGATATGTTATGAGAGCATTATAAACAGGCATATTTTTCTTGCGGCCGTCTGAAAAATGTATCGACCTGTACCCAAGACTTCCATCTATGTCTGTCCTCTGATTTAGAGCATAAATTGCCCTGAGAGATACTGCTGTCTGATTATTCGGTTTATCCAATGGATTACTTTCAGGCCTGTCATCCGTGTATTCGGCAGAAAGGGAAGTCTTCAGCCGGCGGTTGTATAAGTATTCTACAGTTGCAAAACCTGTATGCATCTGTCTGTTAACAGCATCTCCTCTCCTGTACCAGATATTGGTATATCGATATCCCGTGGACAAAGAGATAAGGGGGTTTATCTGATATTTCATATACGGAGAAATTATTGCGTTATTTGAATCGCTCCTGTTAACGTCGAGATTGATATCCGTTGAAGCTTGTCTCGGGTTGAGGACAACACTTGAATATGTATCAGACATATCAAGATAAAGAAAGTTCCTGATGATTCTGAGCTGTGATTTCAGATTAAGATTATGTGAATTCTTGCCCTCTCTCAGATTGGCGTAATACCACCAGTTTAACGTGTAATCCGAATTCAGGTCCCAGAAGGGTGTTTTATAATCAATACGAAATGCGGGGAGTATCCTCGTTATATAATCACCCTTCCGGTCATCGCCTGTCAGAAAAATATTGTCGTCATATTCCTCTCTCAGGACAATCGAGGGTTTAAAGGAAACTTCGGCAGACTCTGCCTGAGAAAGACTGAAAAGAACGGACAAGCAGGCGCTCAGTGAGAATAATATGAATCGTGAAGACCGGACCATCCGAAAATAGTACAGTATCCGGCAAAAAGACTCAGACTGACTCTTCATGGTTATTGCCTTCTTTTTTATCGGCGTTTTGCCTGTAATAATACTGATAATCGCCTTTTACAAGATATTCGGGCACGTTATTAAATACCACCCCGAGAACATTCCATCCCTTCATGAGAGACATCGACTGCAGCGCCGCCTGCTGAGAAGTCCTGCCTTCCTGAATGACAAAGACAACACCATCCATCTGCATGCCCAGCATTAAGGGGTCCGCGGTCACCAGTAACGGTGTGGAGTCGAAAATGATGTATCTGTCCTTATACCTCTGTTTCAGTTCATGCACCAGCATCTTCATCTTTTCCGAAGAGAGAAGTTCCGCGGAGTTGTCCGGTACATTGCCGGCCGGAAGAATAACCAATTTTCCGATACCGGTCTTAATGAGAACATCATTGAGTGCCACTCTGCCGGTCATATAATCACTGAGGCCATATTCCGGCTCGATACCGAAATATCTATGGATGGATGGGTTTCTTAAATCGGTATCCACAAGGAGCACGGTATAGTCGAGTCCGTTCGACATAGAAACGGCAAGGTTTATTGCCACTACTGATTTCCCTTCACCGATATCCGAGCTTGTAACCATAATAGTTTTACGGAAATCCTCTTTGGGCATCAGATTAAGGATCCTTGCCTTCAGTTTTTTGAATTGCTCCGATACGGATGAGAACGGGTCTGTTATGCACACAAGATGTTTATCTATAAGGGCCTTATTTACTATCGCATCTCCAACCTCAAACCCGTTGAAGACTGCCCGGCTCTCCGGTGCGCCTGACGGTCCTGCGACTACCGTTTCCGAGACCGTCTCATGCATAGTCTCCCGCATCTTGACCGCTTTCTCCAATGCCTGTTCAATCTTGCTCATTCGAAAACTACCTCCGCTAAAAGTTAATAATCCTGATCCCCAGATATCGGTTGAGGACTTCTTCCATCAGCACCAGAGCTATAACGACAAGGTAGGCAGCAGTTCCAATCAATATTCGCCGATCCATCTTTTGTACTGAAGCTTTGTCATCTTCGGTGATTATCTCCGGAATCAAAGCGAGTACAGGCACTTTTAGTGTGGATTCAATAGTGCCTTCATCTTTAAAGGTCGGCTTAAGATGTTCAAGACCAAAAGCTGAACCGACACCTGAAAGAATACCTGCCAGTATCCCAAACAATATCATGGCAACCCTGTTAGGCTTGACGGGCAACTGCGGCAGTATGGCAGGATCAACAACCCTGAAGGCCCCGGATTTGTTCGTAACCTGGAGGTCTTTGGAAACCTTGGCATTCTCAAGTTTGGTAAGGAGTTCGTCATAAATTTTCTGAGAGACATTCTTGTCCCTCTGGAGCTTGGACCATTCTTCCTGCTCTTTCGGCATCTGTCCCAACAAGGCGTCCATCTTGCCCTGCTGTCTCGACAGCTCGCCTATCCTCGCTTTCAATGAATCTACATCAGCATCAGTCCTTGCCAGTTCCTCACGTAATTGCTGGTATATAGGGTTCATCGCAGTTGTCTCAGAGCCTGAACTCTCGGGTTTTGAACTCTTTCCCTGTGCCATTTGCCTTTTGAGTTCTTCTATCTCGTGTTTGACCTTTATAACCTCAGGATAGTTGTCTGTATATTTTGCCTGCAATGTCATAAGCTGATTGTTCAGGTAATCAATTCTTCCCTGAGGTGTGCCCTCACGCGTTACAAAGGCAACGGTAAGTTCCTTCTCACCGGACAACTGTTTCTGAAGGTTCTCCTTTTTTCTCATCTGCTCTTTCAGCCTTATTTCCGACTCCATTCTGGTTGTCTGAAGAGCATCTATTTTGCCAAGTAGCGCAGGCTCATTTTGCGGGATCATACGCGGATTTTTCTCTCTGAATTCGCGAATGGCCTTGTCGGATTCATCAACTTTGTTCTTGTATTCCAGAAGCTGATTCTTAATAAAATCATATGCTCCCTCTGCATCGGTAGTCCTGTACCCCATATTTTCTTCTATATACTCGCTTATCAGGGTATTTACGATATCCCTTACTGTTTTTGGATCTTTTCCTGTATATGTTATGGTAAACAGCGCCGTGCCGCTATCCGGCTGTCTTCCCCCGGCCTGCATCACCATTACATTCAGACTGTTTCTTATATCTTCAATGATCGATTCATATTGTCCAGCGTTTTTTGAACGCGCGTCCAGATCGAGTTTCTTTACGACCCGCTCAGCTATGTTCCTGCTCGTAATCTGGTTCTTGAGATTTCCCATCAGCCCTTCAACATTGCCTGATATGCCGACCCCCTTGATCAGCGGGTCTATAAGGGAGCTTTTTTCGACCGCTACCGTAGATATTGCCTGGTAGGTCTTCGGCCAGATGAAACTTCCCCACGTGAATATTGATAGCACAAGAAGGGAGACGGAAAGTGCGATATATTTTCTCTTACGCACTATCCCCAAGTAATGTCTTATGTCAAAATCTGGCGATTTGCCGTCCTGCATGTGTACCTCCTAAAATATTCCCGTTTTAATGATAATGCGGTCTCCCGGTTTTAAAGGCAGGTCTTTTCTAATATTGCCCTTTTTTATTACATCCTTTAATTCCACGTCTATATTCTTGACCTCATTTCCTTCTTTTCTTGCAACGATCACATCATTTGGATTTGCAAACTCGGTAAAGCCACCCGCACTTAATATTGCATCGAGGGCGGTCATCCCTTCTTTATACGGGATAACGCCCGGCGTCTTGACTGCGCCTATAACCATAATGCGTTTTTCAAAATTATCAGGAATAAAAATTACATCGTTCGGTCTTAGCTGAATATCCTGTGTAATATCTCCCTTGACCACAAGCTTGTATAAATCAACACTGAGCTTTTGACCATTTCTGAGGATAAAAGAACTATTCAGATCGGCATTCTGAAGTGAACCGAGTTGTGCAAGTAACTGTAAAAGGGTGGTGTTCCTTCTCAATGTTACCGCACCCGATGTTGTTGCCGTTGATACAGTTCCTGATATTCCTTCACCGAGCACAAAGACCTTGAAGCTGTTTATCGCTTTTACTACCACACTTACAGTCGGTTCTTTAACATATTTCCTGAGTTCTGTTTCGAGCAAGACTTTTATTTTCTGTGGTGTAAGCCCTGCAGCCCTGACGTCCCCTACCAGTGGGAACGAAATCATACCGTCAGGCCTAACGGGTATCTCAACGGTTAATTCAGGATTTCCCCATACGGATAACTGTAAGACATCCTCATCTCCAATGACGTAGCCCTCGTCAGCAGATATTTCAGAAAGAGATGAAGAGGCGGGCTGGAGGTTTTTGATTCTGATTATTAATGTGTTGTCCTTATGTTCCGGTGTAACCATTGTCGGCGTCTGAACAAATATCTCAAGTCTTGTTAGAAGAGATGGCGACTCAATTTGTGAAGGGACTATCTCGGTTATACCTGCCTTGTCAGAGATGATCTTGTTATTGAAAGCCCCATTCCTCACATCAGGCAGTTCAATGACCACACGGTGAGGGTCGGGTGACTTGAGTATGTAGTTAAATGGTTTACTGACTGTCACTGTTACCATGTAATCCTGAATATAAATACCGGCTATTGTGGGGACTTCCTTAACCCCCGGAGACTTTTTCACATTACTGGTTGTTGCGCAACTTAAGGGTAAAATTAGAATCGCAATCAAAAATGCACGATACAATATTTCTTTCATTATTCCTCCTATATAGCTCCTCTCCCGAAGAGCATCACCTTAATTGTTTCAATCAGTATCCAAATATCTAAGATATATTTTATATAAGATCATACATAGCTTTTCTATGCGCATCTTCCACTGATGCTCTATATGAATAATTAACCTGTACGTGCATGTTATGCTTAGCATTATCGAATAACGACTCCCGGAGTATTCCTATTTTAATAATAATAAGATCCCCCGGCCTTAATAGCACGTCCTTACTTATATCACCATTCTTTAAAACGTCTTTCAATCGTGCTTCAATATTCTTAACTGAATCGCCTTCTTTTCTCACAATAACTACATCATTCTGTTTTGCAAATTCAGTAAAACCACCGGAATTCAGTATGGCGTCGACTGCGGTTAACCCTTCTTTATAAGGAATAGTACCCGGATTCCTCACGGCGCCGACAACAGTAATCCTTTTTTCAAAATTGTCCGGTATGAAGATTACATCATTAGGTGCCAGTTGTATGTCCTGCGATATGTCACCCTTCAGTACAAGTCTCGAAAAACTATTAGTCAGTTTCTTATCGTTCCTGAGAATGAACGAATTCTCCAGATCGGCATTCTTAAGTGAGCCGAGCTGCGCAATTAATTGCAAAAGGGAGGCATTTCTCTTCAATGTAACAACCCCGGACGTCGTTGTTATTCCTTCCCCGATCACATAGACCTTAAAGCTGTTTATCGAGGTTACTATAACACTAACAGTGGGGTCTTTAACATATTTCGAAATGGCTCTTTCGAGAATTGTCTTAAGGTCCTGAGGACTTACTCCCGTGGCCTTGACGTCTCCCACAAGTGGAAAGGAGATCATGCCGTCCGGCCTTACCGGTACCTGAATGTTCAATTCCGGGTTTCCCCAAACCGATAGCTGGAGAACATCCTCATCACCTATAAGATAGCCCTGATCGGCTGAGACATTTGCAACCATACATACCAGCAGCATGAATAGACAGAATAATGAGCAGCTTGCTTTCATATTATTTCCTCCCAAAAAAACTTTAACCACGGATTTTGTGACAAAGAACAAAAAGAGCACAGAGTCTGTTTTTGATAGAGCGTCCGATTCATTTCATTGCCCGGGATGATGACCAAGCACCGGAATTATGCCCCTTTACACAATGCTCCGCCCTCTCAGTCACATTTATGCAACTGAAGAAGGCATGTTTATTTGCAGACCAAAATATGTTTTTGTAATTTCTGTGGGATTTTATATTGTCTTCAGGCTGACTCTATATCATCCGCAAATATCTTTACGCCGACACTTCTGCCAAGGATATCGAGATTAACCACGAATATGTACTGATCTAATTTCTTAACGATTAATCCCGCAGCCCCTGTTAACGGCCCTCTTCTTACCCTGACGGGTGTACCTTCCCTGAGGTGCGGGTAAATATCGACACTCTGTCCACTTTCAATAATCAGCCTCAAAGAGTCGATTTCTTCGGAAGATACCTGCGCAGGGCAGCCGGCTTCGGAAGAAACGAGACGTACCACTCCCCTCGTACGCAATACATTTACATACTCTTCAGGCCGCGCATGGATAAAAACAAACAGGTATCCCGGGAAAAGCGGGAAGTCGATAAATTTTTTCCTGTCTTTCCACTGGCGTGATATTCTCGTAAACGGAAGAAAGGTATTTACTTCTTTTCGTCTTAATTCGCTCTCAACGGTAAACTCATGTCTTGACTTTACATACAGAGCATACCAGTTGCGGTCCGGTTCTGTTATCATTTTTATCCGGGTTCTAACGACGCTCTTGAGGACGAGCATCGCAGTAATTGATTTCTCTATGCCATGCCACCCGGCTCTGAGATGCAGGTGCAATATGCGGCATGGTACTTCCCCTCTGATGCTTAATGTCTTTTACCCCCCGTTTAGATATCTAGTTATTAAAGCAAATACAATGCCCAAATGTAATGCATTGATTATAAAGAATAATAATGTGACTCCATTTCAAGAGAAGTGCAATTCTGTTTCCTTTGGACACAGAATTCATGAAGATAGGCTTAAACAACGGCGTATCCATCAATGATTGAGAACAAAGGAAGTTGTATACGAAAGAAACAATAGGGTATCTCTTTGTATTTAAAAGGATTAATAATAAAGTTTGTTTCTATCGGATACAGAATCACGCGCATAGGCAATACCTATATTATGGAGTCCCTCCATAAAGTCTGCCGGTCTCGGTTGTTTTGTATTTCCGTCTTGACTGGTCACCTCAAGAGACCCGCCGAGGCGGGAATCTCTTCTTACAGAAGTAATCCCAACGCTTCATTTGCTGGAATGACAAATAAATTGAGCCTATAAACACCTCATGTATAATAAAGACATTGTGTCGGAATATTTTACAGAGCGGCTTATTATATATTTAGGCATTTAAATTATCTCATTATTTCAGACAGTTACTTATATGGTACGATAGTTGCGATAAAACATTATAAGAAACAGGGGCTCTCAAAATAAGCTGCTAAAATATTTATTTAAACAAGGAGGAAGTAACGCTATTGTAGCTATCTGTCTAATTTGTACCTTTGTATGTTATTAATAAATAACGGATATACTGGTTTACAGTATCCATATGTCGAAATTCTTTACACTATGAGGTGAAATAATGAAACGCATTTTCCTGCTAATAGCTGCCACGAGTTGGCGGAGAAAACAATAGCAGGCATTAATATAAAGAAGGCAAGAAAGGCGACTTGGAAATCGCTTCTCTTGCCATATCAGTTGATGAGAGAGAATCAGTCTGGAATCTTTTTTAGATATATGAGCGGTCTATAATGCTCATTCGAGTAGTATATCAAAGCGACAAACATGACATGGTTAAGCCTTTTATTCTGGATTCATTGATATCCGAAAACAAGATAAAGAAGTTTCTCCGCTCGGATGGATGGACTACAATAGGATCTGACCGGCTGAGAGGTATGGGCGGACCCTTCAACGGTTTTGAAAGACGCAAAAATATTCCATATATTCAGAAAACAGACTATTCTTTATTTTTATTTGAATAATTTTGCAGCTTTCCAATATTTTTGCGCCTCTCACATTAGAGTCTGTTCATAAACTGATTACGACGCACCCTGGATACTCTCCTGTGGGTTAGTCCATTTGTTTATTAGTATCGTCAGTGTACTGCAAGACCCTTGTGCAAATAAGGGAGATGGCTTCTATTTTTTTGCAGCATCCTCCTGCAAAGGGACCTGACGGTACAGAAAAGGAAGATTTTAATAATTAAATGCCATATAGTGATTTAAACGATTTGACGAAATTATCAGTCCTGCAGAAGATTCATGCGACGTTACCGGTTACCGACAATATAAATGTCTTGACACATCGTATGCTGGACCTCGCGGTTGATTCCACTGAAGCCGAGAAAGGTTCGGTAATGCTTGTAAACGAACGGGGAGAGCTGAATATCCTTGCTTTCAGGGGCAACGATTCCCATGGTATGCTATCCCGGAGGATTAAAATCGGCGATGGGATTGCAGGCAAGATTGCGCAACAGATGGAGCCCACTCTGGTCAGTAATATCGAAGGAGATACTCGTTTCAAAGGTAAAACAAGAAACAGTTACAAGACAAATTCATTCATTTCCTGCCCCATAGTAGGTCAAAGAGGGTTGCTCGGTCTGATTAATATAAATGACAAAAAGGACCTGAAACCTTTCACGGAGAACGAATTGGCCCTGATCAGAATAATTGCGGAGCATTCAGCCGTTGCCCTCGAACATGCCTTTCTGATTAAACAAATGAGAGCGAAGTCCGAGGAACTCGAAGAAACTAACCGTAAACTCATGGGCTGCGAAATCTCGAAAGCAGAGTTTATGACAAGGATATCTCACAATCTGCGCACGCCTGTTAATTCAATAAGGGGGGCCGTTTATTATCTTCAAAAAGCTGATAATTCAACCAAAGAAGAACATGCCGAGTTCTTTAGTATTATTTGGAATGAAACCTCAAAGCTTATTTTCGCTTTGGAAGGTCTTCTCGATCAGCTGGGCAATGGAGACAAGGCCGGAATCACCCATGGAAGATTGATCAATATTAAGGAAGTAATAAGAGAAGTCGCAGTCTTGATTTCTGCGAAGAACAGATTATCAAGAAGGAATGTGCGTCTTTCATCAGGGTTTGAAGACGCGGTTTTGGATATAGTCGGAGATAAAATTAAGATCAGGCAGTTTTTCATAAACCTTCTGGATGTGCTCGGACTTCATCTTGAACAAAGGGATGCCATATCAATCGGAATCAGTGAGAATGATTTTGTGGAAGTGACCATTGAAATCCCCAGGGAGATACCTGACAAAGTGCTTTCATATCTTTCAGATAAAAGCCCTACTCTTGATTATGAGATATCCGATGCCATGATAAAGCTGTCTCTTGCAAAAAAAGTTGCGAAACTCCACCATTGGAACTTCGACGCGAAAAATATTCATAATAGCTGTGACATCCTGATCAGAATTCCCCGGAGTACGAGGCTGAAAAGAGAGGCGGTCATAAGCACGATTGCGGAGATATTTGTTGATCTGCTATCGGAAATGCTGGAACTTCAGACTTGTTCAGTCATGCTTTATGATGATCTTTCGCGGGACCTCGCGATAAAAAGTTCAAGAGGTCTGAGCGATGATGTAGTCAATCAAACCATTCTAAAAACCGGAGGCAAGATTGCCGGGCAGGTTGTTATGAAGGGTGAACCGCTCTTTATAAGGAACATTGAGACCGAACTCCCTGGCGGTCATAAGAATAATCCCCGATATAATACTAATTCTTTTATATCCCTGCCGTTAAAAATAAATAACAAAACCATAGGTGTAATCAACCTGAGCAATAAGGAAAATGGTGAACCCTTTTCAATAACGGACTTTGAAATAGCCTCTTTGATCGGCAACCGCCTTTCCCATTTTGTAGGGAAGTTTTCATCAAGTGACTACGATGAGGGTTCTTTTAAACAATTTGTGAGGTCTTTTGATAGCCTTCTTCATATTCAGAAAAAGTATAATAAAAAACGGCAGGCCGGAGCGGATTTGATAATGAAACTTGCAGATAAACTTGGATTGTCCGAAGCGGACAAAAAAACTGCCATATCTGTTTCAGCCGTCTATGATCTCGGTCTTATGCTTATTGATGAAAGCATCTTCCTGAAAAGGAAGTTCTCTCCTGAAGATGTGCTTCGCCTGAAGCTTCATCCGGTCAATACGATATCAGTGCTGGACACTCTTGAATTTCCGGAGATCATAAAAAATATAATACTGCATCACCATGAGAGATATGATGGCATGGGATACCCGAATAGATTAAAGGGTGAAGAGATACCTTTCCTTTCCAGGATCCTGTCCGTTGTTGATTCATTTAGCGCCATGATTGGTGA
>Ga0209048_10005859_pt1 | contig 11562 bp, 13 predicted proteins | sample FrelakmetCRP12CR_FD_187146 | JGI IMG/M metagenome (GOLD analysis project Ga0209048, IMG submission 187146) | Freshwater lake sediment microbial communities from the University of Notre Dame, USA, for methane emissions studies - CRP12 CR (SPAdes)... | ecosystem: Environmental > Aquatic >... | reverse complement strand
TACAATTTTTAATCTCCTTTCTCCTGTTGTGGTTCCCAATAAGCCTGACGTTACGACAAGCAGCCTTTGGAATAAATAAGGTGGACCCAGTACTTTTGGGGCAAAAATACTGTATTTTGAAGATAACTTGCTACAGGGCTTGCAAGTATTAGTAAACTGAGTTGATCTACTCTCCTAATTTTTGGAGAAAACCATAATCTTTCTAAAAAGAATTGGGTGATGATTACCAGTTTTGAATTGGGCATAAAAAAGGTAGAGACATTTCTGCCCCTGCCTTTGCTCTTTAAAAATTAAATTTAGATCTATCAGATTCCATCCCAATCGATAGAAGTTTTTTCAGATGGTATGGGTTCAATGGCATGTAAGATGACAATCCTTGCATGATGTCTTTTGGCCATATCGGTTGCATATAGGAACGCATAAGAAGAGTTTTTACTAAGATCAGTGGCATAAAGGATTTTTTTGATTTGTGTAATCATCATTATTCTTCCTTCCGCCTCATTTTACATTCTCGTAAAAGAATGCCAGGTAAGGATTTGGTTTAAGTCCAAAGAAATGAAAAACCCTCACCTCTTAAGGACTACTAATCTCGGAGAACCATTTACACCTTGAATGATAGCGCAGATGATATTGACGATTTGGTTTGCCCCAATTGTTCATATCTCAGAAGATATTGTATATGTAAATCATGAAGAAAGAGTTTAAGGAACAATACATTACCATTGGAAAAGTGGCGTCTTCACCTCGAGCCTAAGGATCCTATTGACTCTCTAATGCCGTTTTCATTAGACTTTTATTATAATAACCTCTAATCAATATTGCTTTTAAGGAGAAAAAGATGGAACAATTCAGGGCCGCCAAAAGATATCAGTATTTCATAGTAGGGATTTTGGTCTTTCTCGGATTATATCTGACTAGCCTATATAGTTACCTACTTTTTCATAGCCTTGCCGAGATATTCTCTATTGTCATCGCCTGTGGCATTTTTATGATCGTCTGGAACTCTCGCCGATTTCTCGACAACAATTATCTTCTCTTCATTGGTATTGCCTATCTGTTTGTCGGTGCTGTGGATTTAATCCACACGCTCGCCTATAAAGGCATGGGGGTATTCCAAGGATACGAAACCAATTTGGCAACCCAGCTATGGATCGCCACCCGATATATCCAGAGCCTCTCTCTTTTCATCGCCCCATTGTTCTTTAGACGAAAGCTGAAAATCAATCTTGTATTTCTTGGATACACTGCGGTCACATCCCTCTTGTTCATCTCTATTTTTTACTGGGATATTTTCCCTATCTGTTTCGTTGAAGGGGTAGGATTGACTCCGTTCAAAAAGATCAGTGAATATATCATCTCTTCCATTCTTTTAGCTTCCATCATCCCGTTGCTTAAAAATCGAAGAGAATTCGATCGAGATGTCTTGCAATTATTGGTTTGTTCTATCATCCTGACCATTATTTCTGAGTCGGCCTTCACATTTTACATCAACGCCTATGGCCTCTCTAATTTAATCGGGCACTTCTTTGAGATCTTAGCATTCTATTTCATATACAAAGCCATTATCCAGACGGGTCTAACGAAGCCTTATGATCTTCTTTTCAGAAATTTAAAGCGCAGCGAAGTCTTATTTCGGGAAGAGAAAAATAGAATACAAAGCTACCTTGATATCGCAGGGGTGATCCTTGTGGTCATCGATGCCAATCAAAAGGTTAGCCTTATAAACAAAAAGGGTTGCGAGATTTTGGGATATGAGGAAAATGAGATCATTGGCAAAAATTGGTTTGATACGTTTATTCCGGAAAGAATTCGAGAAGAGGTCAAGGCGGGCTTCAGAAAGTTAATGGATGGGGAAATTGATCCTGTCGAATATTTTGAAGATTCTGTTTTGACAAAGACCGGCGTAGAGAGGATGATCGCGTGGCATAATGCTGTATTGAGAGACGAGAAAGGAAATATTGTTAATCGGCTCAGTTCAGGAGAAGACATCACCGAGAGAAAGAAGATGGGGGAAGAAATTGCGCACTTGGCTTCTTTCCCTCGGCTGAATCCAAGCCCTGTTGTCGAAATAGATTTATCTGGATGCATTCATTATATAAATCCTGCTGCGGAACTGTTATTCCCTGATCTACGCTCGGCCGGCATCAAGCATCCGTGGTTTGGAGACTTTGAGTCAATGGCCGCAATGTTTCAAACCGAGCATGAAACTTTTTATAGCCGTGAGATAAAAATCAATAACAACTACTATCACCAAACAATCACCTCCATTCCTAAATCGGATCGAATCCGGACCTACGGTTTTGACATCACCGAGCGCAAGCGAGCAGAAGAGAAACTTCGCAAATCCCGCGATGAATTAGAGATTCGGGTTCAGGAAAGAACAGCAGAACTTGCAAATGCTTACAAAGAATTAAAAGAACAGTCAAGAATTTTGGAATCCTTCTTCAAATATACCGTTACCCCTCTCGTATTTCTCGATCGAGATTTCAATTTCATACGTGTGAATGAAGCCTTTGCTAAAGCCTGTCAGCGTGAAGTGTCAGAATTTCCCGGGCATAACCATTTTGAATTCTATCCCTCTGAAGCCAAAAAGATATTCGAACAAGTGGTGGAGACAAGAAAGCCATGCCAGGCCATAGCCAGATCGTTCACTTTTCCCGATCATCCTGAATGGGGGACCACCTATTGGGACTGGAATCTGACCCCCATATTAGACGATGCGGGTGAGGCAGAGTCTCTTGTCCTCTCTCTGGAGGACGTGACCAAGCGCAAGCGTGCAGAGGAGGCCGTGAAAGAAGAACGACAGCGGTTCAATGACGTTCTGGAGATACTGCCGGTTTACCTGGTGCTGTTGACGCAGGATTACCACGTGCCCTTCGCCAACCGCTTCTTCCGAGAGCGCTTCGGCGAGTCCCACGGCAAGCGCTGCTTTGAGTATCTGTTTGGCCGAAGCGAGGCCTGCGAAACTTGCGAAACCTATACAGCCCTGAAAACCATGGCGCCCCATGAGTGGGAGTGGACCGGCCCGGACGGCCGCAATTACGATGTCTTCGACTTCCCCTTCACCGATGTGGACGGCTCCACCCTCATTCTGGAGATGGGCATCGACATTACCGAACGCAAACGGGCAGAGGAGGCCCTACGGGAATCGGAAAATTGGCTCCGGCATCTGTCTTCTCAACTCCTAACGGTTCAGGAAAACGAAAGAAAACGGATCGCCCGGGAAATCCATGATGGCATTGGACAGATACTGACTGCTATCAAATTTAAAGTGGAAGATATCACTCAACAAATGAGTAAGGGCAAGGCCATTGTAAAAGAAAAATCATTAGAAACCATTATCCCTTTGATTCAAGAAAGTATCGAAGAAGTCCGTAGAATCCAGATGGATTTACGACCCTCCACCTTGGATGATTTAGGGATCTTAGCCACCACCGACTGGTTCTGCAGAGAATTTGAGAAGATTTATTCAACTATCCACATCGAAAAACTGATCAACATACACGAAAACGAAGTGCCTGCTCACCTTAGGACGGCGATTTTTAGAGTGATGCAAGAGGCCCTTAACAATATCGCCAAACACAGCAAAGCAGATCTTGTCCATCTTTCCTTGCAGAAAACCGATGGCACGATAGAATTGGCTATTCAGGATAACGGTCAGGGATTTAATTTAATGGAGGTACTCTCTGTAGAGGGCTCCAAACGAGGATTGGGTCTCACCAGCATGCGAGAGAGGACCGAACTTTCAGGTGGGTCTTTTGTGGTTGAATCCACCAGAGGACGGGGAACTGTGATTCGGGCGTTATGGCCCATGGGTTAATTCATTCTTGTGTTACCAGACCTTTTTCTATCGCAAAGACGGTCAGAGTCTGGACGTTGTGGAGGTCCAATTTCTCCATGAGGTTGGCCCGATGTTTCTCCACTGTCTTTGGGCTGATACAAAGGTAATCCGCGATCTCTTTGCTCTTATACCCCTCGGCAATCAGTTTTAGTATTTCTCTTTCGCGTTGGGTCAGGGTCTCCCATGAGGATTTGGTTTTTAAAATTCTTCTCCCCTCTAAGTATCCTTCAATCACCTTTTCAGAAATTCCAGGACTAATATAATGTTTACCGCCTAAAACATTCTTCACTGCCATCATCAACTCAGTATGGGTTGCATCCTTTAAAACATACCCGTCAGCGCCTGCCTTAAGGGCAGCAAGAATGTATTCCTCAGTCTTGTGAACCGTCAAAACTAAAATCTTTGTTTCTTTAAATCGCTTTTTAATTTCGCTAATGGCATCCAAACCGGTCATCCTCGGCATGGAGAGATCCATTAAGATCAAATCGGGCTTAAATTTCTCAACGCATTTGATAGCACTGTGGCCGTCTTCTGCCTCCCCTACGATCTCGAAATTCGGATCTGAGGAGAGGAGTGACCGCAATCCCTCCCTGAGGATGGTATGGTCTTCGGCAATAACGATCCGAGCTTTTTGACTTATGATCTTCACTTCACCTCCATCCCTACCTACTCACCCTATTGTCAGACTTCCTTCCTCGTTCCACCCTAAAAATACTGTATAAAAATCACTCAAACTACAGTGTATACCCTATTTACCATGTTTAAAAACATTAGTAAAGTTGAGACATGATGGGAAGGGAAGAAAAGTCAATCAAAATAGATATGGGACGCATATTAATTGTTGAGGATAATGCCTTTTTCTTACAATTTCTCAAAGAGACCCTCCATTCCCGATTCCCTTCAATGGATATTCTTGAAGCAGCCAACGGAGATGAGGCGATGCAGAAAATCAAGACTCTTCCGCCCAACGCCATCTTTATGGACCTCAGATTGCCTGGCGAAAATGGCCTTGAATTAACTAAAAAAATTAAAGCCCAACATCCTAACATCATTGTTGTCATTCTTACAAATTATGATTTACCGGAATATCGAGAGGCAGCATACCAATGCGGGGCAGATCATTTCCTTCCAAAGGATTCCTTTTTGAAGATGATAAATTCTATTTTACCAAATCGAAATATTGATTACGATGATTCAAATCCCAAGGAACCATCTTAGAGGAGGCAAAATTACCGTGCCCAAAACGTTGATCGTTGAGGATAGTGCCATTTTCCGAAAATTGCTTAAAGAGACCCTGCATTCTCGATATCCATCTATGGAAATTTTTGAAGCGGGAGATGGGGAGGAAGCTATGCAAAAAATTAATTCCGACCTACCTGACCTTATCTTCATGGACATCAAATTACCTGGAGAAAATGGCCTTGAGCTAACCGCAAAGATAAAAGCCAAATATCCTGACGTCATCGTTATTATTCTAACGAGTTACGATACCCCGGAATATCGAGAGGCAGCGGTTCAAGCCAAAGCCAACTATTTTCTTGCAAAAGGTTCTTCAAGCAAAGAGGGTATTTTGAAATTAGTTGAGTCTATTTCGGCAGGCCGGTAACCCCTCATTTCCTTCCTGCAAAGGAGGCCCAGGAAGATTTTATGAAGGAAATACTTTACTTTTCCAAAAAAATAAATGGTTTACCTGATTTATTTTTTACACCATTTGACATAAAAAATTTGTAATCCTCTCAGACCTAGACCCCTTCTGCGGAGGCAAAAATGGGAGGTTTTCAAATCTTAATAGCGGACAGGAATCCACAAAGCCTTCATGAAGAACGAAGGAATTCCAAATTAGAATCGCAGAAACCTAACCTCGATCAGAAGGCTCTGAATATGGGGGTGACGTATGGTACGAAGCCAAAGAGAATGGTTCGAATTTTGTATTTACACTTCCGTGGAATTAGCAATTATTCCGGGTGCCCCGTTGCTATTTACCTGTCTTTCTAATCCCTTGGGGAGATGGAAAAACCAGGAGGTAACGGACCACCGGGTCCTACATGACCCCTCCCTTCCAAGGAGGGGTCCTAATGATCACCGGTTTTCAAGAACGTATCATGACCTATAACCAATACGAATTATGGACCAAATCCGAATGGGATACTTTCTTGGTGTGTTGAAACAGGAGGGATCATTGGATGATGAAAAAGGAGTTTCTGGAAACTTTGATTTTTAACCGACGTCGGTTTTTAACCTTATTCGGTCTTGGAGGATTATTTTTCCTATCCGGTAAACCCAAGATCTCTTTCGCCCAGACAAGAAAGGAGGAAAAAATGACCTATACTGCAAAAGATTACAGCCGACTTTTAGGGATGGAGGGATTCAGTGAAACCTTACTAAAAAACCATTTCACACTCTACCAAGGTTATGTAACCAATACCAATAAATTGTTGGAAACTCTTAGTCAGATGCTCAAAGAGGGAAAAGTTGGCACACCAGAGTTTTCTGAATTGAAGCGGAGATTGGGATGGGAATTCAATGGGATGAGGCTTCATGAGTATTACTTCGAAAATCTCGGCGGCAAAGGAGGTTTAGAAAAGACAGGAAAGTTATTTAAAAAAATCTCTGAAGAATTTGGAAGTTTTGAAGTCTGGGAGAAAGAGTGTAAAGGGGTAGGAGCGATGCGGGGAATTGGTTGGACCATTCTTTATCAGGATTCCCTTACAGGAAGGCTGATCACCTTCTGGATTAATGAGCATGATGTTGGACATCCCGCTGGCTGTAATCCCCTCCTGATATTGGATATCTTTGAACATGCCTTTATGATTGACTACGGGTTGAAGAGGATTGATTACATTGAGGCCTTTTTCAAGAATATCAATTGGAAAGCAGTCGAAGGAAGGATGAGGTAACGACCACCCTGATGACCTCTGGAGGTTCATATGAAATGTTATCGCTGCAGCAGTAATATGGTTTACCAAAAATTCTATGGTCCCTATGAACATTTTTGGGGGTGGAGATGCATCTTTTGTGGAGAGATTATTGATCAGGTGATTATGGAGAACCGACTACAGGGTAGAACTGGACCAGCAACAATTGCAAGAGCTAAAAGGAGATGATACCAGATGATAATCAAGCTAGTGGTTATTTTAAAAATAATTATCTCTCTTTCAATTCTATCCTTTGCAAGTGTCGTATGGGGTGGAAATAATGATTTATTAATCCAAGCAAACCAGATTTTTAGCCCATTACCTCAGGTGATGTTGTCTGAAAAAAATCCTGTCACTCCTGAAAAGGTCAAATTAGGGAAAATACTTCTTTATGAAACGCGGATTTCTGTAGATGGAACAGTCAGTTGTGCAAGATGCCACCCGATCAGTTTGTACGCAGCTGATGGGTTAAAGAAGTCTATCGGGAATAATTGCAAGGTCAATCCGAGAAATGCCCCTACCCTTTTTAATGCAGCAGGACAGATTTCTGCGCACTGGATAGGAAACAGAACAGATGTTGAAGACCAGGCAAAACAATCCGTGATCGGACCGCCTTCTTTTGGGATGCCGTCTTATGAGGCAGTGGAGAAAATACTAAAAGGGATAAAAGGGTATTGGAATTTATTTAATAAAGCATTTCCACAGGATAAAGACCCTATCCATGTGGATAACTTTGCAAAAGCGATTGGGGCATTCGAAAGGACGCTTGTTACCCCTTCTCCTTTTGATTCATTTTTAAAAGGTAATAAAAAGGCGTTAACAGAAGATCAACAAAGAGGATTAAATACATTTATACAAATGGGATGCATCACTTGTCATTCGGGTACCTATGTCGGTGGGCAGATGTACCAAAAGTTTGGAATATTCGAACCTTACTGGAAATATACCAAAAGCGAAAAGATAGATGAGGGAAGATATGATGTTACAAAAAATGAATCTGATAAATATATATTTAAAGTCCCAATTCTTAGAAATGTCACAAAAACTGCCCCCTATTTTCACGATGGTTCAGTTGATAAATTGATAGAGGCTGTTTTGATAATGGGTAAAATTCAACTGGGAAGAAATATCACAGAACAACAGGGTGAAGATTTAGTTAAATTTTTAACATCCTTAACAGGTGAAATTCATAAAGATGTCTTAATCGTTCCTATACTACCATCGAAAGAATAAGCAACTAAAGAATGAGTAGACCTCCATGGAAAAAATTAAGGAATACGCTTTTAGTACTGTTTTGAACACATCTTATGAAGATGCGATCTCCAAGGTCACCGATGCTTTGAAGGAAGAGGGTTTTGGAGTTCTGACGGAGATCGATGTTAAGTCGACTTTAAAAAAGAAGTTGGATGTGGATTTCAGAAAGTATATGATCCTTGGGGTTTGTAATCCACCCTATGCCTTTCGGACTCTTCAGACGGATCTTGATGTGGGTTTACTCCTTCCCTGCAATGTGATTGTCTACGAGACCGATGACAAAAAGGCATATATTTCTGCTCTCAATCCAGTATCTGCTTTGGAAGTTATTAAAAGCCAGGAGCTGAGAAAGATTGCTGTGGAAGTTTCGGAGAAATTGAAGAGAGTTGTTGAAAAAGTTGCTAAAGGCTAACACTGTCCAGGTTGTGGTGCAATAAATCCCAAAGCCTCCTCTATAGGTAAGGAGGGAATGGGAGGGATTTGGTACAGAGGAAGGGTATGTAAAAAGGAGGGTCAAATATGACAAACTTTTTGCTTTATTTACTCTTGGGATTGGTCGCTGGAACTTTTAGTGGTTTGATCGGCATTGGTGGAGGGACAATCATTGTTCCTGCATTGGTTTTTTTATTTGGCTTGTCCCAACATCAGGCCCAAGGCACAACCCTGGCATTGTTGGTCCCTCCCATTGGCTTTCTGGCCGCCTGGACATATTATAAGCAAGGATATGTGGATTTAAGGATCGCTGCCCTGATCTGCGCGGGTTTCTTTATCGGCGGTCTGATAGGTGCCAAGTTTGCTACAAAATTATCCAATGTTACTTTAGAAAGGGTGTTCGGAGTGGCATTGCTTCTGATTTCACTGAAAATGATTTTTGCCAAGTGAAGGGTATATCTTTTTAATGGATGTTTGAAGCAACTACCCTTATTGATCACTTTCCATACATAGGGATTTTTTTGCTCCTCATCCTCGGAGGAATTGGTTTACCATTTCCAGAGGACGCCACTCTTATATTAAGTGGATTTTTAGTAGCTCATGAGGTGATCAACCCCTTTCCAACATTCTTAATCGTTTATTCCGGTCTATTGGCGAGTGATTTTTTCCTCTATCTGGTTGGTAAAAAATATGGCAGAATGGTGGTTGAACATAAGAGGTTCCAAAAGATTATATTCCCTGATCGACTCTCAAAACTCGAAGAGAAGTTTAAGAAAGGCGATGTTTGGGTCATTCTGATTGGAAGACATTTCTTAGGATTAAGAGCACAGATATTTCTGGTGGCCGGGGTGATGAGGATGTCTGCCATCAAATTTCTTATTGCCGATGCAACTACTGCGTTATTAACGATCGCTCTCATGGGTGGGATAGGTTATGCCGGTGGCAATAGCATTCAGATATTAAGAAAAGATCTGACGAGAATCGAGCATGTTGCCATTGTCGTTCTTATGATATTATTTGCAGGCTGGCTCGTTTTCAAATATTTTAAAGGAAGCAAAAAATTTGAGGAAGATAAGAAGGGAGATAAAATTGAGTCGTAAAGCAAGACTGAAGTGTAGTTTATGTTTTCTCATCTTTTTCCTTTGCTTTCTTTCCATACCCCTTTCAGTGGCCGGGCTCAAAGAACAGGTTTTTGAAACTGTCTTGCCCAATGGCCTGAAGGTGATCCTCCTTGAAAACCATAAGGCTCCTCTGGTCACCTTCCAGGTCTGGTATCGTGTGGGATCTCGGAATGAAGCATGGGGAAAAACAGGTCTCTCCCATATGCTCGAGCATATGATGTTTAAAGGGACTGAGAAAGTCGGCCCGGAGGAGTTTTCCAGGATCATCCAGGAGAATGGAGGAAATGACAACGCCTTTACTTCACATAACTATACTGCCTACTTCGAAAATCTCAGTGCGGATCGGGTCCAGGTGGCTATCGATTTGGAAGCGGACAGGATGCAGAACCTCATGCTTCGTGAAGAGGACTTCCGGACCGAGCGAATGGTGGTGATGGAGGAACGAAGGCTCCGCACCGACGATAACCCACAAGCTGTTCTTACAGAACAGATCATGGCAACCACATTTCAGACCCATCCTTACCATTGGCCCATTATCGGCTGGATGGAGGATATCGCCCGTTTCACCCTTGAGGACTTAAAGGCGCACTATAAGACTTACTATAACCCCGTCAATGCCATTCTTGTTGTCGTAGGAGATTTTAAGAAAGAAGAACTTCTTCCTAAAATTGAGAAGGCCTTTGGCTCATACCCAAAAGGAGTGGCTCCAATCCAAGATAGAGATAAAGATCCTCCACAAATTGGGGAGCGAAGGATCTTTGTAAAAAGGGAGGCTCAACTTCCTACGATCTTAATGGCCTATCATGTCCCGAACCTTCGAGAACCAGACAGTTATGTTTTGGAAGTCATCGCCACCATTCTCTCTGGAGGAAAAAGCTCCAGACTTTATCAAAGTCTTGTCCGAGAGAAAAGGCTTGTGCTCAGTGCGGATGCCGACCATTCCCTTGTCTCCCGCGACCCAAGCCTCTTTACTCTTTCTGCAGATTTACTTCCTGGAAAAGAGGTGTCTGAAGTAGAGAAGGCGTTCGATCAAGAAATAGAGCGACTTCAGAGAGAACCGGTGGGGGAACAGGAATTAAAAAAGGTAAAGAATCAACTCGAAGCTTCTTTTATATTTGGGCAGGATTCCATCTTCAACCAGGCCATGCTCCTAGCCCATCACGAGATTGCCACCAGTTGGAAAATGATCGATGATTATATCCCTTCCATCCGAAAAGTGACCCCGGAAGATATTCAACGGGTGGTAAAAAAATATCTCATCCCGGATAATCGAACGGTGGGAATACTGATTCCTCTTCCACCTAAGGAGGGAAAGCCTTTGCCAGAAGGGGCTTCCATTAAAGAAAAGATTGTGAGGTAAAAAATTTCCCCTCACCCCTTCCTTCTCCCCTACGGGGGAGGGGGGGAGGGCGAGGGGCGATTTTAGATTGAAGAAAGGAAAAATTTATGCATTTAATTTTTAGATTTTTTATCCCGCAATCCGCAATCCGCATTCTAAAATTAAATTATTTTATCGTCCTTGTATTTTTAATGTTATGCGTAGGCCTGCCGCGCGGCGGCCTCTGGGCCATGCCTCCAGTCCAGAGAACAGTCCTTCCCAATCAGCTCATCCTTATTGTCTGTGAAGAGCGCTCCCTTCCATTTGTCACCTTTCAATTTCTCATCAACTCCGGTTCTTGGAAAGATCCTCAAGGAGAAGAAGGTTTATCATACCTGACGGCCAGAGGTCTTCTTCTGGGAACGACAAAGCGCAAGGTCACTGCCATCCATGAAGAGCTGGATTTCATGGGGGCCTCTCTCTCTTCTTCTTCAGGCAGAGATTACGCCACGCTCAGCCTCCAGGTTTTAAAGAAGGATTTGGACAAGGGATGGGATCTCTTCATGGAGGTGGTCACCCAGCCCACCTTTCCTGAGGAGGAAATCAAGAGAGAAGTAGAAAAGACGCTGGCAGCCATTCAATCCGCAGAAGATCAGCCTGATGAGGTGGCGGGAAAAGAGT
>Ga0209048_10005858_pt1 | contig 11562 bp, 5 predicted proteins | sample FrelakmetCRP12CR_FD_187146 | JGI IMG/M metagenome (GOLD analysis project Ga0209048, IMG submission 187146) | Freshwater lake sediment microbial communities from the University of Notre Dame, USA, for methane emissions studies - CRP12 CR (SPAdes)... | ecosystem: Environmental > Aquatic >... | reverse complement strand
CGGCATCCAAGCCTGTATCCATTGCATCACCCTTAACCACACGGACATTTTTCAAGTTAGCAGACTGGACTTTCTGAGATACCAGCTCGGTTGATTCGGGTATCACATCCATTGCTACCAGGCATCCTTGGTCGCCAATCAACCGAGCTGCCGGTAATGTAAAATATCCAGTTCCGCACCCCACCTCCAAAACAATCTGCCCAGGCTGAAAATCGGCACCTTTTAGAATGTTCATCGGGCCAAAAAACCGGTATCGAAAGCGACTTTCCATCCCGGAGCCCAATACTTTGATAAAAGCTTTTCCTATTGTTGACCTTGCAAATGCTTCAGCGCGCATGTATCTCTTCCTGACCCGGAACCTTCATGAAGAACTCCCGCAGGGTAGGACGACCCGCGGGAGTTTTGGTTATACGGCGGCTTCAAGAAGCTTATCGAGCTGATAAGCGGAGGCAGCGGCAGCCAGCTGGAGGCGCTGGATGACCTGATAGCAAGCCGCGAATGAGCCGGGATCGATAGCCTGGGCAGCTTCAGCGGAGGCAGACGAGCAGTTTTCCAGTAAAGCGACCACGAACATCCACCAGAGCAGCTCTTCGAAGGATTCCTTGTTGAACCACAGCACGCCCTGGTAGCGATTCACGTGCAGGAAGTGCTGCACCTCCCCGTCTGCCAGCCAGCTTTGCAGGGCGCGGTAAGCCTGCTTCTGGGCGGGAGCCTGGGGGTCGCACCAATCTTGATGGCTGCACAACAAGCGGACCAGGCTGACGCTGCGCCAGGCGGCGCTTTCATCCAGGCCCAGGTCTTGCAATACACTGGCAAGGATCTTTCCCAGCAGCAATTCATCGATCCAGGTGCGGCTTTGTTCTGCGTAATCCGTCTCAAGTAAAATCTTGCCCAGCTTATGAATGAACAGCCAACCCAGGAGGGCGCCCCAGACAGCCGGATTGGCATCTGGGAGGGGCATACGGCCGGCCGGGCCGGCTTGCAGGTATTTCAGCGCCTCCGGATCGAAGGCAACTTCTAATGGAGCGGCTTTTTTACGGCTATCCTTCTTCGCAGGAAGATTTTCCTTCCCTAAAGCCGATAAACCCAGGGCCGATCCAAGCTCGAGGCAGACTTCGGAGGCGATGGCAGCCGGGTCGCCCTGGCCACCGACCAGTAGCTTGACCTCCTCAAGCAGGGCATTCATCTTCCAATAGGCTTCGTCCAAAGCTTTCGGAAGGTCGGCAAGGGATGGGGTCTTTGCAGGCTTTAACCCAACGACAGGCGGGGGGCTGCGCAGGTCGGTTAGCCAGCGGAACATGCCCGCATTGACAAGCTCTCGGAAGGGAGTGTGAACCGGCTGGAGGAAGATCTCTTTCATGGCATCTGCAATGCTCGGCACGCCGCGCCCACCGAGGTAAGCGGCCAATTGAGCATAGCGGTGGGCTTCGTCATCGGCTACCTCGCGGAAGTCCAAGAAAACCCTGTATTTGTAGGCTTCCAGCTCGATATACAAGCCCTGCTGGACCAGCTCCCGGTTGTTACGGATGTACTCAAGACCAGTGACGTGATCTCGGAAGAGGGAGTAGCAGTTGGGATCGTCTTGCAGATCCATGCCTTCGCCGAGGCTCTTTTGGACCAACAGCCGCTCTTCTCCCAAGCCGGTCTTGATCGGGTAGGGTGTGGACATGCGCACCCAGCCGCGTGTGTTGGCAAATTTGTTGTGATACAGCACCAGGACACGCTCCGAGCCGGCCCGGTTGGAGTAAGCAAAGACGTCTTCGTTGACGTATCCTTCGGGAGTGAAGAAATCGTAAAGCAGGAAATTTGTCGCCTTGGCAAATAAATAGCGGCGGCGGAGCAGAGGGAAAATCTCGCGCTCGTGACGCTCGACCATGGAGTCGTCAGGATGCTCGTCCAAGATGGGTTTCTTGAACTCCATGCCATATTTCTCGGTATAGCCTTGCACCTGACCGTGGCCGAACATGGGCAGACCTGGCATGGTCGCCATGAGGGTGCAGACGCCAAAATATTTATCGCCATTGCCGAACTGGTCAACCGAGGTACGCTCGTCGGGGTTGTTCATAAAATTGACAAAGCGCTGGAGAATCTCGGGATCGAACTCCATGGTATTTTTGATCACCAGGCGGTATTCCTGGTTTTTCTCATCGCGGAGCATATTCATGAAGGCGCTGTTATAGACGCGGTGCATGCCGAGAGTGCGGACGAAATAGCCTTCCATTAGCCAGAAGGCTTCGGCGAGCAGGAGGGTATCGGGCACTTCCTGAGCCACGCGGTCGACCACCTCGCGCCAAAACTCTTGCGGGAAGACCTGGTCGAACTGGGACTTGGCTAAGCCGTGGTCGGCGCGGCTGGGGATATCGCCGCCTGAGCCGGGCTCGGGGAACCAGAGGCGCTGGTAATGGCGCTTGGCGAGGGTCATGGCGGCATCGAAGCGGATAACCGGGAACTTGCGGGCTACCTGCAAGATCGTCTGGATGACGGCTTCGCGCACTTCATGGATGAGATAGTTGAGCTGGGCGGTGTCGTTCCAGGGCATCGAGGTGCCGTCGTTGCCGTGGTAGATGTACTTCGTGCTGCCAGTATGGTGATCGACGCGCTTGAAAACGACCGCGGCATCGGAATTGTTATAGTAATGATCATCCAGATAGATACCCACGCGCTGATCCCAGGAGAGGTTGGGGCCGTTAAAACTATAGGAGGGAAATGGGCTGTAGTCCAGGGAGATGAACCAGTCGGGGTGCTCGATGACCCAGCGCGAATCGATGCCCATGTGGTTCGGGACCATGTCGGAAGCCAGGCGGATGCCGCGCTTCCAGGCGCGATCGCGCAAATCCTGGTAAGCCTCTTCACCGCCCAGGTCGGCGGCAATCTCATAGCTAAAAAGGGAATAGGCAGAAGCGACGGCGTCGGGGTTACCGCGCATCTGCTTGATAGTTTGCGAGGCAGGGCTGCGCTCCCACAAGCCGATAAGCCACAAGCCGCTAAACCCCCAGCGGGCTAAGCGGTCCAACTCTTCATCCGGGATCAGGTTCAGGCGGTTAATCCAGCGCTGGTACTTGCGGGAGAGCTGCTCCATCCAGACGTAAGTGTTCTTGGCGATCAATACCAGGTTGGGCATCCAGTCTTTATCGGGGCTGAAACGCTCCAGCTCGGCTTCCAGGCCGGTGTATTCTAAGACATAGGAGGGCCCCTGCCCGCCAAACCCAAAGATGGCCTTCTCCTCTTCCTTGATCAGATCGAGGCTGCTAAGCAGGCGGTATAAATACTTGCCCAGCACGGAACCCCAGCGGGAGCGGATAAACTCAAGCTGACCGGTTAGAGAGTGGGGTACAGCCAAAGCTGGCGCGCGCAACATATCGATCAGATTCTGATTGTCTGGACCGAAAAAGGGCTGCGTGTCGAAGAAAGTATGCAGGCTGGCGATGAGCGGCGAATAGGCGGTAAATTTTTCCAGGTTTTCGTCGTCGAACAGCTCCAGGTAGGGCGAGAAAGCTAGGTTGGCGTTAGCGAGCCAAAGCATGAGCAGCTCTTCCAGGACAATCTGGCGATTCGATACGAGTAGGCCGGTCTCTTGGAGCGACTCACTGTCCAGGTAGGCATCCACGCTGAGGTCGCCGCGATAGACCGCAAGCGGGGGAAACTCTTCGCAGAAGCGATGCAAGGTGGACTGGACGGCGCCAGCGCCCAGGTTGCTTTCCAACCAGCTCAGTGCTTCGCCCATCACAGCCGGTTTGCGCTGCTGACGGTATTGGCTGACGACCAGGTGCATAATTTCATCGATCAAGCCCATGGCATTGACCTGGCCGGCGCGCACTGCTTGCTCGGGAAAGGAAATGAGGTCGCGGCGGGCGTTCATCTTCTGGGCAAACAGGCGAGCAGCGTGGAAATTGGCAAAGATCACATTGCCGCTGAAAGAGAACAGGCTTTTATCGAACTGGTAGCGATCGCGGGCCTGACGCGAAATGTGAAATTCCATTAGGACAAGAGGTTTTTGGTCCATTACGTCTCCCTGGAACAAATGGTCGGAATGATGCCTAATTATAGCAGCCAAAAGGGAATAAACCTCAATTAATGGGTTCTATTTGGGCATTTCGCCGCTTTATCCCTATGATGCCTTAATCGCTCATCGCAAAGACGATCGCTTGTTCGACGGTCATCCCCCGACCTTGGGTATCTGCTATGGAACAAGCTGCCTCATCCATTAGCGCGCGAGCCACTGCCTGGTCACGCTCCATTTCAGCCCGGTCAGCAGGCGCCATCGGGATGCCTGTGGAGTCCAGCAACGCCTGAGCCGCAGCGAATAAACGCAGGGCGCGCGCCGGCTGGCCAGTGACCGCGGCGAGGCCTCCAAATCCAGCCAGACATTCGGCGATGCCCTGTTTGTTGCCTGCTTCCTGCTGCAAGCTCAGGCTTTCTCTAAATAAGGACTGCGCGTTCTGAAAATCGCCGCGATGCTGGGCGATGAAACCCAGCTTGTGAATGTTCGAGGCGACTTCCAACTTAAAGCCTAAACTCTTGAAGATATCCAAACTGGACTCATAAAGCCGGGCGGCCTCGCCATAATCGCCTTCCAATCGAGCCAGCTCTCCGAGGCGGTGTTGAGTTTGGCCAAGGACATCCGGATTACCGAGGGTCTGGAGAAGCGCCAGGCTTTCCTTCTGGCGCGCTCGGGCGGAGGCATAGTCTCCCTCATGATAATCCACCATGCCCAGGTCGCTAGATAATGTGCTGATGTAATATTGGTCCTTCAACTCTCGATAAAACCCCAGGCTCTTAATAAATAAGAGGCGGGCATTGATATAATCCTTTTGGTCGAGCGCCAGATGGCCTAATATATGAGTTGAATTCGCTATAACAATGGTGTCTGGCGGCTCCATAGGATGTAAAATCGAGAGGCTCTCTTCCAAATATTGCTTTGCTTCGAGTATATCGCCTTGCTGCCAGGCTAAAGTGCCGGCGCCGGCCAGCGCCTTCGCCCGTGGACTAGCCGAGCAAGCTCCTGACTCCAGGGTTTTCTCCAACCACCCACGCCCTTCGCTCAGAGCGCCGCGGGCAAGCCACCACATCCATAGGCCGCCTGCCAACAGCAATGCTCGATCTCTTTCGTCTTCTTGCTGCTCCACAGCCCAAGTCAAGGCAGCGTAGACATTATCTTTCTCAAGATCCAGGAGCTTAAGCCAAACCTCCTCTCTCGTGCCCAGAAGCTCTTTTTCGCTTTCCTGCACAAAGCTTAGATAATATTGGAAGTGCTTGCGGTAGAAGCGATCTGCCGGCCGGCCGGCTTGCAATTTTTCCCCGGCATATTGGCGGATGGTTTCAAGCAACCGATAGCGATCACTTTCACCCTGCGGCTCAACAACGACCAGTGATTTATCCACCAGGCTGGTCAACAGATCCAACACTTCTCCAACCTCAATGCCCTCCCCAGAGCAAACCTGCTCAGCAGCCTCCATGGTCCAACCACCGGCAAAAACCGAGGTCCTGGAAAACAGCTCGCGTTCAGGCTCTGAAAGCAAGATATAGCTCCAGTCGATCATGGCATGCAGGGTGAGGTGGTGAGGTAAGGCTATCCGGCTTCCGCCGGTGAGCAAACGGAAGCGGTCATCCAGCCGGCCAGCCAATTGTTCAACCGTCATGGCACGGAGGCGAGCAGCGGCAAGCTCGATGGCGAGAGGGATTCCGTCCAGGCGCTGGCAGACCTGCACCAGGTAAGCTGCATTACGATCGGTCACGGCAAAGGCTTGATTCACAGCTTTGGCACGGTCGGAAAAGAGGCGAACTGCCTCGTAGCTTAAGACAGCCTGCGGAGTCGGAACGAACTCTTTGGAAGGGAAAGAGAGGGGTGGAACCGTCCAAAGGGTTTCACCGGCAATCCCCAATCCTTCCCGGCTGGTAGCCATGATCTTAACCTCCGGACAGAGGCGCAACAGCACGTCTGAGAGACGGGCGCAGGCTTCAATGAGATGCTCGCAATTATCCAGGATGATAAGCAAGCTCCTGGTTTTGAGGGTTTCAATGAGCAAATCGAGGATAGAAGATCCGGGCTGGTCACGCACTCCAAATACGGTCGCAACAGCCTGGACTACGCGGGCTGGATCAGCCAGAGGAGCTAATTCTACTATCCAGGCGCCATCCTTGAAGCTGTCCACCAGCTCCGCCGAAACCTGGAGGGCAAGGCGCGTTTTACCGGTGCCTCCGACGCCGGTCAACGTCAAGAGACGAACAGATGCTATGAGCCGCTTGATCTCAGAAATCTCGCTCTCGCGGCCTATAAAACTGGTCAATTGCAGAGGCAAGTTATTTGGAAGAACATTCAGCGATTTCAAAGGAGGAAAATCAGAAGTCAGGCCGGCGATCAGCAACTGGTAGATCTTCTCCGGGTACTGCAAGTCCTTCAGGCGATGCTCGCCCAAATCGCGCAGGCTGACGCCTTCGGGCAAAGATTGTTCAACCAGAGCGCGGGTTGCCTCAGAAAGTAAAACCTGCCCGCCGTGACCGGCTGAGCATAAGCGCGCAGCGCGGTGAACATCCAGGCCGATGTAACCGGTTGGGCCGATCTGTGGCTCGCCGGTATGGAGCGCCATGCGAACGCGCACGGCGACGCCCTGCGGCCAGGGATGATCTGCTAAGAGGCGTTGGGCATCTACAACGGCATGGATGGCATCCAGGGCGCGAGGAAAAACGACAAAGAAGGCATCACCCTGGGTGTCGATTTCGACGCCATTGAACCTGGCAAACGCGAGGCGCAAGATCTGGCGCTGGCTGGCGAGCAGCGCGGCATACTCTTCGCCCAGACGCTGCAAGAGATGGGTGGATCCTTCGATATCGGTGAAGAGGAAAGTGACGGTGCCGGTGGGGAGCGTTTCTTGTCCCATAGTCTCAATCGGTAGTCGTCAATTATTTTTCAACCGTTTATTGTTTATGGCAGATCCAGGGTAGGCTAAAGGCGTTTGACCATTAACAAGGTAATATCGTCGAAAGGATCGGTTTTCCCGGTGAACGAACGGATCGAGCTATCCAGAGCAGCAACGATTTCCCGGGCAGAGAGGGTCTGAGACTCCGCCAGGACATCCATCAGTCGGTCCAGGCCGTAGCTGCGACTCTGGGCATCCATGGCATCCGTCACCCCGTCGGTATACAGCAGGATAAAATCTCCGGATTTCAAGCGCAAGGTCTGTTCTTTATAGTCGGACTGCGCCTCCACACCCAGGGCCATCCCCGTGCGGCCCAGGGTGACCACCTGGGCTGAATTCGGCAAAGAGCGAGGCTGGAAGAAGATGGGCGGGTTGTGCCCGGCGTTCACATAAGCGACTTCGCCCTGGGCAGAGTTGAGGCGGGCGCAAACCAGAGTAACGAAGGTGCTATCGGTGGATTCGGCGCAAAGCAAGCGATTCGCCTGAAAGATCCCTTCCCGGATAGCACCGGTCTGGCCAAGGCTGGCACGGATGATGCTGCGGGTCGTCGCCATGAACAGGGCAGCCGGCATGCCCTTACCGGACACGTCGGCGATGACTAAACAGGTATAGCCATCGCCAAATTGGATAAAGTCATAAAAGTCGCCTGCGACCTGGTGGGCCGGCTGCCAGAGGGCGGCAATCTCCCAGCCGGGGATATCGGGCGTTGCGGAGGGGATCATGCTGGCCTGCACCTGGCGAGCCATCTGCAGCTCGCGTTCCAGGCGGCCCTGCTCCACAGCAAGCTGATACAGGCGTGCATTCTCGATGGCGATGGCAGCGTTGGAGCCAATCGCAGCGAGCAAATCCAGGTCAGCCTGAGAAAATATGCCAGCCTGAATACGGTTATCGACATAAATGATACCCAGGATGCGGTCTTTTAGCACCAACGGCGCACATAAGATCGAGCGGAGTCCCAGGATGGAAACGCTCTGGCGCATGTTAAAGCGGGGATCGATCTGGGCATCGCTGATCATCATCGACTTGCCTTCCCGCGCCACGCTCTCGATGACACTCAAGGAAACCTGGAAGCGAGGCTCATGGATGGTGACATGCTCGATGCCGCGCGCGGCCTGAAAAGTTAACTCACCTTTCGCGTCCCGCAGCATAACAAAACCACGTTCTGCCCGCATGACAGCGATGACCTCATCCATCACCCGGTTGAGGACTTCAGCCAGATCGAGGGAGGAATTAAAAGTTTGGGACAGATGATAGAGAAGTTCCAAGCGGTCGCGTGAGGGCAAGGAGTCCATAGCAGAGGTATTATCCCATAAAAAAATCGGGTTGCGCGGGGAAGCAAAGGAGAATAAGAAACAAGGGAAACAAGGAACCAGGGAGATATCGTGGGAGGATTATAATGGAAAGCCAAACGACCGCAATTCATCCGATTGAAATGGTGTGAAAGCACAAAGAATTCGAGGCTTAGATGACGAGCGTGAAGAAAACGTACCAAACATTGATCTCAATCCAGGAGCTGGCTGCACACCTTGATGACCCGGAATGGGCGGTGGTGGACTGCCGTTTCGTGCTGGCAGACGGAGAGCGCGGGGAGCAAAACTACCTGGAGGGGCATATACCAGGAGCGGTCTACAGTCACCTGAACCGTGACCTTTCAGGAAAGATCATCCCCGGCATCACCGGACGGCATCCTCTGCCCAGCGTAGACCAGACGGTACGGATTTTCACCAAAATGGGCATCGGGCCGGGAGTGCAAGTAGTAGCCTACGATGAGGCAGGCGGAGCCATGGCGGCAGGGCGCCTATGGTGGATGCTGCGCTGGCTGGGTCATGAAGCAGCAGCCGTGCTGGATGGAGGCTGGCAAAAGTGGGCCAGCGAAGGGCGAGAAATCCGCATGGGGGCTGAGACGCGGCCCCGGCGCGAGTTTACACCGCAGGTGCGCGCGGAGATGCTCGCCAGCGCGGAGGAAGTGGAACGGCGGCGCCTGGACCCGGCTTACCGGCTGGTTGACGCGCGCTCGACCGAGCGGTTTCACGGCCAAAATGAGACACTCGACCCGGTGGGAGGCCACATTCCCGGGGCGACTAACGCGCCTTACCAGGAAAACCTGGGCGCAGACGGCACCTTCCGCCCGGTCAAAGAACTGCGAGCTTATTACAAGAAACTGCTGGGGAACGTCCCGGCTGAAAAGGCCATCTTTTACTGCGGCTCGGGGGTTACATCCATGGAAAATCTGCTCGCCATACAGCATGCCGGACTGGGAGAGGCTCGTCTATACGCAGGCTCGTGGAGCGAATGGATCACGGACCACAAGAGGCCGGTGGAGAAATAGATGATGGCAAGCAAATACATCCTGGCAATCGACCAGAGCACTTCCAGCACCAAGGCGATCCTGTTCAGCTTGCGCGGGGAGCTGGTCGCCCGGTGCAACGTGGACCACAAACAATACTACCCTCAGCAAGGCTGGGTTGAACACGACGCGGCAGAGATCTACCGGAATACCCTGAAGGCGATCCAAGGTGTGCTGCAGAAGGGCGAGGCGGAGCAGAACGAAGTAGCTGCCCTATCAATCTCCAACCAGCGAGAGACGACGGTGCTGTGGGATGGAGAAACCAGCAAGCCCGTCGCGCGGGCAGTGGTCTGGCAATGCAACCGGGGCAGCGCAATCTGCAACGAGCTTAAGAAAAACGGTTACGCCGAATCCATCCGGTCGAAGACTGGGCTGGTGATCAGCCCATTCTTCTCGGCCAGCAAGGCAGCCTGGGTTTTGGGGAACGTGCCCGAAGCCAGGCAGGTCTATGAAGCGGGGAAGCTGATGTTCGGGACCATCGATAGCTGGCTGGTCTGGAACCTGACCGGCGGCAGAGTGCATATAACCGATTATTCCAACGCCTCGAGGACGATGATGTTCAACCTGCATACATTGAAATGGGACACCGAGCTGTTAGAACTGTACGGGCTATCGAAACTGAAGCTGCCGGAGGTCCAATACTCAGACGAGGTCGTTGGGCGCACGGCGAAGAGCCAGGGGTTTGAAAAAGACCTACCGATTGCAGGGGTGATGGGCGATTCGCACGCTGCGCTGTTCGGCCAGAGCTGCTTCCAGGCAGGCATGGCTAAGGCCACCTACGGCACGGGCAGCTCGATCATGATGAATACCGGCCGGCAGCCGATCGCGGTGGGCAAAGGATTGGTGACATCGATTGCCTGGGGGATGAAAGCCGGGGTGGAATATGTGATAGAAGGCAATATCAATTACTCCGGCGATACGATCAAATGGATGGTCGAGGACCTGCAACTGATCCCCGATTCAAAGAGCGCGGGCAAGCTGGCGGCGGGTGTGGAAAGCAACGGGGGGGTCTACCTGGTGCCGGCTTTTGGAGGATTGGGCGCGCCCTATTGGGACAACGAAGCCAGGGCGACACTAACCGGGATGACGCGAAGTACGAAGCGCGAGCACGTGGTGCGCGCCGCGGAAGAATCCATCGCCTACCAGATCAAAGACGTGCTGGATGCGATGATGGAAGAATCGGGCATCCGACTGGCCGAGCTGCGCGTGGACGGCGGGGCAACGCGCGACGCCTTCTTGATGCAGTTCCAGGCGGATATGCTCGACGTGCCAGTGGTACGCACGCGGCTGGAGGAGCTGTCGGCCCAGGGCACAGCTACCATGGCGGGGCTGGCGGTCGGGATCTACTCCAACAAGGAGGAAATTGAAGCTCTGCGAGTGACCGATGTGACCTTTACCAGCCAGATGGATGCAGAACAGCGCCAGGTACTGTACGCGGGGTGGAAAGAAGCAGTGAGGCGGACGCTGACGGTGGGCTATTAGCCGTTAGCTATTGGCGGTTGGCGGTGCGGAGTTAGCAATTAGAAGATAGGAAAGGTAAGGCAGGGGCGTGATCAGCCGGAGAAATCATAGGCCGGAGGTTGGAGGAGGGTATCGAGCAGAGTCTCGCCGCCATCCAGCGAACCCAGGTAAAACTCGTAAGTCCCGCCCGTCTCCTTGATATAAAGTGCATCCCTGGCATCGACCCAGCGCAGGCTCATGATCCCTGTTGGATCAGATGAAAATGGCACGGCGTTCTTTTGATCGCTGCCGAGCCACATCAGCGGGTCTACACCGGTACTGAAGGCGAAATGCGCCCCATCGGGCGACCAAGCGACAAACTTGAGCTGGGAGGCCTTCTGGTAAACCCAGCCACCACCGCCATCGTAGGTAGCTAGGTGCAGCTCGCGCAGGTTCTCAGACGGCTTGCCGATCTCCACCAGGTAAGCAATCCGCTTCAGGTCGGGCGAATAAGCCACCGAGGACTCGGAGAACGGAACCGCGGTAAGGCTGGCTTCCTGGCTAGGAGGGGTTCCATTGGTAGGGATTTTCCACAGAGTGGTGGGCTGAGGAGGGTTTGCTAGGGGGTCAATGGGGGGAATCGCGACACGCAGGAAGGAACCATCTGGCGACCAGACAGGGCGAGCATAATAGCGAGATTCATTGTAGGTGGCGACCGGCTTGTACTCCATCACCTGGCGGTAATTCTTCCCGTTACTGTCCGTGAGGAAGATCTTCGAATCGGTGGACAGGGCCACCTGCTTGCCATCCGGAGAAAAGACGAACTCACCTCCCCAACCTGAAAGGAACAGATTGGTA
>Ga0209048_10005857_pt1 | contig 11562 bp, 10 predicted proteins | sample FrelakmetCRP12CR_FD_187146 | JGI IMG/M metagenome (GOLD analysis project Ga0209048, IMG submission 187146) | Freshwater lake sediment microbial communities from the University of Notre Dame, USA, for methane emissions studies - CRP12 CR (SPAdes)... | ecosystem: Environmental > Aquatic >... | reverse complement strand
CCCTGAAGGGATCTTTCGCCTGCTCGTACTGCCGGGCCGCCTTGGCCGGCTGGTTCTGGTGCTCCCAGATCCTCCCCGCCTCCAGGTAGGCTCGCCCGCGCTCGTAGGCGTCGGCGGCGGCCTCCCAGTCCCCCAATTGCTCGTAGAGATGCCCCGCCTCCAGGTAGTGTCCCCGGCGGGCCAGGCGCCGCGCCGTGCCACGGTGCGGCGCGGCGGAACCGCCGTGCCGGAGGAGGCGCGGGACCCACCACACGATCCAGAGAACGAGGAGGCCGAGGACGATAGGACCGGTCGCGGGGCGAGCGGCAAGATCGCGAACCAGACGCTGACCGGCGGCCAGCCGTTCGCGCATGGTGTCGGCGCCCGCGGGGCCCTGCTCCTGCGCCTGGGCGGACGCCAACGACGGCGCGAGTGCCCCGCCCACCAGCACCGACACCAGACAGAGGATCGCCAGCGTGCGGAGGCCGGCACAGGCGAGCGCGCGTCGCGCGGAATGGCACGATACGGGGAGACGTGATGCCGAGGCGTACACCAGAGCAACCCACCTACGCGGGGACGAGGGACGCATGGAGCTGGACGGGTCGCCGACCACCGATCCCGCCGACACGGGGGCGCAGCGAGCGGGGAGGGGTGACAAACCGCCGGGCGACGCGGATCGCCGGCGGCGCACGGAGATCACCGCTCGGCCTTGGCCCGCTCTTCCTCCTCCTGACAGGCGATGCACAGCCTGGCGAAGGGCAACGCCTCGAGCCGGCGCTCGCCGATCATCTCGCTGCACCCCTCGCACAGCCCGTATTTCGCCTGGCGGATCTTGTAGAGCGCCTCGTCCACCTGCTGCAGCATGCGGCGTTCGGTATCGCCGATGGACAGGAGGAATTCCTTCGTGTAGGCGCTGCTGGCCTGGTCCGCGATGTCCTGGATCTCCTCTCCGGTGCTTTCCAGGCTCTTCACATTCGAGTCGCGGACCCCGTTGAGCAACTCTCTCCGCTTGGCCACCAGACGCTGCCGGAACTTCTCGACCTTGGCTCCCTTGAGCGACATACGCATCCCCTCCCCTGGACGAACGGCCCGCGCGCAGGGACCGTCGGACCGCCATCGATCGTCGCGCCGCCACACCTGGACCCGGCCGTTCCGCGTCCCGCCCGGACCCGCACCCAGTTGGGAGCGCGCTGGGGTCGGGTCGCGGCGTGTCACCTCCGTCGCCGCGTCCGCGAGGCCAGAATACAAATCCTCGCGAAGACAGGGCATCCGCCACGCCTTCGCGAGGTCCTCTGTGCGTACCCACAAGTCCGGGGCCCGAACCGGTGTTCGGATCCGCCGCGGGGCGCCTTCCTATTCGATCCGGGCAGGAGATCCGCCGACTACCAGTCGTTTCGGCGCGTCCCCCCAGAGCCGCTCCAGATCGTAGAATTGCCGAGTTTGCTCGTCGAAAATATGAACGACGACATCTTGGTAGTCAAGCAAAATCCAATGCGCCTCGCGCGCGCCTTCGCGATGCAGCATGCGCACCTTCGCCTGTGTCAGCCGCTCCTCCACCCGCTCCGCGATGGCCGCCACTTGGCGCGCCGACTCCGCTCCGGCGATCAGGAAATGGTCGGTGAAGCTCGACAGGCCCCGCAAGTCCAGGATCGCCAGATAGCTGGGCTTCACCGCCGCGGCCGCGTCGGCGGCCAGTTCGACAATCTCCGTCGAGTCGATGGCTCTCCTCCCTCCGAGCCGGCGGCGCCCGGAACGGGTCCGCCGGTCCGATCAACGGCCGCGCCCCGGCCGCTGGTAGAGTCGGTTCTTGGCCATGTATGCCGCCACCGTGTCCGGCACGAGGTGACGGATACTCCGCCCCTCCTCGACGAGCTGCCGGATCTCCCGAGAGGCGATGTCCAGCGAGACCACCTCCACCAGGAGCACTTCCCGCGGGACCGGCGTCTTCTCGAGGCGCTCGGGATCAACCTCGCTCACCTTGCAGTACCGGAACGTCGGGTGCCCCAACAGGCGCTGCTGCTCCGAGGTGAGCAGGCGCTCCACCTCGTCCAACCGCCAGCCCGGTCGCGCCGTGACGATGACCTGCGTCAGCGTGAGGAGCTCCTCGGCCTCGCGCCACTCGGACATCTCCAGGAACGCGTCCACCCCCACCACGAAATACAGGTGGGTGCCCGACCCGGAGAGCCGATGGAACTCCCGCACCGTTTCGACGGAGTACGATTTCCCCTCCCGCTGCAGCTCGATCGGGGACACGGTGAAGTACGGGGTGAAGACCGTGGCCAGCGAGACCATCTCGTAGCGGTGCAGCGCCGAGGCCACCACACCCTCCTCTTTGTGCGGCGGGCGCGCCGCCGGGACGAAGGTGATGTGGTCGAGGCTGAAGGCCCAGTAGATCTCCTCCGCTGCCCGAAGATGGCCGAGGTGGATCGGATCGAACGTACCGCCCATGATCCCGATGCGCATGCCCGCTCCTCGTCGGCGCGCCGGGCGATTCCCGGCACGCCGTGGCGGATCATTTCCGGGAGTCGCGAACCTGCCCGTCTCCCAGCACGATGAACTTCTCGCAGGTGAGCTCGGGAAGCCCCATGGGCCCGCGGGCGTGCAGCTTCTGCGTGCTGATCCCCATCTCCGCCCCCATGCCAAACTCGTATCCGTCGGTGAAGCGGGTGGAGGCGTTCACAAAGACGGCGCCGGCGTCCACCTCTCGCAGGAAGCGCATGGCGCGCCCGTGGTCGGCGGTCACGATCGCCTCGGCCAGCCCGGACCCGTGGCGAGCGATGTGGGCCACCGCTTCCTCGAAAGAGCCCACCACGCGGATGGACAGCGTGAGCGCCAGATACTCCGTATCCCAGTCCTCCTCGGTGGCCGGCACCGCCGCCGGGACCAAGCTCCGCGTACCGGGGCATCCCCGGACCTCCACACCCGCCGCGCGCAAGCGGGCGGCGAGGGCGGGAAGAAACGCCGGCGCGACGTCCGCGTGCACCAGCAGCGTCTCCATGGCGTTGCAGACGCCGGGGCGCTCCACCTTGGCGTTGTAGGCGATCTCGCCGGCCATGACGAGGTCCGCCGACGCGTCCACGTAGGTGTGACACAACCCTTTGTCGTGGGCGATCACCGGAATCTGGGATCCCTCTCGGACCGCCCGGATGAGCCCCTCGCCGCCGCGCGGGATGATCAGGTCGATGAGGCCGTGGAGCGAGAGCATCTCCTTAACCACCGCCCGGTCCGCCGACGGCACGACGGCGAGGGCCGCCGGCGGCAGGCCCGCCGAGGCCGCCGCGGCCGCCAGGACGCCGGCGACGGCGCGATTCGTGCGGAGCGCCTCCGACCCGCCGCGGAGCAGCACGGCGTTCCCCGACTTGAGGCACAGCGCCGCGGCGTCCGCGGTCACGTTGGGCCGGGACTCGTAGATGATCCCGATCACTCCCAAGGGGACTCGCATGCGCCCGACCTGCAGGCCGTTGGGCCGGCGCCACATGCCGGTCACGGCCCCCACCGGGTCGGGGAGATCGGCGATCTGTCGCACCCCCCGGGCCATGGCGTCGATCCTGGGCTCGGTCAGCGTGAGCCGATCCACGAAAGCGGCCGTCTGGCCGGCGGCGCGGGCGGCGGCCACGTCCTGGGCGTTGTCCGCCAGGATGCGTGCCCGCGATTCCATCAACCCCGAGGCCATCGCCAGGAGCGCGCGGTCCTTCTGCTCCCCGCTGGCGCGGGCCAGTTCGCGGGCGGCGGCCCGCGCCTCGCGGGCCATCCCGCGGATGTCGCAGTCACTCATGGGTCACCTCCTGCGGACGGCGCAGACGGCGGCGCCTCCAGGATGACGAGGTTGTCCCGGTGGATCACCTCGTCGTACGGCTTGTGGCCCAGCACCGAAGCGATCTCGTCGCTGTGCAGCCCTTTGATCCTGTCCACCTCGTCCCGGCTGTAATTGGTCAGGCCCCGGCCGAACTCCTGACCGGCCAGGTCCAGCAGGCTGACCACGTCGCCCCCCCGGAACGTCTTCTGGGTCCCGCGGATACCCGAGGGGAGCAGGCTCTTGCCCCCCAAGACCAGCGCCCCTCTGGCGCCCGCGTCCACCACGATCCCGCCGCGGGGCTGGCTGGCGAAGGCCAGCCAGCGCTTCCGGCTCTGCATCCGACTGCGCGACGGGAGAAACAGGGTCCCGACCTCCTCGCCCCGCAGAATCGCCTCCACCGACTCCGGCGCCCGGCCGCTGGCCACCACCGTGGGGATGCCCGCGACCGCGGCCCGATGGGCCGCGCGGACCTTGGAGGTCATGCCCCCGATGCTGGCAGCGCTCCCGGTGTCCTCGGCGCAAAAAGAACTGAGGGCGTCCTGCGGTCGGACCAGCGGGATCAGCCGGGCCGAGGGGTCCCGGTGGGGGTCGGCGGTGAAGACCCCGTCCGTGTCCGTGAGGATCACCAGGAGGTCCGCTTGCGCCAGGTGGGCCACCAGGGCCGAGAGCGTGTCGTTGTCGCCGAACTGGATCTCCCGCACCGCCACCGTGTCGTTCTCGTTCACGATGGGAAGAACGTGCAGACCGAGGAGCGTGAAGAGCGTGTTTCGCGCATTCAGATACCGGCCGCGGTGCCGGAGATCCTCCTGTGTCAACAGGATCTGCGCCACGCGGAGACCGCACGGCTGGAATGCCTCCTCGTAGGCGCGCATCAGGTGGCTCTGGCCCACGGCCGCGGCGGCCTGCTTCAACGGCAGCTCCCGCGGCCGCTCGGTCAACCCCAGCGCTTCCATCCCGGCCAGAATCGCACCCGACGACACCAGGATCGTCTCGACACCGCGCCCCCGGACCCGCGCGAGACACGACGCCAAGGCCTGGAGCGTCGGCCGATGCAGCCCGATGCCGCCGCGCGAGAGGACGCCGGAACCGACCTTGACCACGATCCGTCGCGGCGCGCCGAGCCACTCCTGCCGATTCCCGGCGGTGAGGTCCTTACGAGACACGAGGTCTCTCCTGGGCGGCCCGGAGCCGAGCGGCGAGGGCTTCCAGCAGACCAGGAATCCCTTCGCCGGTCAGGGCCGAAACGGCGACCACCGGTAGCGCCTGTGCGGCGCACCGGGCGGTGAGGGCGGCCAGCCCCGGCCCATGGGGCAGATCGATCTTATTGGCGGCCGCGATCCGCGGCCGTGACAGCAGGGCGGGGTTGTACGCCTGGAGCTCTCGCTCGATCGTCTCGACGGCCGCCACCGGGTCTCCCGCCTCGGCGGACACGTCCACCACGTGGACCAGGAGGCGCGTTCGCTCGATGTGGCGCAGAAAGCGGATCCCCAGACCGGCGCCTTGGGCCGCCCCCTCGATCAGCCCCGGGATGTCCGCCACCACGAAACCTCCGTGGGGCGCGACGTCCACCACGCCGAGGTTTGGGCTGAGGGTGGTGAACGGATAGGCGGCGATCTTGGGCCGCGCGGCCGAGAAGGCGGCGAGTAGGGACGATTTCCCGGCGTTAGGCAAGCCTACCAGGCCGACGTCGGCGATGAGTTTGAGTTCCAGGCGAAGGGTCCGAGTTTCCCCGGGGGTGCCGGGCTGGGCAACGCGGGGGGCTTGATGGGTCGCGGTGGCGAAGCGGGCGTTACCGCGGCCGCCCTTGCCGCCTTGGGCCACCAACACCCGCTGATCCTCGACGGTAAGATCGGCCAGAATGTCGCCCGTCTCCGCGTCGTCGATCACCGTGCCGAGAGGCACCTTGAGAGTCACGTCGGAGCCGTTGGCGCCGTGCTGGTTCTTGCCGCGCCCATGCTCACCGCGTTCGGCGCGGTAGAGTCGCTGGTACCGCTGATCGATCAGGGTCCGGAAGGATCGGCTGGCCTCAACGAAAATGCTGCCCCCGTTGCCCCCGTCCCCTCCGTTGGGTCCACCGTGCGGCACAAACTTCTCGCGCCGGAAACTCACGCAACCCCGACCGCCGGCGCCGGCGTGTACGACGATCTGGGCGGTGTCAAAGAATTTGGCCAATGGTCGAGGCAGATCGGTGAAGGCTGGCGAACCGCCGAGCAGGGCGGTGGCCGGCCGGCCGGAACCGCTACGCGGCGGGCGTGATGGAGACGAAGCGGTCGCCGCCCCGCTGCTCCACGTTGACGATGCCGGCCGATTTGGCGAACAGAGTATGGTCACCCCCCAGCCCGACGTTCTTCCCGGGCTTGAAACGTGTCCCGCGCTGGCGGACGAGGATGCTCCCCCCCGTCACCGTCTGACCGGAGAAGGCCTTCATTCCCAAGCGCCGCCCGGCACTGTCACGGCCGTTCCGTGAGCTTCCCACACCCTTCTTGTGTGCCATTCTCTCCTCCGTGTAATCCGCCGGGCCGCCTCGATCCCGGCGCGCGGCTGACCGCTACACCACGATTTCCGCGATGCGAACCCGGGTCAATTCCTGGCGATGACCTGTCTTGCGGCGGTACTTTTTTCGCTTTTTGAACTTGAACACGTCGATCTTCTCGCCGCGGATCTGGGCCAGGATTTCGGATACCACCCGGGCTCCGGACACGGTGGGATGGCCGACCGTCAGGGTGCCGCCGTTCGAGACCAGGAGGACCCGGTCCAGCTCCACCCGGCTGCCCTTCTCCCCTGGGAGGCGCTCCAGGGCCAGGACCGCGCCCGGCTCCACCCGGTACTGCTTTCCCCCCGATTCGATGATCGCGTACACCGGAGACTCCTTCCGCCGCGAATTGGCGACCCCGCCGGGCGGGGCAAGTCATGTGCCGACAAAAAATGATCCCGCCTCTGGCCGAAGCGGGGTGTTGGTATAACATGCCCCCGGGCGGAGTGTCAAGAAAATCTCCCCCGCCCGGAAACCGGAGCCCGCAATCGCACTCCGGTCAGCTTCCTGCTTACCCTTCCAGCAGGGAATACTTGCCCGCCGCATAGCTCTCTTCCACCAGGAGCTCGATCTCTCCGCCCAGCCTCTGCTGGAGCGTCTCGAGGATCTCGGCCTCTTCCGCCTTGATCCATTCCACCAGATCGCGCGCCGCCCGGATCTTGATCCGGGGCAACGCCTTCCGCGCCATCCGCCATTCGACCTCGCGCAACGCCTGGTGGGTGATGGAGGCCACCGATCGGACCCAGCCCAGGCCGCCACAGGCGGCGCAGGTCTGGCTCAGCGACTGGTTCAGCCCTCGCCGGACCCGCTTCCGGGTCATCTCCACCAGGCCGAGCTCCGAGAGCAGGGAGACGTTGGTAGGGGACCGGTCGGCCTTCAGCGCCTCCTTGAGGTCCGCCATCACTTTGTCCCGGTTTTCCTGGCGGGCCATGTCGATGAAATCGAGGATGATGATGCCGCCCAGGTCGCGCAACCGGACCTGGCGGGCGATCTCGACGGCCGCCTCCCGATTGGTCTTGAGGATGGTCTCCTCGAAATCGTGCTTCCCCACGTACTTGCCCGTATTCACGTCCACCGACACCAGCGCCTCGGTCTGCTCGATGACCAGGTAGCCCCCCGACTTGAGCCACACCTTGCTGCGCAGCGCCTTCTCCACCTCCCGTTCGATCCCGAAACTCTTGAAGACCGGCTCGTCCTCGGTGTAGAGGAACAGGAGCTGCCGCAGCTCGGGGAAGAGGGATTCCGTGTACTCCATGCAGCGCTCGTACTCCGCGGCCGAGTCCACCACCAACCGGGTCACCTCCTTGGTGATCAGGTCGCGGAAGATGCGGAATACCAGATCTAGGTCCTTCTGCACCATGGCGGGGGCGGGGGCGGCCTCTCCCTTCAGCTTGATTCCTCGCCAGGTGGATCGGAGGAACTCGAAGTCCGCCTGGATCTCCGCCTTGGACCGCCCGATCCCGGCCGTGCGGACGATCACCCCTTCCCGCGGAACGTTGATCTCCTCGATGATCTGCTTCAGCCGGCTTCGCTCACCCTCGGCTTCGATCTTGCGGGAGACCCCGACGTGGGATTCCGTGGGCATGTACACCAGATACCGCCCCGGTAGCGTGATATGGGAGGTGATGCGAGCCCCCTTCGTGCCCAGGGGCTCGCGCGCGACCTGTACCAGGACCTCCTGGCCCTCCTGGATCAGTTCCTCGATGGAGGGGTGGGCCGACCGACGCTCCGACGGCGCCCGTCCACCCGGGGCGGACGCCCCCTGCCGGCCTCGCGGGCGGCCGCCGGGGCGGGGGGATGCGTCGCCGTCCTCCATCATCTCGGGCTCCCCCTCGTCGTCCGCGGCGAGGAGATCCTCGTAGCTCTCGACGTCCTCGTAGATGTCCCGGACGTACAGAAAGGCGTCCCGGGCCAGGCCGATATCCACGAAGGCCGCCTGCATGCCCGGCAGGATCTTGAGCACCCTGCCCTTGTAGATGTTGCCCGCCAGGTTCTGGGTGTGGGAGTCGTCGATCAGGATCTCGACCAGCGTGCCGTCCTCGATGACGGCCACGCGGGTCTCCACCAGGGACGAATTGACGATGATCTCGCGTTTCATTCGGGGGACCTCGACGCCCTCTTCCATCGGACCGCAGAACACCGGCGTCCTGCGGCGCGGCGGAGACGGGAAACTGGGAGGCCTACCCCTGGCCCTCGAGGGTGAGGGCAGTCCGCGCGATCCGGAGGGACGAGACCATGCGACCCAGCTCACCGGGGGGAACCCGTCCGCCCAAGAAGCTCCGCATCACCGCCGCAGGCTTCACGCTGCCCGCCGGGCTCACCCGTAACCGCATCTGCCACCCGGGGGACCCGTGGTCGCCTGCGTCGACGAACTCCTGGAGAAACGGGCGCGCGTCGAGGGCCACGGCTTGGCCTTTTTTGGTCACCTCGACGGGAATGGATTCCTGCGCCAGAAACGCCGCGCAGGACTCGGTGGTGCCGAGAGCGGTCAGGATCGTGGGATCCCAACCGTTCGGCGCGAGCTGGATGTGATACACGGCACCTCGTACCCCGGCGGAAAGCGACGGTCCGTTCAGGGGGACTTCCCAAGACCGGAGAATCTTGAGCTCGGGCGGCAACTGGCGATTCCAGGCTGTCAGCAACTCCTCCGGCTCCATTCGCTGGACAAGCTCAACCTCGCCGAGTTCCCGTCGCCCTTCGATGCCCACGGCCAGGGCCTGGGCCAACGAGAGCCTGGGTTGGGGGTTGAACCCCTGCGTGAAGGCCAGAGGGATGCCGGCACGGCGCAAGGCTCGCGAGAGCGCCCGCATCAGTTCAAGGTGGGACAAGAACCGCAACTCTCCCACCTTCTGGAATTCGAAGCAAATCTTCTGGGTGGCGCGGTCCGATGGGCGTTCGCTGGGCGCCGCGGCGGGAGTCCCACCCGTCAACGCCTCGACGCGCTCGGGGGTCGACGGACGGAACCCGGTGGCCTCCGCCCAGACCGGCCAGCTTGGCGCGCACTGTTCGCCACACCCATTGCACGGACCCACGTGACAATCCTCGGTCGGCGCGCCGTCCAGTGCCCGTCGATACTCGCGCGCCAGGAAGGCCTTATCGACTCCGGTGTCGATGTGATCCCACGGGAGCGGCGCCTCCACCGGCACCGGCCGATTGGCGATAGCGTAGGGGTCCACGCCGGCGTCGGCAAATGCGCGCATCCACGCCTCGAACTGCAACTGCTCGGTCCAGCCGTCGAAGCGGCAGCCGCGCTCGGAACCCAAGGCGATGGCGGCACCCACCTCCCGGCTCCCGCGCGCAAAGACCGCTTCCAGAAACGAGGACTCCACCTGGTGCCACTTGAAATCGATCCGCGACTCGCGCAGTCGGGACCGAAGATAGGTCTGCTTCTCCTGTAGGACCTCCATCGGCTCCTGCGCGAACCACTGGAACGGAGTATGCGGCTTGGGGACGAACGAGCTGGCGCTGACCGTGAGGCCGAAGCCCCGCGATCGCTCCCGTCGGGCGATCCGGACGGCCTCGCGGGCCACGCGAACAATGGCGTCGATGTCGTCCTGGGTCTCGGTCGGCAAGCCGATCATGAAGTAAAATTTGAGCGACGTCCAGCCGGACCGGGCCGCGTTTTGGGCGGCAGCTAGAATGGCCGTCTCGTCGAATCCGATTTTGTTGATGATCCTCCGGAGGCGCTCGGAGCCCGCTTCCGGGGCGATGGTGAACCCCGTCTTGCGCACGCGGGCGATCCCGGCGGCGAGCTCCGGGTTCCGGTTCAAGGCTTCCACCCGCAGGGACGGCAGGCTGAGCGACGTGCGGGTGGGTGCGAGGCTCGCCATGAGGGGGGGAAACAGCTCACGAAGGCAGGACAGATCGGCGATGGACAGCGCGGACAGCGAGACCTCCTCGTACCCCGACCCCCGCAGGGAGCGCTCCACCATCGCGCGAATTGCCGGCGCACTCAGCTCGCGCACCGGCCGGTAGATATACCCGGCCTGGCAGAAACGGCACCCTTGCGCGCAGCCTCGCATCACCTCGATCCCCGCGCGGTCGTGGACGATCTCCATGTACGGCACGGGAAATCGCCCGTAATCTACCGTATCGAGCCGCGGAACGGTGCGCTTCCGGACGACCTCGCCTGGCAGGTGCAGCGCGGGCACGTACATCCCCGCGATGCCCTTGACGGCTTGAAGCAGAGCCTCGCGCCGACCGCCCCGTCGTTTCCAGTCCCGGACCACCGCGCACAGCTCCAGCGCGGCCTCCTCCCCGTCGCCGATCAGGAACGCGTCCACGAAATCGGCCAACGGTTCGGGGGCAAATGCCACCGGCCCACCGGCCACGACCAGCGGATCGCCGTCCCGCCGATGGCAGGCGCGGACGGGGACCCCGCCAAGCTCCAGCATCGCCAGGATCGTGGCGAACGACAACTCGTACTGCAGCGTGAACCCCACGATATCGAAGCTGGACAGGGGAAATCCGGACTCCTGGCTGCACAGCGGCACGCCGCGCTCCCGCAGCAGGGCCTCTGCGTCCAGCCAGGGTGCATAGACGCGCTCCGCCATGACCTCGGGGTGCGCATTCAGGAGTTGATAGAGGATCTTCAAGCCCAGGTGGGACATTCCGATCTCGTAGACGTCCGGGAAGGCCAAGGCGACACGCACCTCGGTCGTCGCCGGGTCCTTGACGACGGAATTCCACTCCGCAGCAATGTAACGGGATGGCTTGCTGAGAAATGGCAGGACATTTTCAGTAATCGCGGCCTTGCATGAGACCGGCAGGGTCATTCACCACTCCCTTCCGGGAGGGATGATAGACGACGGAGTGGCCATTTGCAACCGGGAAGCCGAAAAGGGGCGCGCGGGCGTGTCCAAGTCGGGCGGCATGGTAATGGCGTGCCCGGATTCCCACGGCGCGGGACCGATAGCAACGCCCGGGAGCGAGGTTGCCAAGCAATGGACTCGCTCCCGGTTGAGGGAGTGCCTTACGGGGAGGGCGCAATCGATAACGGCAGTTCCGTCTCTGCCTGGGCCAGCTCCGCAAAATTCTTACGGTTCAAGACTTCCATCATCTTCTCTTGGGCCTCCTCCCACACCGCGTGCACAGGGCACAGGGTGTCCCGGTTACACTCCCCGGGGGCCACCAGGCAGACGTTCAAGTGGATCGGGCCTTCGACGGCTTCGATGACGTCCTTGATCGTCACCTCGGAGGCAGCCCGGGCCAGAGAGAATCCGCCCTTGGCTCCCCGGTGTGACCTGACCACGCC
>Ga0209048_10005856_pt1 | contig 11563 bp, 11 predicted proteins | sample FrelakmetCRP12CR_FD_187146 | JGI IMG/M metagenome (GOLD analysis project Ga0209048, IMG submission 187146) | Freshwater lake sediment microbial communities from the University of Notre Dame, USA, for methane emissions studies - CRP12 CR (SPAdes)... | ecosystem: Environmental > Aquatic >... | reverse complement strand
CACCGGCTCGCCGCCCGCCATGAGAATGCTGGCCCGATAGGCGGGGTAGCCCGGGTCGGTCATCAGGACCGTCTCGCCAGGGTTCACCCGTGCCAAGACAAAGTGATGGCAGCCTTCCTTCGAACCGATGAGGGCAAGGACTTCGGTCGCCGGGTCGACGGTGACCTGGTAGCGGTCCGCGTACCACTGCGCGACGGCCTGGCGGAAGGCCAGCATGCCCTTCTCTTCATCCGTTGGATAGCGGTGGTTCGCCGGGTCGTGGGCGGCGCGGCCCAACTCGTCGATCACCGGTGTCGGGGTCGGCTCAACGGGATCGCCGATGGCCAGGCTAATGACATCCACACCGGCGGCCCGAGCTTTGGCAATCTTGTTGCGCAGCTCCATGAACAGATAAGGGGGTATTTTCTTCAATCGATCAGCTGTCCGCATGGCCGTTCTCTCTCCTGGGCACCAAATCCGGCGGGACTGGCCTGGGCAGTAGCATCGCACCCCACCTTGGGCAAGCGGTCGCACGCACGCTACCCGCCAAGTTGTAAAATTCTTCCAGACACGGTAAAAGAGCCTAAACAGGCACGGCCCACAGGCGGCGCGGGACCGTCCGGCGGGGCGCGGGTTTGCGGTGCAGGTTGGTATGCCCGGCGGGATGGTCCCGCGGGTGAATGCCGTGAGGGCGGGGAGGTTCGGCGCGCATATGCCCCACCGGGCATTTATCGGTATCGGTTCGAATCTGGGCGATCGAAAAGCCAACTATCTGGAGGCGATCGAGCGGATTCAGAAACTCCCCGGTACCCGCATCGTCAAGCAGTCCTCCCTGTATGAGAGCGAGCCCCTTGGCGACGCCAAAACGTGGTTCGTCAACGCCGTCATCGAGATTGAGACCGAATCACACGCCGATGATCTGCTGAAGCGTCTCAAAGGCATCGAAACCGCCATGGGGCGGAAGCGCGTCCGCGGCAAACGCTGGGGATCGCGTATTATCGACCTCGACATCCTCTTCTTCGACAGTGAAATCATCAACAAAAGAACTCTGAAGGTGCCGCACCCGGAGCTGCAGAACCGGCGCTTCGTCCTTGCCCCCCTCTCGGAGCTGGCGCCACAGTTGGTCCACCCGAAGCTCTCCATGTCGGTGTCGGAGTTGCTGGCCGGCATCAAAGGCACCAAGAAGATCCATTTGCTGCGAGCGTAACCGTGGCGCAGAGCCACAGAACCCGACACTGCGCCACGTTCTTGGCGCCCGGAATCACCGTTTGCGTCCCGGATCGTCCTGCTGATCAAAGCCAAGGCCGACGGTATGTTTTCTGCTCGCGAGGGATCGTATGGATGCGAGAAACGATTGGGCAGCGCCGCTTCCGATCATCTTTGCACTGCTCTTGCTCGTCTCGTTCCTCGTTTCCGTTCCCGTCCTGCCGTAGGGCATACGGCCCCAAGAGTTCCGCATCAGGTTCTGGTCGTCGGTCCGCGCCAACGGCGCGGTTGACGGCCACCTGCACGCGCCATAGGATCGGCCCGTTCGTATGAAGCGCTGGTTTGCATTATCCGCGATCGGGCGCGACCGTCCGGGTATCGTCGCCGACCTTGCCGAGCTGATCTACGAGTGTGACTGCAACCTCGAAGACTCCAGCATGACGATCCTTGGTAGTGAGTTTGCCGTCTTGCTGCTCTTGACGGGCGCGGGCGACGGCGTGGAGCAACGCCTGTCGGCGGCTTGCAAGCGGGTTGAGTGGGAGAAGCGCCTGACCGTGTTCTTCCGCCCGCTCGACGGTGAACCCGTGCCGCATGGCGTGCCTGAATCGCGTGGCTTCGAGCTGCAGGCGACCGGCGTCGACAAGGCGGGCATCGTCGCGAAGGTGGCGCGCTGCCTGGCGAGCCACAACATCAATATCATTCAGATGTCCACCTCGTCACGCCCAGAGCCGCTCACGGGCACGCCGATCTACAGCATGCGCATCGCGATGAGCGCCCCAGACGGGTTTGACCAACAGGCCCTGCGGCGCGACTTGGATGCCATTGCCACAGCGCTCCATATTGAGTTGAGCCTCCAGCATCACGGCTGAGCCCGTTTCCATCCCAGCCGCGACCGGGATTTCACCACTCAGCCGTTGGTGCTATGAGGGGGGTGGAGGATCTACCATGTTCGGTATAGGCGTTCCCGAGCTGCTCGTCATCTTGGTCGTTGCGTTGATCATTTTTGGACCGGGGAGACTCCCCGAGATCGGCGGGGCGCTTGGCAAGGGCATCCGCGATTTCAAGAAGGCCTTCGACGGTCACGAAGAAGACGTGAAGAAAGTCGAAACCACAAGCGCGGAGCAGGGACCAACGAAGTCTTAGCGGCCCGCGACCGCCGTCTGTTACCCCCGGGGCAAACCCAGCAGCCGCTGCGCAATGATGTTGCGCTGCACCTCCGATGTTCCCGACGCGATGGTCATGGCGCGCGCCATCAGCCAGCCATACTGCCACTGCCCCTCATCCACGACCTGCGGCGTGCCGCGCCACAGCTGTGCGTAGGGGCCCTGCACGCTGAGGGCGAAGTCGTCGAGGCGCTGCACGAGCTCGCTGCCGTAGAGCTTCAGGACCGAGACGTCGCTCTGTGGCCGGCCCTGCTCGAGATCGCTCATCACCTTGAAGCAGTGCAGCTTCATGATCTCGACCTCGATTTGGAACTGCGCGAATTGCTGGCGCACCGTGCGGTCCGCGACTGTGCCGCGCCGGTGGATGACCTTGGCCAGCCGCGCCATGTCTTCCTGCCGGCGCATGTGATCGACGAGCAACAGCGTGCCACGTTCGTGGCCAAGTGCGGTGAGGATCACTTGCCAGCCCTTGTTGACCTCGCCGACGACGCTGTCGGCGGGCACGCGCGCGTTGTCGAGAAAGACCTCGTTGAAGTCGTTGTCGCCGGTGATCTCACGTAACGGCCGCACCGTCACCCCCGGCGTCTGCAACGGCACGATGAGACAGCTGATGCCCTTGTGCTGCGGCACGCTGGGATCGGTACGCACCAAGAACATGCAGTAGTCGGCTTGGTTGGCGTACGTGGTCCAGACCTTCTGACCATTCAACACCCACTCGTCGCCTTCGCGCGTCGCGCGCGTGCGTAGCGAGGCCAGGTCGGACCCGGCGTTCGGCTCGGAGAAGCCGAGACACCATACCTCGTCGGCGCTCAGCAGCTTGGGCAGATAGCGTTGCTTCTGATCCGGTCGCCCGAAGACCAGCAGCGTAGGGCCGAAGATACTGATCGACGGGCCATTGATGAGCGGCGGCGCGGCAACCCGCACCATTTCCTCGTGCACGGCGAGGTGCTCCAGCAACGTCGCGTCGCGCCCGCCGTACTCGCTCGGGAAGTGCACGGCGATCCACCGCCCGTCGTACAAGCGGTGTTGCCACTCCTTCAGGAACTCGATGCGCTCGCGCACCGGCCCGTGATCGTGCAACTGCTTCCAGCGCTGCAGATCCGGCAGGTTGGCATGCAGCCACGATCGGAACTCGGCGCGTGTCTGTTCAATCTTCGGCGAAAGGGTGAAGTCCATAAGTCCTCTCAGGTCTGTGCGCGCGGACGAAACTGCGGCAAGGTCACCTCGTCGGTGACGCGCTCGTACACCACCTCGACCGGCATGCCGACGTGCATCACCTCTGGCGTCCCTTCGACGATGTTCGTCGTGACGCGCACGCCTTCTTCCAGATCGATCAGTGCCACGATGTACGGCAGCCATTCCTTGAAGGGCAAGACGTCGTTGTGGTGGATGACGGTGTAGGAGTAGACGCGGCCGCGCCCCGACGCTGGGCGCCATTCGCAGTTGTCGGACCAGCAGTGCGGGCAGGAGTGGCGCGGATAGAAGTGACTGCGGCCGCAGGCGTTGCAGTGGCGGATGAGAAACTTGTGCTGCTTGGTGCCGGCCCAGAACGGCGCGCTCTCGACGTCGATCACCGGCAGGTGGCTTGTGAGCGAGGTGGCTCGGTTCATCTCACGCCCCCAGCACCACGGTGCCGCAGGCGGAGAGGTAGCCGCCGGTGCCGTTACAGAGGGCGACCTGTGCGTCTGGCACTTGGCGCGCGTCACACTCGCCACGTAGCTGTCGTGTCGCTTCGATGAGCAGGAACACGCCGCGCATCCCCGGCTGATTACCGGCCAAGCCGCCACCGTCGGTGTTGGTCGGCAGCGCACCACCGGGGCCAAGTGCGCCGCTCTCTACCAAGGGGCCGCTCTCCCCGCGGCCGCAAAAGCCCAGAGCTTCCAAGGTCAGCAACACCATGATGGTGAAGGCGTCGTAGACTTGGAGCACGTCGACATCCCGCGGCGTAATACCCGCCTGCTGCAACGCGCGGCGTCCCGACTGTGCCGCTACCAGATCGGGCATGTCACTCCACTGCGTCATGTGCAGGTGCGACACGGCTTCGCCCGTTCCCAATACCTGAACGGGCTTGCGGCGCAGATCCCGCGCGCGCTCGGCTGTGGTCAGAATCACCGCGCCGCCGCCGTCGGTGCGCAGACAGCAGTCCGCCTGCCGCAGCGGATCGGCGATCATGCGGGTCTTCAACGCCCCATCGAGGCTCAGCGGCTTGCCATAGTGGAAGGCCTTGGGGTTCATCTGCGCCCACTGATTCATCGCCACCGCCACCGCGGCGAGCTGTCGCCGAGTCGTACCGTACTCATGCATGTGACGTCGTGCCGCTAGAGCGTACTTGCCCACCAACGTCAGCCCGTACGGCGCCTCGTACTGCGCCGGACCACGCGGCGCCGGCGTGTAGTCGCGCAGACGCCGGCGCTTGATATCGGCGCGCGCCGTGCTGCCATAGACGAGCAGGGCCACGTTGCACATGCCCGCGCGCAGCGCCACGACCGCGTGTTCGACGAACAGCTCCCACGACGCCCCGCCGATCTGCGTGCTGTCGACGTATCCCGGACGCAGGCCGAGATACTCCGCCACCTGCAGCGTGTGCGTCCAGTCGTCGCCGCAGCTGAACAGGCCATCGACGTCGTCCTTCGTCAGCCCCGCATCGGCGAGCGCCACCTTGGCTGCGTCCTGATGCAGCTGCAGCGCGCTCTTGTCGGGCACGTCGCCACAGTCGGATTCGCCTACACCGACGATGCTGATGCGCGGCTCCACGCTCGTTCACCACGTGCCAATCCACGGTCGCTCGTTCGGGATTCAATCAATTGATTGACTCGAATTAATGGAAGTGGTAGCCGAAGTCAAATTTCTTCCGGAGGATACGCATGCTCTTACAGGGAAAGGTGGCCGTGGTCACCGGGTCGGGTCGCGGCGTGGGACGCGGTATTGCCTTGGCGTTGGCGCGCGAAGGCGCCAAGGTCGTGATCAACGACGTCGGCTGCGAGGTCGATGGCCGGGGCTCCGCGCAAGATCCAGCCGCGCAGGTGGTCAAGGAGATCAAGGCCATGGGCGGCGACGCCGCGCCCAACTACGACTCCGTCGCCTCCTTCAGTGGCGCCGAGAACATCATCAAGACCGCCGTCGAGAAGTTTGGCCGCATCGATATCCTGGTGAACAACGCCGGCATCGTGCGCGACAAGTCGATTGCCAAGATGACCGAAGACGACTTCGACGCGGTCCTCGCCGTGCATCTGAAAGGCACCTTCAACTGCGGCCGTCACGCCATCCCCCTCATGCGCGAGCAGGGCTACGGCCGCGTCATCAACATCACCTCGAGCGCTGGTCTACGCGGCAACTTCGGACAGAGCAACTATGGCGCCGCAAAGGCCGGCATCATGGGCCTGACGCTGGTGTGGGCCATCGAGCTCGGCAAGTATGGCGTGACCGTGAATGCGATGGCCCCTGCTGGTCTCACGCGTATGGTCGGCACCATCCCCGGCATGGAAGGCAAAGAGCCGCCTCCCGAGATGAATGCAGAGCTCAACGGACCGATGGTGGCCTTCCTCGCCTCCGAGAAGGCCGCACACGTCAACGGCCAGATCTTTGGCCGTCGCGGCTTTGGGTACACGATCTTCCAGCAGCCGCGCCCGATCGCCATGATGTACAAGCCGGGCGGCCTGAGCGCGAGCGAGATCGCCGCCAACTTCGACGGCGTGTTTCTCGAACACCTCCAGCCCATCGGCATCCCGCAGATGCGCAAGGAAGAGCCGAAGAAATAAGAGAGGAAATTTAGTCCTTCTCTTCCTAAGGAGCTTGAATGGTCGGTATCACTTCGTATGGGGCCTACGTCCCGATGTTCCGCCTGCCGTTCGGGGCGATCGGTGCCGGCGGACGCAAGGCGAGCGGCGGCAGCGGTGAGCGCTCGGTGGCGAACTTCGACGAGGACAGCGTGACCATGGCCGTCGCTGCGGCGACGAACTGCCTCGAAGGCATCGATCGCGCCTCGGTCGATGGCGTGCTCTTCGCCTCGACCTCGTATGCCTTCAAGGAAAAGCAGGGAGCGAGCTTGGTCGCTAAGGCGCTCGACCTGCGCCGCGACGTGGTCACCGCCGACTTCGCCGACTCGCTGCGTGCCGGGACGACGGCGCTGCGCGCCGCGGTGGACTCGGTCAAGGCGGGCTCCGCACGCAACGTCCTCGTCATCGCCAGCGACTGCCGCGTCGCGGCGCCGCGCTCGGCGTTGGAGCGCGCCTTCGGCGACGGCGCCGCCGCCTTCCTCATCGGCGACACCAACGTCGCCGCAGCATTCGAGCAGCATCACTTCATCGCCGACGAGATCATCGACGTGTGGCGCACCGAAGGCGCCCCGTACGTCAAGTCGTGGGAAGACCGCTTCGTGGTCGAGCACGGCTACGCCAGCAACACAGTCGAGGCGATCAAGGGCCTGCTCAAGAAAGCCGGCCTGACACCCAAGGATTTTGCGAAGGCGGTTTATTACGGGCCGGATGCACGCAGCCACGGCGGCGTTGCGCGGTCTGCCGGGTTCGATCCGAAGACCCAGGTGCAGGACCCGCTTTTCGGCAAACTCGGCAACGCCGGCGCCGCTTTTGCGCCGCTGCTCCTGGTCGCCGCACTCGAAGAGAGCAAGCCGGGCAGCAAGCTGCTGTTGGCCAACTATGGCGACGGCGCCGAGGCATTTGCGATCGCGGTGACTGAGCACGTCGCCAAGTTGTGGACACGTCGCGGTGTAAAGTGGCACCTCGAGCGCCGCGCCGAGCTGGGCGACTACGACAAGTACCTCGCCTTCCGCAATCTGCAGCCGTCGGAGTTCGACCGCCGTTCCGGCCAGGGGGTGTCGGCAACGGTCCACTTCCGCGACCGCAACGAGGACATCAGCTTCCACGGCCACAAGTGCCGCAAGTGCGGCACCGAGCAGTTCCCGTTTCAGCGCGTCTGCTTCAAGTGTTTTGGAAGGGACAACTTCGACGAGATTCGCCTGTCCGACCGGCACGGCAAGCTGATGTCGTTCACGTTCGACTTTTTCGCCGGCAGTCCCGACCCGCCGCTCATCGTCACCACCACCGAGGTCGACGGCGGCGCCCGCGTCTATCTGCAGATGACCGACGCCTCGCCGAAAGAGGTGAAGCTGGAATTGCCTGTCGAGTTCACCTTCCGCAAGATCCACGAGTACGGCGGCACACCGAACTACTTCTGGAAATGCACGCCGGTGCGGCAATAGGTTCCCTCCTCTGTGAGCATTTCCGCGAACGGAGGAGGGCCAGGGAGGAGGCGCAGAAGTGAATCACGACGCCATCAGAGACAAGGTCGCCATCGTCGGCATGGGCTGCTGCAAGTTCGGCGAGAACTGGGACAAGTCGCCGGAAGACATGATCGTCGAGGCGGCGTTCGAAGCCTACGAAGATGCCGGTATCGACAATCCGCAAGAACGCATCGAAGCCGTCTTCTGCGGCGCGGTGTATCCCTCGAAAGGCACGGCTGAGGTCGCCGACGCGCTCAAGCTCTTCGGCAAGCCGGTGAGCATGACGCAGAACTACTGTGCCACCGGTACCGACGCGTTCCGCTTCGGCGTCTTCTCCATCGCCTGCGGGTTGTACGACACCGTGCTGGTCGTCGGCTTCGACAAGCCGAAGGACCGCGGCGTCTCGGGCCCGAGCGCGGTGACCGCGGGCGTGCGTGGCCTGCCGATGACGCCGGCCGGTTGGTTCTCATTGTGCGCCGCGAAATACTTCGAGACCTACGGCGCCGGCCGCGAGGACCTTGCCAGGATCGCCGTCAAGAATCATCACAACGGGACACTGGCGCCGAAATCGATGTTGAAGCGCGAGATCACCGTCGACGACGTGCTCAAAGCGCCGATGATCTCCTGGCCGTTCGGTGTGTACGACTGCTGCGCGCAGTCAGACGGCGCTGCGGTCGCGGTCCTCACCAAGCGCGAGTTGGCCAGGAGCTTCCGCGACGACTACGTGCTCGTGAAGGCCGTCGCCATTGCGCTCGCCGAGAACCCGCAGAGCGACCCGAGCTTCGACTTCCTGCGCTGGAAACCGAACGTCTATGCGGCGCAGCAGGCCTACAAGCAGGCGGGCATCAGCAACCCGTTCAAGGAAATCGACATCGCGCAGGTGCACGACTGCTTCACGCTCACCGAGCTGCTGACCTACGAAGACCTCGGCTTCTGCGAGAAGGGGTCGGCGAAAGACCACATCGCCAACGGCACCTTTGCCCTCGACGGTGAGCTGCCAGTCAACACCGACGGCGGCCTGAAGACCTTCGGCCACCCCACCGGCGCCACCGGCGTGCGCATGCTCTACGAGAACTACAAGCAGCTCCAAGGCAAGGCCGACCGGCGCCAGGTGAAGAACGCGACGCTGGCGCTCACCCACAACCTCGGCGGCGCACCGCAGACGTGTGGCATGACGATCATCGGCACGCCTTGAGCAGGCGTCCGCTGCTACTCTTTCACCAGTGGGAGATTCGGGTCGTCATCGGCGGACCCAGGCCCCCCTCATCTTGGCCGCAAAAGGCGCCGCCGACTCCAAAGGGCCTGCCGAAGCGCTGGCATTCTCGCGCCGTCAGGGACAGCCGTCCAGCGCAGCGCTGACAGCGGTGAGAAGTTCGTTCACCAATATTCCCCCGTCAGCGTTGGCATCACCATTGGGGCAGTGGGCGACCTGGTCGTTGCCGAGCGCGATGCTGACCACGACGAGGATCTCATCTATCGTTACCTCGCCGTTGTCATCGCAGTCACCAACGCAGAAGCCGACAGTGGGGGCGGCAGTCGGTGCAGTGGGCGTCGGGGTCGCCGTTGCTGTTGGGGTCGGCGTGGGCAAGCCGGATGACATGCGCCAAATCCGATTGCCGGCAAGATCGGTGAACCAGATGTTGTCGTCAGGGCCGGTGGTGATGCCAACCGGTTTGCTCGTGGATGCTGGGACCGGGAATTCGGTGATCACGCCGCTCGGTGTAATGCGGCCGATCTTCTCTCTGGCGCGTTCCGTAAACCACACGTTGCCGTCCGGGCCGGCGGCGACGCGGTTGGGAACGCTCGCGGCCGTCGGGATTGGAAACTCGGCGACGGTGCCGCTCGGCGTCATGCGGCCGATCCTGTTGCTCTCGGCTTCGGCAAACCACAGGTTGCCGTCCGGGCCGGTGGTGATCCCCTGCGGCCGACTCTTGCTCGCCAGGCGAAACTCGGTGATCTGGCCGTTGGGCGTGATTCGTCCGATCTTGTTGCTGACGTTTTCCGCGAACCAGAGATTGCTGTCGGGACCGGGGGTAATGCCCTGCGGTCCACTCCCCGCGGTCGGGACGGGAAACTCGGCGATCATGCCCGTAGGAGTGATGCGGCCGATCATGTTTCCCGCGGTTTCCGTAAACCACAAGTTCCCATCGGATCCCAACGCGATGTCCAGCAGAGAGCTATTCGCTGTCGGAACGGCAAACTCGGTGAAGGTCCCCCCGGTGGTGATCTGACCGATCCTATTGCCGGCGGCTTCGACGAACCACAGCGCATTGTCGGGACCGGCGGTGATGCCCTGCGGTGAACTCGCGGCCGTCGGAATCGGATACTCCGTGATCACCCCGCTCGGTGTGATTTGTCCGATCCTGTTCGCGGCGTCCTCGGTGAACCACAGGTTGCCATCCGACGCAGTGACGATCGCTTGCGGCATACACTTCGCGGTCGGGATGCGGAAATCCGTGGCGGCTGTCTGTGCCGCCGTTGACTGCGCCAGTCGGCACACGCACAGCAACCCGAACACGACGTGCAATAGCTTCCACCCAGACATGGTGGGTCTGAGCACTACACCAAGCCGCTCGGGGCGCCAATAGGGGTAGCGTCGCTGCAGGGCTCGCGTTGATCAAGTGCACCGAAGGGGGACTTCGGATGACGTGGCGCGCAATTGTCGGATCCATCGGCCGTACAGACTCGGCCGATGGCCGGCCCCGTCCTCCATGCGGCCGGTTACGCCGCCAGGGCTCCAAAGCGGGCCGCCAGGTGGAACACAACCCACGCGCCGCAGCGCTCGCAGTCCACGTCGTTGCCGTAGCAGCAGAAGGGCGTGGTGAAGTGATGGCCATCGAGATAGAGGGGCAGGACAGTGTCGCGCGCCGGGCAGGCGTCGGTGACTCGTTTGCAGTGTGGCGGCAGCATCAGCTCGAGCATGCGTGCGGAGTTGCGCACGAAGTCCGGGTAGTGCGCTTTGAGCCGCATCACCTCGCGGACCGCCTGCGCCCGGTCCTCGTTCGTCTCCCACACGTCGGGGCTCGTGTCATTGGCGCGCGGCACGTAGAAGGAGAACGTCATCCAGCCGGCCCGCGTCTCCCGCACCGCTGCCACCAGCTCCGCGAGGCGGTGCTGATTGCGTTTGGTCACGACGCACTGCACCTGGACGGGGGTGGTGAAGCCGGCCGGTAGGCGCGACAAGTTGCGCATGACCTTCTGGTAGATGCCGCGCCCGCGGATCGCGTCATTCAGATCCTCGGGACCGTCGAGACTCACCACGTAGAGCGCGGTCGCACCAAAATCGACGAGCGGGACCGTGCCGTTGGTGACGATCGTATTGCGAGGAAAGAGGTGGATGCCCTGCCCGACCAGCTCGCGCCTGAGGAGCGGCTCGCCCCCCATCCACAGCACCGACACGATCCCGTGGCGGTCGCGCAGGCCGATCAACGTCTCGAGAATCGCGGCGTCGCTCAGCTCGTCATGCACCGAGACCGGCGCCTCGTTTGGGTTGCCGTCGCGGAAGATGAAGCAATGCTGGCAGGAGAGGTTGCAGCGATTGGTGACGTTCACCACGGCGGCCGGGTAGCGTCCGTCGTCGCGGTAGTGGCCGCTGAGCTGAGCATGGATCATCGTCGGGAAGCGTAGTCCCTTCGCGGCTGCCAGGTCAACCAATCTCCTGCACCGTGTGTCGATCCGAGAATCGGTGGGCCTCTTCGGTGCGCAGAACAGCCCCGAATGGGTAGAGTGGAGTAACTACCCAGGTATTCCGCTGCGGAGGGAGAAGACGATCACGAAAACACGATACGACGAAAGCACGAAACCAAACAGGAAGGTGACCGCAAGGGTGACGGCCTTCGAGGTTCAACGTGTTCATCCTCCCGTTCTTGATTTCAGCGATTCCTGCTTTCTCGTGCTTTCGCTCTTTCGTGTTTTCGTGATTCTCCGAACCGGTCGAGGTCCGCACCCTTCCGCGACCTGAGTAGTCACAGATCAC
>Ga0209048_10005855_pt1 | contig 11564 bp, 12 predicted proteins | sample FrelakmetCRP12CR_FD_187146 | JGI IMG/M metagenome (GOLD analysis project Ga0209048, IMG submission 187146) | Freshwater lake sediment microbial communities from the University of Notre Dame, USA, for methane emissions studies - CRP12 CR (SPAdes)... | ecosystem: Environmental > Aquatic >... | reverse complement strand
CCCGGCCGGGGAATCGATGAGAATATACCGGTAATTCCGGGTCATGCGCGAGAGTGCTTCCTTGAGTGCCGCGTCAGGCATGCAGTAGCATCCCTCGATCCATTTTGTACCGACCGCGATGAGGTCGAACGACTCTCCCTCATAGAGCCCTTCCTTCCAGATGCGGGATTCTATCCGCTCGGAGGGGGGAATCCCGATAGTCGTCCCGCCTTTCCGGATGAACGTATCGGTGACAATATCGGAGATGGTCCCGATCCCGGCCTTTTCCAGATCGACGCCGACCATTTCGGCAAGGTTCTGGTCGGGATCCGCATCGACAAGGAGGATCGGCACATCATGCCGTTGTATGAAGTACCGTGCCATGACCGCAACAAAACTCGTCTTCCCGGTACCCCCCCGCCCAACAGTTACCAGTGTTTTCATATTATTTTCTCCCTCCGGGTGACGTTTCCGTTTTTCCATGAAGGTCCGAACCTGTCATAAGGCTTTCTGTCATCAGTCCAATCGCGTTCATTGCGGGAGTCCCTTCCAGCGCCATGACCGGATCCGCTGAAATTCCGGCTTTCATGACGGCGGGATCATAGGGAATCGTCCCGATAAGCCGGGATTCGGTCTCCCGCGCAAACGCGGAGATAATTCTCATCTCGTCCTCAGAACCAATCCGGTTCCCTGCGAGGAATACGTTCGGCACTCCGGAATCAGCGGTCATCAAGGAAATAACCCGTGCAGTCTCGAGGGATTTTGCGTTCGCGTCCGTTACAACCAGCATGACATCGACCCCTTCCGCAGTCCCCCGGCCAAGGTGTTCGAGACCTGCTTCCATATCGAGAACGAGCGCTTCATCGCGATCAATAATGAGGTGCCGTATAAGGGTTCGGAGAACAGTGTTCGCTGCACAGGTGCACCCGGAACCCATCGATTTCACCGTCCCCATAACGAGAAGCCGTGCACCGGAAGGTGTAGGCACGGTGTAATCACGGATGATATCATCAACGGAAAAGGTGAGTGAGTACACCCCCGGGAACCCGGTCCTTGTTTTCGATTCGATCAGGGCTGCATTTTCCGAAATGGGAAGGATGGATGATGCCTCCCGGATGGTGAGCCCGAGGGATACGCCAAGGTTTGGGGTCGGATCCGCATCGACCGCGATCGTCAGGAATCCCCGTCGGGCAAACGACCACACGAGACCTGCAGCAACAAAAGTCTTGCCAACGCCCCCCTTCCCGGCGACTGCGATCTTCATAGAAGCCCCACTGTTTATCAGTTGATATTACTGTGGGAGAATTTAATAGTGGCTGGTTTGCGAGGCACGAGGAGGAGCAAACGTGACCGGGCATCGCTCATCTCTCTATAATCTTTCAGCAAGTCCACGCAGGCTCCGTGGATTGTGGAGCTGTTTCGAACCGTGATTTGGCCCCTTCCATTTCGAAAAGCTGATGCCCGAAAAATCAACCCATTTAAAAAATTCATGGTTTTAAGGTCAGCCCTGCCGGTTCCTGAAATGGCAGGGAATACCTGTTCATGAGGGAACTTCTCTTAAAAAAAGCAATCCGGAGAAGAATAGTATAACCGTGACCGGCTGCATACATGTCGGTTGGGAACGATTGGCGGATCGGGATACCCCTGGTGTTCCCGCCCGGTTCTTTTACCATTTTATACAAAACTATCTTTGATAGGTAACATCAACAACTCCCCATGGCAGGGATTATACGCAGGGATGGGGGAGAACCATCACTCAGCGATCTCACCCGGGTCAACCTGACAAACCTTCAACGGGTAATGTACCCGGCGCTCCACATCACCAAGCAGGAGGTTATTACCTACTATATCAAAATGGCCCCGCGTATACTTCCTTTTCTTCATAACAGGCCGCTTACCATGCACCGTTATCCCGGTGGGGTAGGTGGTGAGAATTTTTACGAGAAAGATGCCCCGCACGGAACCCCGGACTATGTAGATTTATTTACCCGCTATGCGAAGACTGCCGACCGCGAGGTGCATTTCGTCCTGTGCAACAACCTTGATACGCTCATCTGGCTTGCAAACCTTGCTTCCCTTGAACTCCATGTCACCCTCTCAACAGCAGGGGCGTATGATTCCCCCGATCTCTTACTGTTCGATATCGATCCTGAACCACCTCTTTCGTTTGATGACGCGATCGATGTCGCCCGTAGTGTCCATGAACGACTGGAGGATGCCGGTATCCAGTCGTATGTGAAAACTTCGGGGAAAAAAGGACTCCATGTTGTGGTTCCGCTTTCAGACGGCTATCATTTCGAAGAGATCCGGGCATTCGCACATCAAATGGGAAAAAACATTGCACGGGACACGCCCCGTGTGGTCTCCGAGTTTCCCCATTCGCAGGATCCCGGGACGATCTTCATTGACTACCTCCAGAACGCCCACGGGAAAACCATGGCAGCCCCATACAGCCTCAGGGCAACAGATGGCGCAACGGTATCCGCCCCCCTCAGCTGGGACCAGCTGAAGCACGGGTTTCGTCCCGAAGATTTTAATATACGGACGATGCTTTCAGGAAGTGAAGACCCATGGAGGGGCATCTTTGACACCAGGCAGACAATCCGGAGATAAGACCGCTCACCGCTCGCCACAAGGCATGGCCAAAAAGATCGTCGCAGAAGTTTCCGGACCAGAACCGGTCCTCCCGACAGGTACTTCCGGAGAGCAGGAAACAAAAAAGGACCAGCCTAAAACCCTGGTCATCCCGGAACACCCGCCGGATGAACCTGCACGGAAGGGCAATGCCGGACGGCCATTCTGGAGCGGGAGCATCACGATCGGGCTGGTCAATGTGCCGGTCAGGCTGCATACCATGGTGAGAGACAGGTCATTTTCATTCAGGATGCTCCACCGGGATGACGGTCAGCCTCTCAGGTACGACCGGGTCTGCACAAAAGACGAGCGGGTAATCCCGTGGGCAGATACGGTAAAAGGCTATGAGGTTCGGAAAGGAGAATACGTGGTCTTTGAACCCGAAGAACTCAAAGCGATCATGCCGGAATCTGACCGGAAGATCAGGATTGAGAAATTTGTGTATTATCTCTCGCTTGACCCGGTCTATTTTGAGACCCCGTATATCCTTGTTCCTGATCGGAGCGAGGAGGCGTACAGCCTGCTTGTCACCGCACTCCAGGACCTTGGTCGGGCTGCCGTCGGCACCATTACGCTCCGGACAAAGGAGTATCCCGTGGTGGTGCATGTCTATAAGGGGGGGCTCGTCCTGACAACACTCCGGCATGCAGACGAAGTCACGTCGCCTCATGCGTTTGAGCAACTGGCCAGTCTTCCGGTCCCCGGGGAGCGTGAGCTCACGCTGGCAAAACGAATCATCAATGAGCTCGCGGGTGATTTTTCGATAACAGATTACCCTGACCGGTACCATGAGGCAGTCATGAAACTTATTGAAAAGAAGCTGGCCGGTGAGAAGATTGTGCAGGAAGAACCTCACCCCGAAGAAGCGAAAGAACTCATGCAGGCCTTACAGGAAACCATTGCCACGCTTGCCAGAAAATGATTTATTTATAATTTCGATAATCTATGAAGTCCAGATACCTCCCCATGCTCGCACAGTCAGCAACCGGACCATTCAGCAGCGATAATTGGCTTTTTGAGATCAAATGGGACGGTGTCCGGGCAATCGCCTACGTGAATGACACGCTTTCATTACGGAGCCGGAACGACCGGGAACTGGGTGGACAGTTTCCTGAACTTGACGAATTGTTAACCCTCGCACCGGGCACGGTCCTTGACGGGGAGATTGTTGCGATGAACGGCGGGAGACCTGATATGCAGGCCCTGCTTCCACGGCTGCAAAAAGGGAGCGGGAGAATACCTCCTCCCGGGGTAACCGTTCCCGTGACCTATATCGTATTCGACATTCTCGAAAAAGAAGGAAAGCCGTTGACAGGTCTTCCGTTTCTGGAGCGGAGGAAAATGCTAAAACAAGCGGTTAGTGAAGGTCCGCATGTCATCATCTCCGTCCCGTTTGAGGGGAGCGGGGAGGACTACTACCGGGCGGCGATTGCAAAAGGGCTCGAAGGAGTCATGGCAAAACGAAAGGACAGTCTGTACGAGCCCGGGCTGCGGAGCGGCACATGGCTGAAGGTAAAGGGACAGAAGACCTGTGACTGCGTGATCAGCGGGTATACGGTGGGAAAGGGAGGCCGTGGCCCGACATTCGGGGCCCTCCTCCTGGGACTGTATGAAAACGGGGACAGGAGTGGTTCTCAGGAAAAGGGCATAGGCCGTTCACCGGCTCCACGATCCTCCCGGGATACCGGATCTGCAGGAAGGAATCTGCGCAATATCGGTAAAGTCGGGACAGGTTTCTCGTACCGGGATCTCCACGATCTCATGGACACGTTCTCACCCCTGAAGACCAGCATCCCGCAATTTGTGATCTCCGGGCACAAGGACACAGTAGTCTGGCTGGAACCGGTTCTTGTCGGTGAAGTGGCGTACCAGGAGGTAACACGGGACAGGAAACTGAGAATACCACGGTTTCTCAGGATCCGTTCAGACAAAAAACCTGAGGAGTGCACCACGGCTCAGCTTGCAGATGTGGAGGTGCCCCCTTCACAGAAAGGCCCGGGAGTGAAACATTGGAACCCTGCATATGCCAGAAAAGGAAGCACCGCAGGTGACGGTTCAATAAAGGGGGTAACGACAAAAGGTGATCAGCACCTGAGTCCCTCCGATGGACATGCGCTGAAGGCATATCAGGAAAAGCGGAATTTTTCAATTACCCATGAACCAGAAGGACCGAGGAACATGACAGAAGAAAATTATTTTGTGATCCACGAACACCATTCGCACAAGCTGCATTACGACCTCCGCCTGGAACGCGACGGGGTACTGAAAAGCTGGGCTGTGCCTAAAGGAATCCCCGAGATACCCGGTGAGAAACACCTTGCCGTGGCAGTGGAAGATCATCCTCTTGAATACGGGCAATTTGAGGGCACCATCCCGGCAGGAGAATACGGGGCGGGCACCGTTACCATCTGGGATAAGGGCACTTATGATACGAAACTCTGGGAAAGCGATAAGATCGAGATCACGTTCCACGGGAGCCGGTTGAGCGGCCCCTATGTCCTCGTCCCCTTCAAACGTGCGGGAAAAAACGAATGGCTGCTTTTCAAAGTGGGAGGATAAAAGTGCTCTTCCCGGGAGTTCAGGAACGGGGCAATGTGGTTATTTTTTCCTGTTCCCGATCTCCTAACGCGGGTTCCGCTGCATAGCTGTATGAACAATACCTGACTCCGGCGGTGTGTGTTGCTCAATCACTTGGAAACCATTGTGATCGTAAAACCCGATATTTTTAAGTCTCCTTATTTTTCCCTGGGGGGCGATCGCTTCCCGTTTTTCTGTCTTTTCCTGTTTTTTTGGCCGGTACTCTGGCCGTCTTCTTCTTCCATCTCCTCCTTTGCAGCGAGAAGGGCTTTCATATCTTCACTGCTCACGGATGGGTACGTGAGCCTGAGGCGATCCAGCGTGTCGGAGATTGCTGTCGTGACCGCGAGGTGGGTGAACCATTTATGGTCAGCGGGGATGATATACCAGGGGGCATACGGTGTGCTCGTTTTGCTGAGCATGTCCTCGTATGCTGCCATGTACGTATCCCAGTATTTCCGCTCCTTTATATCCGTTGCCGAGAACTTCCAGTTCTTTTCCGGCTCGTCAACCCGCGATAAGAACCGCTTCTTCTGGACGTCCCGGGAGACATGTAAGAAAAATTTCAGGATGATAATACCATTATTCACGAGATAGTTCTCAAAACAGTTGATCTCTTCGAAGCGCCGGTTCCAGATATTTTTGTCTTTTAAGTGCGGCGGTATATGCTCCTTGTCGAGCAGTTCAGGGTGGACCCGGACAATGAGTATCTCTTCATAGTATGAGCGGTTGAATATCCCGATATTGCCTCGTCTCGGCAGAACCCTGGCAATCCGCCAGAGGTAATCATGGTCGTGTTCTTCTGCGCTCGGCTCGCCAAAACTCGTAACTTCAACTCCCTGGGGGTTTACTCCTGACATCACATGCTTGATAGTACTATCTTTACCTGCTGCATCCATGCCCTGCAGGATAATCAGGAGTGCGTAGGAATTCTGGGCCCATAACCTGTCCTGGTGTCCGGCGAGCAGTTGGATCCCCTTTGCTACGCTCTCCTCAGTATCCTTGTTTTTCAAAAAATCACCGGTAAAACCGGGATTATAATCCTTACGCAGGTCGATTTTTCTGCCAGGCTCGACACGGAATTTATCCAGGAGTTTATTGATTTTGTTTTTCATACTGCACCGTTTTTTTGATTATGATCAGATAGTCATAAATGAATCCTTTGGTGATGGTATCAGGATTGTAAAGAGAAATGAGTTTAAAAAGTGGTTGGCAAACGCGAGGCAGAGAATTTCTTATCCCGGTTTTACCCGGGGAGCCAGGAAAGCTGTGTATTGGCTTCAGGAAGAATGCACAGCATTGCTCCGGGCAATCTTTGTTTTTACCTTGTCCCAGGTTCTGGTGATGAGGAAACTCTCGTCCATAAAGCCGATCATCTTCTCAAACTTCTTCATCGGTATAGCAAGTGTCAGGATATCCACCGGAACGCAGGGGCGCGCCGACGGATCAAACATCCCGAACACTGCACGGGGGTAGTCACTCTTCTGTTCCAGCCGGGGATAGTGGATGATCGAGGAACACCCGGAACCAAAAGGACAGATAACTCCGTTCGGGTCAGCCTGGTCGAAATTGGCGAGCGTGAACAGCGCCGACAGCACCTCAGGTCGTGCAAAGAAGATGGCCACGTCCGGGTTGTTCTCCAGCGTTAACTTATCCCAGCGCCTGAACGTATAGCACCTGCCTTCAGAAGGCAGGGAAATATGCCGGGCATTGATCTCGTCGATGATCTCCGGTGTCCTTTTGTAGCGCTCGCCCTCGACCATGCCAGGTTTTCCGGATGAGAGGAAGTACCGGAAGTTTTCACTGCGTTGGGTGTCATAGCCCAGGTAAAACAGTCCCCCGCTGCAGGTGACGGATGTGCGGTCAAAGACAACCGAGGTCCCTTTCCTCACCCGTGCAAGGTCACAGATGATGCATCGCCAGCCGTCTGGGGTTTTTGCTTTCTCTGCTGTCCCACCATCATCGCCAATCTCAAAGGTGATGGGGAGCTCTGCACCCGGACAGTACTTCTGCCAGAGCATTACAAACCGGTCGCGAATCCCCGTATCCATGTGATGGTGTTTCTCTCCCGGATGGATATATAGGCACTACCTTGTCTTTCAATTATTTCGCTTCGAAAAAAGTATCCGTGAAAAAAAACCGATTGCTTTGGGAAAGGGTATTTCTTAAATTTTTTTAAGGGTAGTAGTAACGGTTTTGTTTGCCGCTTACATTGTACCTCCGAATGGGTTGATGTACCAGACAACATACAGGATGATAACAAGAATGCTGACTGAAACCGCTGCCTTCATACGCGAAAACCGGTGTGCATTCAGGATACCGCAATACCAGAGATAGAAGCTCCAGAATGGTAATAAGATCCAGGAAAGAAAAGGAAGGAGCGAGTAATCGGCTGGTGTTGATGGGCTCCCATTAATCACCGCTATAATGCGCACTGTGCCAGCAACAGCGAGGGTTAGTGGGAAGGTGCCAAAACCGATGTTCTGGAGTGTCGCAAAAAGAGTCCCCGTCCCGGAACGCTTTCTTCTTACTACCTTCCTGCAAGTATCCGGTACATTCCATTCGGCACCTTGATCTCAAACCGTGCCCCCTTTCCCGGAACTCCGGTCTCCTTGATCATGATGCCCGTCAGTGAGAGGATCTCCCGTGCAAGGAACATCCCAAGCCCGGTATTCATTACTTTCCAGGATATGCAGAGTGCCCTGTTTTCGCTTTCTTCCTATCTTGAACTCATGAAAACGGGGATTTGTGACAACACACCTATGACCTACCTGGAAAAAGGAAGAATTCTCCTCACAAAAACTGCCAGTATGATGAATTTTGCAAAAGATTACCAGAATATGGGGATAACCCCGCCGAGGTGGCAGAATGTAAGCCAGGTTTTTCTTTTTGCAATCTCCCACTTGCCACCCCTTGAAATGGAGCGGATCATCGCTGTTGATGGTCTGGAAATGTATGCTGATCCGTTGCTGGAGACGGCTTTTCTTAACCTTGTCTGGAGCATGCAGGAACACAGGACTGGCGCAACAAGAATCACCCTGCATTGCGAGGAACCGGGAGATCATCTCGTCCTTATTCTTGAGCAAAATGGCGCTGGCGTTCCGACTGAAGAAAAAGAACATTTCTTCGAACGCGGATATGGTGATGGTCACAGGCTGTTCCTTGCACGGGAAGTCCTGTCTATCACCGGCATCACCATCAACGAGACAGGAGCGGAAGGAGAGGGGGTGCGGTTCGAGATGTTTGTGCCAAAAGGGGAGTACAGGTTTATGTAAAACCCGTGATCAATGGTTCTATACTTCCGGTATATAAAATCTGAAAACCGGGATTCCGGTACCTTGTCATAGCCAAAAATATGGAATGGCCGGACGGTGCAGGATGCAGTCTGCGCTTTTTTCTTTTCCAATCAGAAATCTCCCTTACCTTTTAAAATCCGTATTATTCCATAAGGTATTCAAGAATCCAGGAAAGAGTATTAGGATCAGGAGTGTGGTGAAGGATCGGGCCGGGAGTTCTGGGGGCAGCAGCATTACCCCTCATTATCCTGATCGCACGGATCGTTGAGACCAGCCTTGAAACGGTCAGGACAATCTATGTCAACCGCGGGCATGCAAATCTTGCCGGCTGGATAGGTATAGTAAAAACCGGTATCTGGCTGCTCTCAACCGGCATGGTCATCACCAACCTTGGGGATTACGGGAACCTGTTTGCCTATCTTGCCGGTTATGGCATCGGGACCCTGCTTGGCATGCAGATTGAGAACATGATCTCCCTTGGGCACGTGATCGTCCGGCTCATCACTCCCGCCGATCCCCAACCGCTTATAAGCGAGCTCGCTACCCTCGGGTATGGGATGACAAGGATCGAGGGATCCGGGAGTTTTTCCCCTACTGTCTCTCTCATCTTCATGATCGTTCCCCGTACTGAACTCGGACGGTTGCTGGGTGTGCTGTCAACAAAATATCCTGATATTCTCTATACGGTAGAAGATGTGCGTAACATCAAGGAAGGGGCAAAGATTTTCCACAAGGATGTAAAGAGCAGGATCCTGGGGTTCTTCGGGTTATAATCCTCTTTTCGTGCAAAGATGCACTTGTACCTGATCACAAGGTCTATGTCCCCGCTGTCCCATCACTCTTGGAGGACAGAATCATGGATACAACAGGAAAAACAGTGACTTTGATTCATATTTTTAACGCCCGGACCGGTAAGGCAGAAGACCTAGCACTGGTCAAAAAAACTGATGCAGAGTGGAAAGCGCAGCTGACCTCCGAACAGTTTCAGGTGGCACGGAAACAAGGTACGGAATATGCGTTTACCGGTAAATACCATGCATTCAAAGAACATGGCATCTATGCCTGCATCTGCTGTGGCACCGACCTCTTTTTATCAGACACCAAGTTTGATTCCGGCACCGGATGGCCCAGTTTCTCTGCACCCGTATCAGGGCTCAATGTCCGTACCCATTCCGATTTCTCTGGCGGGATGGTGCGCACCGAAGTTCTCTGTGCCCGCTGCGGGGCACATCTCGGCCATGTCTTCGATGACGGTCCACCCCCAACTGGCAAACGCTACTGCATGAACTCGGCTGCGCTGGATTTCCACAAGACCTCCTGATACCCGGGTGAATGCCCCTTCACAACCCTTTTTTATGATGCCCTTCCCATAGCAGAGCTGGTGAATGGATCTATGGGAAAAATTTCAGCAGGCAGGAATGTGTTCATGTATCCCATGCCGGTTACCTTACTCGGCACGCTGGTGGACAAAAAACCCGATTTTATGGCGCTTGGGTGGATCACCCGCGTCAATGCAGACCCCCCGACCGTTGGCTGTGGTGTCGGGCGGCACCACCATACCATACGAGGCATCGAGCAGAACATGACGTTCAGCATCAACTTCCCATCGGCGGAAATGGTGGAGAAAACGGATTATTGCGGGCTGGTATCGGGAAGGGATACTGACAAGGCAGCGCTCTTTGACGTGTATTACGGGGAGCTGAAAACAGCCCCGATGATAACCGAATGTCCGCTCTCTCTGGAATGCCGGTTGCTGACTACGGTGGAAAATCCCACGAATAATTTTTACATCGGCGAGATTATCGCATCCTACACAGAAGAGAAATATCTTACCGATCGTAAACCGGATATAAAGAAGATCAACCCGCTCCTGCTCACCATGCCTGACAACCGCTTTTGGACTGTCGGCGAATGTGCCGGGAACGCGTGGAGTATCGGAAAAAAACTCTTCAGGAAATAACCCGAAGGATTCCGCCCGATGATTTACCCCCGGACACCTCCGTGATGCCTTCGCCGGTTCTGGCGGCGACGCATCACTGTGCCAGGACTCCGGGGTGTATCAAAGTCCCTTGACCCCGGCATCTCATGGTACAGAAAACAAGTACAAGAGGTCTCCGCAGTATCCGGGCACTACCCTAACGAGAGGAAGCATGCGCATCGGTTACCCCTGTATCAACCGCTCGATTGGCTGCACTGCTTCCCGTACCTTCCGGCTTGCATCCTACACCGCAGAACGGATGAGGGATACTGCTAATGGGAACCTTGCCTGCCTGGAAAAAATCCTCGCGTATAATGCCATGCATGGCATGCTCTTCTTCCGGATCACCTCAGATCTCGTACCGTTTGCATCGCACCCGGTCTGCACCTTCCCGTGGCAGGAAGAGTTTTCCGGAGAATTTGAAAAAATCGGTGAATATATCCGGCATCACGGGTTCCGGATCTCAATGCACCCGGACCAGTTTGTCCTCCTCAACGCCCCCGACAAAGAGGTACTTCAGCGCAGCATTGACGATCTCAGGTACCAGGTGCAGGTGCTTGACCTGATGGGACTTGACTCCTCGGCAAAAGTCCAGGTCCATGTCGGGGGTGTCTATGGTGATAAACCGGCTGGCATTGACCGGTTCGCGAAACAGTATGACCTGCTGGATGCGGCTATCCGGGACAGGTTGGTAATCGAAAACGACGAACGGCTGTACACTCTCAGTGACTGCCTCGCCATTCACGAGCGAACCGGTATTCCTGTTATCGCAGACACATTCCATCATTCCCTCCTTAATAACGGGGAACATTTTCTCTCCCTGCTCAATCCTGTCCGAAAAACATGGAACATCAAAGACGGGATCCCGATGGTCGATTACAGTTCACAGGAACAGGGCAGGAGGGTGGGGGCACATGCCGTGCATATCGTAGCAGAAAACTTCCGGCAGTTCCTGAAAGAAACCCTGCCTGCGGACTTTGATATCATGCTCGAGATCAAGGACAAGGAGAAGAGTGCGCTGGCGGCACTCACGCTTGCACGGGATGACCCCCGGCTGGTTACCGGTGATCCGGGCGACACATGACATTATCAGATCTCCC
>Ga0209048_10005854_pt1 | contig 11564 bp, 9 predicted proteins | sample FrelakmetCRP12CR_FD_187146 | JGI IMG/M metagenome (GOLD analysis project Ga0209048, IMG submission 187146) | Freshwater lake sediment microbial communities from the University of Notre Dame, USA, for methane emissions studies - CRP12 CR (SPAdes)... | ecosystem: Environmental > Aquatic >... | reverse complement strand
GGCCGTGGATGAGATAAAGGCCCTGGGAAGGCGAGCAACCGCAATCAAGGCCAACCTGGGCGTGGTCGTCGATTGCCTGCGGGTGGTGGATGAAGCAGCAGCGTTCCTGGGCGGCCTGGATGGTCTTTTTAATAACGCCGGGGTAACGCTCACATTGCCTATCCAGGAAGTTACCGAGGAACTTTTCAACAAAATTTATGATGTCAATATCCGTGGGCAGTATTTTTGCTGCCAGCGAGCGGTGGGTCATATGATTAAAAGGGGCGAGGAGCTGCGCCAGCGTTTCCCGGATAAACCCTGGGCCGGAGGCAGCCTCGTCAATATGTCTTCCGTGCATGGGATAGCTGGTTTTTCTGGACATTCCGTTTATGCGGGCACCAAAGGCGCGATCAATGCCTTCAGCCGTGAACTGGCAGTCGAGTTATGCCCACTGCATATCCGTGTCAATGTCATGTCGCCTGGTTCCATCGAAGTCGCCAGCTACTTTAAGAACGATCCAAACTACACACGCGAAGTGGGCAACGGCATGGTGCCGTGGGGGCGCGTCGGCCTGCCAGAAGATGTTGGCTACCTGGCGGCCTATTTGATGTCGGATGCCTCGGAATTTATGACCGGGCATGTGCTCTATATTGATGGCGGCCTGACTGCCAAGATGGCCATCCCTTATACGCCTCCGAAAGGCGAACGGCAAACTTAGTCAACGGATTCCCTATGAAAACTGAATTTACGCAGTGGCGTGGTTTCGACCTTGCGCCTCGCATTGCAAAGATCCGGCGGGCTTTCAACCATGTACCGGTCACTTCGGCAGACCAGGTGCCCATCCTGGTCAATACACCGGCATATTTCTCCTTCGGCAGCGAAGATAAACCGACCGATTATTACACCAATCCCGCCAGCATGTTGGCTTACCAGGCGAATGGCTATGAAAATCATCTAAAGCGGGTTAATGATGATTATGTGCCTTACTTCATGCCCTGGTATGGTACGGGTGTGCTTGCCTCGGCCTTTGGCGCAAAAATCCGTGTCCCCGATGACCCATCGGATGACCCGGCGGTGCTCGAAGCCCTGATTAAAACACCCGCGGATGCGGCCCGGCTGCGCCTTCCGGAACCAGGGAAGCACGGGTGGATGCCACGCGTGCTGGAGGCGATCGATTATGCCAAGACATACGGTGATCTTCCGGTGGGGCTAACCGATATGCAGGGACCGCTGGATACTCTCGGGCAGATGTGCGGCCAGTCTCAGCTATACCAGTGGATGTATAGCGAGCCGGCGATGATCCATGACCTGATGGGCCTGGTGACCGAGGCGTTCATCCAGTGGGTGAAATTGCAGAAAGAACACACCGGCGAACCCCTGGAATGGAGCAATGGCCTGCAAGGGTCCTATTCCCCGGGCTGTGGCGTGTGGGAATCGGATGACGACCTGGTCCTGGTGGATGCCCGGCTGTATGGAGAGTTTGTCGTACCGTATGTCTCGCGCATCTTCAAAGCCTTTGGCAGCGGCAGCGTGCACTTCTGCGGGAGCGGCGCCCAACAGCTGGAAAACCTCCAACGGATTGAGAATTTGAGGGTGATCAATAACTCCCCTCTGGGCAACTTTGCGGCCTTCACACAACTTGCCAAAAAAATGCAAGGGCAGGCGACTATCCAGATCCAGGATGCTTCGGCGGCTGAACCGGAGAGTTATTACCCGCAATTATTTGCTGATATCGACGATTTCCGCGGACTGATGCTGGTGACTTTTGTGATGGATAACGTGGGGATGGACAACCAGGGTGGTTACATCCCGGTGGACTGGGATCCCTTCGAGGCTGCCAACCGGATTGTGAAGAGCGTGCGCCAGACCGTGAGCAAGCGGTTGGCTGGCGAGCCCACATGGACGGGGCAGGAAAGCCTCAAAGTATTTCCAGTGGAAAAACCCGAGAGCGAAGTCCCGTCGAAGAAAACCGAATATATTGCATCTCAGACGGCAGCATTGAATGCGGTACGGCAGGCGCTGTTGGAATTTGACCGGGATGGGATCAAGAAGATTGTCCAGGCAGCGATTGAAAGCGGCCTGCGCCCGTTTGATATCATTATCGATGGGATGGCGGCGGCTATGACCGAGGTAGGTCAGCTGTACGAATCCGGCGATTATTTCTTGCCCCAGCTGGTCATGGCCGGTGCGACCATGCAAGATGGCATGAGCGTGCTTTCACCGTTGCTTAAAGCCGAAGGCGGGGCCGAAGCGATCTCGAAGGGGAAAGTGATCCTCGGGACAGTCAAAGGCGACCTGCATGATATCGGGAAGAATCTGGTCAAAATCATGCTGGAGGGAGCGCGTTTCGAGGTAATCGACCTGGGAGTGGATGTCGCCCCGGATAAGTTTGTAGAAGCGGTAAGAACCCACGATGCAAAGCTGGTGGCAATGTCAGCGCTTTTGACCACGACCATACGGAGTATGAAATTGACCATGGAGACCCTGCAGGCCGCCGGCTTGCGCGATCAGGTTAAAGTCATGATCGGGGGCGCGCCATTGAGCCGTGAGTTTGCCGACCAAATCGGGGCAGAGGGGTATGCATCGACAGCGGTGGGCGCGGTTTACGAAGCGGAGCGGCTTCTGGGATTGAAGTGATTCGATTCAAGGAAGATCGATATGAAGACCGGCATTTTTCCAGCAACCTATAAAGATCAAAAAGCGATCAAGATCGAGACAGAACACGTGCTGGCTGTATTCCTCCCGGAACAGGGCGCAAAACTGGCTTCGCTGGTGTATAAACCGCTAAACGTTGAGCTGCTGGTCCAGCGACCTGACCCCCAATACGCTATCCAGCCCTTTGATGGGGATTATGTGGCGGGCGAATGTTCCGGGCTGGACGATATGTTCCCGACCATCGATACCTGCTATTACAACCGGTATCCCTGGAGCGGGACAAAAATGGCCGACCATGGCGAAGTGTGGAGCCTGCCCTGGGAAACGAGCGTGGAAGGTGAACACATTTATTTCTCGGTGTACGGCGTCCGTTTCCCGTACCGGCTTGAAAAGTGGGCCCACTTTACCAGTGAGAATGTCCTGCGGCTGGGTTACCGGGCAACCAACCTGTCACCATTTGATTTCGATTTCTTGTGGTCCGCACACCCAATGTTTTACCTTGAAGAAGGGGCTGAGTTAGTGCTGCCGGAAGGGATCCAGAAGATTGTAGGGACATTCAGCATCCCCGGCAACTACCTCACCTACGGCGACGAGTTTTCCTGGCCGGTGGATGCGCTCTCGGATGGTACCCCCCGAGACTTCCGCAAGCTGAAGCCAAAATCTTCGCGACTGGCGTACAAATACTTCGTTAAAGGGAAAATGCCCGAAGGCTGGTGCGGCGTAAAGTTCCACCAAAGCAATTTTTCTTTGGTGCTGTCCTTCCCGGTCGAGCGTGTGCCCTACCTGGGCATTTTGCCCAACGAAGGCGGCTGGCAGGACCTCTATAATATTTTCTTGGAGCCGTGCACTGCATCCTTTGACCGGCCGGATGCCGCCCGCTACCGTGGCCAGGTTTCGATCCTGCCAGGAGGATCGACTTACGAATGGCACCTCAATCTCACCCTGGCAGATGGGACCGGATTTCAGCGGGCTAATGAAGATGGTAGCCTGGAGGATTCAAAATGAACGGAAGAGAAAGGCTGCTGAAAGCATTAAAACATGAGCCTACTGACCGGGTTCCGGTGGCGCCTTTTACCTATTACAACGCCATCTACGAAATGTTCCATTACGAGCCAAAGATTGCTACTTTCTTTAATCCCCCCGACTTTGATCCGGTTGAGAAATTTGTAGAGTACTGCGATTATTTTGGTTTCGACGTTCTGCACGTATTGGGCAGCGTCTGGGATATTTGGGTAGGCAATACACTGATGGACCAGACCATTGTTCGAAGTGCAGATAACTGGGATGTGACCATTGAAGACGGATATAAAGGCGATGATGAGCTGCTCCGGACGGTCTTGATAAAGACACCCGGTGGAGGCCTGCGCCATGTGGAAGAGCATAAACGCACATCCAAATACCTGATCGTTTCAGCGACCACCGAGTCGCTGATAAAAAACCGGCAGGATTTTGAGATCCTGAGGCAGTATGCGCCCGAGGCAGACCGCATGGACTGCCAGCTGATCAGTCGCGCCCGAAAAGCAACCGGTGATAAAGGCCTGGTAACCGCCAACACCCACGGAACCTTTAACATCCTGGGGTTATTCCGGAAGCTGGAGGATGTCCTGGTCGATCCCATCATGGACGAAGGATTCTACCGGGAAATGGTGGAATATTTCCTGCCGCGGCTGGTCCAACGCGCCAAAAAGATGATCGAGGCAGGGGCTGATGTCATTGAGGTCGCCGGGCATTGGACAGGCCAGGTAGGCCCGAAGACCTTTCAGAAATATATCTTCGAAAATGAAAATCGCCTGGTGAGAGCGATCCACGAGATGGGCGCCCCGGTGATTTACCATAATTGCGGGGATGCGGCCAAGATCATGCGTTTTTATAACGATCTGGAAATTGACTGCTGGGGGTATCTAACCCCTCCACCCTATGCAGATGTCATCCTCGAGGAGGCGCTGGCCGTTTTACGCCCAACGCTGACTTTGCGAGGCAATATCGATCAGATTGACTTCTTGATGAAAGCCACGCCCGAACAGGTCAAGGAAAAGGTCTGGCAAGTCCTGACGACCGTAAAGCCACGCGGGAATTGGATTTTATCAACCACGGATTTCTTCTTCGATGGCACCCCATACAAGAATATCCAGGCATTGGCTGAGGCAGGGCGCGAGTATGGATGGTATACGTAATCCCCACCTTCTGGCTAACTATTCGATGGGTTTGCCGCCCATGATCTGCGGGGTGCGCCCATCCGTGCCAGGTAGAGTCTTCATTACCTCGATTACAAATCCGACTTTATCCTCGGAGGCAAAATTCATCCAGGTGGTCCCGGGGCGAATGCCTGAGCCGTGCTGGGCAGAGGCGATCCCATTGTGGGCCAGGTAATCCTGAACTGGCTCAAGCTCATCGACATTAAAACGCAGATGATGAATGCCGCCGCCATGGTCGCGCAAAAAATCAGCCCAAATGCTTTCCCCATCCAGGGGCTGGATCAGCTCCAGCTCAACCGACCCCAATTCAGTAAACGCCATGCGGGCGGAGAAATTTCCGGTTTGGCCGTAATAGAACTTCTTTATGTCTGAGCGCCCTTCGGGAGGCCAGTCGATCACGCGAAAGGGACCGATGCCGAAAATCTCCGTCAGGTGATGAATTGCCTTGTCCAGGTCGGCGACGACGACTCCTATTTGAACGAATTTACTGAACATTTCTTTGGGGCTTGGAGCTGGTTTGTCGTCTGTCATGAAGACCTCCCAGGTTGGCTTGTCAACAGTTTACAGTTAACTATGATATAATTATATCATAGAACCCAGAAGTAGCCGATTTAATGATCGGGAAAAACCAGCAGTTGTTCCAGAGTTCGACCTTGAAAATGGATATTCCTACCCTGTCGTTTGGATTTAGGGTCTAGAAGAGGAGACAACCTATGCTCATAAAGAACGATACAGATCTGGTGTTGACCAAAGAGCAGGCGGTTAAACTATTGCGGACGATGCTGCTCATCCGTTATTGTGAGGAGCAGGTCGTGAAAAGCTATGCGCGCGGCGACATACCCGGTGGGGTCCATATGTATATCGGTGAAGAAGCCGTTGCGACAGGGGTGTGCGCTCATTTGCGCGATGACGATGCTGTTTTTAGTACCCATCGTGGGCATGGCCATGCGATCGCCAAGGGGATGAAGCCGGAGAAGATCATCGCTGAAGTAATGGGAAAAGCGACTGGCTGTAGCGGCGGTCGGGGAGGCAGCATGCATCTTTTCGATCCGTCGGTCGGTTTTTATGGCACTTCAGGGATTGTCGGCCCGAGCATCCTTCTGGCCAGCGGCGCAGGATATGCTGCCCAACTGGCGAAGAATGACCGGGTCGGCGTAGCTTTCTTCGGTGACGGTGGGAGCAACAATGGGGCCTTCCACGAGGGCCTCAATATGGCAGGCGCCTGGCAGCTCCCTGTGATCTTTGTCTGCGAGAACAATATGTATGCGACCGAAGTGCCATTCAGCTACGCTTCCAAGAGCCCTTCGATCGCGGGTCGCGCCCAGGGCTATGGGTTCCCTGGCGTGGAAGTAGATGGCAATAACGTCCTGGCGGTCTACCAGGCCGCCGGCGAGGCAGTCAGCCGGGCGCGGTCAGGGAATGGACCGACATTGATCGAATGCCATACATACCGGACCCGCGCTCATTCCGAGGGCATGCGCGATACCGGTTACCGGACACAGGCTGAAGTCGAGGCCTGGAAGGCACGCGACCCGATCAAATGGTATAAAGCCACCCTGATGGCCGATGGCACAGCCACGCAAGAGGAAATTGATGCCCTGGAGGCAGCCATCCAAAAGACTGCGGAAGAGGCAGCCAATTTTGCGCGACAGAGCCCAATGCCAGACCCAACTACGGTCACGAACTACCTGTTCTCTTGAGGAGCGAAACCATGCGTGAATTGACTTTTACAGATGCAGCGCGTGAAGGGCTGGCAGAAGAAATGGCGCGCGACGATATGATTTTTGTCGTCGGAGAAGGGATTGGGGCGCGCGGCGGTAATTTCAATACGACGGTCGGCTTATACGACCTGTACGGGGAGAAGCGCTTGCGCGATACACCGATCAGCGAGCGTGGTTTTACCGGCTTGTGCACCGGGGCGGCAGTTTTAGGGGCGCGTCCGGTGATCGATTTCATGTTCCTGGATTTTGAGCTGGATGCTTTGGGAGAAATCATCAACCAGATGAGCCGCCTGCGGTGGATGAGCAACGGGCAGGTGAAAGTGCCCATCGTGCTGCGCGGCGGTGTCGGGCTGGCTTCAACCGGCCCTCACCATTCCGCCAACCTGTTCTCCATCTTTATGCATCTGCCGGGTTTACACGTGGTGACGCCGGTGTTCCCGGCAGACGCCAAGGGACTGCTCAAAACCTCCATCCGTACGGATGACCCAGTGATCTTCCTGGAGCATAAAAAGCTTATGAAACTGAAAGGGCCCGTGCCGGATGGAGAGCATTTAGTCCCCTTCGGGCAGGCGTCCGTCGTCAGGCAAGGCAAAGACCTGACCATCGTGGGCATCTCTTTTACGGTCATCGAGGCTCTAAATGCTGCCAACCTGCTCGAAAAAGAGGGCATCTCGGCAGAGGTGATCGACCCACGCACGCTGGCTCCACTCGACCTGGCTACTATCCTCGAGTCAGTTTCAAAGACACACAGGCTGCTGGTCGTTGATGAAGATTTTTCTCCTTGCGGGGCTGGTGCGGAGATTGCGGCCCAGGTGATGGAGCAGGGTTTTTATGAGCTGGATGCCCCGGTACGACGCTTGAACGGCGCCTTTGTGCCCGGTCCTTACAGCCCTCCGCTGGAAGCGGCTGTCATCCCCAGCGCTCAGAGCATCGCCAAGGCCGCTCAGGCCTTGATGGTTGAATAACCGGAGGTGAGATAATGGCTTTTGAGATCACATTACCCCGCCTGGGATGGGATATGGTAGAAGGGAGCCTGGCAGATTGGCTCAAGAAAGATGGCGAGTTCGTAAAAGCCGGTGAGCTGCTCTTTACAGTAGAAGGCGATAAGGCTATCCAGGAAATCGAAGCGCTGGATAGCGGTTACTTGAAAACATTGCCGGACGGACCGCAGAAGGGAGAGAAAGTTCCAGTGGGAACGCTGCTTGGCTATCTCGTTCCTGAAGAAGAGCTGGCCGAGTTCCACTTCCCCGGGCCAGCTCTTGAGCCGGTACCGGTGCAGGCGGTTGCACAACCAGCCGGGTTGCCTCTAGAGACACCGGCTCCGGTACCCGTCGACGGCCACAAGAAGCGTGTATATATCAGCCCGTATGCCAGGCGCCTGGCACAAGGTCTGGGCGTGGATTGGCAGGGGATCCACGGCAGCGGGAAAGGGGGGCGAATTATGGCGTTGGACGTCGAGCAAGCTGCCTTGATGAAGCAGAAAACGACTGTCCCTGTCGCGGTCCCTATGCCGTCCCCTTCTGTTTCAACGATAAGCGCTATCCAGCCAACCGCGGCTCAAGCGGCGCAATACGCGGCCGAACGCCATGCAATCACCCCGCTGCGTAAGAAAATCGCCGAGCATATGGCGTACAGCGCCCATACCTCAGCGCCGGTGACTTTGACGACCGAGGTCGATGCGACCGAGCTGGTGGCGCTGCGCAAGGCGTTGAAGGAGGATTCTGCCATTACGGGGCAGCCGGCTCCTTCTTACAATGACCTGCTCGCCAAATTATCTTGCCTGGCACTGCTGGAGCATCCCCTTATCAATGCGCGGATTGAAGGGGAGGAGGTCGTTCAAATGGGGACGGTCAACATCGCCGTTGCAGTGGATACGGAACGCGGCTTGATTGTCCCGGTGTTAAAAGATGTCCAGACGAAGACACTCCGCCAGCTAGCGCGCGAATCGGCTGTCTTGATCGAGCGGACGCGCAGCGGCTCGATTACGTATGAAGAGCTGCAGGGCGCTACGTTTACAATCACTAACCTGGGAATGTTCGAGATCGATGCCTTTACTCCCATTATCGACCTTCCGCAATGCGCTATCTTAGGCGTGGGAAGGATTGCGCCCAAACAGGTGGTCGTCGATGTTGAAACAGAAAAGGTAGCCATCCGCCAGTGCATGATGCTGAGCCTGACCTTCGATCATCGTCTGGTCGACGGCGCTCAAGCCGCGCGCTTCTTACAGCGGGTAAAGCGCTTTATCGAGCGTCCATACCTTTGGATGGCCGGGTAAAGGGCGGTTCTAACCGGGCGGTTTAAATGGGGTGATAAGAGTTGTGATCCCACCTGAAAGGATGCACCAAAATGGAAGATACCTATGGGCATACTCCGGTTGAAAAGGCTTTGGGCCAAAAAGACGTATATGGGATTGGTTTTGATGAGGAACGCGCCGGGCGGCAGAAGCTCAGCCTGGGGATCATCGGCGCGGGAGGTGTAGCACAGTCCAAGCATTGGCCTGCGATCCAGCGCTTGCGAACCCTGTGGGAGCCGGTCGAAGTAGCTGCATTCGCCGGGCTGGATGAAGCGCAGGGCCGCAAAGCAGAAATGGTCTTCGGCGGGCGCTGGTACCCGGATTACCGGCAGATGTTGGATCAGGAAAAACTGGAGGGGGTGATCGTATCCAGCCCGGACGCAATCCACGCCGAGCACGCGATTGCCTGCCTGGAGCGAGGCATACCGGTGCTGGTGGAAAAACCCATCGCGCGCTCGTTGGTAGATGCGTTCCGGATGTGCCGGGTGGCGGACGAAAGAGGCGTGCCCTTGATGACGGTCGCCAATAAACGCTATTCTCCCCCATACCGGCGGGCGCGTAAGCTCATCGTTGAGGGCCCGGTCTCCAATCCGGCTATGCTGGTTGGCAAGTTCAACCTGGGATACGATTACGTGGACCTGCTGGAGGCCGGCACAATCCATCTCTTTGATATCGCTCGCTACTTGATGGGAGATGTGTCTGAGGTGAGCTGCGTGGGGGCCAAGCGCTACCCCGATGCCTCCCGCAATTACCCTATCGACCACGCAATTTGTACGGTCAGGTTTGCCTCCGGGGCAATCGGCTCTCTTTACACCAGTTCGACGGCGTTAAGCTTGAAACCGTGGGAGAGGGTCGAGGTATATGGGGAACATGCCTGGCTGGATGTCGATGACCAGTACCGGCTGACCTTGCACGATAGTGAAACCGGACCATCCAAGTACTGGACGCCCATCCTTCCAAACACGCTGCTGTTTGACGAAGAATTTGGGGGGTTTATGGGCATGATCGAAAACTTTCTTCAAGTCATCCGGGGTGCAGAGACGCCGCTGGTCACCGGCTGGGATGGATACCGGGCGTACGAGCTGCTGGCAGCGTGTCAAATTTCGCTGGGACGACATGGGGAGACGATCAGGCTACCGTTGGACCCGACAGACGCAGATGGCGAGGCGCATGCCTGGCTGAAATCTACGGATCAGACCGGGAAGTAATCCGGAGGAACATCCGATGAAGATCGCCCGCTTTGAAACTTTTCTAACCAATTCGGGTTTGCGAAATTACCTTTTTTTACGGTTAACTACCGATAATGGGCTGACCGGCATCGGCGAGGCTTCGCTCGAATGGCAGGAGAAAACCGTTGAAACGGTGTGCCACGAGTGGGTGGAAGGCCGCATTTTAGGGCGAGATCCTTTTGACATTGAAGCCGTCATTGGGGGGATGATCCGCGACCAATACCAGGGCGGCTCTACGATCCTGACGGCGATCAGTGGAGTGGAAGTGGCTTTATGGGATATCATCGGGAAAGCCTGCCAACAGCCGGTCTACAAGCTGCTGGGGGGGCGCTGCCATAGCCGCCTGCCAGCCTATGCCAATGGCTGGTACGGAGGGGCGCGCACCCCACAGGATTTCGCCGACCGAGCCAGAGAAGCAGCCGGGCGGGGATACCGGGCATTGAAATTCGATCCTTTTGGCACAGCCTGGAAAAACCTGACCGCTGAGGAGAGTGAAGCGGCGCTTGACCTTGTGGCGGCAGTGCGAGAGGCCGTGGGAGCGGAAGTCGGGTTGATGATCGAATTCCACGGCCGGCTATCTGCCGGATGCGCAGTGGAAACGATGCGGAAGCTCGAACGGTTCCACCCGGTATGGTGCGAAGAACCCGTGGCTCCCGAAAGCATCGATCTGCTGGCGGAGGTAAAAAAACAAACCAACCTGCCGGTGGCAGCCGGAGAGCGGTTATACACCCTGGCAGATTTTTATCGCCTGATTTCCTTACGCGCAGTCGATGTGGTCCAGATGGATATCTCCCACTGCGGTGGGCTGTGGCTCAGTAAGAAGATTGCAGCGATGGCGGCTGTCCAGGATATCCAGGTATCACCGCATTGTTCGGTAGGCCCGGTCGCATTAGCGGCCTGCCTGCATTTCGATCTCAGCACGCCCAATTTTATGGTGCAGGAGGCGTTTGCTGAATTCGATGTGCCCTGGCGGAACAGCCTGGTGCGGGGCTGGAATCCGATCCGCGATGGCGCCTTTTTCCTTCCGGAAGCCCCCGGCCTGGGTTTGGAGCTCGACGAAGGAGTGATCGGCGAGCACCCTTATATTAGCAAACCTTTTCCCAGCTTATGGGATGGGGACTGGTTCGAGAACTTTACTCGCAATAAAGTGGAACAGTAGCTGGAACTATCGGGACAACCTAAAATGCGACAAGCAGAACCGCGGTTAATTTTCCTTGGATATCCATTACAGACCGATACCCCAACCCCCCCAGCGATCCCTCCGATCGAGCTGGCTCCCTTGCTGAGCCTGGACAAAGGAGATGGGGCAAATGTGACCATCATCCGAGCTGCCAGCCATACCGGGACGCACGTCGATGCCCCTTCTCACGTCGAGAAGGAGGGGATCACCATCAGCGATTTCCGCCCAGACGAGCTGATTTTTCAGCATCCGGTGGTGGTGAATTTGTCCCAAGCAGATTGCCAGGTGGTGCAACCGGCCGTTCTAGAGCCA
>Ga0209048_10005853_pt1 | contig 11565 bp, 12 predicted proteins | sample FrelakmetCRP12CR_FD_187146 | JGI IMG/M metagenome (GOLD analysis project Ga0209048, IMG submission 187146) | Freshwater lake sediment microbial communities from the University of Notre Dame, USA, for methane emissions studies - CRP12 CR (SPAdes)... | ecosystem: Environmental > Aquatic >... | reverse complement strand
GGAGCGCGACTACATCGAGGCCTGCCGCGCGCTCGGCTATTCCGACCTGCGCATCATGACCATCCACATCCTGCCCAACATCGTCGCCGAGATACTGGTCATGGCCTCGCTGTGGCTGGCGACGGCGATCCGTATCGAGGCCTCGCTGAGCTTCATCGGACTTGGCGTCAGGCCGCCGACGGCCACCTGGGGCGGCATGATCCGCGAAGGCTTCGAGAACATCCTCGACAGCGCCTCGCTGTCGGTGTTTCCCAGCCTCGCGATCCTGCTCGTCGTGTTCTCTCTCAACATGCTCGGCGACGGGCTGCGCGACGCCATCGATCCAAAGCTCAGGGGCGGCGAGTGACGACGACGGCGGATGCCCCGATACTCGCGGTCGAGAACCTCGTCACCGTGTTTCGCACCGGCGGCGGCTGGCACCCGGCGGTGCGCGACGTGAGCTTCGCCGTCCAGCACAACGAAACACTTGCGATCGTTGGCGAGTCCGGCTGCGGCAAGAGCGTCACTGCGTTGTCCATCATGGGGCTGGTGCCCCCGGCCAACGGGCGGGTGGCCGGCGGGCACATCCGCTTTGCCGGCCGCGACCTGATCGCGCTCGACGAGGAGCAGATGCGCAAGATCCGCGGCGATCGCATCTCGATGATCTTCCAGGAGCCGATGACGTCGCTCAACCCGGTCCTGACGGTCGGCTTCCAGGTCGCCGAGGCGCTGCGCTACCACCGCGACATGGGACGCCGCGAGGCCAGTGCCGCGGCGCTCGAACTGCTCGATCAGGTCAAGATCCCGTCGGCGCGCCAGCGTTTTGCCGATTACCCGCATCAGTTCTCGGGCGGCATGCGGCAGCGCGTGATGATTGCGATGGCGCTCGCCTGCCGACCTGAGCTGCTGCTCGCCGACGAGCCGACGACGGCGCTCGATGTGACCATCCAGGCCGAGGTCCTCTCGCTGCTCGCCGAGCTCAAGGCGGCCTATGGCATGGCGATGATCTTCATCACCCACAACCTCGGTGTCGTCGCCTCGATCGCCGACCGCGTCGCCGCCATGTATGCCGGCGAGATCGTCGAGATTGCGCCGGTGAACGAGCTCTTCGCCCGCCCGACGCATCCCTATACCGAGCTTCTGCTGCGATCGATTCCGCGCGTCGATCGCGATACGGGCGGCCTCAGCGCCATTGCCGGTCAGGTTCCGGCGATCGGCGCGATGCCCTCGGGATGCCGCTTTGCCCCGCGCTGTCCCTTGCGCGAACCGGTCTGCACAGTGCGTGACCCGCAGCTCGTGCCGCTTGCCGATGCGCCCGGGCATCGGGTGCGGTGCTGGCTGCGCGCCCCGCCACCCGAGGCCGCACATGCATGATTCCGTCCTCACCGTCACCGGACTGCGCAAATTCTTCACGGTGACGCGCGGGTTTCCGCGCGTGCGCACGGTCACCGTCCGGGCGCTCGACGGCATCTCGTTTCACGTTCGCGCCGGCGAGGCCTTCGGGCTGGTCGGCGAATCCGGCTGCGGCAAGTCGACGGCCGGGCGCGCCGCGCTTCGTCTGGTCGAGCCCGACGCGGGCGAGATCATCTTCAAGGGCGAGAACGTGGTCACGGCAAGCAAGGCGCGTCTGCGCGAGTTGCGCCGCAAGCTGCAGATCATCTTCCAGGACCCTTACGCCTCGCTCAATCCGCGCCGGCGGATCGGCAAGGCGCTGATCGAGCCGATGCGCGTGCACGGCATCGCCGGCCCGGCGCAATGCGTTGAGCGCGCGCACGCCCTCCTCGCCGAGGTCGGGCTGCCAGTCAATGCGATGATGCGCTACCCGCACGAGTTCAGCGGTGGCCAGCGCCAGCGCATCGGCATCGCTCGCTCACTCACGCTGGAGCCGGAACTGCTGGTTGCCGACGAGCCGGTCTCCGCCCTCGACGTTTCGATCCAGGCGCAGATACTGCTCTTGCTGCAGCGGCTGCAGGAGACGCGCCGGCTCGCGTTCATCTTCATCTCGCACGATCTCGGCGTGGTGCGCTATTTCTGCCAGCGTATCGCGGTCATGTATCTCGGCCGTATCATCGAGACTGGCCCCATCCCGGCGATCTTCAACGAGCCGCTGCACCCCTATACCCGGATGCTGCGCGACGCATCGCCGGTCCCCGACCCGCAGTTCAAGGTGGTGATGCTGCGCATCGAGGGCGAGGTGCCCTCGGCCGTCAATCCGCCCTCGGGCTGCCATTTCCATACGCGCTGTCCGCACGTCATGCCGATCTGCCGCGAGCGCTATCCCGAATGGCGGCCGCTGGACGGCGAGCGCGGCGTCGCCTGTCACCTGCACCGGACTTAGGACGGAGTGCCCATGCTATCGCCCGAAGATCGCGTCGTCATGGTGTCGGGGGCCAATCGCGGGATCGGCCTCGCCGTGGCCCGATGTCTCCATGCCAAGGGTTACCGCCTGAGCCTCGGCGGCCGCGATATCGGCAAGCTCGCCGACGCGCTCCTCGGCCTCGACGGGTCGCGCGTCATCGCCGTTGCTTTCGACGCACGGGACCGCGCGAGCTGTGAAGCCTGGGTCGAGCGCACGGGCAGCCATTTCGGCCGCATCGACGGTCTCGTCAACAATGCCGGGATCGCGCTCACGGTCGGTATCGAGGATGACGACGAGGCGGCCTATGATGCGATGTGGGACGTCAACGTCAAGGGGCCGCTGCGCCTCATCCGCCTCGCCATGCCCTATCTGAGAAGATCGGGGAGCGGGCGGGTTGTCAACCTCTCCTCGCTGTCGGGCAAGCGCGTGAAGAACGCCAACGTGGGCTATGCGATGAGCAAATTCGCCCTCATCGCCCTCACCCACGCGGTGCGCCGCCTCGGCTGGGACGACGGCGTGCGCGCGACGGCAATCTGCCCGAGCTTCGTCGCCACGGACCTGACCGCGCAGGTCACCTCGGTGCCACGCGGCGAGATGATCCAGCCCGCCGATCTCGCCGAGCTGGTGGCGACCGCCCTCGCGTTGCCGAACAACGCCATCGTCGCTGAGCTGCTGGTCAACTGCCGGCTCGAGGACATGTTCTGAGCTCCTCCGGAGGCTAAGCGTTGGATATGGAAGCGCCACTATTCCGACGACTCGCCGAGAGCGATCGCCCCCGCATTCGTCTCGTCATCGACGGCCGTTCCTGCGCGGCGCTGGCGGGAGACACGCTGCTCACCGCGCTCCTGACGAATGGGCGACGATTGCGCTTGTCGGAGTTCGGCGACGGGCCGCGCGCGGGCTTTTGCCTGATGGGCGCCTGCCAGGATTGCTGGGTCGCTCTCGATGACGGCACGAGATTGCGCGCCTGCACGAGCTTCGTCGCCGATGGCATGCGGATCGTCACGCGCAGTGCCGTCGACAATGGACGATAGACCGCCGATCGTCATCGGTGCCGGCCCGGCCGGCACCCGCGCGGCGGCGACGCTCGCGGCCGCTCGCCTCGTGCCGATCGTCCTCGACGAGGCGCCGGCGAGCGGCGGCCAGATCTATCGCCGCGCCCCCGCCGGCTTCACGCGACCTTATCGGGCGCTTTACGGTTTCGACGCGGCGAAGGCGCGCCGCCTCCACACGGTGTTCGACGGGCTTGCCGGCAGCATCGACTACCGGCCGGATACCCTCGTCTGGGATATGAGGCACGGTGCGCTGCACTGTCTCTGCGGCGGGCGAAGCCGGGAGGTTCCCTATCGCGACATCATCCTGGCGCCCGGTGCGCGCGACCGGATCATCCCCTTTCCGGGCTGGACGCTTCCCGGCATCTACACGCTGGGCGGCGCGCAGATCGCCCTGAAGTACCAGGGTTGCGCCATCGGCAGGCGAGTCGTCTTCATGGGCACCGGACCGTTGCTCTATCTCGTCGCCTACCAATACGCCAAGGCCGGTGGCGGGATCGCCGCGGTGCTCGACACCACCCCTTTCGCCGCAAAACGTCGCGCGGTGCCCGGCCTGCTCCGCGGCGGGAGCACCTTCGCCAAGGGCCTGTGGTACGTGGCGGCGCTGCGCGCCCGCGGCATCACCGTGGCAAACGGCATCAGGCCGGTCGCGGCAGAGGAGAAAGACGCTGCCGTCTCGGCTCTCCTGTATCGCGATGCGGCGGGGACGCAGCGGCGGCTTGCTTGCGATGCAGTCGCATTCGGGTTCGGGCTCAGTTCGGAGACGCAGCTCGCCGATCTGGCCGAAATCCCGTTCGCGTTCGACCCCGTCCAGCAGCAGTTTCTGCCGGAGCACGACATCACTGGCCGTACGCCCGTCCGCGGCGTCTACCTGGCCGGCGACGGGAGCGGCATTGCCGGCGCTGTGGCCGCCGAGCTCTGCGGCGAGCGAGCGGCGCTTGCCCTCCTCGAGGATCGCGGCCATGAGGTAGGCAAGCCGCGTCCGGCGGAGCTCGAGCGAGCGCTGCGGCGAATCGCCGCATTCCGGGTCCCGCTCGAGGCGGCCTTCCCCTTTCCGGCCGATATTGCGGCCGGTATGCCCGACGAGACCCTCCTCTGCCGCTGCGAGGGCGTGACCGCAGGCGAGTTTCGTCGGGCGGCGCGCACGCTCGAAGCCGACGAGATCAACCGTGCCAAGGCTTTCAGCCGCTGCGGCATGGGGCGTTGCCAGGGACGGGTTTGTGGGCCGGCCGCCGCCGTCGTACTGGCCGCGGCGCTGAATCTGCCGACCGAGCGCATCGGCAGGCTGCGCGGCCAGCCGCCCGTCAAGCCCATCCCGATGGCCGTGGCAACTTGAGTGCGCCGGGCCATCCCCCGGGACGTTCACGCGAAGCGCCATGGGTGCACCCATGACTGAGCACGTCGCTGCGGATGTGGCGATCATCGGCGGGGGCACCGCCGGCTGCTCGACGGCGCTGCATCTGCGCTGGCGCGGCGCCACGGTCATTCTGCTCGAGCGCGGGTTGTGCGGCGGTCAGGCGAGCGGCGTCAACTATGGCGGCGTGCGCCAGCAGGGCCGCGAGCTTGCCGAGCTGCCGTTGGCCCGGCGCTCGCGCGCAATGTGGGGCAGACTCGCCGAGATCGTCGGCAGCGATTGCGAGTTCGTGGCGAGCGGCCACGTCAAGCTGGCACGCTCCGATGCCGACATGGCCGAGCTCGAAGCCTATCGGGAGGCCGCCCGCCCCTACGGGCTGGAACTCGAATTACTCGGTCGCAACGACCTTCGGACGCGCTATCCCTTTCTCGGCGATGCGGCGGTCGGTGGTTCACTCTGCGCCGACGATGGTCAGGCCAACCCTCGGCTGGTCGCGCCCGCCTTTGCCCGCGCCGCCCGGGCGGCCGGCGCCGACATCCGCGAGCACGCGCCGGTGACGATGATCGAGCGCGACGGCGCGCGGTTTCGCCTGCGCACCGCGAGCGGTGTCGAGGTGAGCGCCGCAACGCTGGTGAACGTCGCCGGCGCGTGGGGGCACGAGATCGCGGCGCGTTTCGGCGAGCGCGTGCCGCAGGACGTGATCGCGCCGAACATGTGCGTCACCGAGCCGGTGCCCTATTTCATGCGGCCGAATTTCGGCGTCTGTGGCGGCGGGTTTTATGTCAGGCAGATCCCGCGCGGCAACGTCATCTTCGGCGGTGGGCGCGGCGTTGCCGACCGCGAGCGGCTGCGCGCCTACCCCGTCGCCACGACCACCCTCGATGCGAGCCGCCAGACGATCGCACTGGTGCCGCGCCTGCGGCATACGCAGATCATCCGCACCTGGACCGGCATCGAGGGCATCCTGCCCGACGCCATCCCGGTCATCGGCCCGAGCCGGACGACGCCGGGCCTAATCCACGCCTTCGGCTGCTCGGGCCACGGCTTCCAGCTCGGCCCGGCGATAGGCGCGGTGTTGAGCGAGCTCATCCTCGACGGAGCGACGCCGACGCCGATCGCCGCCTTCGATATCGGCCGTTTCGCCGCCTAGTATCTGAGCAATCGAGTCAACGCCAGCACATCGTTCGCCGCCGGCAGGTCCCGTATTGCGTTGCGCAGCTTCTGACTGCGCTCGGCACCGATCAGGTCATGGGTGAGAAGCCGGAACTTGGCTTCCAGTTCCGCTTGGCCGAGCGGATTCTCCGGATTTCCGCGCGGGTATTCGATGGTTGTCCGATACTCTCCGCGAGGCGTGCGAATCGTCACTCGCGCCATTGTCTTGGCGGGAAATTGACGATCGAGCACATCGTCGACGGACACCCGAACCTTGCGCGCGAGACTCAGGATCGCCGGATCGTGAATGTGCGCATCGCTGACTTCGGCGGGACCAATCCTGTCGTGCAGCAACGCGACCGCCAGAGCAAACTGAATGCTGAACTGCGCGGCAATGGTATTGGTCGGTCGATCGTTCACGAGGCGCGTGACCTCCCGGAACGTTTCGACGTCGATTGATTCGATCTCCTCGATCCGCAGCTGGTGCCGGTGTTTCAACTCCAGCACCGCATCGACCGCCGCATGCGACCAGCGGCACACGGCATACGGCTTGAAATACGTCTCGAGGATCGCAGATTTGCCGAGGTCGCCCAACCCGGCGACCAGCGCCGAGGTATCCCAGCGTCCGGAGTAATCCAGGAAATCGGCAGGGCCGAGGAAATTCTTCTCGGCCAGTAAGGCGGCGCAGACACCCGTCAGGCCGCTCCACGCGATGCCTTCCTTGACCATGGCGTGGTTCGCCTGCAATCCGCCGGGCGGAAACGAGCCGTGCGAACCGGCAGTGCCGAGCGCCGACTGGAGCGTGGCATCATCGAACCCGAGCAATTTGCCGGCGGCGGCAGTCGCCCCGAAGACGCCCCAGATGCCTGTCGAGTACATCTTGTCCTTGTACCAGGGAACGCGCGCGGCACTTGCCCGAACTGCCACTTCATAGCCCGCCACCACCGCGGCAAGAAATTCCCGGCCGCGGGCCCCGGTCCGTTCGGCGATCGCCAGCGCGGCCGGAATGACGCTGGCGCCGGGATGTCCCATCGCCTTCCGATTGCCGTCGTCCATGTCCAACGCGCTGGCGTACGCCCCATTGACCCAGGTTGCACCTGGGACAGTCAGCGGTTTTTCCGAGCCGATTACCGTCGCGTTGCCCGGGGCGAATTGCTCGTGCGCGAAGCGTGCACTGATCTTCGCCATCGGCGCTGGGCTCCCGGCAATGGCGACACCGACCAGATCCAGCACACAGCGCACCGCTTGATCCAGGACGGCCGCGGGCAATGTTTCCGGATCGAGTTGGCAGACGAAGGAAACGAGCTTGCTTGTGGCGGACATTGTTTTCGGACGGCTCTTTCGTCACCAGATCAACGCAGCCCGCGCAAACGGCGACGTCAGACTTACTGACAGCGTACCGTCAAGAAACGGCACCGAGACCATATCTTCCAACCAGGAGCTTGCCATGATCGAAGCGCTCTATCGAGGTCGTTGCAAGCCTAACGTGCGCGGGCAGACCGGGCGCTTCCTGCGCAAGAATTCGCGCGCCGACCGGTGACAGCTTATAGCCATGACAGCAGAACCCGAAGCCAAGAATCAACCCCTGGATGCCGGGAGTCGGTCCAGGCACAGGATTCCGATCGGGTGTCCCGTTGTTGACCCCGGTCCACGAGGACGCCCAACCCCCGGTCTTAGGACCCGGTCTGCGCAACGTAGTCCATGGAAGCCAGGCCTTGTTCATCGTCGGGTCCGGTTCGCGTCGCACCGGTTGTGCCTTCACTGACGAGCATTTGCTTCGCTCAGGCGATACAACATGCCCGGCGAGGCACGATCCTTGAACACTGGCATCTTGAAGGTGTATGGGTTCCGGCCCCTCCAGCGCCAGCACGGTGTGGCGCTCCGCGAAACAGGGTGCGCTCCTGACCACTTGCCAACGCTTGCGTGTCCCGGTGTCGCGTTACCGATCAACGGGTGACCAGCACGACGCTGCGCCGGTGCGGAGCCGAGGTATTGACCTCCCAAGATCAAGGCGTCCGCTTTGGGCGCTGTCGAACAACTTCCGGTCTTGGCCAGTCGCCGCGGTTTCCCACGTCCTCAGAACACCGACGGAGCCTGCCGATCCCTGGTCCGTACTCTGTTGTTGGGACGGATCTCTTGTCCGGTTTCATGTGCCAGCAAACCGCGGCAAGAGGTCAAGGGATCGAAGTGGCGCTGCCGACTCATTGCTGAAAGCCACGCCCTATCCAAGCGGACCCTTGTGAAGGTCGCCCACCGGTCTGCCGACGGGCACGACGACAACCGCTTTGAAGTGTTCCCGACTCAAAGTCCGCCGCGTTCCGAGCGGGAGCGCAGTATCCCGAGATACACGGCCTCGGTGTCGGCCGAAGGGGCCACGCCCAGGTGCTCTGAGATCCAGCGGCGACATTCCTCGTAGCTGCGCAATGCTTCCGCACGGTTACCCGCGGCAACCTGAGCGCGCATGAGAATCTGATAAGCGGTTTCACGAAACGGCTGCGCAGCCACCGCCTGACGAGCGAGGTCGACTGCAATGGACGGCTCGTCGTTGCGGATGTATGTCTCAGCCAGGCATTCGCAGGCCCTCGCCTGAAGCGTCGCCAGCTGCTCCCGCTTCTGCGCCACCCAATCGCCCGTCTCTGCCGGCAGGAACGGGCGCTTGAAGATGTGATAGGCGACCTGCGCGGCCGCCCAGGCCTCTCGATGACGGTCGCGCCTGAGCAGCCCTTCGGCGGCATGCAGTGAATCGAACGCGGCGTCGACGTCCAGCCACGCATCAGCGGGCAGATTCAACTGATAGCAACCGAGGACCGACGGCAGAACCTGCGACTTGTCCAGCCCCACGCGCGCGAGCAGAACGCGCAGCTTGCTGACGACCGCATTCAAGGCGGTGTCCCAGCTATTCGGGAGATCCTGGTCCCACAGCAATGCCGCCAGCTCGTCACGGCTCACCGCCGACCCTCTGGGCATCAGGAGCCTCGCGAACACGAGCGCGCCCTGGTGCCCGGCGAACGTGCCCTGCTCGAGCAGGGTGCCGTTGTACTCGAGTGCTATCCGGCCCGTCAGGTAGATTCGCAGCGCCACGGGTGCAGTGTCCTACAACATTTCGCCAATGTGGCGCCAAGCTCGTGCCAAGGCGGCACGTCCATCATTGTTCACATGCAAAGGAGATGGCCATGGTCATGAAAACGGTGCGTTGCGACTGCGGGTTCATCGTTCGGTCTGACAACGACGACAAACTCGTCATTGACCTCCAGCGGCATGCGCGTGAGGACCACAGCATGAACCTTTCACGGGAACAGGTGCTGGCCATGGCTCAGCCCGAATCCGATCCACAGCCACCCCACGGCAAGACCTGACACGCACCCCGCGTCGAAGTGTTGCGCCATATCCCCAAAAGGAGATTGCAATGATCACCCAGGAAGCTCCCGTCTTCGACGCAGCGAAGTACAAGGCTACAACCCGGCAGCAGTGGGACGCGGCCGCCGCGGCCTGGGACCGGTGGACTCCGTTGCTTCGGGAATGGCTTGGCGAGGCAACGGAAGTGATGTTGGATATGGCCGGCGTGCGGGCCGGTGCGCGCGTGCTGGACGTGGCCGCCGGAGCCGGCGACCAGACCCTGCAGGCGGCGGCGCGCGTCGGGCCGCACGGCCACGTGCTGGCCACCGACATCTCGCCGCGAATCTTGGAGCTGGCCGAAGTCCAGGCACGACGTGCCGGCTATGACCAGGTGCAGACCGCGGTTCACGATGGCGAGACGCTCGATGTCGCCGAGGCGGGTTTCGACGCTGTGATCTCGCGCGTGGGTCTGATCTACTTCCCCGACCAGCAGCGCGCACTGCGCGCGATGAAGCGGGCACTGAAGCCCGGCGGTCGTATCGCGGCCATCGTCTACTCCACGGCCGAGCGCAACGGATTTTTCTCGATACCGGTTTCCGTGATTCGAGCGCGCGCGGCACTGCCGCCACCACTGCCCGGTCAACCCGGGCCCTTCAGCCTCGGCGGCGTCGGCGTGCTGGAGGACGCATTCAAGAAGGCCGGGTTCACCAACGTGACGAGTCGCGTTGTTGCGGCGCCTTTGCGCTTGCCATCGGCGGCGGAGTGCGTGCGCTTCGAACAGGAGTCATTCGGCGCGCTGCACCAGATGCTTTCAACACTGGATGCCGAGGGCAAGGCTGCGGCCTGGCAGGAGATCTCGACGCGGCTGAGACAGTTCGAGCACAACGGTCGATTTGAGGGGCCTTGTGAATTGGTCGTGGGGATCGGGACCCGCGAATGATCCGTCGCTCGGGGACGCTGCGCCGGCGCAGTTGCCGTCCCAACGCATCTGGGCGTTGGAAGATGAGATCGCGTTCACGCCCGGATTGTTCGACGCAGCAGCCACATTCAGGAGGAAAGTCATGAGGAATACACGATCACGTCTGGCCATCGCCGCCGGCACGATTGGCATTGCGACCACCCTCTCGCTCGCACCGGCCCTCGCCCAGGACAACGCGGCGGAGTCGGCCTATAAAGACATCGAGCGAACCCTAGGGTCGGTACCGACCTACATGAAGAATTTGCCTGAGGTGGCCATCGCAGGCGCATGGGCCGAGTACAAGGGCCTCGTGCTCAGTCCAAGCACCAAGCTCGATGGCAAGACGAAGCAGCTGATCGCGATTGCCGTTGCGGCCCAGGTCCCCTGCTCCTATTGCAGCTACGGTCACACCGCGTTCGCCAAGCTCAGCGGCGCCACCGACGAGGAGATCCGTGAAGCTGTGGCGATGGGAGCCGTCGTCCGTCATTGGAGCACGGTCGCAAACGGAACTCAGGTCGATTTGGAGACGCACAAGAAGGAGATCGACGCTGTGATCCGGCACGTTGCAGCCGCCAAGAAGGCAGCCGTCAAGGCGCCGTGACGATTGCCGCAGCACGCGATCGCAGGTTGGCGATCTTCATTGCTTCCTCGTTCCGGAAACGGTGAAGGCGTTCACAGCGACCCCGCGGACCGGACCGTCCTGCGCAATCGGCGACGGGGCGTGGCAATCAGCCAGCGGCCGAAACCGCTGATCGGTCCGTTCGATCCGGCCACCCGCTCAGACGCAGCCCGGAAGCGATCGAAAAGGCACCTTGTCGCCGGGCCTCATCAAGGCAGGCGCAAAGGGCCTGCTTCGACCTCGTCGGTTGAAATTGCGGGTTGTCGCACGCAAAAACAGGGCGTGAGTATCGAAGCGGCGCTCGCCTGCCGGCAAGCGGCAAGGTCTTCGCGACACGCACATCTGCCGCCGCCGCCCGCGCCCACCTCGACGGCATCAACGATTTGTGCCGTGCCCCAACCTCGCCAAGGCCCAAACCGCAGGTCGAATCCGCCAAGCTCGGCTAAGGCCGCCATGGGGCGCCTGGCCTGACAGAACCCTGAAGGGACTCGGACCCGACACGATAGTGCAGAACAGAGAGAACGAAGGGACGGGCGGTCTCTCGGTCAATACAATCAAATCAAGCACCTGGCAGCGACTCTACAGCTACGAACCAAGGGGTCGTGGGTTCGAATCCTGCCGGGCGCGCCAGTCATTAACGAAGCTGGGCACTTCACCCAGCTTTCTTTTCTGCATGAAGCCGATGGCGTCTGCGAGACGCCGATGGCTACCGGTGACGACCAGCGCGTTCCCGTCGAGTCGGATTTCGTCGACGAG
>Ga0209048_10005852_pt1 | contig 11566 bp, 10 predicted proteins | sample FrelakmetCRP12CR_FD_187146 | JGI IMG/M metagenome (GOLD analysis project Ga0209048, IMG submission 187146) | Freshwater lake sediment microbial communities from the University of Notre Dame, USA, for methane emissions studies - CRP12 CR (SPAdes)... | ecosystem: Environmental > Aquatic >... | reverse complement strand
TGGGTGTCCGAGACCGAGGTCGTGGACTCGCCGTCCGAGCTCGTGGAGCTGTACCGCCGGGCATCGTGCGTCGTCTTTCCGAGCCTCTACGAGGGGTTCGGCCAGCCGCCCCTCGAGGCGATGGCGTGCGGCACGCCGGTCGCGGCGTCGACTGCGGGCTCGCTGCCCGAGGTGTGCGGGGATGCGGCGGTCCTGTTCGACCCGCTCGATGTAGGCGCGATCGCCTCGTCGGTCGCAGAGGCGCTCGGGCGCAGCGGCGAGTTGTCGGCCCTCGGGCTCGCACGGTCGGCCGGGTTCACCTGGGCCGCGTCCGCGGAGGGCCACGAGCGCGCCTACGCGGCAGCGGCGTACGCACGATCCTGAAGGGATGGGGGAAGTCCGTACGAGCCCACCGGGCATCTCCCCGGCGGCGCTATCGTTCTGCTCTCGATGGGCCTGCCCGCGAACCAGAGGTGCGACGCGCGATGAGCGACTCCCCAAGCGCCACGATCGATCCGACCGAGGCCGGATCGGCGGCGGAGCGGGCGAGCGCCGCCCCGGACGCGAAGACGACCACGATCGTGATCGTGCCGCAGCGCCGGTGGTCACTCGGCCTCCGCGCCCTCTGGACGCACCGGGAGCTGACGTACTTCCTCGTCTGGCGCGACGTGAAGCTCCGGTACAAGCAGACCTTCTTCGGAGCGGGCTGGGCGCTGATCCAGCCGATCATGCTGATGGGCGTCTTCGGGCTCTTCTTCGGGCGGCTCGCAGGGCTGCCGTCCGACGGGCTCCCGTACGCCATGTTCGTCCTCGCTGCCCTCGTGCCGTGGACCTTCTTCTCGAACGCGATGGCGGCGTCCTCACGCAGCGTCGTTGCTTCCGTCGCGGTCGTGTCGAAGGTGTACTTTCCCCGCCTGATCATCCCCGTCGCCGCCGCGGCCGCCTTCCTGCTCGACCTCGCGCTCGCCTTCGCGTTCCTGATGGCGGTGGCGCCTTTCTGGGGAATCTACCCGACCTGGCGCTACGTCTTCATTCCGTCGCTCGCGATCTTCGCTCTGCTCACGGCGTTGTGCATGGGTGTCTGGTTCGCTGCGCTCAACGTCCGCTACCGCGACGTCATCTACACCGTGCCGTTCATCATCCAGGCGCTCATGTTCGCCTCGCCGATCGGCTATCCGAGCAGCATCATCCCGGAGTACCTGCAGCCGCTCTACGGCCTCAACCCACTCGCCGGGTTGATCGAGGGCTTCCGCTGGGCGGCGCTTGACGCGTCGACGAATCCCGGGGCGGAGGTGCTCGTGTCGTTGTCGACCACCGTCGTCCTCCTCGTGTCCGGGCTGATCTACTTCTCGCGGAGCGAGAGCTCCTTCGCGGACATCATCTGATGGCTGCGATTGTGACGGCGGAAGGCCTCGGCAAGAGGTACCTGCTTGGCGAGAACACCGCCGGCTACGGCCGCCTCACAGATTCGCTGTCGAACGCCCTACGGCGCAGGCGGGGAGAGGCCGAGCGGGAGAGCCGGGAGGTGTGGGCGCTACGCGATGCCTCCTTCGCGGTCGAGCAAGGGGAGGTCGTTGGCTTAATCGGCCGAAACGGCGCGGGCAAGTCGACGCTGCTGAAGATCCTCGCGCGGGTAACGAGCCCGACGACGGGCAGGGCGGAGATAGGGGGACGAGTCGGTTCACTCCTCGAAGTCGGAACCGGGTTCCATCAGGAGCTAACCGGGCGCGAGAACGTCTTCCTCAGCGGTGCGATCCTAGGTATGCGGCGTGCCGAGATCCAGCGGAAGTTCGACGAGATAGTGGCATTCGCGGAGATCGAGGGCTTCATCGATACGCCGGTGAAGCGCTACTCAAGCGGCATGGGTCTGCGGATTGGTTTTGCCGTCGCGGCGTTCCTCGAGCCGGAGGTGTTGCTCGTAGACGAGGTGCTGGCGGTCGGGGACATGAAGTTCAGGGAGAAGTGCATGGGGCGAATCGGTGAGGTGAGCCGAGAGGACGGCCGAACCGTGTTCTTCGTCAGCCACGATCTGAACGCGATCCTCTCTACGTGCTCTCGGGCAGTTCTCGTCGATCGCGGGGTCATCGTCGACGACGGAGCGCCGCTGAACGTTGTGGGGAAGTACGAGGAGATCCAGTCGGATGCCGTGAAGTCGAGCGGCCAGTTCGAGCGCCGAGCGCCGAACCCCCGGTTTCCCGTTCCGTTGCTCGTGCGCGCTCGAGTCGAGTCGCAGGAGACGATCACCGGCCAGGTCTCACATGGCGAGCCGTTCCGGCTCGTGATCCACACGAGCACGTCGGCGAGCGCCACGCGCTTCGGCGTCGACGTGCGCATCCTGGACGCCCGTAACCGGCCCGTCACCTACATCGCGTCGGCCAGCATGCAAGGGGCGACCTTCATTCCGGGGGACGTCATCGACCTCGAGATCCCGTTCCTCCCACTCGTCCCGGGAAGCTACTCGCTGGAGATCTATGCCCACGGTGTTGGCAGCGCGTACGATCACTGGACGGGCGACATCGCGTTCGAGGTGATTCGCTTCGACCCCTTCGGCATGGGGGCGACCTTCTCTCCGAACCACGAGACGGGAAACATCGTTCCCCTACACCGGTGGTCGAGCCGGCACGGCACTGAGTAGACGTGCGCGTCGTCATCGTCGACACCTACTACGACGCTTTCCTGAACGCTCACTATGCGGCTTCCCGCGGCCTGGCCGGCCGGCCATACACCGAGCAGTGGCGCTCGCTGATGGATACGAGATTCGGGACTGCAGACGCATACTCGTTCTTCCTTCGCGAGCTCGGGCACGAAGCGCACGAGCTCGTCATCAACTGTCGCCCTCTGCAAGAAGCCTGGGCCTCGGAGAGCGGGCTCGGCCGCGGAAGACGGGGCATCCGTCGTGGCCGGAAGCGGCTTCTGCAGATAGCGCTTGCGCAGGTGGCCGCGTTCGAACCGGACGTGGTGTACGTCCAGGATCTCCATGTGTTCCAACCCGACGAGCTCCGTACACTCCGTGCGGGCGGAGCGCTGCTCGTCGGGCAGCTCGGGACGGAGCCGCCCGTGGACCGGCGCCTCGAGTCCTTCGACCTCATCACAACGTCTCTGCCGCAATTCGTACCGTGGCTGCGTGGGGCGGGAATCGACGCTGAGCTGTTGAGGATCGGCTTCGACCACCGAGTCCTCGACACGGTTCAGCAGGGAGGCTCGCGACATGGCGTCGTCTTCATCGGGTCGCTGCTGCGGCCGCGGTGGGAGGCCGGGATCGAACGGATCGCGTGGGCTGCTGAGCGGGTACAAGTGGATCTCTATGGCTACGGTGCCGAGACGTGGCCCGAAGCCAGCATCGTGAGGCAACGCTACAGAGGCGAGGCCTGGGGAATAGACATGTACCGGCTGCTTGCGCGGTGCGCGATCGCTCTCAACAGGCACGGTGACGTCGCCGGGGACTACGCAAATAACATGAGACTGTACGAAGCTACGGGCATGGGGGCGCTTCTGATCACCGAACACAAGCGCAACCTCGGTGAGCTCTTCGAGGTTGGGGACGAAGTGATTGGATACCGCAGCTCCGACGGGCTCGTGGACGCCATTCGCTACTACGTCGAGCACGAGAATGAGCGATCACGGATCGCGCTGGCCGGGCAGCGGAGGACGTTGTCCGACCATACATATGCTAAGCGGATGGTAGAGCTCTCATCGATCCTCTCCGATCGACTCGGGTGACCCAAGTCCCTGACGAGAGGGGCGCGCTCCGCCGCGGCTATCGCGGCTTGGATCGAGTTCCGGTCATAGGGCCATCGGTCAAGGCAGCGGCGGATTTCGCGCTCAAGCCCGCGTTCATTTGGGCCGAAGCCAAATCCAGCCGCACGCGGAACCGCCACGGCCGTGGCGTGTACGCGGCCGTTTGGCGCAACAGCCGCTCGGGATTCGAGCGGCTCTACCGAACCCAGGATCTTCTCGACGAGTATCTCTCCGAGGAGAGGATCGCATTCTACGATTCGGTCGCAGCGGTCTGCGCCGGCCTGGAACCGCGCTCGGTGATCGATGTGGGTTGCGGAGCCGGCAACCTCATCGAGGCCTTGAGACGCTCGTGCAGCCCTGAGGTGCAACTCGTCGGCGTCGACTTCGCGGCGTCGGGTATCGAGCGGCTGGCCGAGCTAGTGCCGGACGCGGAGGGAATCGTGGCGGACGTCTACTCCCTCGATCTCGGCGATCGAGTCTTCGATCTCGTGGTCAGTACCGAGGTGCTGGAACATCTCAAGCAACCGCTCGCGGCTGTTCGCGTGCTTGACAGGCTACGTTCTCCTAATGGAGCCATCGTGATAACGGTTCCCGACGGCGCCTTCGACGACTACGAGGGCCACGTGAACTTCTGGAGAGACTCAGAGCTCACTGCCTTTCTCGCTCCCTTTGGCGCGGTCGACGTCAGGCGGGTGGGACCCTCCGACGATCTGCTGGCCATCGTCCATTGAAACACCAACTCCACGGGTTACGATCGCCATCCCGATCCCGGCGCCGGGGTAGAAGTGATCAAGCGGCCGCTCGCGGAAGAGTAGATAGTCCAGCCCGAGATCCGTGCAGATCTCATGTAACGCCGTCGTCGCGTGCGCGTTGTCGCTAATGAGCACGAGGCGCTCGGCAGCGTGGTCGAGAGCGAGCGCAAGCTCTGCTTTCTCGTGGACATAGGAATGATCACTATCGTGGATGAACACATCCACTTCACGGCCGCTCAGCGCGCGGGGGAGCGTGACCGCAGAATCGCCGATCAACAGCCGAACGTGTGACGCACTCGACTCGTCGAGCAGCCATCCGCTTCGCGGATCAATGTCGAACGACAGCAGCTCTCCTCGGAATCCTTCCTCTGCGTTTCTCGCCAGTGCTCGCGCGAGAAGGACGGTTCCCAGCCCGTCCGCCGTGCCCGTCTCGACGACGACACCCGGGGAGACGGCCCGCACGATGCAGTACCAGCCGATCCGCCGCCCGAACATGGGCTTGTTACTGCCACCCTTCCGCTGTCGAAGCCGCTCGGAGACCGCGGAGAGGAACTCCTTGTCACCGTCGAGTTCATCGATATAGCCCGCGATCTCTTGCCAGGGCCGGCCCAGCGCGTTGGCGACGAACACGGCGAGCTCTGCTTGGTTCGCGAGCTCGTAGGTGAAGTTGGACGTCTCACGCCCTCGCACAATGAATCGGACATAGAGCCGCGGTTGCCGCATCGGCGAGACGTCGTATCTGCGCAGAGTCCGGATTTGTGGGAAGGGACGCGTCCACCAAATCTTGCGCAATGCTCTCGCTGCGACGGACATCCTCCAAGGGTACGCGTTCGGGTTCCGCAGTAACTTCCGCCTATGCTCCGTACGGTGGCCCGCCACTTCTGCACTCTCTTCGACCAGAACTACCTTCCACGCGGCCTGGCTCTCTATCAATCGCTCGTGCGCCTCGAGGTCGACTTTCGACTTCGCGTCTTCAGCATGGACGAGATGACGGCTTCCGTCCTCCGCCGGATGCAGCTCCCTGCGCTGGAGGTCGTCGCCCTCGAGGAGCTCGAGGAGATTGATCAACAGCTCCGATCAGTCAAAGGTTCACGATCGCCGGTGGAGTACTGCTGGAGCGCGACACCCAGTGCGTGCGCAGCCTCGCTGACTTTGGATCCGGACATTTCCGAGATCACGTACCTCGATGCGGACTTGAAGTTCTACGCCGATCCGGCCATGCTCTTCGACGAGATTGGTGGGAGTTCGACGGCGATCGTCCCGCACCGATACGCCCGGCGCTGGCGGTACTACGAATCCGAGAGTGGCATCTACAACGTCAGCTGGCTCACCTTTCGTCGCGATCGGGACGGACTCGAGGCGCTCGGATGGTGGCGCGACCGCTGTCTCGAGTGGTGCTACGCTCGAGCCGACGACGGCAAGTTCGGCGACCAGAAGTACCTCGACGACTGGCCAACCCGATTCAGCGGTGTACACGTGCTCGAACACCCCGGTGCCGGCGTCGCGCCATGGAACGTTGAATCGGTCAACGTGTGGCGTGACCCGGTCGGCGGCGATATCCGGGTCGATGACGTGCCGCTGGTCTTCTTCCATCACCACGCACTGCAGCTGCTAGGTAAGCGAGCGATGCTCCGTCTGGCGGGTCGAGCAGTGGGAGCGTACGAGGTGACGCCAGCCGGAACCGGCGACGTCACGTGGCGCTCCGGCTATCCCATGTCCGGAGACGTACGTGAGCTCGTCTGGGAGCCCTACCTCCGTGACTTGAGGGCCGCATACGACGCCGTTCGTGCCGTCGAGCCGGGGTTCGACTTCGGCTTCGTCCGACCGGATGCTCGGCAGATCGCATCGGTGGCACGGTCTCGCGCCCGGCGGATCCCACACCGTATCCGAGCTGAACTCGCTCGCAATCGGGCGAGCCTAGGGTGGAATGATGTCCAAGTGGTCGACCAGATGACGCGGCTGAGCGAGGAGGAGCTTCGCCTCGAGCCGCCGGTGAAGCCGTTCCAGGTCTTCATCACGGCGATCACCGAGCTGCTCTCCCGGGTCGAGCTCGCCGACGGGACGCCATTCCTCGACTTTGGATGCGGCGTGGGGGGGTACAGCGAGATGCTTCGGCGGCGCTTCGATGGTCGGTTCAGCTACGAGGGTTGGGATGCCTCGCCTGCCGTGATCGAGGCGGCACGTCGGGCGCATCCCGGGGCGGTTTTCCGCGTCGCATCACTGCTCGACGACCCGATCCCACACAGGTTCGACGTTGTGCTTGCGTCCGCCCTGCTCGACGTCATTCCGCAGTTTGAGCTGGCGTTGGATACGCTCCTCGCCGCTCGTGCTCCGCATATCCTGCTTCACCGTCAGAGGATTGCAACGGATGCGACTCGCGTCGAGCGGGCCCCTGGCTATGGGGGCCAGACCACATCCCGGAGCTTCGTGACGTACTCAGATCTCGATGCAGCAGCTAGGCGACACGGCCGGCGCGTCGTCGCGAAATACCACGTTTCGGAAGACGTCCACAGCTTCCTACTGGAGCGGGTGGCGGATGCCGCGTGATTTGAGCGGCGAGTTTGCAGGCAGGAGCGTGCTCATAACGGGGGGGCTCGGGTTCATCGGCTCGAATCTTGCGCGGGCCCTCGTGCGCCTCGGCAGCCGAGTACTGATCGTCGACTCGCTGATCCCCGAGTACGGAGGCCGCCGCGACAACGTGGATGACATCCGCGACCAGGTGCTCGTCAACCTCTCGGACGTTCGGGACGAACACAGTCTTCGACATCTCGTCGCAGGGCACGACTTCCTCTTCAACTTGGCCGGACAGACGAGTCACATCGACTCTATGACGAACCCAAGGACCGACCTCGAGATCAACTGCCAGGCGCAACTCTCGATCCTCGAGGCGTGCCGCCGTCACAATCCTGCGGTCAAGATCATCTTCGCGAGCACGCGTCAGATCTACGGTCGGCCCAGATACCTACCCGTGGACGAATCCCATCCGATCGTTCCGGTCGACATCAACGGGATCAACAAGACGGCTGGAGAGTGGTACCACCTCCTCTACGGACAGGTCTATGGTTTGCGTGTCTCCGTGCTCCGTTTGACGAACACCTACGGGCCTCGGATGCGCGTGCGGGACGCTCGGCAGACCTTCCTCGGCTACTGGCTCCGGATGGCGATCGAGGGGAACGAGATTTCGGTGTTCGGCGACGGCCGGCAGCTTCGCGACTTCAACTATGTCGATGATGTCGTCCACGCCTTTCTCCTGGCTGCTGCCGACGAACGGGCGGATGGTCGGGTGTACAACCTCGGCGGGGAGGAGGTGATCGCACTCGCGGATCTCGCAGAATTGCTGGTCTCGTTGGCTGGCGCCGGCGAATACCGAATCGTCCCCTTCCCGTCCGACCGCAAGGCGATCGACATCGGAGACTACTACGCCGATGCATCTCTGATCCGCTCGGAGTTGGGCTGGATCCCGAGGATCGGTCTCGAGGAGGGACTCGCGCGCTCCGTCGCATTCCTCAGGGACAACCTCCACCGGTATGTGGACGAGTCGTGAACGTCCCCTTCTTCGTGCTCGATCGCCAGACTGCCGAGTTGCAGCCACTGCTCGCAGATGCGGTGAATCGTGTGCTCGAGTCGGGAAGACTCGTCCTCGGCGACCACGTGAGTGCCTTTGAGACGTCGTTCGCTTCGTGGCTCGGCGCGTCCCACGCCGTGGGCGTGGCAAGCGGCACCGATGCCGTCACCATCGCGTTGATGGCCACAGGCGTTCGAAGTGGTGACGAGGTTATCACCGCGGCGAACACGTGCGTTCCGACGATTGCGGGCATCGAGGCGTCGGGCGCGACGGTCGTCCTCGTCGATGCGGATCCGCTCACGTACACCCTGGATCCGACGAGACTGGGCGAGGCCCTGACGGGAAGGACGCGCGCAGTCGTTCCCGTGCACCTGTACGGGCAGTGCGCCGACATGGAGGCGATCACGGCGTTCGCCGGGGCTCATGAGCTCGTCGTGGTGGAAGATGCAGCGCAGGCGCACGGCGCTGAAATGGGCGGGCGGCGCGCTGGGACTTTCGGCGACGCCGCTGCCTTCAGCTTCTATCCGACCAAGAATCTTGGAGCCTACGGAGATGCAGGCGCGGTCGTGACGTCCTCGCAGGAGATTGCTGAACGGGCGAGAGCCTTGCGGGCGTACGGTGAACAAGAGCGGTACGAGTCTGTCATCCGCGGTATGAACAGCAGGCTCGACGAGATGCAGGCAGCGCTGCTCGAGGTCAAGCTCCCTCATCTCGATCGCTGGAACGCGAGACGAGACGAGATCGCGCGGTACTACTCCACTGAGCTGAGGTGCACCGGCCTGGACTTGCCACCAGCGCCCATCGGGGGCACTCATGCCTGGCACCTCTACGTCGTCCGACACCGCGGCAGGGATCAATTCCGCAACCGCCTCGAACGGCGTGGCGTCGACACGCTCGTGCATTACCCCAGACCGGTGCACGAGCATCCGGCGTACGTCGCGCTACGGCGCGCGGGGTCGCTCGCGACAAGCGAGCGTTTTGCGCGCGAGGTCGTCAGCCTGCCGCTCTTTCCCGAGTTGACGGACGCCGAAGTCGAGTTCGTCGTGGAAGAGGTGCGCAGCGCAGCGGACGGTCGTTTGTAGGCTCGAATATCCGGATGGTTGGGCACCCGCACGTTCTTCGGCTCAGATGACGTAGTCAGTGGCGATCTGCCAGCTCCCGTCTCGCCACACGATTGTGGGACAGCGGTGGAGCACTGCCGCAGCGACGAGGGGTGCGGCGACGACTTTTGGAAGACGGCGGAGCGGACGGCGTCCCAGGACGTTGTAGGCAACCTTGCGGGCGGCGTCTTCTAGACGGCCGGGGGGCTGGCGGCCCGCTCTCCGGAGGGTTGCCTCCGCCTCGGCCAGATACTGCTCGGCAGCCGTTGCCGTCTTCTGGCCCGGATGAACGCGGAAGGCCGCCAGGGGTGCGTCCAGTCCGTAGAGTTCCGCATGCTCGAAGAAGCGCCGCCAGAGCTCGAAATCACCCGCGAGATCCATGCCGGCTGCCACGTGTCCACCTGTCCGCTCCCACAGCGTGCGCCGCCAGAACGTTGACTCCTGCTGTACGCCGACGCGCGCCACCCAATTGCCACCCGGCAGATTGACGCCCGCGTTGAACGACGCGGCCGCGAAACCACCTGAGAACTCGCAGGCGACGATACGACCGTCAGCGTCCGCGGTGAGGGGTCTCATTGTCGTCAGCCACTCGATCTGCGGAAACCGGCGAAATAGCTCCGACACGACGGACAGCGTCCACGGCATGTAGAGGTCGTCCGCATTGAGCCAGGCCATCACCTCGCCGGAGGTAAGAGCGAACCCCTTGTTGATCGCGTCGTACTGCCCGTGATCGGGCTCCGACAGTACGTGCGCGAGCCGACTCTCATATTCGCGGACAACTGACATCGTTCCATCTCTTGACCCGCCATCGACGACGACGTACTCGGTCGGCAGCACGCTCCCTCCGAGGATGGACTCGAGCGTCGCTCCGATGAACTGCTCCTGCGCTAGACAAGGAGTGACGATCGAGATGGATGGGTCGCTGTCCCGCTTCGTGCTCGTAGCGTTCACGTCCTCGGATCGCCTGAGGCTGGATGCTACCCACACAGCCGGCTTGAGGAGCGTGGGCGATCGCCGGGAGCCGGGAGCGAGAGCGGCGGTTCGTCCGGACGGATACGTGCTTGACTTCGACTCCGTGCTCACCATCTTCTCGATTCCGAAGCCATTCGACTCTGCGAGCGCAGAACCGCAGCGACGTGCGATTGCGAGCTGGAAGAACCTCGATCGCGACGCTCAGATAATCCTTGTCGGGGCCGAGAGCGGCGTGGACGCCGAGGCCGCGATGATCGGTGTCCAGCACGTGTCCGAGGTCGCATGCAGCGCGACCGGTACGCCCCGCATCGACGATGCGTTTCGACAGATCGATCGGATCGCGAGGCACCCGCTCCGGTGCTTCGTCAACGCCGACATCATTCTCGGTCACGATCTGATAACCGCAGCTTCCGTGGTGACTCGTTCCTCGCGGCGGTTCCTTCTCGTAGGCCAGACGAGGGACGTCGAGCCCGCATGCCTCTCGGACCTCGATCTGAGCGCCATGCAACGCGTCGTCCTCGATCGCGGCGTGCTGCGCGGTGCCGCAGCGATTGACTGGTTTGTCTTCCCCGCCGGTCTTTTCGACCCTATCCCCCCGTTCCTCGTCGGGCGGGCTGCCTTCGACAACTGGATGATCTGGAAGGCACGGCAACTCGGCCCGGTCATCGACGCGACCGACGCGGTCGTCGCGATCCACCAGTCTCACGGCTATGACCACCTGGCGGGCGGCAAAGGCGAGGCGTACTACGGCGCCGAGGCCGCCCGAAACCTCGAGCTCGCGGGCGGCACCGGCCGCCGCTACACGCTCCACGACGCGAGCCACCGCCTGCGCGCCGACCTCTCGATCCACCGCAACCCGGGCTCGATCCTGCGCGTGCGGGAGACGGTGAGGAAGGTCGGCTGGAAGCTCGGCATGCGGTGAAGGTCGTCGCCGTCTTCCCGGAGCCGGCCCCGTACCGCGCTCCGCTCCTCGACCTCCTCGCGGCCCGCCCGGAGCTCGACCTCCTTGTCGCATACGCATCCCGCACGGTCGCCTCACGGACCTGGGAGGTGCCGATCCACCACCCGGCCGTCTTCCTGCCGGGGCACGCGATTCCCGGGGCGCGCCGCGTGCTGCGCCACGACTACCCCGTCACCCCCTCGATCTTCTCGCTCCTGGAGCGCGAGCGCCCCGACTGCGTCGTCGTCTCGGGTTGGAGCATGTTCGCCTCCCAGGGCTCCATCGCCTGGTGCCGTTTGCGGCGGGTGCCGTACCTGCTCGTCGTCGAGAGCCACGATCGCGACCCGCGCGCCGCCTGGCGCCGGACGGTGAAGGGCGCGATCGTCCCTCGCCTCGTGCGCGGCGCAGCGGGCGTGCTCGTCACCGGCACGCTCGTCCGCGAGTCGATGATCCGCCGCGGCGCCGACCCGGGTCGGATCGGCGTGTTCGCGAACACCGTCGATGTCGAGTGGTTCGCCGG
>Ga0209048_10005851_pt1 | contig 11567 bp, 10 predicted proteins | sample FrelakmetCRP12CR_FD_187146 | JGI IMG/M metagenome (GOLD analysis project Ga0209048, IMG submission 187146) | Freshwater lake sediment microbial communities from the University of Notre Dame, USA, for methane emissions studies - CRP12 CR (SPAdes)... | ecosystem: Environmental > Aquatic >... | reverse complement strand
CTCCTGGGCCGCCGCGTGCAGTTGGCCCAGGCCGCCGTCCACCAGCACCAGGCCCGGCATCGGCTGGCCCTCTTGCTTGAGCCGCGTGTAGCGCCGTCCGATCACCTCGCGCATCGACGCGAAATCGTCCTGCCCCTCGACGGTCTGGTCGACCCCCGCCCCGATGGCCTCGTGCGCATCCTCGGGAGGGGATTCGGCTTCAGGGGTGGTCTCGTCCAGGCGACGCCGTCCGAAGAGTCGCCGACGCTGCCGTCCGTCGTTGTGTTCGTCCGCCATTGACCGTCCAGAGAGGGCGCTGGGGTGGAGGGCACATCCTCGTCCGGGTGTTGGTCCGAGTCAAGGATGTTCCACGTGGAACATCTGGAAAAGCCTCGACTCGAGGAGGAGGGTGTTCCACGTGGAACAGTACCCCGCCTGACTACCAGAGTGGGCGCTTTCCGGGAACTCCGTCCCGCCGAGGCCAGCGTTCCTCGGCGTTCTGCGCCGTTTTCAGACATGCGGCCCCTGCCTGGACCGACCTGAGAAGTACTGCCGGGGCAAATCCCAGCTCCGCCAGGCCACCCGTAGGCCACCGATCGCCGGGGGAGCCGGCGGTCTCGGGCGGCTCGGTGACGGCCAGCGTCCCGGCGGGGGAGAGGAAGCCGACAGAGCATTCCGCTGTGACGGGAGGTGGGCCGAAACCCCGTGCCACCACCAGGCCGAAAGCACCGCGAAGGTCCGGGTCGCGGGCCAGGGCCTCTGCCCTCCCCCACCGCACCTCAGCGCGATGTTCCCAACCAAGGTCGGCAACGGCCTCTGCGAGGAATCGGCAGCGCTTCTCCTGGGCATCGAGGAGGACTGCCGTGGAATCCGGCCACTGAGCAAGCAGCACCAGCCCGGGGAGCCCGCCGCCGGCGCCGAGATCGAGGAATCGGCCCCGATAGCTGTCGGCCAGGGGTGCGGGGAACGACGCTCCCCGGTTGACGAACTCACCGACCAGTTTCCCGAAGGCCTGACTGTGGGCGATCTGCTCGTCGAGGGGGCCGGGGCCGAGGAATCCCAGCTCCCGGGAACGAGCAAGGACGCCGACGAGGCCTGCGGCCTGCGAGTCGGCGTCCCCACTCATCGGTGTGCTCGGTTGTCGGGAAGTGACTACGCCCGACGGATCACCACTCGGCGGCGGGGCTCCTCCCCGTCGGACTCGGTGACCACACCGTCCATGTCGCCGGCGGTGTCGTGCACCACCTTGCGGTCCGCGGCCGACATGGGCTCGAGCGCCTGGGGCTTGCCGGTCTCGATCACCTTGGCCACGAGACCCCTGGTGAACGCCTCGAGCGCCGCACGCCGCTTGGCCCGGTAGCCGGCGACATCGACGTGGATACGGACGCCGTGGCCGTCGGTCTGGCGCTGCACCACCGTACGCACGAGTTCCTCGATGGCGTGGAGGGTCGCGCCCTTCGGACCCACCAGCAGGCCGAGGTTGTCACCCTCGACCTGCACGGTGACCACGTCTTCCTCGATGACGGTGACGACCGTGCCGCCGAGGTCGAATGCTTCCACCAGCCCGCGGGTGAACTCCTCCGCCGCGGCTGCCTGCTCTTCGATCGGGACGTCGATTTCGGTGCTCACCGCTGCGCTCTCCTGCTTGTTCCGGTTTCGATCATCGGTGCGCGGCTTGGGCGCCGCGCCCGGCTTGCTCGCGGCGCGTTGATCAGCGCCGTTCTCCTGGTCCTCGGAGGTCCGGGATTCGCTCTGTCCGCCGCCACCCGATCCACTTCGACCGCGACCACCGCGCCGGCGTCGACGCTGCGACGACGACGTGCCCGCCGCCCCGGCCGCCTGCACCGCAACGTCGGCTTCAGTCTCACCGTCTGGATCACTGGAAGCCGCGGTCTCGACCGGCTTGGTGGAGTCGGTCTTGGGTCGACCGTTGCCCGACCCGCCACCATTGCCGCCCCCGTTGCCGCCGCCGGTCTTACCCCCGCGACTCCGCGATCCGCCTTCCTTGCGGCCGCCGCGGCGGCGCTGGCGCTCGCCCGGCTTCTCCCGCGAGATCGGCTTCACCCGGGCCCGGATCCGGGCGTCGCTGCGGCCGAGGCCGAGGACACCACTCTTGGGCTCCTGCACCACCTCGAACTCGACGTCTTCCTCATCGACCCCGAGCTCGTCGAGTGCCGCATCGAGCGCCGCATCGATCGTGCGCCCTGTCGTCTCCACCCATTCCATCGTTCAGGTCTCCCACATCAGCGGCACGGTCTCGCCGCCATCGCACCCGGCGTTCGGACGTCTTCGGGCGTCAGCGCTTCTTGCGCTTCTTGTTGCTCCGTCGTCGCGCCGAACTGGACGCGCCACCGGAACCGCCACTCGAGCCACTCGAACCACCGGAACCCCCACCGGACTTCGGCGCGGGCTTCCCCGTGGACTTCGCGCCCGCGGGCTTGCTGCCCGACTTGGCGCTGCCGGACTTTGGCGCACCATTGCCGCCGCCGCCCTCACTTGCAGCCGGAAGTTGGAAGAGCTTTCGCAGGCCCGTCGCTCCCGAAGGTTTCTCCGCAGTCGCCGTCTTGGTGCCGCTGTCGGCGCCCTCGACATCGATCGCACCCTGCTGGGAAGCCTTGATCGCCTCCTGGCCCGGGCGGGTGATCTTGCGCATGATGACTTCCTGCTGGCCGAGGCGCCACAGGTTGCTCACGAAGAAGTAGAGCACGAGTCCCGAGGGGAACCCGAGCGAGAAGAGGCCGAAGCCGATCGGCAGCACGCTCGTGATCAGCGCCATCTGCGAGTTCATGTTGGGCGCGTTGCGCCGGCTCTGCCGAGCCTGCAGGAAGCCCGTGAGGATGACGAGGCCCACCAACACGAAGTACGGGATCGTGTCGACCAACGAACCCTTGGCCTGAGTCGCGCTCAGCGAGAGGTTCAGGTTGAGGAAGTAGAGCGGATTCGGCAGCCCCAACTTCGGGACGTTGCAGGCATTGGTGTGGAGCACGCCGTTCTTGGTCGTGCAGAACGCGGCGTAGAGGTCGGACGACTTCGGGATGTGCTTGTAGGGCTCGCGCATCACCCGGAAGAGCGCAAGGAAGATCGGCATCTGGATCACCAGGGGCAGACAACCCGCGAGCGGGTTGATCTTGTTCTCCTGGTAGTACTTCATCATCTCTTCGTTGAGCTTGGCGCGGTCGTTCTTGTACTTCGCCTGGAGCTTCTTGATCTCCGGCTGCGCGCGCTGCATCGCCATCATCGACTTGGCCTGCTTGGCCGTCAGCGGGAACATCACCAGCATCACGAGGACGGTCAGGGCGATGATGGCGACGCCGAGGTTCGGGACGACGCCGTAGAAGAAGGCCAGGATCGTCCCGAAGAAGTTGTAGACGGGATCGAACAGCGAGCCGGCTGCGAGGATCATCGGTCAGCTTTCCTTCGCCGCGTGGGGAGCGGCCTCATGCGAACACGTGTTCGTGTGGGGGTGGTCGTGGCGTCGGTCCCGCTTCCGCAGCTCCGTGCGTGCCGGCACCGGGTCGAGACCGCCGTCGTGCCACGGGTGGCACCGGCCGATCCGCTTCGCCGCCAACCACATTCCCTTGCCCGCACCGTGGAGTTCCAGAGCTTCCAACGCATATGCCGAGCAGGATGGGTAGTAGCGGCACCGCGGCGGCAGATGGACGCTGACCAGGCGGTACGCACGGATCGGCAACATCAGGAGGCGGGCCACCGGGCCGGCGCGGACCGCGCTCTCCGTGGGATCGGTCTCACTTTCAGCGGTTTTTGGGTGGCTCGCCGCGACCATCGTCACGCAAGATCCTCCCGCGCCTGGCGCAGTGCTCGCGCGACCTGGTCGGAGAGCTCGGCGAACGGCGCGCTCATGGCGCGCCGGTCGGAGGCGAGGAGGTAGGCCCCGCCGGGGGCGAGCTCGGCTTGGTGAAGGGCCACCGCAGCTCGCAGACGACGTCGGATGCGGTTCCGCACGACCGCCGAACCGGTGCGTTTCCCGATCGCGTAGGCCACACGGGGCGACCCGGACGGGTCGCCACGCACGGCACGGACCGAGACCGCGCCGACTCGCAGCCGGCGGGCCCTCGCGAGGGCCTCGAACGACTCACGGTCGCTGACGCGCCGGATCAGGCGGAGAGACGCTTCCGGCCGCGGGCGCGTCGCGCCCGGATGACGGCCTTACCGCCGCGGGTACGCATGCGAATGCGGAAACCGTGCGTCTTGGCGCGCTTGCGGTTGTTGGGCTGGAACGTGCGCTTCACGGGAGGGGCCTCCTGAGAGGTGGCCGCGCAGCTGACCGAAGCAGGGGCCAGGCGCGGGAGGCGGAACCCGGAGAGTGTAGGGGCCAGGGCCGTTCCTCGCAATCCGGAGCGCAGCAAGTTCCCGGTGCGTTCCCGGTCCGTTCCTACTGTTCTGGGGAAAACTCCGCTCGCCCTTGTCCGGCAAGGACACATGATGCTACGTTGCCTCCCTCGCCCGGCCCGGGCCTGAATTCTCCACAACTGTGGACGCTCCTGTGGACAGCCGGAGAGTGCCGCCGAATGAGGCTCGAGTGACGGCCGACGACATCTGGGACCAGGGCGCCACCGCGCTACGAGACCAACTGGCGCCGGCCACCTGGGCCGCGTGGTTCCACGGGGTGCACGCCGTCTCCTTCGACGGCACGACTCTCGTTCTCGGCGTGCCCAGTTCCCTGGCCGCGGAGCGCATCCGTTCCAGTTACTCCGGCATGCTCACCGACGCGATCCTCGACACCACCGGGATCACGGTCGCGGTCGAACTGCACGTGGAGACCGCGCCGCGCGAGCACGAAACCGTTGCTCTCTCGCCGCCGCCCGTCACCGTCCCCGATCACGACAATCCCGCGCCCGGAGCCTCCGGCTCCCTTCCGGAGCCGGCCGAGGAACCTGCGGCCAACTGGTCCTCGGGCACGCTGAACAGCCGGTACACCTTCGATCAGTTCGTCATCGGCTCCTCCAACCGGTTCGCCCACGCCGCCGCCCTCTCCGTCGCCGAGAGCCCCGGCCGGTCCTACAACCCCCTCTTCATCTACGGCCCCGCCGGGCTGGGCAAGACCCACCTCCTGCACGCGATCGGTCATCACGTCCGCACCGTGTTCCGCAACAAGCGGGTCCGCTACGTCTCCACCGAGACGTTCATGAACGAATTCGTCGACGCAATTCGCTCCAAGACCATGCCCAGCTTCAAGCGGCGCTACCGCGACCTCGACGTCCTGCTCATCGACGACATCCAGTTCCTCGAGCGCACGCAGGAGCTCCAAGAGGAGTTCTTCCACACGTTCAACCAGCTCCACGGCGAGGGCGGCCAGATCGTCATCAGCTCCGACCGGCCCCCGAAATCGATCGCCAGCCTCGAAGACCGTCTCCGCACCCGCTTCGAGTGGGGGCTGATCACCGACGTCCAGCCGCCCGAGTTCGAGACCCGCCTCGCAATTCTCCGCAAGAAAGCCGAAGCCGAGCACCTCGGCGGCATCCCACCCGAGGTCCTCGCGTTCATCGCCACCAACATCAGTGACAACATCCGCGAGCTCGAGGGAGCCCTCATCCGGGTCGCGGCCTACTCCAGCCTCAACCGGGCCGAGCTCTCCGAGGACATCGCCAAGAAGGTCCTCGCAGACCTACTCCCATCGGCCACGCCGCGCGAGATCACTCCGGTGCTCATCCTCGAGGAAACCGCCAAGATGTTCGGTTGGACGGTCGAGGACATCTGCGGGAAGAGCCGCCGGCGGCCCCTCGTCACCGCCCGCCAGACCGGCATGTACGTGATGCGGGAACTCACGGACCTCAGCTATCCGCGTATCGCGGAGGCGTTCGGCGGCCGTGACCACACCACCGTCATGTATGCCGTCGACAAGATCAAACAGCAAATGACCGAGCGGCACGTCATCTTCGACCAGGTCAACGACCTCATCGCCCGCATTCGCCTCGGGAGCAGTGGATAATGCTGTGGAACCCTGGGGACAATGAAGACACGATCTGGGGAGAACCCGTACATGCGGCCTGAATCCACTGGTCTCGTGTGGACAACGGTGGAGAACCGGGGGACGACGAAACTGCCTCTGACCAGGCGCGACACCCTCTCGTCCCCAATTCACAGGCCCTACAACAACAATACGAAGATCTCTTCTTTCTTCGTAGGGAGGCAAGCGTGAAGTTCCGGTGTGAGCGTGACACCCTGGCCGAGGCCGTCTCGACTGCGCAGCGAGCCGTCGCTTCGCGCACCGGGGCGATGCCCGTGCTGTCGGGCCTCAAGGTGACCCTGGCGCCCGGCACCCTCGAACTGGTCGGCACCGACCTCGAGCTGACCATCCGCGTCAACGTGCCGGCGGAGACCGAGGGTGAGGGCAGCGCGGTCATCCCGGCGCGGCTCTTTGCCGAGATCCTCCAGAAGCTCGAGGGCGGAAGGGTCGACGTCGAGTTCGAGGAAGCCGACGCCCGTATCCAGGGTGGCCGCTTCGCAATGACGTTGCGCACCCTGTCGGCAGCGGAGTTCCCGCGACTGCCCGAGGTTGCAGCGGACGGTGTGCGGGTCGACGCCGCGGCGTTCGCCGAGGCCTTGCGCCAGGTCGTTCCGGGTGCGTCGAAGGACGACGCTCGGCCGATCCTCACCGGGGTGCTGCTGACCGCGTCCCCTGACGGCTTGCGCCTCGTGGCCACCGACTCCTACCGGTTGGCGCTGCGAGACCTCCAGGGCGTGAGCATGCTGGCCGAGGGCCAAAAGGTGCTCGTGGCCGCCAAGGGTCTCGCGGAAGTTCAGCGGTTGCTCACCAGCGTGGGCACGGGCGAGATCGACGTGGTGCTCGGTGAGCGCGAGGTGGTCTTCCGCGTGGGAACCACCGAGGTGACCACGCGCCTGATCGAGGGCGAATTCCCGAACTACCAGCAGCTGATCCCGAGCGGGTATCCCAACCGCCTCACCGTCGGGCGCGACGCGCTGCAGGCCGCGGTCAACCGGGTTCGGCTGGTCGGCGGCGGCAAGGACCAGGCCCCGATCCGGTTGGCGATGTCGGCAGAGGGCCTCGAGCTCTCGGCCAACGCGCAGGACGTCGGCGAGGCCCACGAGGCGGTCGAGGCGAAGTACGAGGGCACCGAACTCACCGTCGCGTTCAACTCGCAGTTCCTCCTCGACGGCATCGACGCCGCGGCGACCGACGAGGTCGTCATCGAGTCGATCGACCCGCTCAAGCCCGCGGTCATGAAGGCCATGGACTCCGGCGACTTCCTCTACCTGCTGATGCCCGTCCGGATCGCCTGACGTTGCACCTCGCGAGCCTCTGGCTCACCGACTTCCGCTGCTACGAGACAGCCGAGCTGCGGTTCCCACCGGGGGTCACCGTCGTCTGCGGCGCGAACGCACAGGGCAAGACGAGCCTGCTCGAGGCGGTGGGCTGGGCGGCCACGGGGAAGTCGTTCCGCGGCGTCCCCGATGCCGCGCTCGTGCGCACCGGCTGTTCAACCGCGATTCTCCGGGCGGAGGTGGTCGACGGCGAGCGGAACCAGCTGCTCGAGGCCGAGATCAAGGCGCAGGGCCGCAACCGCGTGCAACTGAACCGCCACCCGTTACAGCGGGTCCGGGACCTGCTCGGGCTCATGCGGATCACCGTGTTCGCGCCCGACGACCTGCAGCTGGTGAAGGGCGGCCCGTCGGGCCGGCGGGACTACCTCGACGATCTCCTGGTCGGAATTTCGCCGCGGTACGACGCGGCCAGGAGTGACTACGAGCGAGTGCTCAAGCAGCGCAACGCGCTGTTGAAGGGTGGAGCCCGGGGCGACGACGGGCCCTCGACGCTCGACGTGTTCGATCTCCAGTTGGCCGCGGCGGGCGCCGAGTTGGTGCGCGGCCGGCGCAAGCTGCTCACCCGGCTGGCGCCCGAGGTGTCGCGCGCCTACGAGCAGCTCGCGGGTGGAGGAACCCCCGTCACCGCCGCCTACGAGGCCGAGTGGATCCCCGTCGGCACCGATGACGACGACCTGGGGGAGGTCCTGCTCGGCGCGCTCGCGGACCGTCGGCGCCACGAACTGGACCGGGGGGTGACCCTGGTCGGACCCCACCGCGACGAATGGCACCTGCTGATCGGGGGGCTGGAGAGTCGGACCCACGCGTCGCAGGGCGAACAACGGAGCCTGGCCCTGGCGATGCGTCTCGGTGGCCACCGCCTCACCACGGAACTCACGGGCAGCGCGCCGGTGCTGCTGCTCGACGACGTGTTCAGCGAGCTCGACGAACGCCGGGCCGTCGCCCTGGTGGAGCACCTCGACCGGGGCCAGACCCTGCTGTCCACCGCCGGCGCGGTACCGCACGGGATCGTCCCCGACACCACGTTGCGGGTCGACGCCGGCACGGTGTCCGAACAGTGAGTCGGCGGACAGGCGGCGAGGAGCCGACGTCCCTCGGGGACGCGCTCGCGGCGCTCGGGAAGCAGCTGGGCATGCCCGCGACCGACGCCGTGACCGCGCTGGCGAAGCGCTGGCCCGAGGTGGTGGGGGCAGAGGTCGCCGAGCACTCGCACGCCAGTTCGATCCGTGACGGTGTGCTCACCGTGGTGGTCGACGGACCCATCTGGGCCACCCAGTTGCGCTACCTCGAGGCGGTGATCCTCGAGCGCGCCGCCGCGGTGACGGGCGACGGGGTGGTGACGTCAGTCAGGGTGCGTGTCGCCGGTCCGGAGAAGCCCGCGGGCCGCCGTCCGGGAGCCTGAGAACCGGCCGGGAAACGCCCGGAAAGCCCCCGAAATCGGGGCCCCGTCTGGTACGATGGGGAGACTCAATTTTGGTGCTCTGACCTGCGGTTTTGCGGGTTTTCCACCCGGGTTCGGAGCCCACTTCCCCCGACCGATGCTCAACTGTGAGTGAGGTGCGCGCGCGTGGCGTACAGCGCCAAGGACATCAGCGTTCTCAAGGGTCTCGAACCGGTCCGTCAGCGGCCCGGTATGTACATCGGATCCACGGGCCCGAGCGGCCTCCACCACCTCGTGTACGAGATCGTCGACAACTCCGTCGACGAGGCGATGGCGGGGTACTGCACCAAGATCGACGTCACGATCCTCGCCGACGGCGCGTGTCGCGTCGCCGACAACGGGCGCGGCATGCCCGTCGACAACCACCCCGAGTACAAGGGGAAGTCGGCGGCCGAGGTCATCCTCACGGTGCTCCATGCCGGCGGGAAGTTCGGCGGCGAGGGCTACAAGATCTCCGGCGGTCTCCACGGTGTGGGCGCCTCCGTGGTGAACGCGCTCTCCACCCGGCTCGACGTCGAGATCCACCGCGACGGCGGGAAGTACGAGCAGCACTACGCCAAGGGCGGCAAGCCCCAGGACAAGCTCGTCAAGACGGGTTCCTCCAGGAACACGGGCACGATCATCACGTTCTGGCCCGACGCCTCGATCTTCGAGGAGACCGACTTCCGCGCGCAGACGCTGCTCGAGCGGCTGCGGGAGATGGCGTTCCTCAACAAGGGCCTCGAGATCAACTTCCGCGACGAGCGCGCCGAGCCGGTGCTCGACGTGCAGTTCAAGTACGCCGGCGGCATCGTCGACTTCGTCAAGCACCTCAACGCGACCAAGGAACCGCTGTTCAAGCGCGTCATCGCGTACACCGAGACCGGTGACGACTACGAGGTCGACGTCGCGATGCAGTGGAACACCGGCTTCTACGAGGGCATCCACTCCTTCGCGAACAACATCGCGACCACCGAGGGCGGGATGCACGAAGAGGGCTTCAAGAAGGCGCTCACCAACGTGGTGAACCGCTACGCGAAGGCCAAGGGAATCCTCAAGGAGAAGGACGCGAACCTCCTCGGCGAGGACATCCGCGAGGGGCTCACCGCGATCCTCTCCGTGAAGCTGCGCAACCCACAGTTCGAGGGCCAGACGAAGGCGAAGCTCGGCAACACCGAGATGCGGTCACTGGTCGAGAAGGCCACCAACGACCGGTTCGCAGAGTGGCTCGAGGAACACCCGGCCGAGGCGAAGCAGACGATGGCCAAGGCGAACCAGGCCGCCAAGGCGCGCATGGCCGCGCGCCAGGCCCGCGACCTCACGAGACGCCGCTCGCTCCTGGAGACCGCGTCGATGCCGGGCAAGCTCGCCGACTGCTCCTCGAAGGACAGCGCGCAGTGCGAGTTGTTCATCGTCGAGGGTGACAGCGCCGGCGGCCCCGCCAAGCGCGCCCGCAACCCCGAGTTCCAGGCGATCCTGCCGATCCGCGGGAAGATCCTCAACGTCGAGCGCGCGCGGCTCGACCGCATGCTCAAGAACGAAGAGATCCAGGCGCTCATCACCGCGGTGGGCACCGGTATCGGCGACGAGTTCGATCTGTCGAAGCTCCGCTACCACAAGATCGTGCTGATGACCGACGCGGATGTCGACGGTTCGCACATCCGCACGCTGCTGCTCACGTTCTTCTACCGGCAGTTCCCGGAGATGGTGCGGTCGGGCCACGTGTACATCGCCCAGCCGCCCCTGTTCCGCGCCGACCTCGGCAAGGAACGCAACTACCTCAAGGACGAAGCCGCGCTGCGCGCGTTCGAGGAGGCGCACCCGAACCGCAAGATCGAGGTCTCGCGGTTCAAAGGTCTCGGCGAGATGGACTGGCAGGAGCTCGGCGCGACCACGATGGATCGCACCACGCGCTCGCTGCTGCAGGTCTCCGTCGAAGAGGCCGCGATCGCCGACGAGGTGATCTCGAAGCTCATGGGCGACGACGTCGAGTCGCGCAAGGGCTTCATCCAGCAGAACGCGAAGGACGTCCGCTTCCTCGACATCTGACGCCCCGCCCGCCCGGCCGCGCCCGACGCGCGCGGCCGCGACGCACCGACACCCGGAGGTCACGAGTGCCCGACGGCACCCAGCCCACGCTCGAAGCCAACGTCGAACCGATCGAGATCCAGGAGGAGATGGAGCGCTCCTTCCTGGACTACGCGATGTCGGTCATCACGTCGCGTGCTCTCCCGGACGCGCGCGACGGTCTGAAGCCGGTGCACCGCCGCATCCTCTACGGCATGTACGCGGGTGGCCTGCGCCCCGACCGCAAGCACCAGAAGAGCGCGGCCGCCGTCGGCGACGTCATGGGCAAGTTCCACCCGCACGGCGACACCGCGATCTACGACGCGCTCGCCCGCATGGCCCAGGACTTCTCCCTGCGCTACCCGCTCATCGACGGCCACGGAAACTTCGGCACCCCCGACCCCAACGACCGCCCGGCAGCCATGCGCTACTGCATGGTTGGCGAGAGCCGGGTGCGGATGGCCGACGGCAGTACCCGCGCGATCGGGTCGCTGGCCGACGCGGCCCCGAGCTCCGAGGTCGACGTCGACCTGAAGGTGCTCGACCACAACGGCAACCCGGTGCGGGCCGACAAGTTCTTCCACTCGGGGTCGCACCCCACGCTGCGCCTGCGTACGCGGGAGGGCTTCGAGCTCACCGGCACCCGCAACCACCCGGTGCTCGTGCTCGACCGCGTCGCCGGCGTTCCCCTGCCGCAGTGGAAGCTGCTGGACGAGGTGCAGCCCGGCGACCGCGTGATGATCTCCCGCCACGTGAGCCGCAACGGCAACGCCACCCAGCACGACCTGGAGGCCGC